>Ga0081478_140283_pt1 | contig 13118 bp, 10 predicted proteins | sample OctSprmetagenome_FD_70983 | JGI IMG/M metagenome (GOLD analysis project Ga0081478, IMG submission 70983) | Hot spring and microbial mat streamer communities from Octopus Spring Streamers, Yellowstone National Park, USA - T=80-84 v2 (version 2) | ecosystem: Environmental > Aquatic > Thermal... | reverse complement strand
ACCACGTGGGCGACGCGGTGGACATCGCCCGGCGGACCGGCGCGCTGGTGATCAGCAACTATGAGATCACCTCCTGGTTCCAGAGCAAGGGGGTGCAGAACGTCTGGGCGCTGCACATCGGCGGAGGCCGGGATTTCGACTTCGGCCGCGTCAAGCTGACCCCCGCCCTCCACGGCTCCGTCCTTCCGGATGGCGCCTATGGGGGGAACCCGGCGGGCGTCCTCCTGTATCTGGGCAAGCACCGCATCTACCACGCCGGCGACACCGGGCTCTTCGGGGATATGAAGCTGATCGGCGCGGAGAAGCTGGACCTGGCCCTGCTGCCCATCGGGGACAACTTCACCATGGGGCCCGCCGACGCCCTCCAGGCCGTCCGCCTGCTGAAGCCGAAGGTGGTCATCCCCATGCACTACAACACCTGGGAGCTGATCCAGCAGGACCCCCATGCCTGGGCCCGGAAGGCGAAGGCGGCGGTGAAGGGCCTCAAAGTGGTGGTGCTGGAGCCCGGCGGGACCTTCGAGCTGAAATGAAAAAACCTGCGCCGATGAGGTCCAGTTCCTCTCGGAGCCGGCGGGCCCTACGGGAGCCCGCCGGCTCCGCTCTCGGGGCCTTCCGGATTTCCCGGGCAGGTGATTGCTTTCGGCCACCATGTAGGGCAACTGCAAGCAGTTGCCCTACCTAGGGCCTCCCCCTTCTATCCGGCGCCAGTAGCGGCGGCGCAACCATGCCAGGTAGCGGGGGATCAGCTCAGTGTAAAGCCGGTAGAGAAGCGGCCGGACGGGGTAATCCCAGGTCCCGATGAAGCGCACATAGCGTCCCCCGAACCCCCGCTTGAAGCGATATACTCCCCACATGGGATCTGACTCCACGGGCTCCGCCGGTGCTCCCCAGAAGTCATACCGGCGGCATCCGACCGAGCGGGCCCAGCGGATGGCTTCCCACTGCAGGCGGTGATTCGGCATCTTGTCCCGGTGGCGGTCCCGAGAGGCGCCGTAGAAATACCAGGCGGTGGGCCCGAAGCGATAGAGGATCACCATCGCCACCGGCTCCCCGCCCACCTCGGCCAGGAGCGGCCGGGCGCAACCCGCCTCGTAGAACATCCCCCAGGCTTGCCGGTAGTAAGCCCGCGGTCGGATCACGAAGCGGTCCCGCCGCGCCGTCTCCGCGTAGAGGTCGTAAAGCAGGTCGAAGGCCTCCGGGCCCACCGGCCGCACCGTCACGCCCTTGCGCTCGGCCAGGCGGATGTTGTAGCGGGTCTTCGGATGCATCCCGCGCAGCAAGGTCTCCTCATCCGCCTCCAGGTCCAGCCACAGGCTGGCGGGGAACTGCACCGACTCGGCGGCCGGTCGCCACCCGCGACGCAAAAGGATAGTTTTCAAGGGGGCAGCCACCGGAGCCCGCGGCCCCTCCTCCGCAGGGCCCTCCGCCTCCACCACCTCGGGGTCGATCCGCAAGAGGATCCCCCGACTCCGGCGGGCCAGCGCCTCCAGGTCCCGGAGGACGACTTCCGCCGCTTCTTCATCGGCCGGATCCATCAGAGGCCCTCGGGGAATGTAGAGCAGGCGGAACAGGCCCAGGCGGTCCTCCCGGCCCAGAACCTGGGCGGCCGCCCGCACCCGTCCGTCCGCATCGACCCAGAGCCAGCGCGTGGGCCGCCAGCCATAAAGGGCCTTGAAGGCCCCCCATGTCCAGCTCTGGAGGATATGGGGGGAAGGCAACTGGAGCAGCGCCCGATCCCAGGCCTGCGGATCCTCGATGCGGAGGGAGCGGATCATGCCCGGATCAGCCTCCGAAGCAAGCGGTAGAGCCGGGGGCGATAGACGCGATCGAAGGCGCCTGCCCAGCGGACGATGCGGCCGCCGAACCCCCGCTTGAAGCGATACACGCCCCACAGCCCATCCCGGCGGGCCATAAACTGGGCCTCCAGGATCTCCGGCTCCTCATCCGGGATCCCCCACAGGTCATACAGGCGGCATCCCCGCGCCTTCGCCCAGCGCATCGCCGTCCACTGAAGGGCGTAGGTGGGCATCCTCTCCCGGTGGCGGTCTCCCGAGGCGCCGTAGAAATACCAGGCTCGCTCTCCCCAGGCGAAGGCCATCAGCCCGGCCAGAGGCTCCTCCTCATAGTAAGCCAGCCAGAGGCGGGCCAGATGAGGGACGAAGCGTTCGTAGGCGGCGCGATAATACGCGAAGGTGTGGATGGCGAAGCGATCCCGCTCCGCTGTCCGACGAAGCAGCTCGTAAAATCGGGGGAGATCCTCCGGCCCGGCCTCCCGCACCGTCACGCCCCTGCGCTCGGCCAGGCGGATGTTATAGCGGGTCTTGGGATGCATCCGCTGAAGCAGGGCCTCCTCCTCTCCCTCGAGGGAGACGAGGATGGTCCGCCGGGGCTGCACCGGCGGGGCGGGCTGGAATCCGAAGGCGAGAAGGTCCAGGGTGAGCTCCCCCTCGGCCGCGTCGGGCTCCAGGCGCAGGTAGAGGGCCCGAACCTCCCGGGCCAGGCGGTCCAGGGCGCTCTGCAAGCAGCGGAAGACCTCCGGGCGTTGCCAGTCCCCCACCGGCCCTTTCGGAACATAGAGGATGGAAAAGCCCAGGGGGAGGGAGCGGATCAGAACCTGCAGGCCGGCGCGGGGGAAGCCGCCCTCGATCACCAGCCACCGGCGGGCCTGCCAGCCGAAGCCCGCCTTCAACGCGGCCCAGGGGGCGGTCTGGAGGATGTGCGCCTCCGGATGGGCTTCCAGGAAGGCCATCCAGGCTTCCGCATCCACCTCCCGGACGCCCATCCCCTCCGGCGCGCAACCGCCCCCCGGAGGGACCACAAACCCGCCGTGCGGCTCAGGCTCCCGGTGAGGCCAGCGTTCCGTCATCCGAGGGCGAACCGGTAACCGTGGCCGCGCTCCGTCAGCAAAAAGCGCGGCTGATCAGGGTCCGGCTCGATCCGCTGGCGGAGGCGCCAGATATACCATTTGACGTTCTGGGGATCCACGCTGCCGTCGGGCCAGACGTTCCGGGCGATCTCCTCGGGGCTGAGGGTTTGCCCGGCCCGCTCCGCCAGATAGCACAGCAGGCGGTGTTCCGTCTCGGTCAACAGCCGCTCCTCCCCATGCAGGATCACCCGGGGATACTGGGGATCGATGAGCAGGGCGCCCTCCCCGAAGCGCCAGTAGATCCGCTTGCCGGGCGGCGGCAGGCGAACCCGGCGCAGGTGGGCATCGATGCGGGCCAGGAGCTCCTCCATCGAGAAAGGCTTGACGATGTAGTCATCGGCGCCCAGCTTCAACCCCTCCACCCGTTCCTCCACAGCGGCGCGGGCGGTCAGGATCAGGATGGGCACCGTGGAGACCGCGCGGATCTGCCGGCAGACCTCCAGCCCATCGATATCGGGAAGCATAAGGTCCAGGATCACCAGGTCCGGCTGGTGCTCCTGGAACTTCTGCCAGCCCTCCGTGCCGTTGAAGGCCAGGACCACCTGGAAGCCCCGCCGCTCCAGGAAACGACGGATGAGTTCCGCCAGCTCCGCCTCATCCTCCACCACCAGGATCGTCTCCGCCATCCGCGCCCTCCCCGCGCAGAGATCGCATTGAGAGAGTTGCGGTCCTCACCTCCTGAGTATGACACAGGGGGAGGAGTTTGAGCAAGGTTGGCCGAAGGAGGCTCGGAGACCTATCGTCGGCCGAATTCGGATCAAGGTCCGGGCGCGGCCTGTTCCCCCGAAACAGGGGAGGCGGAGAGGATCTCCTCGATCAGGGAGACCACCCCTGCGTCGAACCCCACGATATGGAACGAGAGGGGGTCGTCCGGCTCCTGAAGGGAGTAGCCGGTGGCCGTGGTGGCCACGTTGATCACCCGAAGCGCAGGGCGCATGGACCTCAGGCGTCGAAGCACCGCAAAAGGATGCTCCTGGCCCGCCCACGTCTCGTTGTCCGTGAGGATCACGATCGCCTCCACATCTACTCCGGATTGTTCGATATATCGGAAAGGCAACGACAAATCCGTTCCGCCCCGGCCGATCCGGGCCAGCCCCTCCACCAGTCGGAGCACTGTGGAACCCAGCGCCTCCGGGAAAAGCCGGTGGGATTGGGTGTCAAACCCGATCACAACGGCTTCGGGCTCCCGCTGCAGGGCATAGAGCCCATAGGCTGCGGCGGCGAAGATAGCCGGCAGGCCTTGACCGGAACGGTTGTGCCACATTGATCCAGAGATGTCCAGGGCTACCAGGAAAGGCTGGCGGATCGGCCGGGCGGCCTCCATCCGTCGGAGGCAGGCCTGATGGAGCGCCCTGGAGATCTCAGGGAGGGGCTCCCAACGCCGACGGGTTCCCTGTCCCATCTCATACACCGTCGCCGCCAACAGCAATCGGACCGGATGGATCGGAGCGCGGTGGATCTCCTCCAAACGCCGGAGGACCTCCTTCAGCGCTTTTCGATCCTCGAAGACGCCCAGAGAGGTCATATATCCCAGATGGCGCACCAGCGATAGAGCGGGCATCTCCGGCAGCAGCGCCTGCCAGACCTTTGGGGAGTTTCGGAACCCGGACGGCACCATCTCCCATGTGAGGCGGTGCATCCGGATGAGCTCGATGATCTCCTCTTCGCTCTCCGCGCGCTTCGCCCGCTCAAAGGCCCAGATCAGACGGAGGGCCTCATGGGGCGGACGCTCGGGGACTTCTTCCCAGCCCCGCACGATCCAGCGGACGATCGCCTGGCGGACCTCATCCTCCGGCCCGAGGCGGGGATGGGCCATCCGCAGGAGATCCCGATGGGACCATCGGGCACGCTCCTGATACTTCAGGACCTGATAAGCGAGCTCCTCCGGCGGACGGAGGGCATACCAGTTTCGGATGGCGGCGCGCTTTAGCCGCCCCCATCCGCCCTCCATCTGACGATAGATGGCGGCGAAGGTGAGGAGCTCCGAGCCGTTTCGGACGATGCGGTGGAAATTCGCCGCAGCGGCCCGCCGGGTTTCAGGATCTCGGGATCGGAAGGCCAGGGCCAGGACCCAGAGCGCAGGAGTCGCTTTATACGCGCGCCGCTCCTCCGCAATCCGCGCGGTGATCTCCACCACCTGAGGGCCGTTCTCGCGGAGACACTCCGCCGTGTTCAGCAGGTTCTCCGTCTGGATGCGACCCTCATCCACATAATAGGTGCCTCCCTCCGTCCCAATGATCAGAAACCGAAGCAGGCGGTCCCATCGGTTGATCGGGAACACCCAACCCCCGGCGGCGTTGGGAATCTGGCGAGGATCCAGCGGGCGCATTTGGCCGGTCAAGGGGAGCCCCTGCGCCTCATCCTCCCGCTCGTGTGCCATGGGAGAGCCTCCTGATCATCGCTCGAGGCCACGGACGATGACGCGGACGCTAAAAAGAAGCGCCGCCAAGCGGGCAAAGTAGGCGCGGAGGCGAAGCCCCCACGCAGGGGGCCGGTCTCCCACTTTATCAGGTGGGCCCGTAACCTCCGCAATCGGCCCTGCTTGACGGCACCTTTATGTTACTTCAACCGCTTGATTTTTGTCAAGCTCCAACGATGTGCTGGCGCAGGGCTTTCCGGTTTTCATGTTGGGCGGATCAGCAGGCTTAGACCCCGGTCCGGCCGGGCGCTGAAGGCCCGGAATCCGTCGACCACCAACCGATCCCCCAGGGTTCGGAGCCGGTTCAGGGCCAGGTTCCGGATCCGGCGGAGCCCCGGCCCGACCTGCTGTCCATGCAGCCGGTCTTCATCGAAACTCCCATCCCGAACCCGGTGGAGGCGGTTCTCCATCTCTTAGCGGCCCTGCCGCCCTCCCAGGGCATCCCGCGCCCTCCGGCGCTCAACCGACCCACCGGCCACCCCTATCGGCTCCGACCGCCGGGAGAGCCGACACCGACGCCGCCGGATCACCCCGCCAAACCGGAGGCCGGGCCCGCCATCCTCCGCCTCCAGATCAGCCCCCGCTCCGCGCTCTCCTCCAGCCAGAGTTCCCGGATCTCCAGCCGACCGTGGCCCTTGGGAACTTCCCGGACATCGGGAGGGCGGTCCCATCCCCCATGGCCCCGCCGCCCAAGCCGCACCGCCGCCTCCACCTCCGGTGGGTTCCCTTGGATCGGCCCCAGGTCGCCCCTCCTTTCTCGACCCCCTTTCGCATTTACAGCCGTCAGCCAACCGTTCAACGCCTCCCGCAACAAAGACCAAGCGAAACGGCAAAGCAAAGTCCGAAACGTTTCCAGGGCGGGGATCCGGTGGCGAGGAAACGGCAGGTGCTGGGTCCGCCGATCGGAATGCCCCCGGGCCCACCGCCCCATGCCCCGCAGCGAAACTAGACCGTTCCAGGGCGGCTCAGAGGCGCGCGGCCCGCCCAGACGGGAGGGGAGATCGGCGGCCGCGCCGGCCTCGGGGGTCCGGGATCCCGGCCAGCACATCCAGCCAGCTCCACGGCATGGTCTTACCTCCTCAAGGCCTTCCACCCAACAATAGCCTGAGCCCGGAAAACTGGAAAGCCCTCCCCATCCGCCTCTATCCACGCAGTTTGACAGCCGCGCGCGGCGCGCTATCATGAGCGCAGAAGCGACGTGGGGAGTCCGCGGGCAAGCGGGCTGAGAGGGCGCCTTGCCGGAGGTCATCCGGCCCCGGCGCCGACCCATCGAACCTGATCCGGGTCATACCGGCGGAGGGACTGTCGCTGCACGGCCCCCTGCCCGCCCGTCCGTCGGCGGGCGTTTTGCATCCCCCCACGCCGCTTCTCCCATCTCCATCCTTCTCAGGAGGCCTGCCATGCTGCTGCGCAAGCCGTGGACGGAGCTCCTCCCCCGCATCCAGGCACCCCCCGAGTGGGGCATCGAGCCGGTGCCGGCAGAGGCGCGCCGGCTGGGCTTCCTCGACTACGCCGTGCTGTGGGGAGACCTCGGCGTGGGGTTGCTGGTGATGGGCGCCGGCGCGCTGCTGGTGCCCGGGCTGGGGCTGCCCCAGGCGCTGCTGGCCATCGTCGTCGGGACCCTGCTGGGGAGCCTGCTGCTGGCGGCGATGGGCTACATCGGCAGCCGCACCGGCGCCCCCACGATGGTGCTGCTCCGCCCCGCCCTGGGACGCCTCGGCTCCTATCTCCCCACCGCCCTCAACGTGCTGCAGCTGATCGGCTGGGGAGCCTTCGAGATCCTCATCATGGCCCAGGCCGCCAACTTCATCAGCGCCCGCTTCCTCGGCTTCTCCAGCTACCCCTTCTGGGCCATCGCCTTCGCCCTCTGGTGCACCCTGATGGCCGTCGGGGGACCGCTGGTGGTGGTGCGCCAGTGGCTGGAGAAGTTCGCCGTCTGGCTGGTGTTGCTGACCACCTTCTGGCTCACCGTCCACCTGCCGACCCGCGGGGATCTCGCGGCGCTGTGGCGGCAGCCCGGGACCGGGGAGATGCCCTTCTGGCTCACCGTGGACCTGGTGGCGGCGATGCCCATCTCCTGGATGCCTCTGGTGGCGGATTACAACCGCTTCGCCCGGCGGGCCGGCCCCGCCTTCTGAGGCACCCACATCGGGTATTTCATCGCCAACGTCTGGTTCTACGGCCTCGGCGCCTCGCTCCTCCTGAGCGCCCGGACCAGCGACCTGGTCCAGGCCATCGGGGCCCTGGCCATCGGCTGGATCGTGCTGCCCATCATCCTGGTGGACGAGACGGACAACGCCTTCGCGGACATCTATTCGGCGGCGGTCTCCCTGCAGAACATCTGGCCCCGGGCCCGGCAGGCCCTCTTCGCGGTCCTCATCGGCGCGATCTGCCTGATCCTGGCCCTCACGGTGCCCCTGGCCCAGTATGAGAACTTCCTGCTCCTCATCGGCACCTTCTTCGTGCCCCTCTTCGGGGTCCTGGCGGCGGACTACTTCGTCCTCCGCCGGTCCTACACGGAGGCCGACCTGTATCAGCCCCCGGCCTTCCGATGGGAGGGTGTGATCGCCTGGGCGCTGGGCGTGGTCACCTATCAGGCCCTCACCCGTCTCGCCCCCTCCGTGGGCGCTACCTTCCCCGCCTTCGGGGTCTCCTTCCTGGCTTACCTGGGGATCGCGGGGGCGCTCCGCGGGATCGGCCGCGTCCGGCCGGAGCGCGCGTGAGAAATCGAACCCGGGGGAGGGAACGGCCTCGATTGCGGCACGGCCAGCCGTTTTCTCCCCCTTTCAGATCTTCCTTATGCTTGCGCGAAGGAAGAGGGGGAGAACTCGATGACACGGGCCCGCGCGTTGTGGGAAGCCCATCAGGATCTGGTTCGGCGCTGCGAGGCGCATCCCTTCGTGCAGGGGATCGCCTCGGGGGAGCTGCCGCGGGAGCGTTTCGTCTTCTACGTGGAGCAGGACGCCTTCTTCCTGGAGGCCTTCGCCCGGGCTTACGCCCTGGGCCTGGCCAAGGCCCCGGATCGGGAGACGATGGACGCCTTCCGCGAGCTGCTCCAGGGCGTCTTTGAGGAGCTGCGGCTGCACGAACGCTACGCCGCGCGCTGGGGGGCGAACCTCCGCCCGGAGCCCGCGCCAGCCACCCAGGCCTACACGGATTTCCTGCTGCGGGTGGCGGCCCTGGAGCCGGTGGGGCATCTGGCGGCGGCGATGACCCCGTGCATGCGCCTCTACGCCCATCTGGGAGCCTTCCTCCGGCCGCGGACGAACCCGAACAGCCCCTACCGGGAGTGGGTGGAGACGTATTCCAGCGCGGAGTTCGAAGGGCTGGCGCGCCGCCTGGAGGCGCTGCTGGATCGGCTGCCCGGCGAGGAGGAAGCGCAGCGCGCCCTCTACCGGGCCGCGCTGCGCTTCGAGCTGGCCTTCTTCGAGGCCGCCTACCCGACGGCCGCTCGCTCCGGGTGAGGCCTGCGGGCTACGGGTTCAGCAAATACCGTCGCCGGATCCAGGCGCTGAGGCCGTCCATGGCCAGGACCAGGAGAAGCACGGTGAGCAGCACGGTGGTCAGGCGGGCGTAGGCCATGGTGCTGAGGTAGATCTGCATGTAGAACCCGATGCCCCCTGCCCCCACCAGGCCCAGCACCGTGGAGGCGCGGATGTTGTATTCCAGCATGAAGAGCAGCTGGCTGAGGACGGCGTTGGCGCTCTCCGGCCACAGCACGTAGCGGATCAGATGCCGGCGCTTCGCCCCCACGCCCCGCATCGCCTCTAGGATCTCCGGGTCGATCCCTTCGAAGAGCTCGGCGTAGAGCTTGGCCAGATACCCCACCGTGTAGAAGGCCAGCGCCAGGGTCCCGGCCAGGGGGCCCAGGCCGACCACGATGACCATCAGCACCGCCCACAGCAACGAGGGCACCGTGCGGATGGCGGCCATCAGCAGACGAGCCGCGGCCACCACCGCGGCTGGGAAAAGGGTGCGGGAGCCCAAAGCCCCCAGCGGGAACGAAAACAGAAACCCCAGCAACGTCCCCGCCAGGGCCATCTCCAGGGTCTCGAGGAGGGCGCCGCCGATCGTCGGCAGGATCCCCAGGTCCGGCGGGAACATCTCCCGCGCGAAGCGCGCCAGGTTCAGGCCGCCCTGGAGCAGACGGCCGGCCTCAAAGAAGCCCATGCGGTAAAGCAGCGCGGCCAGCACCGCCATCATCCCCAGGCCGAGCCCGAACTCCCGCCACGGGCCCAGCGCCCAGCCCACCGTCATCCGTCGCTCCATCCGCTCCGCCTTCATCCCCATCGGTTCACGACCTCCTCTATTCGTCCAAAAGAGCTGTTCCCATAGGGCGCGGGTTCACGCCCGCGGATCGACGGCGATGAGGGGAGGGGCGGCGGGAACCGGGGATGGCTCCGGAGGGGCTTCGATGAGCTCCCGAAGGGCCGGCCAGGAGAGGGCTGCGGCGGCGCTCTCGTGGACGATGCGGCCCTCTTTGAGCACCGCCACGTGATCGGCGAACTCCTGGACCAGCTGGATCTCATGGAGGTTCAGGATCACGGTGAGGCCGCGCTCCCGGGCCAGCTCCCGCACCCGCGCCAGCACCTGGGCCGCCCGCGGCAGATCCAGGTCGGAGACGAACTCGTCCGCCAGGATCACCTGGGGGTCCTGCATCAGGGTGCGGGCGATGGCCACCCGCTGGCGCTCGCCGCCGCTGAGGCGGATCACTTTCTCGCCGGCCTTTTCCGCCAGCCCCAGGGCGGCCAGGAGGGCATACGCCCGCTCGATCTCAGCCCGGGGGAAGAAGCCCAGGGCCGTCCTCCATCCGTCGTGGCGGGCCAGGGCCCCCATCAGCACGTTCTCCAGGGCTGTCAGGCCCCGCACCAGGCCGAGCTGCTGAGGGATGTAACCCACCATCCGCCGCATCGCCGGAGGCAGGCCTTCATGCAACGGGTGGCCCAGCAGGAAGACCCGACCGCGCGGGATCGGGAGCAGGCCGGCTAGGATCCGCATCAAGGTGGTCTTCCCCGCCCCCGAGGGGCCCATGATGGCCCAGAACCCTCCCGGGGGCACCCGCAGGGACACCCCCTTCAGGATCCAGGTCCCCGGACGATAGGCGAACCAGAGGTCCTCTACCATCACCGCGGCCTCTGGGGCCGAGGAAATCTCCTCATGCACGGATAAAAAGGGTGAGGTCATCGGCGCTCCCTCGCTTTCAGGATCCAGCCACAGCGGGCGGGCCCCGCGCGTCGGGGTGGGATCCCCGCGGGGCCCGCCCGCCCTCAGGATCAGGGTCGAGGCGTATTCTCTTCTTCCTCTTCCTCACCCTCTTCCTCACCTCCGCCGCCTCGGCCGACCTCCACGCGCTCCGAGAAGGCGATATGCGTGCGCTGCAGATACTCCCGCAACGCCCCCAGATGGGTCCGGGCGTCGGTCTTCTGGAAGCCTACGAAGATGCCGGAAATGAACTGGCGCATGAGGCTGCGGTGTTCCGGCGCGCCCAACCCCATCAGGGCCTCCACCACGCGGGTCCGCAACGGCTCGGAGAGGGCCGGGCTCACCACCACCACGTGGGAGGGGAGCGGCCCCTGTTCCTCCAGGATCCGCGTGTGGTCAAGGACTTCATGATACAGTTTCTCGGGCACATCGCCGGCGATCACCGTGACATCCACCTGGCCGGCCTTCAAGGCCTCCCAGCACTGGCCGTAGCCCCCGGCGAACAGCACCTGGCCGAAGAAAGCCTTGGGGTCCACCTCCTGTCCCTCCGCCGGTTCGGGGAGGAGGCCCCGCTCGACCAGCCGGGCCATGGGCCCGATGTAGCCGGAGGTGGAGATCGGGCTGGGGAAGCACGCCCGCTTCCCCTTGAGCTCCGCTAAGGATGGATAGGGGCTGTCCTTGGGGACCACCCAGTAGGAGTAATAATACGTGGCCTCGGTCTTCTGAGCGCCGTGGAACACCTCCCGCACCTCCGCCAGGACCACCTGGGCGCCGGCGCGCTCGACAGCGAGCAGGCCCGCGAAGGGCCCCATGAAGGCCACGTGGGCCTGGCCGAACCGCAGGGCCTCCACCACCCCGGCCTGGCTCAGCGGGACATAGATCTCCACATCCACATCCGGGCCCAGCCGCTGCTCCAGATACTGCTCCAGCGGACGAGCCTTCTCAAGCACTTCAGAGACGGCGAAGGTCGGCTGCACCGCCACCACCAGCCGCGTTCGGGCCGCCGGCCGCGGTGCGCAGGCCATCAGGAACAGGCCGATCAGCCATACCCATCGAAGCGCCGTCCGCATGTTCTTTACCCCGTGGAACAGGATGACCAGCGAAACTTTACCCAGCTTCCCATCCCGCTGTCAATAGAAAAAGGTTCATCAAGGAATTTTCATGATTATTTTCGAGCAAAATAACCTGGGTTAACCCTCGGATGGGGGTCGGGTTTCCTGGACGGGGGATGTGGGGTTATGATGCGGGGAGGTCGATGCGCGGGTATTCCGGGAGCCGGTTGAGGGACGAATGGGCCCATCGGTGGAAGTTTCGCGGGATCCCGGCGGGATCGCTCGTCAGGTGGTGCGGGGCTCGGCCTACAGCGTGGCCGCCTCCCTGGTCACCATGGCCCTGGGGTTCCTCCGGATCCTGTTGCTCCTGCGCTTCCTGGGGCCGGAGGCCTTCGGGGTGATCGGGATGGCGGGTGTCTACGCCGCCGCGGCCCTTCAGCTGGTGGACTGGGGGCTGGACCAGGGGGTGTTGCACCGGCAGGCGCGGGATCGGCCCACGCTGGCGACCTATGGATGGCTCCGGATGGGCACGGTGGCGACGGCAGCGCTGGCCCTCTTCCTCGCCGCCCCGATCCTGGGCGCCCTCTACCCCCGGATGCCGGAGCTGCCCGCGGTCCTGCGCGGGATGAGCCTGGTGGTGCTGCTGCAGGGCCTTTCCTTCGTCCAGGAGACGATGATGAGCCGGGATATGCGGTTCGACCGGCGGGCGCTGGTGGATGTGGCGGCCGCGGCAACGATGACCGTGGTGGCCCCTTATCTGGCCTGGCGGGGTTGGGGCGTCTGGGCGCTGGTGGCCGAACAGGCCAGCGGCATCGGGGTGCGGGCGCTGCTCACCTGGGGGCCCCTCCGGATGTGGCGCCCGCACCGGGGCTGGGATCCGGAGATCGCCCGTTGGTTTGTGCGGTTCGGTCGGCCCCTCTGGCTCTCCGGGAACATCCAGTTCCTGCTGGAGCGCTTCGATGACTTCTGGGTGGGCACCGTGTTAGGACAGGAGGCGCTGGGGCTGTATGCCCGGGCCTTTGAGTTCGCCCAGTATCCGAGGCGGGTGGTGGCCGGCCCCCTGGTCCTGGTGCTCACCCCGGCCTTCGCGCGCCTCCAGGACGATCGCCGTCGGCTCTCCCAGGCCTTTTACCGCGGCGCATATGTGCTGCTGCGGGCCAGCCTGCTGCTCAGCGGGGTGATGGCCATCGCATTGCCCGAGCTGCTGCAGCTGTTGAACCCCCGCTGGCTGCCGATGGTGCGGACCTTCCGCCTGATGCTGGTGTATGCCATGCTGGAGGGGTGGGTGGCCCTGGCCGGCGGGCTGCTGGTGGCCACGGGGCATCCGGCGGCGATGGGTCGCGTGGCCCTCGCCCGCCTGGCTTTCTTCCTGCCGGGCGTGGTGGTCGGGGCGTGGGCCGGAGGGATCGACGGCGTGGCCCTCGCCGCCGACGGCATGATGGCGCTGAGCGCCCTCATGCTCTACCGCCCCCTCCGGGAGACCGTGGACTTCTCCATATGGCCCTTGATGGGTGGGCCT
>Ga0081478_131590_pt1 | contig 13120 bp, 10 predicted proteins | sample OctSprmetagenome_FD_70983 | JGI IMG/M metagenome (GOLD analysis project Ga0081478, IMG submission 70983) | Hot spring and microbial mat streamer communities from Octopus Spring Streamers, Yellowstone National Park, USA - T=80-84 v2 (version 2) | ecosystem: Environmental > Aquatic > Thermal... | reverse complement strand
CACGCCCATCACCTCTTTGATTTCCTTCGGGCAAATCCTTCGCCAATCCGCACTAAAATTTGGCACTGGGTTGAAAAGTTTGATTGCGCAAGTCGGTGGTGTGAGAGATGGTTGACTTGCAGCCGATTTTGGAAAGCCTGACCAAATTCGATAGACCGAAACTCGGCTTCGTCTTGAGAGCGCCCAACGAGTACGCAGCGCAGGATTAAGCCCGCAGCCGGCAGCAATTTGGGTTCGGGTTGTGGTTGTGCCTGTGCATAGCCAAACATTTGGCGGAAAGTTTGGGGCAAAATCACTGTCCAAAGCGAAGTTAGCAAAGGCAGCGCCTTCACCCTTTGGCTGCCGACTGATAAAATTGCCGATGGCAATAATCATAAGCCGATGGAGTGATGGCACTATGACGGACGAAGAGCGATTTCAGCGATGGCAGCAATGGATAGAAGAGATTTGCAATCAGGTCGCATATTTGCTCGTTTTCAGGCACATCTATAAGGTCGTCAGGCAAATTGTGGTGAGCAACCCTCGTTTGAGGGAGACGCCGAGCATCTTTTGGTGGTGGCTGGACTATGCTTATGGAACGACGATGCTGATTGGTCTTCGCCGTTTGGTTGATCGCAATGAAAAAGCCATTTCCCTTTATCGCTTGCTGGATGACATCCGAAAGCACCCAGAAGCCCTTTCCCGCGAGCGTTATCGCCGTCTCCTTGAAAGTTTGCGGAAGCAGCAGGATGATGTAGTTCAAACAGCCAATGCGGTTTTTGACGAATTATGCGGTCGTGGCAAGCCGCACATTGACCCGAAGTCTGTTGACGAAGATTTGACACGATTGAATGAGGCAGCAAAGAAAGTCCGAGAATTAGCGGACAAGCGAGTGGCTCATTATGACCAAAAGCCTCCACAAAGTTTGCCCACGCACAAGGACATTGACGAATGCCTTGACTTGATCAGCGAAATAGTGAGGAAGTATCACAGGCTGATGAAAGGCGGCGTCATTACCCTGATGCCTGTTATTGCCGATGACTGGACAGCGATTTTCAAAATCCCTTGGCAATGGAAACTGACGCCTGAGCAGCAAGAACGCCTGACAGCCCTTTTGCAAAAGAGCAAGAGGGGAGCCTTAACGCCAGAGGAGGCAGTGGAGTTAGATGCGTTGATAGATGAGGCTTATGATATCGCTTTAGCGAAAGCACGGGCAGAATGGATGGCAAAGCGAGGGTGAGGGAGTGTCACGCCGAAAGATTGGGGAAGCATTGCGTCAGCGGTTGCTACAGAGGGCGGGACATCGGTGCGAATATTGCCAAAGTCACGAAGACTTGTTGGGTGACGAGTTGCAGATTGACCACATCATCCCGTTGGTGAAGGGTGGGACGAACGACGAGCGAAACCTTTGCATGGCATGTAGCCGATGCAATCGGAACAAAGGTATCCAAGTGTCCGGCATTGACCCTGAGACGGGGCAGGTTGTGCCCTTGTTCAACCCACGAAGGCAAAAGTGGGAAAGGCATTTTCGTTGGAGCAAGGATGGGACGCGCATCATCGGTCTCACCTCTTGTGGGCGGGCGACAGTGGAAGCCCTGAAATTGAACGACCCAAAATGGGTCAAATTGCGCCGACTTTGGGTCTTGCTCGGAAAACATCCGCCGAAGCCAAAAACGGCAGCGAATGGCGAATAGCGACTGGCGAATGGTTTTTTCTGGAGGGCAGTGTTCCCACACTGCCGAAAAATTTTTTGCTCTTTAAAAACTACACTCCGCACTCAGCACACCGCACCGATTTTATGGTTCGCCCTCCCAGACGCCGAATGAATTCGGCGCTCAGGAAAAAATCGTCATCAACCATTGGCTTAAGCCAGTGGCATGAGTATTTTAGAACACTCTCATGACTGCAAGGTCGTTCTGACATTGTTCATGAACGAAAGGGCGTGTGGTGCGGTGATTAAGGGCTGAAATCTTTTCGGCAGTGCAAGAGCACTGCCCTCCAGAAAAGTCATTCACCGGTCGCCACTCGCTGCCGTTATCTGTCGTGGCTGTTTAGGGCGAACTGCCGTTCACCCCTACTATTCGCCACTCGCTGCCGTTTAATTCGCCAGTCGCTATTCGCTATTTGCTGCCGTTTCCCATCCGTTCCTGCGCTTCCAGTGGGTGCTCTTCCAACCAGTGGCGCAACGAAATTTTGCCCGTCAGCCATGCAGGGTTCATCGGGAAGATGCCGGGCTTGAAGTGCACATGGTAAAGATGCCAAAGGATGATGGTCAGGAACGCCAGCAAGGCTTCGTAACTGTGAATGAGCCGGGCGATATGCCAAAGCCAGAGGGGCAAAACGGTGAGGGCTTGCGCTTCAAACCAGAGCGCCAAACCTGTCAAGACCATGACTGTCGTGCCCCAGACGACGGCGTAATACTCCAACTTCTCAATCCAGTTGAACCGCCCGAATTTCGGTTTCTCGTCGCTCAATCCGAGATAGCAGCGAAGCATTTGCCAAATGTCGGCGAAGTCTTTGCGCGTCCAACGCAGGTGGCGCAATTGCTCCCGCCCGCGGGGCGTCAGCAGGTAAGCGATGTGCCAAATCACTAAGCCCATGAGCAAGACGGCGCCGATGCGATGCAAGAGGCTGCGCAACGGGGCGCTGCCGGGAAAACTGAGCAACCGTTGCGCCCAACCCGCTTCGGGGTAACGGAGGGGCATCCCTGAGATGACCAGCAAGGTGAAGGCAATCACCAGCACGAGGTGTTGCAACCGCTCGTTCAAGGTGAGCCGTTCCACATACTCGTGCGCCAACGGGTCGTCGGGACGAAGGCGGGAAACGGCATGGCTGGGGCGTCCTTTGAAGTAGTTGCGGATGTCCAAGGCGATGTAAAGGGCGAAGAAAGTCATCAGCCCGACGATGAACCACTGATAAAGCAACTTGACAAGCCAGTAAGCGGGGCTTTCGGTGCGGGTGCCCGCAAAATGCACTTTCCCGAACGCCACGCCTTTGCCGATGCCGGGGTGACAACTGCCGCAAGTTTTGGGCAAGTTGTTGGGGTGAACGGGGGAGCGGGGGTCCGAGGACGGCAGGATGTTGTGGGCGCCGTGACAGGAAGCGCAATGCGCCACTTCGGTGATGCCGTAGCGGTTGAGGATGCCGTGATAACTGGTGCGGTAGGTGGCGAGGCGCAAGGTCGGCAACCCTAACCGCCGCTGCAATCGCTCGTTCTCGTGGCATTTGGAGCAGGTGGCGACGATGTGTTGGGGATGAACCAGTGAGGTCGGGTCTTTGGGGCTGCGGATGGCGTGTTCTCCGTGGCAATCGGTGCAGACAGGGGCTTCCTTGACGCCTTTCGCCCATGCTTGCCCGTGAACGCTTTGGCGCCATTCCCGAAAAATCCGCTGGTGACATTGACCGCAAGTTTCGGGGACATTGGGACGAGCGACTTTGGCGTTGGGGTCGGTAGCGGGTCGGATGCCATGAACGCCATGACAATCGGTGCAGACAGCAGGCGGTTTGCCCGGCGCCGATCTGCCCCCGACGACGCCCTTACGCAGCAATTGTCCGTGAACGCTCCGCTCGTAGTAAAGCAGCGTTTCGCCTTTCGGGATTTGATGCCACTCCACCAACCCCGCATCGCTGTGGCAGCGGGAGCAAGTGGACGGGATGTTGCGACGGTTGACATGCGAGCGCGGGTCTTTGGCGGGCAAGATGTCATGGTGCCCGTGACAATCGGCACAACGGGGCGCATGGGGGTCGCCACGCGCCGCCGCTTCGCCGTGAACGCTGTCGGCGTAGGACTTGAAGAGGGCAATTTTGAAGGGAGGCGCTTGGGGCAATTGCCGCTCTAAATGGCAGCGCCCACATTCCACTTTTTGCGTGTGGCGCAGGTGGGGCAGTTTCGTCGGGTTGATGTCATTGTGGCAATGGGTGCAACGGAGTTTGCCATGCACGGAGCGACGAAAGGCTTGTTCATCCACAAAGACACTTCGCTTGCGCCCCCAAAGGTCGTAACCGACAAGGTGCGGGTCGGCGTGACACTTTTGGCACGCTCGTATTTCTCGCCCCTGCGACAAAGGCGTTGAAGGAAGTCGCTTTTGGTTTGTGCCCGTCGCCGACAACACGATGAGCCAAGCAGCAGTCAAAACCCAAGTCAGCCACCAGCAAAAGCGTTGCATACCTGTCACCGAAAAACATCACAGCACAACAAAGCAGGGAACGCTGTCATGGAAAATCCTGACGCTTCACCTTTCGCTCCTCGCCGACTTTTGGCGTTGCGGCTGCCGTTTTGTTCTGTCGCGGCTAATAGCCGCTCCAACAGCGCACCTTTCGCTACTCTCTACTCGCTGCCGTTGTTGGTGGGACGGTTTGAGGGATGAAGTCCGTCGGCGCGTTAGGGACGCTGTAATCGTAAGCCCATCGGTAAACCGTCGGCAATTCCGCACCCCAGTTGCCGTGAGGGGGCGGGGAACTTGTCTGCCACTCCAAAGTCATTGCGCCCCAAGGGTTGTCGCTTGCCTTCTCACCCCGCCACAAACTCCAGAAGAAGTTCACGACGAACAGCAATTGCGCAGCGATGAGGACGAAGGCAGCGATGCTGATGAAAATGTTCAGCGAAAGAAATGGCTTGAGGAACTCCAATTCGGTGAAGGCGTAATAGCGCCGAGGCATGCCCGACAAGCCTAACCAATGCATCGGGATGAAGGCGGCGTAAATGCCCAGCAAACTCAGCCAGAAGTGCCACTTGCCCAGCCGTTCGTTCATCATCCGCCCGAACATTTTCGGAAACCAAAAGTAGGTCGCTGCGTAGATGCCGAAGAGGACGCTGCTGCCCATGATGACATGGAAGTGCCCGACGACATAGTAGGTGTCATGCAGGTGCAAATCGTTTGCCGCCACTCCCAAAGTCAACCCGCCAAATCCACCGATGGTCACCAGCGACAGAAAGCCGAGGGCGAAAAGCATCGGCGTCGTAAACCGAAAACTGCCGCCCCAAAGCGTCCCTGCCAAACAAAGCAATATCGTCGCAAAGGGCACGCTGACAAGGATGGTCAACAGCGAGAAGGGCAATGCAAGGTAAGGGTTCATCCCGCTGACGAATTGATGGTGCGCCCAGACGATACAACTGAGGAAGGCAAGCCCAAGCGCCCCAAAGACCGCCAACCGATAGGCGAAGAAGGGTTTGCGGGCGAAACAGGCGAGGATGTCGCCGACAAAACCCAAAGCGGGCAAAGCGAGGATGTAAACTTCGGGATGACCGAGGAACCAGAAGAAGTGCTGCCAAAGCAACGGGTTGCCTCCTTCGCGCCCAATCAACCGTCCTGCCACATGGAGCGTCGGCAGGTAGAAACTGGTGCCGAAGTGGCGGTCAAGGAGCAACAAGATGGCGCCCGCCGTCAAGACAGGGAAAGTCAGCAACCCCAAGATGGCAGCGAGGAAGAGCCCCCAAACGGTGAAGGGCAACCGAAACATCGTCATACCCCTCGTCCGCAAGTTCAGCACCGTCGTGATGTAATTGAGCGAACCCATCAGCGAACTGACGATGAACACCGCCATCCCCAAAAGCCACAGCGTTTGCCCCCAACCTGAACCTGGGATGAGGTCTTTGAGGGCGCTAAGAGGCGGGTAAGCCGTCCAACCTGCTGCCGCCGCTCCGCCTTCCACCAAGAAACTCGCCAACATAATCAGGCACGACAGCAAAAAGACCCAGTAACTCAGCCCATTCAGGAACGGGAACGCCATGTCGCGGGCGCCAATTTGCAGAGGGATGAGGAAGTTGCCGAAGCCACCCAGCAAAATCGCCGTCTGGAAGAAGAAGACCATGAGGGTGCCGTGCATGGTGATGAGCGCCAAGTAAAACTCAGGTTTGAGAACGCCCCCTTCCGCCCCGTGCGGAAAGAGCCAACCGAGGAAGGGAAAGGTCTTGCCAGGGAAGCCCAACTGCAACCGCATCAGCAACGCCAGAAAACCGCCGATGGCTGCCATCGCCCACGCCGTGAACATGTATTGCAAGCCGATGTCTTTGTGGTCGGTGCTGAAGCGCAAAAGCCGCCGCCACAAGGGCAACTCAACGGCAACATGCCCATGAACGACTTCATGCGCCATCGCCAATTCCTCCTTTCGGCAATTGGCTACTCGCTATTCGCTACTCGCCATCATCGGTCACGGCATCGTTTCCTCAAAAGTCAGTTGCTGACTCAGCCACTCCTGCACCTTCTCCATCGGCTCCACGATCAAATCGCCCCGCATGCGGTAGTGACCCAGACCACACAACTCGGCGCAAGTGAACTCGTAACGCCCTGGCTTGATCGGGACGAACCAAAGCCGCGTCGTCATCCCCGGAACGGCGTCCATCTTGAGGCGGGCGAAAGGGATGAAGAAACTGTGCAGGGTGTCTTTGGAGCGGATGAGGAAAAGGACGGGATGGTTCAACGGCAGATGCAACTCGCCCTGCCCCGCAGGGAAAACGATGTCATCTTTGCTGGCGGGGTCGTTTTTGTCAAGCCCCAACGGATTATCGTCGGTGATGAGCCGAACATCGCTGCGCCCCAACTTCCCGTCCTTGCCGGGATAGCGGATGCTCCATGCGAACTGCTCGCCCGTGATTTCTACGACGAAAGCGTCGTTGGGAATGCGGAAGAACACTTTGCCCCAGACTTCGTTGCTTTTGTGGTCAAACATCAGGTCAAAGGCGAAGAGGACGGCAAGGACAGCGAGGACGGGGAGCCACGAACGGCGGGTGACGCCCACGAAGGTTGCTTTAGGGTTGTCACGGAAACGCAAAAGGACGAAGGCGAGGTAAAGGTGCGAGAAAAACAAGAAGATGCCAGCGACGGCAAGGACGAAAAGGATGATGCCGTCAACTTCATAAGCGGTGTCGGCGATGCGGGTAGGAAGGTGATGGCGAACCCACCAAAGTGTGCCAGCGATGACCGCAACGGTGACGAGCAACAAGAGCAAAGCGAGCGGGATAGCAAAACCTTGACTCCGTTGCCGAAGACCTTTCATGTTCGGACACCCCTTTGGCAGCGAAGGGATTTTCAAGGCACTGCGACGACGCCTTTGTAGACCGTCAAGGGTTTGCCGGTTGCCCGCAAGGCGACGATTTGCTCGCCGAACTCTCGCACCCGCTCAGGCGAAAGCGCCTCTGCCAAGAGCCCCGTCCCTTCGCAGTCGGCGGCATGCTGCAGGAACTCGCGGATGAACCCGTGCAGGAAGGTGCGGTCTTCCTCCGTCAAGGAGTCCTTGCGGACAATTTCTTTCGCCCGATGGAGCATTTCTGCTGCGCCTTGATGGTCGTTGATGAGGGCTTTCACCCGCTCTTCTCCCAACAGCGGGACGAGGGACGGGTAGAGGAAGCGTTCTTCAAACTCCATGTGCGGACCAGCGGCGTTGTCCAAAGCGTCCAGCAGTTGGCGGGCGGTAGCGAGGTCGCCAGCGCCAACGGCTTTGCGCAAATCCACCAGCGTCCGAAGGACGAAGCGATAGTCGTTGCGGAATTCAGCGAAAAAGTCCGCCATCGTCCTTGCCCCCTTTCGGATTGAAAACCGTTTCCAGCGTGACGGGGCAAGGCGACGGGTGCTGTCAGGGTTTTCCCTATCGGGTTGTCAGGGTTTTCTTGAAGGTGTCGTGGAAATTTGGAGGGCTCAGAAGGGGCGACCGCGAACGAGCATGACGCCGAACGCCACCATCAACAACGCCAACAACAAATTGAGCCGACCGAGCCACGCCGCCATTTTCCGCCACCGCTCCACTTCAGGCGACGGGTTGCCGAACTGCTTCGCCAGCGCCGTCACCTTCGGACCGACCCAAAAATCGTGCAAGGCGCTGACAATCAGGATGATGCCGAAGGTCGTCAGTTTCTCCATCAGCGTCCGACCGAACTCACCTTCCCAGAGCAAGCCATTGAAGGCGTCTTGCAAAGTGAACCCGCGAGCGGCGATGTTGTAAAGCCCCGTCAGAAAGAGGGTTGCCAAAGCGAGCCAACCGATGACGCGAAAGCGCAAGCCGAGGAGGGAGAGCAACTGAGTGCGGTGCGGGCTTATCTCGGGGTGGCGCAACAGCGGGATGATGACGAAGGACAAAAACAACATCCCGCCGACCCAAACGGTGGCAGCAAGGATGTGCAACCAGACCGACCAAAAATACAGCGACCACATCGTTTTGGTCACCCCGCTTCGGCGTTAAGGATTGCCCAGTAGGTGGCATTTTCGGCAATAAGCGATCGTGTGGCAGTGGGCGCAGAGTTGGCGGTGCAAGTTTTGCACCCGTTGGCGTTCGTTGCCTTGTTGCCCTTTCGCTAACTCGCCGTGAGTGTGGAGGAAATTGTCGGGATGGGGCATCGGCAGGCGGTGGCAGTCGGCGCAGGCGTTGCGACCGTGACAAACCTGACAACTGGTGCCACCATCGGCAAGCCGTTGCGGATGCGTCTCACGGAAGTCAGCGGTGTGGGATGGCGGGCGCTTGGCGTGGCACTGACGGCAACTTTGTTCGCCCCAATCGTGACAGCGTTGGCAAAGCGCCAAATTGCGGCGGGCTTCCTGAATGTGGGTTCGCACAAAGCCCTGCGGGTGGGGCATCGGCATCCCGTGACAGTTGGCGCAGAACTTTTGCTCGTGGCAAGTGGCACAACTTTGAACGCCCCTTCGCAACGCCTCCAAAGCGTGACCGCTTTTCCCTCGTCCCGCGCCCCTTATCCCTTGCGCCACAAAGTTCGGTTGCTCGTGGGATTTCGGTTTCGCTCCCATGTGGCAGTTGGTGCAAAAGGCTTGGGTGTGGCAAGTGGCGCAAGTTTGGGCGTTTGCTTGACGGTTCGCTGTCGCCATCGTCTTGTCGCCTGACTTTGCCAACTCGCCATGGCGCTGCAAAAAATCGGGAACTTTGTGGTTTTCGGGCAAAGCGCCCTGATGGCATTCATCGCACGATTGGCGGGTGTGGCATTGGTAGCAAAGTTGGTGGAGGGTCGTCGCCCCGAAGCGTTTGGTCTCGCCAAACTTCGTCAAGGTCGCCCCGTGCTGACGAAGCCAAGCGGTGTCGTGGCGGGTGAGGCGATGGCAATCGGCGCAATAGTCGGGCGTGTGGCAGGTGTCGCAAGTGCGCAATTCGTCGGCGGCGTTGCCGAAGTGGAACTTGAGCCAGTCGGGTCGCAGGTGAGACGAGGGGCGGCGTTGCCCATGACAGGCTTGACAAAAGAAGGGTTTATGGCAACTCTGGCAACTTTGCGGGTCTTTGCGGACTTCAAACTTGTGGGTGATGAGCCAGTTGTCTTCAAAGTGTGACGGCGGTTTTTCGGGCTCAACGGGCGGGATGGGCGGCATCCGTGACTGAGGACCGAGGCTGACGATGTAGGCGACGAGGGCTTTCATGTCGTCGGGAGGCAAGTGGTAAGCGGGCATGACCGTGTGGGCGTTGAAAGCGCCCGGGTTGCGCAGGATGGCTTCCACTTTTTTCGGGTCACGCTTTCCGCCCAAGCCCAAATCAGGACCGACAGGACCGCCACCGCCATTGATGCCGTGACAGGAGTAGCAGCGCAGTTCCACGAACAACTCCCGCCCGCGCCTTTCAAGGGGTGAAAGGTTTTCGGGTTTCGGCAGGGCTTCCATGCCTTTGATGTTGAGGACGACGATGGCGAACAGGAGGGTCAAGCCTGTCGTGATGGCAGGCAAGCGCTGGAGCGGGTGGCGTTCGGGGCTGCGGTCAAGGAACGGCACCGCAAGCAGCAAGATGACCAACACCGTCGGCAAGACAAACGAACCGACGAATTCCCAATCGGGCGGGAAAAGTTTCAGCAACTCGTGCAGCCAAAGGACATAAAAGTCGGGATGGGGCTTGTAGGCGGTGTCCAGCGGGTTGGCGCGGGGCTCAAGGGGCGCAGGATAGCGGGCAGCGAGCCAGAGGAGCAAAGCGGTGAAGATGATCGCCCCGATGGCGATGCGGAAGGTGTGGTCGGGATGCAACCGTTGCGTTTTGGGCACGGCGTCTTCGTCGCCCACCCGCACCCATGCGGGCGCAACGCCGAGGTGATGCACCTGACGGATGTGCCAAGCGACGAGAAGGAAGGTCAAGATGGGCAGGACGAAAACATGCAGGACATAAAAGCGCATCAAAGTGACGGCGCCGATTTGCTCACCGCCTTTAAGGAAGTTGGCGATGGCGTGCCCGATGAAAGGAATGCCTTCGGCGATTTTGAGCCGCACCGCCGTGCCCCAATAGGCTTTCTGATCCCAAGGCAGGGCATAACCCGTCAAGCCGAAACCGATGACGCACAGAAGGAGCAAAACGCCCGTCACCCAAATCATCTGGCGGGGCTTTTTGTAAGCGCCCCAAAGGAAGGCACGGACGAGGTGGATGATGATCAGCGGGACGATGAGCCGTGCCGCCCAGTAATGCAGTGCCCGAAGGAACTTGCCGAAGGGCAAAAAGCGTTCCATGTATTGCACCGAAGGGTAGGCTTGGTCGGGCGTCGGGCTGTAGTAGAACATCATCGCCCCGCCCGTGACGAAGAGGATGGCGAGGCAAAGGAGGGTGAGGGCGCCGAAGATGTGCCCCCAGCCGACGGTGGCAGGGAGCGGTTGCGCCCAGAACCGCTGCCACGCGCTGACCAACCCTGTCTCCCGTTCCAGCCAGTTGAGCAAACGCTGCAGTTTTACTCACCACCTTTGCGATGGCGACGCGTTTTCGGTCACACCCGCACGAAGAGGAAACCGCCTTGAAGGCGATGGGGCAATTCGTCCAGCGGGCGGGGTGGCGGACCTGAGATGACTTTGCCGTTCAAATCAAAGTAACCGTCGTGGCAAGGGCAAAAGAAGGCGCGCTTTTGATGTTCCCAACGAACGGCGCAGTTGGCGTGGGTGCAGGTGTTGGACAAAACCTTCACGCTACCATCGGGCTTGACGACGACATAGACGGTTCGGCGCACCGTGCGGATGACCCAACCGTCCCGACGCTGAAAAGTGAGCGTGATTGCCGTCGGTTCGTTGGGGCGAAACTCGTCCAACCGCCCGACTTTCAGCCATTGGGGGCGGGGGCGACGGAAGGCAGGAAGGACGACGAACGCCATCGTCGGCAGCCCAATGAGGGCGGTGACCAAAAAGGCTGCCGCCTTGACAAACCAGTCCAACCAACGCCGTCGCGTCCACTCGGTCGTCGCCATCGCCTTTCACCTGCCCCGATTTTATCCGAGCCGATGGCGAAGCGTTGTCAGGGAAATTCCCGACAGCAGCAACGAACTCGGTTGGCAAATTTTTGGTCGCTCACGCTTCTCCGTCGGGAGGTGCAAGGGATGGGACGAAGGTGGTTGACGGCGAGCGCGTTCATGTTGACGGCGAGTTTGCTCATGGCAGCCTGATGGCAAACACCGCCGCCCGATGACTTTGCAGCGGTCAAGGCGAAAGAGGATTGCCGCGATTGCCATCGCGCTATCGTAGACCGTTACGCTCAAAGTGCCCACGCGGGTTTGGCGTGTTCGCAATGCCATGCAGGTTCACTAACGCATCAGGATGCTGACGATCCCGCCAAAGTTTTGCCCGTCGTGGATTTTCGCATTGAAAGTTGTGCCAGTTGCCATCGCTTTCAGGCGGAAACTTACCTGATGGACGAACCGGGCACGGCAGGGCTTTACGGTGGCACGCCTGCCAACCCCCACGAGCACCCGAAAACGAAGGACTTTCCGCTTTACAACAAAATCATCGCAGGGCACGGCTTCACGAAGGACTACAACGAGGAGCGAGGGCATCGCTACATCTTGCGTGACCACATGGACACCAAGCGGGGCAAGTATGCGACTTGCCTGAACTGCAAGTCAACGCCCGTCGCCTACTACTGAGGGCGGACATGGAAGGGCATCAAACTGGACGAGAACGCTTCGTGGGAGGAAGTCATTGCCCGCATCCCGAAGGAGATGCACGACTACGGGGCGTCTTGCGCCCACTGTCACGATCCCCATTCAACACAACTTCGCATCATCAACAAAGCCCTTCAAGCCGCCATCGCCGAACGGGGCGTCAACCCTTACTGGGCAGAGAAAAATGCCAAGAGTTTCGCCGAGGCAGACCGCCAGCAGAAGGAAACTTTGCTTTGCGCCCAATGCCATGTGGAGTATGTTTGCGGACCTGGTGTGGACAAAAAGATGCGGTTCGTTTTCAGTTGGCGGAAGGTGCGGGATTTGGATGCCTTCTACCGCGAGCAGTTTGGCTACCAGCAAGATTGGGTGCATGCCATTATCGGCGAACCTCTCATCAAGAGCCAACATCCCGAGGTGAAGACTTTTTGGGAGAGCAAGTATGAGCGGGCGGGGGCATCCTGCGTGACCTGCCACATGCCGAAGGTGAAGGTCAACGGTCGCTTGCTCACTTCCCACTGGCTGACTTCGCCCTTGAAATACCTTGACCGTTTCGTGCAGGGCAAACCGTTGGGGGCGTATCCGTGTGGCGAGTGCCACAGCGTCCCGCCGACGGTGTTGCGGGCGCAAGTGTTGCGGGTGCAAAAGCATGTGGACGAATTGCAAAAGCGGGTGCAACAAGCCCTTAGCGACAGCATTGACGCCATCGCCTCAGCCAAGCAGGCGCAAAAGGATGGCAAGCCTGTCAACGAACAACTTTTGCGCCAAGCCGTTCGGTTGCACCAGTGGGCTCACTTGCGTTGGGAGAACTTGGTCGTTTCCGAAAACAGCATGGGCTTCCACAACCCCGAAGAGGTGCTGAAGGAACTGGGCGAAGCGTTGGATGACGCAAGGCAAGCCCAACTGCTGGCGCTGCAAGCCGTCGGTTCATTAACTCAAACCGCCAGCCGTGATGGGCATTAAACAGTTCAGCACCCCCCATCGGTCATTGGCTCATTCGGTCATTGGCTCATTGGTCATTGGTTCATCGGTCATTCATCGCAAGGCGAATTGGGTTGTGTAGACGAGACCGACCGTCCAATCGGTGCCGCTGCCGACGCCCGCAACAGCGCCCCGCCTTGCCCCGACAAAGACGAAGCGCAACCCAGGGAAAATCGTTTGGAAGAGACGGACGCTGAAGAAGTTGGGGGCGCCGCGGGGGGCTTTGGTGTATTCCACGAACAAGTCGGTGTCGTAACGCTGATACAAGCCAGGGAAGTAGAGCCCGACGGTGTAGTAACGGCTGCGGCGTAAACTATCTCATGCGGCTTTGCC
>Ga0081478_142831_pt1 | contig 13134 bp, 13 predicted proteins | sample OctSprmetagenome_FD_70983 | JGI IMG/M metagenome (GOLD analysis project Ga0081478, IMG submission 70983) | Hot spring and microbial mat streamer communities from Octopus Spring Streamers, Yellowstone National Park, USA - T=80-84 v2 (version 2) | ecosystem: Environmental > Aquatic > Thermal... | reverse complement strand
TTCTTGGCCTTCTCCTCAGCCGCCTTCAGCGCCTCGGCCACGGCTCCCTGGTCGCAGTTCCGCTGCGCCAGCCAGTCCGAAGCCAGCACCGCAAGGACAGCCCTCCCGCAGTCGTACTTCGCCGCGGCCTCGGCGACCTCTGCGGCCACGTCTTCTTCACAGCCGCTGTATACCTGCGCCACCTCTCTGAGGAAGCGCACGTCGCCGTTGCCTACCTCCGCAGCTACGTGCTCCTTCAGCTTGTCCCTCAGAGTTCCGTACAGGTCGTCGCTGAGAGCCACCACAGTCGTCACTTCCCTGTTCCCGAAGACCGCCATTAAGTCATCCAGAGTCCTCTCGAACTTTTCCAGCCCTGTCGGCATGTAAAGCGCATCCTCCCTCCACGGCCTCTGCGGGTAATGCCCCGGTTTGGAGACATCTATGTAGAAGATGGGCTCTCTGCCCGCCTCTCTTACCGCGTCCACGACTTCGCTCAACCTGGCCATGTCGCTTAGGCAGTCGCCTGCCGCAATAGGGTCAACCACTACCGCACGATCAATCAGCATCTTTTTAACCAGCGCCGCATGCACTGCCATAGAAATCCCATCGCCCTTCGGCCCCCGCACCAACAGCAGCTGGCCTCCGTCGATCCGTCTGTATATCTCCTCCTCCGCGGGGTGCTCCACGTAAGGCGCCTCATTCCTAGCCAAGACGTTTCTTACAAACATGCCTTCATCTCTAAACCTCACCCCCATCCGCTCAGGTATTTTATAAATCCCCATTGCTGTGTAATATAGTTCAGTTATCCAGTCCCTATCCATGTCCTCCCAGAAGCAGAGATTTTTAAATGTAGCACGCTTTTGCTGATCCACCGTAAGTGCGGGTCTTCGGCTACTTGCAAACACAAAAACGCCTACGGGGATTGCCTTACAGGGATAATTATCCCTGTGAGGTCATCCCTGTAAGCGTCCCAACCCGAAATTAGCGGCTACGTTTCTCTCGTCGCGGCGAAGAGACGCTACACAACTATGAAGAAACGACACCGCCTAACGTCCAGAACACCGGCGTACGTGTGCCGAACAGTTCCTACCGTAGCGGCTTCAACAACTCCTTCAGCTTCTCCCCCTGTTCCGGCTTCACGGTACGTATGCTCGGCAGTATCCTCAAGCCCAGCTCCTCCAGCCGCCGCCTGTCCGGCAGACGCCACTTCGTGGGGTCGTCGTGATGCTCTATTACCCCTTCCGCTACCTTCTCCACCCTTATGGGGAGGAGGCGGCGCCATCTCCCGGAGGGCCAGTACTTACCCGAGAACTCCTTCACGCCGAGAAGGCAGCCGTAGAGGGCAAGCCCGCCCCCATTGTATTGGTTCTTCGTCACATAAAGGAACACGCCGACCTCCGCTTTGACGCGTCTGTCTGCCCGCCTTGCTCCCCACAGGAAGGTGTCCGCAGGGAACTGCCTAATAAGTTCAGAACGTCTCTCTACAAAGTCGGGCTGTGGAGGAAGTTTTCGAGCGACCCCTTGAGGAGGAGGTAGTACTGGTCGTGGTGGCCCACCCTCACTATCACCTCCCTCCCTCTGTCCACAACTTGCTTGAACCGGATGCCGCAACCCCCACAGACGTAGTGCGCAACTCAGCGCCCTCCTTCCATTATGTAGCACTCATTCACCTTCCTGGCGTCGGAGCCGCGGTAGGGGCACTTCACAAAACACGTCCCACTCCAAAATTTATGTTGCCGGAACATATACGACAGCTGTAAACACGTCAGCAGGATCCAAAAAGATATGTTCAAGCCACAATGCCGTAGAGAACGACTCTGCATGCACAAGATTCGCGGAGCATAAAACGCCGTTTTTGCGTCATTCAATTCATTGTTTTGTTAGGTTTCTTAAGATGCATGGCTAAGAAAGAAGAGGTAAATACGCTACAAGAAACTCAACCAATTATATCTAATGAAGAAAAGGAACTAATAGACGCGGCACTTAAAATCGCGATTGCAAAAAAGCGTAAAGACGCACTTGCTGTAACGTTAGTTACATTGGCCAAACACATACAGATGATAGCATCAATTGACGATGATCTAAAAACGATAATAGAGTATATAAGGGGTGAGATAACTAAAAGCTACAAACTCAAAATCGTAACAATACACTGCAGGATAGGAAACGATATGTTTCCAGTAGAGGTTGTGCTACTGTATAACTCGATTGAGGAGCTAATTGAGGCGCTCCAAAAGAAAAAGGTAAACGCAACGATAAAGATAGTTGACACTGAATTAGACTCTGTCTTAGACTACATTCGATAACCACTTTTTTCAACCATATGTTCACTTTCCCAACAGACAATTCTTCGCAAGCAAGAAAAGGTAGTTGATTATCGTTTTGTGGTGCTGTGAACACACTATGCTTCGAATTATCCCTTTTTTGCGGCGTGGAAGCAACTCAGCAAAGCGGTATACGTTGCAAGACACATGGAGTTGAGAATTGCGATAAAAGATGGTCTGTTGGATTTGACGCCGCCGGGTAATCGTCGCCGCATTATGAAGGTGATGGCGTGCTACAGCCGATCCATCGCTCTTCTTGGCGTGGGCCGCCGTGAGGTTCGGCAGGTTTTAATACCGTGCGCACGGGCCTGGCCACCTTATGCACGGGCAAGATGCCAGTCATCAGCCCAGAGGACGTCACAGTGATATTCGGCGTGTAGCCGAGCCCCCGAGCGGCCGAGGCGCACCCCTCCGGGAGGGGTCGGAGCAAATCCTCCTCTTTTCACTTCCGAAGCTCCGGTGATCTTGACCGCAGGAGCCGCGCTCCCAACACGTCCGGGACAGCTCGGCCTCCGGAGACGCAGGGACAGCCCCATGCAGATCCGTCCGCAGGGCGATCCCCGCGGGACTGCCCATGTTCTATCCAAAAGTGTGTGCCGTGTAACATCCAGTTCAAAGAGGTGCAGATGTGCCCCACCTCAGCGGCCTCAGCAACTCATTCGCCTTCTCCCCCGGCTCCGCTGTTTGTACGCTCCTGCAATCGCTTCCCTCACCCCATCCACAACATGTCTGAGCCGTCTGCTGCAAACTCCACAGACGTAGTGTACAACGCGGCGCTTCCCCCCTACGTGGCACCTCATTACCTTCCTAGCATCGGAGCAGCTACATGGATACTTCACGTCTCTACATCTAGAATTTCTTGAACTGCAAAAGACAAAGTAATGAAGGAAGTCCTTACGGGGAAGAAACAAGGAAAATGCAGGGAACTCTTCTCTGTGAATATTTCTCGGCAACAAGTAGATAGCCGCTGACCAGGCGTTTAGAGAAAATGGGTAAATTGGGGCGTTATGGATATAGCAACTCAACAGATTTGAGAACTTCATCAGGGGTTGGATATGCTAAACCTCTAACAGCCCGCATCGCGGCTGTCAGCCATTTTTCATTTGGGTTCACGCCTGGAATGACGAACCACTCCTGCCAGTGGATGTAGTCCTGCCAGTGGATAGTTTGCTCAAACCTCTTTACCCAGTCTTCAAACTGTCTTTTCTGAAACGTCACTAGGCCTCTTCCGCAATCCAGGACGTTGAGCCCCGCTGAGTCGCGCCAAATGTAGACGGGCTCCCTGAGGGGATCAGTCCTGTTGCAGACCTGCGGCGCAACTAAGACGTTCTGCCTGCTTGGGGCGACGAAGATAAATCCGCCCGTCATCCAGAGAACATGTTCCCCGTCGAACCCCTCAACAACATAGTGCCGATGTATTCTTCTTGCAGTTACGTCGTACACAGCCCTGCCCTCAAGCCCGTCAACATAGTGGCCAACACTCCACAGGTTTTCACTTTCCAAATCCATTAAGTCCAGTTGCCACAAACCTGTTAACTGTGACGTCTTATACGTCATCTTCACCCTTTGCGGTCTATAGGCAATAAAGGCGTTTAGGTTGATTACGTCGCTGAATTTGTCTATTATAATTGGGTTTTGAGTCTCCATGCACATAGAAGAAGCTCTTCCTTATAAACTTTGACTCCATTTGGTAGGGCTGGGGAGAACAACTAGCGAAAGTTTACGAGGAAAAGGGGGTGTTACAAGAATATGCAGTTGCCGTATCGCCGCGACGATGCATCGGCATGAGAAATTCCGCTGACTGTCGGCGCTACTGTCTTCGCAACACGCCGTCACCTGGCTGTCTGTTTTCTCGGCACTGCTTGATTGGACTTGCAGAAGCCCTAATCCTGTCCCAGCAATGCCTGCAGGAGTTCAAGTCTCTGCTTGGGCGACCGGACTAATCATCAACTAAGTAGTCCTCGATTGTCGGAGGAAACCCCGTCGCAGAAATCACGTCCTCGTAAAATTTGTCCTCTTCGACGTAATACCTTACTCTCGCCGCGTTTTATCAACATGGCCACAATATATGCTGATGGGTAGTAGTCGTCGAAGCAACAAGTGCTGAGTTCCAATATGTGAATACGGTAGCTGTTCCACTCGCAGACGTTGTGCCACGTACCGCCTTCGACGCCTTCCAGATAGTCGTAAAAGATCACAGCAAGGTAGTAGTCATAGTCGCTTGCCTCAGCGATTTCGGCGTCGCCGTTGCCCATGTACTTCACCACTACGAATTTGCTGGACGCCTTCACCTGGCCACGTATGTACAGAGGCAGCCTCATTATAACGAAATCGCCACATTCATGTTTATAGCGGCAGTGCTCGCTGTAGAGCGGCACATATCCCTCTACGTAGTACGTCTCTTTGTCAATCTTCTTTTTCACGAAGCATGGATCTATGAAATCGATATCTTCGACGTTGAATTCAGTGGCCACTTTGTCGCCAGGCTTTAACACACTCAACACATCAGGCCCTATCTCGACGTCGTGTATTTGGCATATAGAATAATCAAGACGCTCCGCGTAACAATTGCTAAGGTTCTTTCTCCTCCATTCCTCATAGCTTCTCCTCCTTCTTTCTTCCTCTTCCTTTTTCCTGGTCAAGAGCTCATACAGTGTTCCTATCCTGTTTGTGGTTTCCATAGATGGAAAAATGTGGACATTTATAAACATTTGGCGGTGTTCTGTGTGTTCTGTTGTTGCGCCGTTTGTTTGTCCCTTAAAAGTTGCGTGGTTTGTTTTCGGCGTGTTAGCTGGGACTCCCTAACACACGCATAAAGGTAAAGAGAGACGCTTAGAGTGTTTAAAGGTTAAAATGGATCTCTGTAAATAGGAGAGGGCTCGGCGGGCGGAAAATGGGTTGGGGCCCCGTCTCTGCGGCATTGAGCGCCAAATCGGCGGGCTTCTGCGCGGCGGTCTGAACGAACTCTTTGGCTGTGTAGGATCCCTCGGTGCCTTGCTGCACGCCGTTGCCGACTGTTAGTAGCTATCAGTAGCCGATCCTACGGGTTGTTGCGGCATGTCAGCTACGGAAACGATGGGACACCTTTCTGCAAAAGCTATAAATAGCCTAGTTGACAATGAAGCCATGGAAGAAAGGATAGTAAATGGCTACATACAGGTGTTCGGTTTAGCGTTGTTGTCTATGCGTCGAAGAGGTGAGGAAAGAAGAAAAGCTGAAAGTGCCGAAAGGACGTACAATGACGTTGTCGAGAAACTCGTTGTAACATATAAGACGTACACACCGGGGAGGTTATGATGGAAAGAGAAGCAGATAGAGCATATTGTATAGAGTATGTTGAAAAAGGCGGACAGAAGCTGTGTACAAAGCTCATTCGTCTTAGGGTTGCTGGCGAGGCTGTTTTCGTAGAGCTTGTGAAGAGGGATCCGGGTAGCGGCGAAGAGGTTGTTGAGGAGCTGGCGCATCTGCCGCGGGAGATCTACTTAGTTTCAGAGCCACACTTCGGCGAGTTTTTCGCCGCGTATGAAAGCAACAAGCTCATTGCCGCGTCGCGGGGCTGGAACGACTTACTGCGCAAGCTGGAGGCGCGGGGGTACTACGTCGGCCGTAGCAAGTACATGCGTGCTTCGAAAATGTTGATTCCGCGCATCGAGAAGACGGTAAGCGCCGGCCTGTCTGAAGACGGCGAGATTATAGATCCGCTGGACGTCCTCGATAAAACCGACTACGGCGCCGAGCCGCTTAGGGCGGCGTATGAATTGATCACGTCTGCATACACTGGTAGAAATGCGGAGTATGCTTGGTACAACGTCATCGTGGCCTTAACACATGTGGCGACGTCTCCCCTCAGGACGCCGCGCAAGAACCGCTTCCTCGACTACGTCGTGTACAACGTGGTGCCTCACGGCTACGGTGCGGTTATGTACGTCCTGGAGAAGATGTTAAGCGGGCGCCGCGGCTGTGACGACTACGTCTCCGTGATCTATGGGGAACCGCTTAGGGCGGGTCTGGGAGGCAAGCGCCTAGCGGCAATGTTGCTGGACTTGAATAGGTTGCCGCTGGTTCTGGTGGGTCAGACCAAGAAGACGCTGAAGAGGTTCGAATATGTGTTGGAGTCGGCTGGCGGCGGGTTCGTCGCGCTGGACAGGCGGGGAGAAAAGCAGGTTCCAAACCTACGTGGGATCATCATCTTCGCCGACGATCTGTACGACATTCCAGCGCCGCGTAGGTTGACGTTGCGGTGGGATCTGCCGACGACGCGTCAGACACAAATCAAGCCTCCGCCGATAAAGCCGATATACGGCTTCGCCGCTAGGCTTTGGAGGAAGCACCGCGACCGCTTCACCGCCAGCGCGCTGCCCTACCTCGTAGCATCGGTAGCCGAAGCCACAGCACAGGAAATCAGCGGCGAAGCGGAAGAAGTGGCCGAGTTTACGAGACGCATAGCCAAACTGACCGATCTCCTCTGAGCAACCCTCCGCGTTTTTTGCTCTCTTCTGTGTAGAAGAGGCAGTTTTTCAAACCACATCGGCATGAAGAAATAGATCTCTGTTGCGCCTGACGGAAACTCGGTTCTCAACGTGCCTGCCGTCTGGACGTAACGGCGCCAGTAAAACAAAATCGGCCAGTCATCGGCCCATCTGGCCGTTTCTCTCTCGACTCGATAAGATCCCTGGTTCCCGTTGATGGACACATAGTAGTTCGTGTTTCTCCGAGTCGTAGCCGCCTTGAGCAGAAAGCCGCTGTGCATTTGGGCGATGCCTCTTTGCCACCACATCCACATCGACATTAGTTGTTTTTAAATCCGGGGGAACATGAAGACGTGGCCGAAAGAGAGAAAGACGACGTCGTTGGAAGGCTGATTCAAGCGGTGTTGATAGTTGCAAATGCGTTGATGCTGTACGGAATCTGGTTGCTGTGGCCGGAGAAGTTTCCGATTATGTTGCTTGGCATCTTAGGAATCCTCGCTTTCGGCTGGCTCATGGACGCGGCAAAATTGCAGAAAGAGGGATATCAAGAAAAGAGGCACCTTGCCGCAGGAGAGAAGAGGAGGTGCTTCTGTACTTCGCTAAATTGAAAGAACAACAGCGCGTCAGAATTTTTGCCATTTTTTACAGAGGAAAACACTTCGGCGTAGCTGATCCGTTGATACCAAAACCGTGTCCCGCAGGCAGCGCGCCAAATGCAACGGCGGCGGCTCTTGTTCATGAATACTGCCGCAGATGGCGGCGTTTATACTCAAACAGCAGTTCAACATTTCTTGAGACCCCTTGAGGCGCATGGGTAAAAATAAAATTCAAAAATTTGTTAGGCGGGTTGCTAAGTACTTCGATAAATACTTCACTGTATATGTCTACAGCGACCCCGACGCCGCGGAGTCGGTGCTGATGGGGCCTGAATATATTATAGTGATCGCCAACAGCGACTTAAGACCAGAAGAGGCTGGCGGCCGCATCGACAAGCTCTTTGACCTAGATCTGAGGTGTGTAAGGTGCGGCCGCAAATATTACAACTACTTCCGAGTAGAGATGCAAAACGGCGGCATTGTACGTGCAATTTGCGGCAACTGCGACCCAACGGTTAAGTTTGCCGTGGCTTATTTTGACGCCATAGATCCGCTGATTGCCTCAACGCCATTCAACGGATAAATCCCCTTTTTCAGCTATGTGGCAGTTCATGTTAGGCGTTTCTTTGCAGGCAGGAAACAGCGGCTGATTGGCGTTTAGATTGTGGTCTCCTTCTTTTAACCCCTTTGCGGCGGCGCTACTAGTCGCTTCGGCGATGTAGTTTTGAACCAGAACGCCTTCAGGGATTTCCCTACAGGGATAATTATCCCTGTCGAGACATCCCTGCAGGCATGATGAAAATAGGAACATAATTAGACCGTTTTTGATTTGGGCAAGATGTGTACGCACCGCCGAGAGGTTCAGGTTCCTTGTTTTTCTGGCGGTTCTCTTCTACGCATCGTTGCGAAGTCTAGGCGCTGAAACGTTGAAATATCAGTTCTGTCTCTAATATCATGGAAACTGAACTCAAAGAAAGAAAAATTGGAAACAGCCTCCTCCACCTGGCATGTTCCGGTGGCGACTTCAAGATGGTGCAGAAGCTTCTCAAGACGATGAATCCAAACGTTAGGAACCTGTGGGGCGAGACGCCCCTGCATTTATGTGTCCATGACTGCAGTCTTGTGGATCTGCTTTTGAAACACGGAGCAGATCCAGACGTGCAGGACAACAACTACGAAACGCCGCTCCACAGAGCGGTTAAGATTGGGAACACATGCGCCGTTGAGCTCCTTGCAAAGGCCAACCCAAACATGCAGAATAGGCATGGAGAGACGCCCCTCCATATGGCAGTGGCGAGGCGCTGTGGAGACATCGTTAGGTTGCTGTTGGAGCGCGGCGCCGACCCCAACATCCCCGCTCTGAAGCACCAGACGCCTCTCCACTACGCCGCCAGGGGGTGCTTCGCGGTGGAGCTACTGCTGAGGCACGGCGCCGATCCGCGCCTGGCTGATTTCGACGGAGTGACGCCTCTGCACTACGCTACGGACGCCGGCTGCATAGAAGCTGTCGAGCTGTTGCTCCAGCACGGCGCAGATCCCAATGCGCTGGACGACTTCAGCCGTACGCCGCTTCACTACGCGGCGCTGAGGTGCAAAAACGGAGAAAGCTGTGCCGCGCTGGTGGAGCTGTTGCTCAAACACGGCGCAGATCCCCAAATCCGCGATGCACGCGGCAAAACGGCGCTGGAGTATGTTATCTCTGGCGAACGGCTCAGGGCCGTAAAGTTGCTCCTCACCTCATAACAAGGCTCTTTTTTCACCCACACGTAAGTTCCTGGTGGTTTAGAAGGCGGATTGGCTTAAAAATGGCAGATGTCTCTGTATCCATGGAGGAAAAAGACCCCCCTGTACGATGCGGCGAGACAGTGTTGCGTGTACGTTCTGCAGATGTTTCCCCCCGACGCCATCAGGGACTGGCGTAGCGGCGCCCGCGACACGCTTCTCCACTTGGCTGTCATCTACGACTGTCCCGAGGCGATCCCGGTCTTGGCTCCTCATGTTGATGTAAATGCCCACAACGCATACGGCGAAACGGCGCTCGACACAGCCGCGAGGATCGGCGACGTAGAGGCCGTGAGGCTCCTCCTGGAGGTCGGCGCAGAGCCGGCCGTCGTTAACAAATACGGCGACACGCCGCTACACGTAGCGGTTGCAAAGCGCAGCGTGAAGGCCGTCGAAGAATTGCTTAAGGCCGGCGCCGACCCGGCGATCAGAAACAACGAAGGGCTTGCGCCGCGCGACTTGGCATCCAAGGAAGGACACATGTGCATAGCCGAAATGCTAAGGCTCCTCTAATCAAAAAAATTTTCCGATCTCCAACCGATCTTTTCACTCCATCTCCAACGTTGCGGAATTCTAAATGCGGATGCATATCTAAACATTCGAAATAGACGTTGCGAAGCGCTGTTATACATCGCGCCGACCCTAACATCCCTGCGCGCCGGCGCAGGCTGATCAGCAGTCAAGGCCTAGCTAGTAGCGACTTGCGCACAGGCTCTATTACATCGTCGGGGGTGGGGATAAATTTGCCGCGAACGGCCCGCCTAACAGCGGCTGGCCATTCTTCGCCGTCGCTGACCGTCCCGGGAACAACAAACCAATTCACCCAGCGCATCGCTTGCGCTTTCGTCTCTTCGCGATCGTAGGCCGTCGATCTGACCCAGTCTTACGTCTCTGTGGCAACAGAGGCCTGGTTCCCTACGCGTTTGCCGTATTAAAATAACGTAGGGACTGTGGAGAAAAAGGAGGTTTGCCCGTTGGGCCTGCAGAAGCTGGGTGGCTACAAGGCGTTTACGTCGGCCCACTCCGCTATTTCTCTTTTGAACAGTTCGATCTTCAACTCCCTTGTCGCTCTCCCGTTGGCGAACACGTAGTAGTTCGTGTTTTTCCGAATCATGACAGCTGCTCTGAGCGGGAAGCCGCTGTGCGTCTCGGCGACGGAGACTATGCCTTTGGTGCTGCGCAACATATCTATCACGGCTCTCATGAGCGTTACGTCTAGCGAATCTTCGAAGTTTTCTATGAACAGTACAGGCCTGAGTTCTGTATATTCGGCAAACTTCTTTGCTACTGCTTTAGCCAGCAGGATAAGTGTAAGTCTCTTCACGCCGGAGGAAACTTCGTCTGTTGTGTAGACGTGTATGCCGTTTCTGAAGTACACTCCGTCTCTGTAGTTGACGGCGTAGTCGATAGTCTCAAGTATCTTGTTCGCTTCTTCGATCACCTCTTCGTACAGATCCATGACGTCGTCATAGACGTAGGTTGCGATGCCGCGGAACTCCGTGGGAATCAGTAAATCTTCCATGGACATGTGCTCCTTCTGCACGCCGACTCCGTGTATTTCCACCGAATTGTGCGCCACCCATAACAGCACAACTCTGGGCTTATCCACAGCCGGTAGTAGCTCGTTTGCAACCGCGTAGCGCTCCCACTGGCCGATCCTCAGCTTTGCGCCGCGTACGTCGGGAACGCACTTCACCTCCAGCTCCGAGTCGGCGGTGCGGTACACTATCCTGCCAGCCCTACCCTCTGTTTCGAAGCGGTTCATATGCTTCAGTTGCCTTTTCACCAGCCTAATCACGTCTTCTGCCGTTGCCGCGCCCAAGTTCAGCCTGGCAAGGAGCCTCAGCGCCTTAGCCACGGTGGTCTTACCCGTGCCGTTGAGGCCGTATAGCACCGTAAGCCCTTTTCCCAGCTCTATCGACGCCTCTTTTAGAGGCCCAACGTTCTCCAGCGTCAGTACCAATTCCGCACCACCCTGGGAGTCCATGCACATAAGACAAATGCACGTATTTAAGCATCTTCCTTTTTCGATGCAATAAACACAGGCCGCTGTAGTCAACGCGACAAAATGACCACGCGGAGCTTCCATGGCCGCGTAGAAGAAAATAGTCGTACTATATCGCTTTATTTGTAGCCGTAGAGCCAGCTGTGCGTCAGCTTAACAACTGTTCGTCCTATCTCTTTGCGGCAGTCCAGCCTGGTTCAGGATGGCGGCCTGCCAAACCGTTGATCCCGGGTTCGAATCCCGGCCGCTACACTACGTCTCTGCCTTCTCAAACGTTGTGAATTCATGAAACAAGAATTCAGTAGAGAGGACAGCGCAAAACCTCTCTTTTGCAAAAGCTTCCTCTTTCCTTCGATTCGCGTTATCGGTCAAAACGTTATAAGGTTGAAGCGTCACTGAATACATGGAAACTCAAAACTCCCAGGGTCAAACAGCAGAGCGTTTGCGTAGGGCGCATGCGCAAGGCAGCTTGCTGGAGTTTATGATGGATTTCGCAGGTGTTGTTTCGACGTACCATCCAAATTTCGATGTTGCAGAGGCTGGAGGCGGCTACACGCTGGTTAGCCGCAACGCGAGGTGGCTGGCGAGGCTCGATGCCGACGGCAGTGTCGAGGTTTTAGCCGGAAGCGACGCGATAAGGGCAACCGACAGAATACTTTACAACGGAAGGCGTTTGGACAGAATATGCGTCTTTGGATGGAGATGTTTTGATGCTGACGAGTTGCGTTTGGTAGTGTTCACACACATCGCTGCTTGGCATTGGCGCTACCGCGAGTGGGAGCTGAGGCGGCTGGCCTGCATGTTGCGCTTTGCTCAACAGAGCCGAGCGTCCGTCGGAGGCGGCGAACGTGAATATGTATATGGCAGTTTGGGCGCATTTCTGAACGAGTTGGGAAGGATGTGCGGAACGTCTAAGTTACAACACAAGGTAAGCAGACTAGAAGACGGCTACGCGATCGCCGGCTATAGGGGGTGGCAGGCGAAGCTTTACTTGAATGGCGACGTTGAAATAGTTGCTGGCGACAGGCGCATCAGAACAGCAGACCAGGAGATGTGGCTTGATGATACAGCAGTCGAAGAGATATGCATTGGAGGACGGCTGTGCTTCAGCGCACACGACATACGCGTCATGATGTTTACCTACATTGCGCTGTGGCACTGGAATATTGACGACAGAGACGTCATAAGACTCCTCGCCCAAACGGTACATCCATGCCGATAACAGGGACTGTGCCGGCCCAAAAGCCATCTTTTTTGAGTTCAGCGACGGTCAACAGAAATAATTATCTCTGTAGGTGTTGTTGCATAAAAAGTGTCAACGTTTCTATCCACATAGAACACAGAAAAGAAAGTCTGGGCTTCGAATTCAGCGTCAGGCAGGGAAGCAGGCCGCTGATTGAAGGCAGGGGCGAGCTGGGCAACGCCACAATAGTAATGGGGAGGTACTGGAAGTCTACGTTCCTCAGCTATCTCTTCGCACTGCTTTCGATGGACTACGAGTTGGCGATCTGCACATCCGAGCGGGTTCTAAGCCCCGGCGGCTTTGTCCGGTTGAGAGTCAGCGACGCGGTTCTGGAGTGCGGGATCGCCGAAGAAGATGGTGGCGTCGGATGCAGCATTACGTACCGCCTGAAGGAGGAGGCGTATCTGCTCTACGAGGGCTTCCTCCTCACGTTGCGGTACGGCTTCGTGCCGTCAGCGTCGGCCCGCGTCGCTGAGCCCGCGTCGCTGACGCCGCGGCGCGGTTGCTGCATCTTGTCGGGAGCCCGCGGCCGGGCGGCCCCTCGTCCGACCTCCTCGCCGAGGTGCTTGAAAAGGCCATGCAGCGGAAAGCGTGGCTGCTGGTGGACGGCCTCCTGGACTCCGTGCACCCAGATGCTGTCCTTAAGCTTGTGGGCTCAGCATCGACGGCCAGGGCGCGCCTCGTCGTGGCGACCCACTCTCCGTGGATCCGCCGAGCCTTCCGGCGCCACCGCCGC
>Ga0081478_141900_pt1 | contig 13260 bp, 16 predicted proteins | sample OctSprmetagenome_FD_70983 | JGI IMG/M metagenome (GOLD analysis project Ga0081478, IMG submission 70983) | Hot spring and microbial mat streamer communities from Octopus Spring Streamers, Yellowstone National Park, USA - T=80-84 v2 (version 2) | ecosystem: Environmental > Aquatic > Thermal... | reverse complement strand
GTTGTGGGACTTTACGTCCTCGGAGCCCTTTATCTCCTTGCCTTCTTCTTCGTAGGCCGTTGGATCCTGGAGGAACCCGGTGAGCTGATGGTCGCTGAGGCGTCGTTCTTGGAGCGTTTGGTCGGGAAGAGGAGCACGGCGCTCGTAACAGCCCAAACGGCTTCGGCCGCGCTGGCGATGGTCTGGGCTGCCGATGCGTTCCTCGACTCGGTGCTCTTGACGAACGACCCGCTGGTCTACGGTCTGCTGCTCTCTCCATTTGCGACGTGCCTCGAGGAGGTCTTGGTGGCTATGGTCTGGACGGTCCGGGGCAAAGCGTCGATGGGTCTGGAGCTCCTATCCGGCGAGAACGTCCTCCAGTCATCGCTCGTGATAGGGCTTGGGCTCATAGCGACCGGGTCAAGCCTTCCGGTCGGAGCGATCTGGCTGATCCTGCTCTACTCGGCCGTAGGCGGCCTGTACAGTCTCGTCCTCCGGTTCGCTGCGAACCGCCTGCTCCTCTTGGGCTTGCTGGGCTATGCCGTTTACATCGCGGTTGCCGTCTCCCTTCTATAGGGTTCGGGACTGTGATCTGGGGGTGACAGGATTGAAGGAGCTGCTCCGGCTAGACCTCAGGAGGGCCGCGTTCCTCGAGAGACTCAACCGGTTCATTGTTAAGGCCGCCGCACCTGACGGTACTGTTCTGCTGCTGCACAACAGGAACACTGGAAAGCTCGGAGATCTTCTGCAGCCGGGAGCCATGCTGTACTATCTCGAGGGAAGCAAATCGAATGCGAAGAGGACCTCAGGGGCGCTCGTCGGCGTTGCGGTGACTGGCGAGGACGCTGCGCTCATCGATCCCTACCTTCAGGCGAGGGCTTTCGAGGTAGCGTGGGAGAGGGGACTGATCGGATGGCTGAGGGGCTGGACGCTGCAAAAGAAGGAGGTTAGGTACGGAGGGGTTAGATTCGACTACGCCGTCTCGTCGTCCTCAGGGATGGGCGGCTACCTCGAGCTGAAGTCGGCCGTCTTCCACGACGGCTCGGGGAACTGCATGTATCCCGACGTGCCCAGCGAGAGGGGGAGGAGGCATCTGAAGGTGCTCGAGGCGATCGCTTCACAGGGCATGAGGGCGGTAATAATCTTCGTCGCTGCCCACCCGCTCTGCAGGAGCTTCAGGCCTTGTGCCAGCTGCGATCCGATCTTCGCGAACGAGCTGAAGGAGGCGGGGCGAAAGAGCGTCGAGGTCAGGGCTGTCGGGATGGCTCTGAAGGCCGACGGATCGATTTACCTCACGTCAGGAGATCTCCCGGTTTCCCTGAGTTGATCGTCGTCATTGAGAAGAACAGGTGACGCAGAGCCCGCACCTCGGGCAGCGATGGGCCTTCTCGGGGAGCTCCGCATGGCAGCGGGGGCATTCGTTATCGATCGAGGTCGTTGCGATCATGGCCAATCCTGCCGATAAAAACCGCTAATTGGTTATAAGTGTTCTGCGCAACAACGGTCTTCGACCCCCAGTAAAGGCTCACACTCATTAGCAACGCGTCCCATCCCCTTGCAGAGACAGGGTGTGCCGGACGTAATAGTGGACGAGCTGTCAATAATCACAGGAGCAGCGGCTGAATACGTAGAATCAGGAAGGATATCCGGGAAGGTCCTCCTGCATCGAATGATCCTGAGGGGCATCAAGGAGAGGTTGAGGAGGGGCGACGACGCGGCGATCAGGGAGCTCGCTCGGCTCCGCAGGCTCTGTTCTGAGCGGGGCATTCCAATCGAGATCGTCGAGGATGAGACTGCCTCTGACCCGTACGAGGCGCTTGCGGCCTTGGCGCTGAAGACGGGCGCGTCCGTTCTGACGGCCGATCCCTTCGCCCAGAAGGTCTGCGAGGCCCTAGGCGCCGACGTCGTCAAAGTCAGGATTAAGGGAGAGTGGGAGCTCGACAGGATATTCACCGGGAACGTAATGTCGCTCCACCTGAAGGAGGGCGTTAAGCCAAGGGTGAAGGTCGGCACGCCGGGACGCTGGAGCTTCGTCGAACTCTCAGAGGAGCCCGTGAAGCGCGAGAGCCTCGAGGTCTTCGTCCTGGACCTCCTCCAGAGGGTTCACGATGACCTCTCGAGGACCTCCTTCATAGAGGTCCAGAGGGAGAACACGCTGATCCTCCAATACGGCGAGTACAGGATCGTCGTCACAAGACCTCCTCTCAGCGACGGATTGGAGGTGACGGTCGTCAGGCCGATAGTGAGGAAGAGCCTCGACGAGTACGAGCTGCCTCAAGTCCTGAAAGAGAGGCTCGTCAGCAGGGCGGAGGGCATCCTCATCGCAGGAGGCCCAGGGATGGGCAAGTCGACCTTCGCTCAGGCCCTTGCCGAGCACTACAGGTCGCTGGGGAAGGTGGTTAAGACGATAGAGAGCCCGAGGGATCTGATTCTGTCAGATGAGGTGACTCAGTACTCGAAGAGCGCGTCCGTTGAGGGCGAGCTGCACGACGTCCTCCTCCTCAGCAGGCCCGATTACACGGTCTTCGACGAGATGAGGGACGATGACGACTTCCAGCTCTTCATCGACCTGCGGCTGGCCGGGATAGGGATGGTGGGAGTGGTCCACGCGACAACACCGATCGACGCGATCCAGCGCATCGCCAACAGGGTCGACATCGGTGTAGTCCCCTCCATCGTCGACACGGTCATCTTCATGAAGGCCGGTGAGGTCTCGAAGGTCTACGTCCTCGAGGTTTCAGTGCGTGTCCCGAGGGGGATGAAGAGGGCCGACCTCGCGAGGCCCACGATACAGGTTAGGAACCTCTTCACCGGCGAGGTGGAGTACGAAATGTACGTCTTCGGCGAGAGGACGTTTATCGTCCCAGTAGGAGCGGAGGAACAGGAGGAGCGCGGCGATGCGAGGGTGAAGCTCTTGCTCGACAGGGTGATCGGGCGCTACATCGAGGGATATGACCTGAGGGTCTCCGGCGGCGTCGTGAGGCTCGAGATACCTCCTGAGCAGATGAGGGTCTACGTCAAGAAGCTCCAGAGGCGTGTCCACAAGATCTGCCAGCAGTTCGACCTGGAGCTCGAGGTCGGTCCCAAGCGTTGAGTAGAGTTCAAGCGCTAGTAGGGACAAGAAAGGTAGGTAAATCGCAGAGACGACAAACCCAGGTTCTGATCCTAAAAGTCATGGGAAATTACGCTCTGTGGAAAGGGAAGGCTTGATCGCTAGAGATTGGATCACAAAGCACATATGAGTACCCTGTTATGGGTTGCCGTTGTGTACTTTAACCGAGGGGTTCGTGGTAGTGAGGGTAGTTAGAATTAGGATGGCAGGTGGAGAGAAGCGGATGGGTGCAGTGTTAGATGATGAAGTTATTCTGTTGCGGGGAAGCTAAGTACGGGTCGGGGAGAGGACATCTAACTTTGTTCAGGGAGGCTACTAAGAGGGGGCTCAAAGTGACTGAGTTCTTGGAGAGGTTGATAGCACCTGATAGTCGGTTAAAAAGGATTAGATACAGGGAAGTAGAGGAGGGTGCAAAGGCCTACACGTCCTAATCCCAATTACATCGCCAGAGGTTTGGGGCCGGTGTGACCATCTTATGGAGCAAGGAAGCTTGCGAATACGAGACAAGAGCGAAAGGCATCTACGATATGATTTACGAAGCTGAGAGGTCGGAGATCTTTTTAAGGCTACTCCCCCCAGATGCGTCGGTCCTGGAGAGGTCGCATATATCAGGAGCGACACTAAATGGGCAGTTCCCGAGTTTGAACTAGTAATTGTACCGTGCCCGAAGTGCGAGATAAATAGGATGCAAGGTAGTCAACGATCTCTCGGTCATAGACCTCATCCTTTATTAGCCCATAACGCTGACTATGAATTTTACGCGGGAGGAGAAAGAGTAGCTTAATAAAGGGTTGGGACGCGTTGACAAATGACAAAACATAGGAGGTCGTGTGAGCTTGGTTGAAGTGATCTCGATAGGGGAGGCTCTTATTCAGTTCAATGCGGTTACCAAAGGGCCGCTCAGACACGTCACCCTTTTTGAAAAACATGTTGCTGGCGCAGAGGCAAATGTTGCGGTCTGCGTAAGCCGCCTAGGAAGGAGTGCGGCATTCATAGGAAGGGTAGGAAACGATGAGTTCGGCGAGTGTATCAAGTCGTGGCTCCGAGGGGAGGGCGTTGATACGCGGTGGGTAAAAACGGATCCTGATGCCCCCACAGGGATCTATTTTGTGCAGAGAGGTTACCCTATACCGAACAGGAGTAGCATGGTATATTACAGGCGAATGTCGGCAGGAAGCCGACTTTCTCCAGAGGACGTGAAGGAGGAGGCGTTTGTAGACGCCAAAATGTTACATTTTACAGGTATCACACCTGCATTAAGCCCCACAGCAAGGGAGGCTGTTTTAAGGGCATTAGACCTGGCTAAAAAGGCAGGAGTCAAGGTCTCTGTGGACACGAACATCCGCTTCCCATTATGGCCCAGTTTGGAGGAGGCTGCTAAGGTATTAATGCCAATGGTTGAAAAGGCTGACATATTATTCACGGATCCGACCGATGCAGAGATACTTATTGGGGAAAGTGATCCTGATAAGATACTTACTGCTTTCAGAGGCATAGGTATCGACACGGTAGTGGTGAAGTTAGGGGAGAGGGGCGCTGTAGCTTTGTCAGGCGAAGAAAGTGCTAAGGCGGAAGCGATCCAAGTAACTGTCGAGGATCCGATCGGAGCGGGTGACGCTTTTGCCGGTACATTTTTGGCGTGTAGGCTGGCCGGACGCAATTTGCTAGAATCGTTAAGGAAAGCAACTTTAGTTGGCTCTCTCGTCACGACAGTTAGAGGAGACCAGGAGATGATACCAACACATAGGGACCTCGATGTGGTTTACCGCTATTATTATCCATAACGTTCACCTAATCGGGAGTATGCTAAGTGAAGAGATCGAAGTCACTGTATTTAAATGACCGACACATCATACGTTATTACTTCGTAGGCAAAAGACAATTGCCCTAAATACCTCTTATCCCTAGAACCCTTTATATGCAGATGGGAAGTCCGCCGACGTTTCTGAGCTCAAGGAGAATTCTTTTATGAGGCGGCACGCTTTTCAACCTGACGTGGCGTCGCCCGAGATCGAGATAATTCTCGATCATTACAGGAACCCCCGGAACTTCGGCGACCTCCCTGACGCGACTGTGAGGGCGAAGGACTCGAACCCGCTCTGCGGGGACGTTGTCGAGATGCACCTGAAGATAGAGGGCGACAGGATCGTCGACGTCCGGTTCAAGGGGAAGGGGTGCGCGATAAGCCAGGCCTCCGCCTCGATGTTGACAGAGCGGATCAAGGGGATGACCCTCGATGAGGCGAGGAAGTTGGGAAGGGACGACGTCATCGAGATGCTCGGCGTACAGCTGAGCCCCGTTAGGGTCAAGTGCGCCACGCTGAGCCTGAAGGTCCTGAAGCTCGCGATCTACACACATCTGGGCATTAAGCTCGAGGAGAAGGAAAGTTGAGAGGAACCTCGCGTGTTCCCATTCGAGTTTTTGAGTAATACCGTGCCCATCATCCCAGCTCCGACGCCTGTCATGCTGATCATATAACGCGTTATCGGTCGCATGAAGATGAACGAGCTCGAAAGGTTAGCGGCGAGCAAGGCGAAGAGGGCCATATTGCTCGACAGGGCCGGGTCGAAGGCCGAGGCCGTCAAGGCCTACCGAGAGGTCATAGGGCTCCTGATGAAGTTGGTGGAGCTGACCGACAGTCCCGTCAACAAGGAGGTCTACAAGGAGAGGATAGCTGCGTACTCGAGGAGGTTAAAGGAGCTCCAAGAGGACGGCGACGCGAGGGGGCCGCTGCCTGAGGAGCTGGACGCGAGGGAGAAGGGAGTACAACTGTCCTCTGCCCTCGAGTCGAGACCTCCCGTCAGGTGGGACGACATCGTCGGCCTCGAACCGGTGAAGGAGGTTCTGAAGGAGAGCATCATCTACCCGTGCAAGAGGCCCGAGCTCTATCCGTTGGGCTGGCCGACTGGGATCCTCCTCTTCGGTCCACCGGGATGCGGGAAGACGCTGCTGGTGGCTGCGACCGCGAACGAAGCCGACGCCAAGCTTTACGTTATAGATGCCGCGAGGATAATGTCGAAGTGGCTAGGCGAGAGCGAGAAGAACCTCCAGCGGATCTTCAGCACAGCCCGCAGCGAGGCCATGTCCGGGAAGCCGGTGATCGTCTTCATCGACGAGGTCGACTGGCTCGCGGTCCACCGGCAGGTAGAGGTGGGCGGAGAGGCGAGGGTCAGGAACCAGCTGCTCTCTGAGATGGACGGGATATTGACGAAGCTCTCGAGGTCCTTCCTCTTCCTCATGGCGGCCACCAACAAGCCCTGGCTTTTGGACGAGCCCTTCATACGGAGGTTCCAGAAGCGCATCTACACACCTCCTCCCGGTCCTGTTGAGAGGAGGAGGATACTAGAGCACTACCTCGCGAAGCTCAACATTTCTAAGGACCTCGACGTCGCGAAGGTCGCCGAAGAGATGGAGGGCTATTCGCCCCACGACATTTTCTCCGTCTGCCTCGACGTCCAGCTGGAGGCGGTGAAGAGGATGTTCGAGGAGGGGCATGAGGAGCCGCCTGAGATAACGATGCAGGACATCAGGAGGGCAATGGCGAGGAGGAGGCCCTCGATAAGCAAGGAAAGCGTCAAGATGTTCGAGGATTGGAACGCGCGGTTCGGAGCGTCCTGATGGTGGCTCAAGCGTAGGAGATCTCTATCAACCCTTTGTTCGCCAGCGACTCCAAAACCTCCTCCACCTCGTCCTCCGAGAGCCCGAGGGCCTTCGATAGCTGCCCTACGTCCAGAGCGTAGGAGTCACCCATCGACGAGATCAGCTCGTAGACGGCCTTCTCCCTCTCCGACATGATCGGAACGTCCGGGAACGACATCCTGACCCTCTCTGCAGCCAGCCTCTTGGCCATCTCCAGCACCTCCTCGGCCTCGCTGTCAACGCTGAGGCGCTGCGGTTCGGGAGTCGGGACCGCGGCGGAGGTGGTGGCGACCAACGACTCCAGGTCCTCAGAGAGTTGGTTCAGGACTACCGATACGTCAGGGGTGACGGAGCTAAGTTCCCGAGCCACGACTTGTACCACCCCCCTAAGGGAGGAGAGGAGGCCGAGGACCTCCGTCAGCTCCATCACCGTCTCAAGCCTGACCTTGACCTGCTCTAGCAGTATCAGCTTGCTCATGATGATCTTTGCGAGCCTTCTGAGGGCGATGATCTCGTCGGCGTAGATCTTGGCGTGCTCCTCGTCGCCCGAGATGAGGGCATGCACGCACCTCTCGAAGAGCTCCCTCCCTTTCGCCTCGAGCTCCGAGTACTTCTTGTTGAGCCTGGAGATGCTGGCGTTCACCGCAGTCAGCGACCTGTTCAGCTTCACCTCGAGCGATGCGAGCTTCCTCTCGTTCCTCCCCTGCCTCAGCCGGTCGAACAGCATCGGTGGCCGAGTCGGCCCGACTGTTATTAGCGTCTGCCGCTGCACCGGACGCGGCCAGCTCCTCGGAATATCCCCGTATCTCCGTTCCAAGACCTTTTACGCCCGTTGATTTTTCATACGATCGTACCACTTCATGGAGTTTCGCACGACAACCGTGCAGGGAACAACCTTATGACTGGGAATGTGTTTTAGAGAGGACGAGGGGGTGGTGGGTATTCATCACAGTCCTCGGTAAAAGAAGGCCCCCAGACCCGGAGGAGCTCGGACTCGACAGGGAGGTCTTGCTGAGGATGTACAGGCTGATGGTGCTGACGAGGGTTCTAGACCGATACCTCCTGCGTCTCCAGAGGATGGGGAAGGTGGCGCTCTACGCGGAGGCGATGGGCGAGGAGGCAGCTATGGTCGGCTCAGCCTTAGCCCTCCAGCCGGAGGACGTGGTCTTCCCTTCGTACAGGGAGCTGGGAGTCTTTCTCACGAGGGGAGTACCGGTCTCTGAGATACTCGACAGGCATTTGAACACGGTCGACGACCCGCTGAAGGGACACGAGTTCGCGGTCTTCGGCGACAGAAGGTTCAACATCGTACCAGCACCGACGCCGGTCTCGACGCAGATACCGATGGCAGTCGGGTATGCGCTGGCCTTCAAGATAAGGGGAGAGAGGAGGCTGGTCGTCACCTACTTCGGCGACGGAGCCACCTCGAAGGGCGACTTCCACGAGGGCGTCAACTTCGCCAGCGTCTACAAGCCTCCGATAGTCTTCATCTGCATGAACAACCAGTACGCTATCTCGACGCCGGTCAGCCGCCAGACGGGTGCGGCGACGATAGCCCAGAAGGCAATAGCCTACGGGCTGAGCGGCTTCAGGGTCGACGGCAACGACGTCATCGCGATGTACTTCGTATCGAGGTCTGTCTTCGAGGAGGTCAGGGACGGAGGCGACCCGGTGCTGATCGAGGCGGTCACCTACAGGCTCGGAGCCCACACGACCAGCGACGACCCGAAGAGGTACAGGTCAGTGGAGGAGGTCCAGCAGTGGATGAAGAGAGACCCGATAGAGAGGATGAGGACATACCTCATCGCCAAAGGCGTCATCGACGAGGAAGGCGACAAAGCGCTCTGGTCCGAGATCGAATCCCTCGTTTCGGCTGAGGTGGAGAGATCCCTTGCCAAGCCGGGTCTGGATCCGGAGGTGATATTCGAGGACGTCTACGCGGAGCCTACGCCTCAGCTGAGGGAGCAGATCGATGAGTTCCGGCAGCAGCTCAGGGCCGAGAAAGTGATGAGGAGATGACGGTCCTGACACTCGCTAAGGCGATCAACGAAGCACTGAGGTACGAGATGCGCCGCGACGAGCGGGTCGTGGTCCTGGGTGAGGACGTGGGCGTCAACGGGGGCGTCTTCAGGTGCACGGAGGGCCTCCTGGTCGAGTTCGGCCCGATGAGGGTGATGGACACACCGCTCTCGGAGTCCGCGATAATCGGCGTTGCGCTCGGCCTCGCGGCCAACGGGATGAGGCCCGTCGCTGAGATCCAGTTCTCCGACTTCATCTTCGGAGGGTTTGAACAACTGGTCTCGAACGTCGCCAAGTTCAGGTACAGGAACGCAGGGCACTACACGGCACCCCTCGTCGTCAGGGCCCCTGTAGGAGGTGGTGTGCGGGGAGGGATGTACCACTCTCAGAGCCCCGAGTCCTACTTCACTAACACCGCAGGCCTGAAGGTGGTTGTGCCCTCCACCCCCTCCGACGCCAAGGGCCTCCTGATCTCGGCGATAAGGGACGACGACCCGGTGATCTTCTTCGAGCCTAAGCGCCTCTACCACTCCCTCAAGGAGGAAGTCCCAGACGGCGAGTACACCGTGCCCATCGGGAAGGCGAGATTGGTGAGAGAGGGCGACGACGTTACGGTCATCACTTACGGCGCCACCGTTTACGACGCTTTGGCAGCGGCCGAGGAGGTGGAGAAGGAGGGAATATCGGTGGAGGTCATAGACCTGAGGAGCCTGATACCGTACGACTGGGAGGCGATCTCGAGGTCGGTCAGGAAGACGGGGAGGCCTGTGATAGTCCACGAGGCACAGAAGACCTCAGGGTTCGGAGCTGAGATAGCGGCGACCATCGCTGAGAGGGAAATCTATAGCCTCGAGGCGCCTGTGATCAGGGTCACGGGATACGACACGCCGCATCCGTTGGTCCACGAGCACCTCTACCTCCCCTACAAGGACCGGATAGTTAACGCAATAAGGAGGTCGGCCGCCCACTAAGATTCGGGGGTTTGAAGGGATGCGAATACCCGTGCACGAGACCCTGAGCGAAGAGGAGAGCCTGCTGCTCAAGACAGCGAGGTCCGTCTCGAAGTCCTTCGGCAGGTCCTATTGGCTCGAGAAGTGGGAGAGGAACGAGCCGCCCGACGAGCTATGGGAGGAGATGCGGAGGCAGGGTCTCGCAGGTGTAGGCATCCCGGAGAGGTACGGAGGGTCAGGGTTCGGGTTGATGGGCGCGGTGCTGACCCAGGAGGCCTTGGCGCTCGAGGGTTTACCGGTCCTCCAGTTCCTCGTCACGCACTTCAGCAGGCATATGGTTCTCTTGGCAGGGAACGAGGACCAGATACGGAGGTTCGTCACGCCTACCTGTACCGAGGGCAAGAGGATGAGCTTCGCGCTGACGGAGCCAGAAGCCGGCTCGAACACATGGAGGATCTCGACGCTGGCCAGGAAGGAGAGCGACGGCTACGTGATCACGGGCCAGAAGGTCTATACTAGCGGCGCGAGGGAGTCGGACTTCATGCTGCTGGTGGCGAGGACCAAGCGCTACGAGGAGGTCGGCGACAAGAGGTACGGGATATCCCTCTTCGTCCTCGAGACGTCCGATCCGAACATCAAAATGGAGCGGCTCGACATCGACATGAGGGGGCCAGAGTGGCAGTACGCGGTCTACTTCGACTCCGTCAGGGTCCCTGAGGAGAACCTGATCGGTAAAGAGGGTGAGGGGCACAAGGCCCTCTTCGAGGGGCTGAACGTGGAGAGGTTGCTGATCGCATCGATCGCCGTCGGCCTCGGCGACTTCGCTCTGAGCAAGGCCGTCGATTACGCCAAGAGCAGGAGGGTTTTCGACGTCCCAATAGGCTCGCACCAGGGCCTGCAGTTCCCCATGGCGAAGGCAGCGGCGCACCTGGAGGCCGCCCGCTCCGTCATCTACAACGCAACGAGACTTTACGACCAGTTCGGCAAAGGCCTTGAGCTGGCGAACATCGCTAAGCTCCTCTCCTCGGAGGCTGGGCTGGAGGCGCTCGACATAGCGATGCAAGCGTTCGGTGGCTATGCCTTCGATCTTGGGACCGACCTCATCAACCTCTACCCTATCCTCAGGCTCTTCAAAACGGCTCCCGTGACGAACGAATTGGTGTTGAGTTACATCGGAACCCACGTCCTCGGCCTGCCGAAGTCCTACTGATCTCCCCAGAATGACTTTTCTGTTGTAGTAGCAATAGCATAGCACCAACTTGACTCTGTTACAAGAGCCATTCGCCTGCTACCAGGTTTTGCGATTGAATGTTAAAATCAGTCGGCAGGGGAGTGTCTGAGGTCAAGTCATAAACTGGCCTGAGAGAATAGCAGAGCCGTATCGGTCGCTGGTGAACAGTCTAGTGGAGCTCGTCAAAACGGAATATGGCGACGATCTGGTTTCGGTTGCCGTATTCGGATCGATAGCAAGGGGCACTGCTAGGGAGGACAGCGACTTGAACGTTCTGATCATAGCGAGCAGGCTCCCGAGGAGCAGGAGGAAAAGGGTTCAGAGATTCCTAAACATAGAGAGCAAGTTGGATCCTGTGCTGGAGAAGTTGCTCGATAAGGAATATCCGATAACGGTATCGCCTGTCATTCTGACCGCAGACGAAGCGAGAGAAATTCCGCCCCTGTTCCTGGACCTAACCGAGGACGCGGTGATCCTTTACGACAAGGACAACTTCCTGAAAGAGTTACTCACAAAGCTCAAAGCGAAGTTACAGGAAATAGGCGCCACGAGAATTTGGATCGGGAGCAGGTGGTATTGGAAGCTGAAGCACGGCTATTCCAGAGAGAGTGAGGATAGTTGGATGGCCATGAGCTGGCAAGGTCGAACGTAAGGCAGGCTGAGTACAGGTTGACGACGGCGAGAATTGCCTTTGAACGCGGTAATTACCCGTATGCTGTGAGGCAGGCCCTGGAACGTGTTGAGCTGTCCCTCAAGGCATGCCTCCGGCTCGTGGGCATAGAACCACCAAAATGGTACGACGTTAGCCCCATAATTAGAAGGGAGAGGGAGAACTTCCCTGAGTGGTTCAAGGTACATGTGGAGCGGATCGTCTCGATATCGAGGAGTCTCCGTAAGGAGAGGGAGCTAGCGATGTACGACGGTGAGGAGAGCAAAATCCCGCCGGAGGAGCTCTACACCAGGTTCGACGCGGAGAAAGCAATAGAAGATGCGGGGTTTGTGCTGGAGATCGCAAGAAGGTTGCTCAAGGAGTTCGCGTGAGATCACAACAGCGACGCAGACATCATATCGCTGAACCTCTGTCAGGGCTGTCATAGGTTTTGGGGTGCCCAAAAAATCTGTGCACGCATCAAATTTTATACCGGTTAACTGAGCTTGACAATGTAATGGCACATAACAAGGTCTATGTGCTCGGGGTAGGAGAACTTCCGCCAACTAAATCGCTGAAGGACCTCGACTTCAGGGAGATGACCTTCGAGGCGGCGGTGCGGGCATACGCAGATGCCGGTATCGGGCCCTCCGAGGTCGATGGACTCTTCAGCGCAGAGCAGGACTTCGTCGAGGGAATATCGATCGCCGACGAATACACCCCCGATCAGGTCGGGACGAGGCTGAAGTTCAACATGCTCGTTGCGGGCGACTTCCTCGAGGCCCTCTTTCACGCCTACATGGCCGTCAGGTCAGGGCTGATGGATTTGGTGGCAGTCGAGTCGCACGCCAGGCCCTCCGAGATAGAGAACTACGCGGACGTCCTCAGGTCCTCCCTTGATCCCCACTGCCTGAGACCGATCTTATCAGATCCCTACGCCATAGCTGGACTGGACGCGAGGGCTTTCCTCGGAAAGTCCGGGTCCACAACCCGCGACCTCTCTTTGGTGGCGGAGAAGAACCTGAGGAACGCCGCTCGATCGGGGGGACCTTACGGTGAGCTGCTAACGGCTGATGACGTCGAGAGGACCGCGTTCGTCTACGACCCGCTAAGGCAGAAGCACGTGGCGCAGTTCTCCGATTACGTCGCGGTAGTGGTTCTGGGATCGGAAAGGGCCGCAAAGGGATCGGACAGAGCTGTGGAGGTCGCATCGATATGGCAGGCCGGTGCCGCCTCCGGTGCCCATCAGTGGATGAGGAGGTGGGGCGTGATGGAATGGGTGAAGGGTGCTTTGGAGAGGATGGGGCGCGACCTGCGGGGAAACCCGATGAGGTCTTGCGACTTGGTCGAGTTCACCGAGTTCTCCGCTCATCAGGAGCTCCAGTTCCTCTCAGCTATGCTTGGGTCCGAGGGCGAGGCGTTGCGGATGCTGAGGTCAGGCGATCTGGAGCTGGGATCGGCGCTGCCCGTCAACCCTTCAGGAGGATGTCTGGGCAACGGCAACTCACTCAACGCTTCTGGCGGCAGGGCCTTCGTCAGCGCGGTCAGGCAGCTTAGGGGCGAGGTGAGGAACGTGCAGGTGAAGGGTGCGAGGGCGGTTATCGTCGGGTCGCTCCACACGGAGATCTCCGACTCCGGCACGCTGGTTTACCTCAGAACAGGTGATGCGATGTGAGGAGGG
>Ga0081478_141244_pt2 | contig 13317 bp, 11 predicted proteins | sample OctSprmetagenome_FD_70983 | JGI IMG/M metagenome (GOLD analysis project Ga0081478, IMG submission 70983) | Hot spring and microbial mat streamer communities from Octopus Spring Streamers, Yellowstone National Park, USA - T=80-84 v2 (version 2) | ecosystem: Environmental > Aquatic > Thermal... | reverse complement strand
TTCCAAGACCTCCTAGGGGTTGGGCTTTGGTTAGAAGTGAGCTTTCCGGCATCTGCGGGACTGATAAGGCTTTCTACACCGGGTCTTATAGGCTTTTTAAGAGCCCTCTGGTTCCAGGTCATGAGGTTGTTGGTGTTGTTGTTGAGGGCCCTGAGGGTCTTGTTGGTAGGAGGGTTGTTTCTGAGATTAACTTCCCCTGCTGGTCTTGTAGCTACTGTAGGTCTGGTATGTACACCCATTGTCCTAGTAAGAAGACCCTTGGCATAGACTTTGATGGTGGTATGGCTGAGTTCTTCGTAGCACCTGTTGAGGCTCTTCACGAGTTTAGGTTGGAGCCTGAGCTCGGTGTATTCGTCGAGCCTCTTGCTGCTGTGCTTAGAGCTCTTAGGCTTAAGCCTGTTAGGCCTGGTGATAGGGTTGCTGTTATAGGTTCTGGTAATCTAGCCCTGCTAGCTGTGCAGACCCTTAGATATGTTGGTGTAGGTGTGGATCTCATAGCTAGGAAGGGGAGCTTTAAGGCAGGCTACTTTAGGGGCTTGGTTGAGAGCGTAGTTTACGTAGATGAGGTTGGGGACTCCCAGTACGATGTTGTATTTGAGGCTTCAGGCGATCCTGGAGCTTTAGACTTAGCCGTTAAAGTGGTTAAACCCATGGGGGTGATACACCTTAAGTCAACACCTGGCTCCAGGGTTTCAGCCTCCATGACATGGGCTGTTGTTAAGGAGGTTGACATTGTAGGCTCCCGCTGTGGCACCTTCAGGGAGTTCGATGGGGCTATAGGGTTGCTTGAGAGAGGTATAGTTAAGCCTAGGCTTGATAAGGTGTATAGCTTGGATGAAGCTAGGGAAGCCTTCGAGGCATCGCTTGACCAGAGGTATTTTAAGGTGGCGTTGAAGCCTTAATCTATGGGTTTAAGGGTTTCCCAGGCTAGTAACCTAGGAAGGTGTGGGGCTTGGAGGGTTTCCTGGCTAAGGTCTATGAGGGTCGTGGTGATGGTGTTGTAGCGTTTAAGGCGTTAGGTGTTTCAAGCGCCCTAGGTAGTGGTGGTTCCGCTTCTAAGAGCTCCTACTTTAAGATACCCCTGGCTAAGCCTAGGGAGTGTAGGGTTGACATGGGGTTATTGTCTGTTAGTATAACAACACCTCCAATCGTAAGGGTGCCCTTCAGGTGGAGGCTTGAGCTTGAGGGGTTAACCATATCGAGGGAGGCGAAGCCTCAGTTCACAGTGCAACTTGAGGACTCTCTCTTCCACAGGATAGTGTTTGATGTTAAGCCTATACTAGCGAGTAAGGGTGAGGCTACAGCTGTGGATGGCTACACTCTTAAAGCTATGTACGACTCCGCGCACCCGGTGGTTGTGAGAGAGCTGTCGTTGTTTAAAATCTACTCAAAGCCTAGGCTGGAGCACTCAGCAGTATACATGACCGGAGCTCTTACACTAGAGCCTGGTGATTCACACACATTAACCCTAAGCCCCCCCGAGCCTGTGGGGGGAGATAGGGTTTTAACATTAACACTCATAACCCCATCACCGAGGGTTACCTTAAACATTAAATCCGGGGAGGAGCTCGTAGAGGTTTCAGGGCAGGGGTTTAAGTTTGTGGAGCTCCAACCACAGAGGTCTAAGGATGTCAAGGTTACCATAGAGTATCCTAAGCCGGAGATAAGCATATACCCGAAGAAGGTTATAGTAACCAATGTGGCTTTAATAGAGAATAAAGCCCCAATACCCCCTCTAAGCGTCCAAGCTGAGAGGGTTGAGGTAGAGGAGGGTAAGCTAAGGGTTAAGCTGGGCTTAGCCAATGAAGGCGATGAGGTTGCAGAGGATGTCCATGTAACTTTGAGACATTCTATGATGAACTTGAAGGAGGCGAGGCTGGGATCGCTGGAACCCGGGGAGGCTGTTGATGTAACCTTGGAAGCTGATACCTCGAAACTCCCAGCTAGAACGCAGAGATTCCTAGTTGTTGTAACATGGTCTAGAGATGGAATAGCTAGCTCTAAAACAATAACGTTGAACATCAGGTAACCTCGGACTGAGACTGCATGAAACCCTCCAGCCAGGAGCCGGGCTCCTCCAGGTCTAGGTTAAGCCCCCTATCCATGGTGAAGCACTCAACCTTATACGTGCATGCTAAGCACTTACGGTAGCTCCTAAGGGGGTGAGGTACTAAGCCGTGGTTCTTCACGAGAGCCACCTCATCAACTAGCCTTAGTAATGCCGCTACATGCTCGCTGGTGACCTTGAATGTGTGAGTAGACCTCCTATACCTGACTATACCAACCACGCTGGTGTACTTTAGCCTACTTAGTAGGATTGCATATGATACGACCTGCATTACATCGCTCAGCCAAGCTCCAACCCTGGGTCCGCGTCCGCTCTTAAACTCTACAATAACAGCTGTAGAGCCTCTTACCGTGTAGTAGTCAGGCTTCCCTCTAAGCCTAACACCCCCCATGTCTGCTTCTAGGAGCTCCTCAACCCTATACCCTCTAAGCCTAGCTAGCACCTCGTGGGCTAGGTGCTGTAGCCTACCTAGTATTAGCCTGAGTGAAGCCTTGAGGGGTCTTCTAGCTTTAACATGGGTTTCGAAGAAGTAGAGGCGGGGGCAGTATGTGTATAGCCTTACCTCGCTCGCTCTAACTACAGGTTTAGGCTTCATACTCTTTTGATTCCAATCGATACAACCTTATCCTCTATATCCCAGTCCTTCGCGTACACCTTCTCCGCTGGTTTCCCGTAGTTTATCTTAACCGCTCTAGTCTCGCTCCTCACATACTCTTCGAAAAGCCTGGTGGCGTTAACTATCTCATCATCGCCCCATACCCAGACTTCAACTCTATCCTCTATGCTGAGCCTCAGCTCCTTCCTCATATGCTGTACTCTCCTAACAACCTCCCTAGCGTAGCCTTCCGCCTCCTCCTCTACCGTTATACGTGTATCCACTGCTACAATACCGTAGTCGAGCTTCCTAACTGATAGCCACTCCGGGTATTCGACCTTAACATCAACGTGTCTAGGCTCTAGTTTAACCTTAACGCCCTCAAGCTCCACCTCGTAGTACCCTCTAGCTAGGAGCTCCCCTGCAACCTCCACGCCCTTATCCTCTAGGAGCTTAACTATGGTTGGTGTAAGCCTCCTGTAATCCCTGCCAATCTCCCCCAGGTTGGGTTCAACCTTGTAGGCTCCAAGCTTCTCGAAGAAGTCTGTGCCCACTACCTCCACAGTCTTAGCGTTAACCATCTCTGCAATAACGTTGGCAAGCCTCCTAAGGGCTTTCAAAGCCCTTTCATCAACAGCCGCTACTACAACCCTCCTCACAGGCCTCCTAAGCTTAAGGCCTGCGGTAGCCCTAGCCGATAATGCCGCCTCGATGAAGGCCCTGGCGATCTCGAAGTCGCGCTCCAGGTCATCGTCTATAAGGTGCTCGTCGACCTCAGGCATACCCAGCAGGTGGACGCTCGCAGGAGAGCTACTCTCAGCCGGTCTCACGAAGTGCTGGTATAAGTATTCAGTTGTAAACGGTATTATGGGGGCTGCTAGGGCTAGCCATGTCTTCAGAGCCTTGTACAGGGTTGCGTAGGCAGCCCTCTTACTAGGCGTATCAGCCTCCTCCCATACACGCCTCCTTATAAGCCTTATGTAGAACCTACTAACATCCTCTAGTATGAACGATCTTAGAGCTCTAGCCGCATCGTGTATCCTTAGATCCTCCATAGCCTCCCTGTACAGTTTCACCAGCCTATTAACCCTTGATAGGAGCCATCTATCCTCAACCTCAAGGTCGCCCATGACTTTTTCAAGAGTTGTAACCTCCGGGTCGAAGGAGTCTAAGCCCATGTAGGTTGATGCAAACACATAGGTGTTCCACATGACCGTGAAATCCCTCTGCATATGCTCTAAAGCCCTCCAGGAGAACCTAAGATCCTCCCATGTGGTGTTGGTGGAGAGCCAGAACCTAACAACATCCCTTGGAACCCTTGATATGAGCTCCTCGAAGTCAACGTAGTTACCTAGACTCTTGTGCATCTCCCTACCCTGCTCGTCGAGCATAAAGCCGTGGACTAAAACCCTCCTATACGGGGTCTTACCAAAGCCTATTACACCACTCCTCAGAAGGCTGAAGAACCACCCTCTAATCTGATCGTGACCTTCAACTATGAAGTCAACGGGCTCAAGGGACTCGTATAGATCCCTTCTCATAGGATAGCCTAGGCTAGCGTAGAAGGCTACACCACTATCAAACCAGACGTCGAGCACATCCGGAACCCTATCCATGACGCCACCGCATTTCGGGCACCTTAGCTTAACCTCGTCAATCCACGGCCTGTGTAGATCCCTAGGCCTGTAACCCCCCATTGCTTCAAGTTCATCCACACTTCCAACAACGTGTGTGTAGCCACAACTCCCGCAAACCCATATGGGTAAAGGTATCCCCCAGAACCTCTGCCTACTTATAACCCAGTCTCGGAGCTCCTGCAACATGTTATAGAACCTTGTTTTAGCCCATGAAGGTCTCCACTCTACACGCTCAGCCTCCCTTAACAACTCGTCCTTAAGCCTGGTAACAGCTATGAACCACTGGTTTGTAGCTCTAAGTGCTAGTGGTGTCTTACACCTCCAGCATACAGGGTACCTGTGGACCACTGTTGCCTCATGGAATAGAGCTCCCCTCTCTCTAAGATCCTCTATTATAGCCTTGTTGGCCTCGGTTCTGAAGTATAAACCCTTATACCTACCAGCCCCCTCAGTCATCCTACCAACCTCGTCTACGAGTGAAACCACTGGTATACCATGTTTTACTGCAACCTCGTAGTCTACAGTACCGTGGCCTGGAGCTGAGTGTACGAGGCCTGTGCCCTCGTATGGTGTAACACCTTCAGGTGCTAGTATAACCCTATGATGTCCCCTGAGCTCCCTCTGAGCGTCTACTAGGTCCTCTAAGGGGTGATCGTACTCTAGGCCCTCCAAGCTAAGGCCCTTAAACCTCTCCAGAACCTCGTACTCGCTAACACCAGCCTCCCTCATGACATGCTCTAGCCTAGCTTCAGCTAGTATGTAGATCTCGCCTCCAACCCTAACCCTAACATAGTCTAGGTCTGGGTGTGCCATGACGAACGTGTTTGCCGGCAGCGTCCAGGGTGTCGTGGTCCAGACTAGGAGGTACTCTCCACTCCTACCCCTTACTGGTAGTTTAACGTATATGGAGGGGTCCTCTAGCTCTTTATACTCTGAAACCTCGTAGTCTGCTAGTGTTGTCTCACACCTAGGGCACCAGTGTAAAACCTTATAACCCCTGTATAGGAGCCCTCTCTCATGAGCTCTCTTTATGAGCCACCATCCAGCCTCTATGTAGTCGTTGGTGTAGGTTACATAAGGATCACCCCAGTCCATGAAGACCCCTATCTCTCTAAACTGCCTACTCATAGCCTCCATGTTCTCATCTACGAAAGCCTTACAATACTCTATAAACTTCTCCACACCAACCCTCTCGTATATATCCTTCTTAACCTGAAGCCCCAGACTCTGCTCTATCTTAACCTCTATAGGCAGGCCGTGAGTATCGTAGCCAGGCTTATCCCAAACATTGTACCCAGCCATCCTATGATACCTTAACACTATATCCTTCACAACCTTATTCCAAGCAGTACCAGGATGTATGGACTTAGCAGAGGCGTAAGGAGGCCCATCTAGGAAGTAGAACTTCCTGGTAGAGGTGGCAGATTTAGCTTTAACAAGCTTGTACACACTCTCCCTCTCCCAGAAGCTCTTAACCCACTCCTCCACCCTGAACTGGTTGTACTCAAGCTTGGACAGGTAGTCTACAACCTTCACCTAAAATCACCTCCCAGTATCAATCCAGTCCACCTTAACCCTAACATCGCCTATCACAGAGGACACAATAGACCTAATCTCCTCCTCCAACCCAGGCTCCTCTAAGAAGACCTCCAAGAACCTAAACCCAACCGCTACACGGCTCCCATAATCAATAACCCTCACCCCAAACCTACGGGAGAGCTCCTCCACAACCCGCCTATGCAGCTCATCACTATAAGTGTTATAGTAAACCCTATAAAGCTTTCGCACCCCAAACACCTCTCCAAAACGTAATGTCAGGCCCTTAAAAACACAACCTTAGAGATCATAAGACCTGCGGGTGTACGCGGCGTGGATGGCACTAGCAGAACGTAAACCGGGGAGTTAACATGTAGATTTATAGGGGAGAGCCTCCAAGCAAACCCCCAGGGAGCCCCTCTTGCTGTGTGGTGAGAGTAGCAGGTTAGGGAGCCCCGTCTCGCTACTAGTGTTCCTCGTGGTAGGAGCTGTGCTCTCAGCCCTCCTAGATATCTCCAGAGAGGGGGAGTCACTGGGATCCTACGTTGTGGTGCTCATACTTGCAGTCTACTTTGCAATCAGCTACGGCCCCTACTTCTTCCTATCAGACCCCTTCGGGAGGTACATGCTATCACGTGATGTTGGTGGCGTAAAACTGTTATGGGAGAGGGATTTGGGGGCCCTTAAATCAAGGGATCCAGGTGCTGCCGCTGAAGAGGAGGAGAGGGCGAGGAGGGAGTCTGACCTTAGACTCGTAGCCCTCACACTCTTACTGGTGGTGGTATTCACTATTGGTAGCATGCTGGTAATCTTCCATATCCTACCGCATGTCATTAGGGTGCTGGAGGAGCTTACCGGGAGCCCCTTCCTGGCAAGGGTTCTAGCGTACCTAGCGGTATGGGGAGGGTTCTTCCTGGCATTGTTCCTCCTCGGCCTGATAATTGGTAGGGTCTTGGGGCCAACTCCAATAACAGTCACGTACACACCTGAAGAGTACTATGTGGTGACACAGGGGATAGCCTATAGGTATAGGTGGCCACCACTATGGAAGTTCATACAATTCCCCCTAAACCCGGGCATCACGCTTGAGGTGAACTACGAGAGGGGCTTCGTAGAGATAGTCTGTAGAGGAGAGTCGGGCTCCGCGATTGGACTAAGGTTCTACTCAAGAGACCCTAAGGTGTTATACGAAACCCTGGTAAGGCACGGTGCGCTAAGACAGCCTAAGACCACAGGGCCCCCTACCCCAGCCTAGATGGGGGACATGAGGAAACCCCCTTATAGCCCCAGGTGTCACCCCCAGCTAGAGCTCCTAGGAGGGTCGACTGGATCCACCAGGCTAACTGGGACTAGTTGTAGTCCAACAGCTAGCCTAGCGTAACACCTCTTAACACCATCAGCCCACGTGCTAGGCAGCTGTTTAACTGTAGTTGAGCAAAGTCCACTCTAGGACTACGACCACGACAGCCCCCCTCTGCCCACTCTACGGTTGAAGCAGGCCGTTTATCTAGGGAGCTCCGGGGTAGGCTGGGTTGTGCGGATGTGTTAAGGTAACCTCTCTAACCACATGGAAACCATGTTCCCCGAATGCCCGTTGGCGGGAGGATGGCTAGGGGTATCCTTAGGTCGTCGAGCCTCGGATCTTATCTAGGCTGGGGTAGATGCTTGAACACTATGCTCCTGGCTCTCCCCACTAGTTCTAGGAGCTCCTCCCACCTTTCATCGAAGCTCTTGGGGTCTAGGTGCCCCTCATAGAAGTGCTCGTGTAGCACGTGAGCTTTATCCACTAGGTCTCTGAAGAGCTTTTTGTACCTCGCTTCGACATTGTCCGTTATGAAGTTGTCCACCTTACCCCTACTCCAGTGGATTACCGGTACTCCTTTGAGTGAGGCGTATAGCTTAATTAATGCTAGGATTGCACCCCACAGCTTCTCCCCGGCCTGCCTCGTATCCCCCCGCTCCTTGTACTCTAGAGCTCTACCATAGTAGTTTTCGAATAACAGCCTATACCTGTCAACGCGCTCCGAGGGGTCGACGTTGAGATTCCCGACCTCCTCAACCATATCCTCTAAATCCCAGCCACAAGCCCCGGAGAGCTCCTCCAACCACCCCACGTTCCTTTCGTCAAGCTCGCTGCCCATGTTGAGCTTAACATGTAACTCGAAAACCTCAGGCCACTCCCTAGAAACCTCACGTAGAATACCTAGAGTCGACGATACCCCCGTTAGAGTTTGACCGACACCATTAAGATCCTCCGGGCGCAGAGTACCAGCTCTCACGGTCTTAACACTGTAACCCGCTGTTCTATCTTGCTCCCTTTGGTAGCGGGGTTCGAGTGCGAAGCCCATCATAGCTCACCGGCTCCTACAACGGGCTTCCATGAGATCTTGTAAACCCATGAAACCCAGTATACGGGCTCTCCAAGTGTAGACCTATATTTCATGTTACGTGCGACCATAACGGCTTCAGCTACAACCCTCACGATAAACTTCCCCTGCGATGTTGCAACCACCTCCTCCACTACAGCTGGACGTTGCTCGACAATATCCACTATCTCCCACCCATCGGGAGGAGGCGCTGGAGGCATTAGGGGTTTACCGTCTACAGCTTTCCTGAGCTCCTCAGGGACACTGAGCGTGGAAACCCCACCAACAACCTTCACATCGAAATTAACACCCCCAAACGGCGAGAACCCAGCCTCCCTCACATCGACTACAAGTATCCTAAGCTTAAGCTCAGACCCATCAGCCAACCTAATTAACCCAACCTCCTCCCCCGAAACAGGCAAAGACCGCACCCTCCAACCTCTTAAAACCCCACATAAACGCTTATATACCCCCCTCACCCACCCCACCATAGCATCCAAGAAACACCCCATGAAACCCAAAAGATCCTTAGGTAAGTAAGCTAACCCACAACAACCCCAACGTTTAAAACCTAAGAGAAAGCCAGCAACCACAAACATGCTCAAACCCAGCCCCAAAGAGCACCCTCAACCCCCATCTCTACTAAACACCCTAAAAACCCGATACCCGGACAGTAGCTTCCAAGCAACAAGCTCCAAGCATAAGCTCTAAAACATAGCTCTAAAAGAGCATATTGGTTCAAGCAAATCAACCCTCCAGGCTTGCTACTACCACATGTTAACGATAGAAAAGCTTTCAACCAAAACCACACAGTAGTTAAAAGTAGAGGGTGAATGAGGGATGAACAGGCCATTCAACGGTTCTTGGTTAAAAGCCTTCCTATCACTAGCACTATCAATTCTAGTGGTAGCAAGCTAGTGGGGCACGCTCAAGCCTATGGCTATTATTGTGATTGGGCTAGGAATGATAAATCTGGCTTTACGGGTAGCTATTGGTATTACATTTTGAGTGGGCTTACGGATGTTTCTTCGTGCCTAGTGATGGTAACCTCTATGATACCTGGTTTGATGGCAGTGGCTCTACGAACGCACCACGTGCGACAATATTGAACGTTATGTACCCTATTGAGAAGGGTTGTGCTGGTGACGCGTTTTTACTCCACAACATACATATATATCGATACGGATGGCGATGGTTGGCTAGATCATTTTGATATCGTTGAAGCTGCAGTGAGGGCTCCTCCGTGTGGAGTCACATAAACCGTTTTTAAACCCCCTCTACTATTTTTGGTTTTAGGGGTGTCCTCTTGTGGTCTCCAGGTTTACTCTGGTTGTCTCCGCAGGCTTCATTGTGTGTTTACTGTTGATGGTAGGTCTTATAACGCCTAGGTCCTATAGTTCCACGGTTGACCCGGCTGGCCTTGTGGGTGTTAAAGCTACATACGTGTGCCCACCAAAGTGGGAGTGGTTCACCGGGGATGTAGGGAAGTTTGCACACGCTATAGCCCCGTCACCAGCATTCTTCTACAAATACCCAGAAGTCCTAGCAAACATGACGAAAGCCGTAGAACAGCTTAGCAGATACGTTGATGCTAGCAAGCTAGATGCATTTAGCAGGCGAGTGCTCAGAGAGGCTATAGACTTTGCCAGGAAGCTCAGGGACTTCGACCCCGGGAACAGCGAGTACGACATACCAATATTCGCATTTACAAGAAGCCTCGAATATCTATCGATGGAGGGCGTAGTATCATTGAATACAACTCTATGGTGGCATGTCGTTGGATTTAATGGTAGCTTCTACACAGTCATACTAGGTGTCAACCTAACCCTAAGTGTTGGGAGAGAAACCCTAGGCTACGGCGTAGTAGAGGAGGTGGTACAGGTGTCAGCACAAGATAGAACAACGTACTATAGGGGAGAGTACGCTGGAAAATGGCCATTCTTCCTAATGCCACACGAGCTATACGAAGAATCAAAAGTAGAACTAGTAGACGTGATACTATACAGGAAATACGAAGGCACAGAGTTCAAAGAAGCAGATCTAAGCATAACACTAAGCAGGAAAAGGGTTGAGAGCTCTGTCTACGTAATAGGAGGGTACTACACCTACATAAAGGAGAAGATGGGAGTCGTAGCTGAAAGACTACTTGGAGGAGGCACAACCCTCCAAACAACGGCATCAGCAGATACAGTTCTTGCAATACACGATGCCACATACTCCTTCATAGACGAGCTCACCGGTAGAAAGGTGTTAAGAGCTAGTCGGATACAAAGTACCACCCCTGTCCCTATCATTCTTGCTGCAATCTACGATATTGGTACTGGCGTGGCTTTCGAGCTCCGGCAATGGCCATTTCCCGTTTTTGATCCTTTGAGCTACGTGATACCCCTATCAACTTATATCTGGGGTGGAGAAGGTTGTACATGGTTCGTGCTGGTTGATCTTAGGCGGGAGGAGGCTAGGATTACAACTACGCCAGCAAACACTGTGACGGGGACACCGAAACCCCCGGAGGCTACGCCTACGGCAACAGCGCCTGTGGAGACGCAGGTGCAGGTAACGCCAACAACGACCCCGGTGGAGGTAGCCTGGACAACCACAAGTCCAACTGAAACCCCGGCAACACCACCGGGAGTAACAACTCCAGCTACGCAACCAAGACCAGCACCCCCAATACCAGCCACGCAACCAGGGCCCACAATACCAGCCATACCACCGGGAGCGATAACGCAAGCCGTAGACGGTAAAGCTAGGGGGCAAGAGGGGCTCATAGCGGTAGAGCTCCTAACCATAGCACTAGCAGCTCTAAGCCTTACAATCGTGGTAGTAGTAGCATACAGGATCCTGGTGAGACAGAAGTGAGGTTAACGCCTTTAATAATGGATGTTTTGAGGGATCCGTTTGCGGCCATCCTCTCAGCCGGCATCGGGGGTTATATAGCTTACCTCATAGTGAGCACTCCAATCTTGGCAAGTGGCATGGGCACTCAAAGGGTTGATTCCCCCGAGATGTTACGGATAGTCGAGGCTGGGCTTAGCGATCCAACCATCTCTGCAGTTCTGAGCGTCGACTTGTTCGGTGGAGTGCTTATGAGAGTGTTCCCCCTCCTCCTGGTAACCTCTGCTATCCTAGTTGCATACGCTATCAGCTATGGTAGAGAGCAGGGTTTCACTCTACTCTACAGCATAATGAGCCTGCCGAACCGCATTTACACAGCTGTATACATGACCACCCCCATGCTGGTCTACGTTACAACGATAGCCTTAGCGACCCTAGTGGCGTACGCTTTCCGCGAGGTATACCTTTTAACGTACCCGAGCTTCATCCTAACAGCTCTATCCCTCACGGTTGCAATCACACTCCTATCCCTAACAATACCCCTCGTGATAATAGCCATCCTTAGGTCTACGTTTAGAGGCTTAGCTACATCGATAGTCGTATCCTTCCTCATCATATCATTTACAAACTATGATAGGGTTCTTAACGAGCTGATATGGGGAGGGGAGAGGGGGAGCGTGTGGGACCCCCTTGCTAAGAGCTCCACCCTAGCCGGGGTCCTCCTAGCTGTTATCGTGTTAACCATAGCATTGCTACTGTGGAGGTCTAGCCTGAGATGAGCCTCAGGATTCCATCGATCACGCTTTTAACGCTCATAGTGCTAGCATTCCTGTGGGCCGGGGTGTACTATAGGGATAACTCCTCCTATAATGTAAACCGATCCGCACCATTCCCCGTAGACACGGTACCCCATGTAACCCGCCTACGCGAGACTTTAATCGAGGGCTACTTTAACATAACACTGTACGTCCCGCCCGGTGCTGTAGCCCAGGTTCTAGTCTACACTAAGGCCGATGGCGGGGTTATCTTCAACGAGACGCTTAGAGGCCCCTTCAGGGGGTCCTTCGAGCTTAAAGCCCCAAGACCTGGTTTCTACGAGTTCGTCGTCTACTCCAGAGCCCTGGAGGGGGCTCCTCGTGTTAACGGTGTTATAGCTGTATACCAGGTCGCCCAGACGGAGGCTACCGTTAGGACCATCCTATCAGCTCTCATAGCCTTAAACCTCCTAGTCTTAACGGCCTTGATCATAGTGGGTTTGGCTAGGGGTGAGAGGTGAGTGCCTGTAATCGAGGTTAAGGGTTTGACTAAAAGGTACCTCTTCACAGTGGCCTTGGATAACGTTAGCTTCGATATCGAGGGTAGTGGTTTAACCATAGTGGTGGGCCCTAATGGTAGTGGTAAGAGCACACTACTATCAATACTAGCTGGTGCTGAGAGGCCTAGCTCAGGCTACGCCAGGATCCTAGGCCTGGACCCCTGGAGGGATTCTAGAAGGCTCTCGGGGAGGCTTAAAGCCCTACTCGATAGAGTCAACATACCACCTTGGAACCCCTGCCTCGACATGGCGAGACTACAAGCCAACATATGGGGCTACAACTGGGGCGATGTTAGAGGGTTAGCTGAGGCAATAGGGGTTAGAGGTTACTGGAGCAGACCCTATGGGACATACAGCACGGGGATGAGGAGGAGATGCCTACTACTACTAGCACTAACAGGAAACCCGGAGGTGCTAATGCTAGACGAGCCATTCCAAGGACTGGACAGCACTACAGTAGAAACAGTGACGAGGATGCTAGTAGAGAGAGCGTCCAAGACAACGGTGGTAGTGGCAACACACATAATGCCAAGAGCTCTGGTAGAGAACTCGAAAACACTAATAAGGATGGAGCTAGGAAAAATAGTGGAGATACAAGACAACCCAAGACAGATGATACAAACAATAGAAGCATGCAGATAACAATATAGCTGTAAGACAGGATGACACACCCCCATCCAGACGGCCTCAAGAACCCCAACGGAAGGTTACCATGAACAAGTGGTAGAAGGCTAGCATTAGGGGGTGCCCACAGGGTTAGGAGCTATGCCACTGCAGGGTCTCCACTCCATCCGATATGAGTAGCTATGGGGATGGAGCTCCCGGTTACATAGGTATCGGAGGGTTTTGGTGGGAGTTTTGTTTTCTGTGTTTCCCATTGTTTACGCTTAAAATCTTTGGTTGTGTAGGTTTCAGGTGGTGAGGTGGGCTGGGGTGGCTAGGCTGTCTGATGTTGTTAAGGT
>Ga0081478_158646_pt1 | contig 13330 bp, 14 predicted proteins | sample OctSprmetagenome_FD_70983 | JGI IMG/M metagenome (GOLD analysis project Ga0081478, IMG submission 70983) | Hot spring and microbial mat streamer communities from Octopus Spring Streamers, Yellowstone National Park, USA - T=80-84 v2 (version 2) | ecosystem: Environmental > Aquatic > Thermal... | reverse complement strand
TTTTTATTGCCAATGTTTCAGATTTATCGTTTAATGGAGTAGATGTTCCATGGGCGTTTATGTAATCTACCTCTGTGGGTGGAATGCCTGCATCCTCCAAAGCCAACTTCATGCACATGTATGCCCCCTCACCATCTGCACAGGGTGCGGTTATGTGGTAGGCATCGTCGGTGGCACCATAGCCCACGAGCTCTGCGTATATTTTTGCCCCCCGAGCTTTTGCCCTCTCATACTCCTCCAAGACGAGCACTGCAGCGCCCTCTCCCATAACAAAGCCATCCCTTTCTAAGTCAAAGGGTCTTGATGCCTTCTGTGGCTCGTGGTTCCTGGTGGATAGTGCCCTCATGGACGCAAAGCCCGCCACTCCTAAGGGTGTGATGGCACTTTCGCACCCACCCGCTATGGCTACATCTATATCTCCCTTTTGAATGAGCCTAAAGGCGTCCCCTATAGAATGGTTGCCCGTGGCACAGGCAGAGACTACGCAGTAGTTAGGACCTTTAAACCCAAAGCGAATGGCTATGAGCCCGCTCGCCATGTTGGATATGCCATAGGGAATAAAGAAAGGAGATACCCTTCTGGGACCCTTCTCCATAAGGACCTTTTGCTGTTCCTCAATGTCCCTGAGCCCACCTATGCCCGTGCCAATTATCACACCCACCCTGTAAGGGTCAAACTTGTCCTCCAAAAGCCCACTGTCCTTTAGGGCTTCCTCCGCCGACGCCACCGCAAACTTTATAAAGTCGGAGACCTTTTGGGCTTCCTTCTTGTCAAAGTATAGCTCTGGGTTAAAGTCTTTGACCTCTCCCGCTATATGAACGCTTAGACCTATCTCTACTGGGTCAAACCTTTTTATTATGTCTATTCCGCTTACACCCGCTGTTAAATTCTTCCAAAATTTTTCAACCCCTGTGCCTATAGGGCTTACCACCCCAAGGCCCGTAACAACAACCCTCCTCTTCAAGCCTGCACTCTCTCCTTGAGATAGTTAATAACATCCCCCACTGTTCTGATCTTTTCTGCATCCTCGTCGGGTATTTCTATGCCAAACTCCTCCTCAAAAGCCATCACGAGCTCCACCACATCCAAAGAGTCTGCCCCAAGATCCTGCACAAAGTTTGCGTCCTCTTTGAGTTTTTCAATTTCTACGCCCAGCTGGTCTGCGATGATCTCCTTAATCCTAGTTTCCAGGTCCATAATCAAACCTCCTTACCTATGGTGTTTTTATTATTATATCACAAACCAAAAGCCCAGAGATGTGTTATAATAAATAGTAAAGCCGGAGTGGCGGAATTGGCAGACGCGCTGTCTTGAGGGGGCAGTGCCCGAAAGGGCGTGCGGGTTCGACTCCCGCCTCCGGCACCAACAGACAATGAAGCTCATAAAACACAGTCTTTCCTTTTCCCTTGCAACCCTTCTGAGCAGGGTTTTAGGTTATGTTAGGGATGCCCTCATAGCATACCACTTTGGGGTCTCCCAGATAACAGATGCCTTTTTTGTTGCCTTTAGGCTACCCAACACCTTCAGAAGGCTCTTTGGGGAGGGTGGGTTCAACGCCGCCTTTGTGCCAATATACGCTAAGCAGGTAAAGGAGGGCAAAGAGAGGGAGTTTTTGAGATCTGCCTTGGGCTACTATTTACTCATAAACCTATCGGTAGTTCTTTTGGGAGTGTTATTTGCTGAATATCTCATAAGCATTATTGCACCGGGCTTGAGGACTAAGCCTTACTTTGATCTGGCAGTTTTTATGGGCAGATGGGTTTTTATATACCTTCTGTTTGTGGGTTTATCTGCCTTCTTTATGGCTCTTTTGAACACCCGGGGTGCGTTTTTTGTGCCTGCCTTTGCCCAAGCAGTTTTTAACATAGGCTTCTCTTTGATTATTGTCCTTTTTGCCCATAGCCTTGGCTATTATGCACTGATAGGTGGCGTTCTGGTGGGAGGCTTTTTACAGTTTGCCTTTCATCTACCCTTCTTGAGTGGCATTCCCTTGGGTTTTAGCCTTAGGCTCTATCCCGATGTTAAGCTTTTGTTCAAAAGGCTGATACCAGCCCTTATGGGCTTTGGCGTTGCCCAGCTCTCTTTTTTTATAGACACCTTTTTGGCTTCCTTTCTGGCTTTGGGTGCTATATCTTACCTTTATTATGCCAACAGGATATTCCAGCTACCTTTGGGTGCCATATCGGTGGGCGTGTCAAACTCTCTGCTTTCTGCCCTCTCTTTGGGTGAAGACAGAAGCAAAAGCATAACCTTGGCTATGCGTTTTTTGTTTTTGCTATCCTTTCCTGCAGTGGTGGGTCTTTTTGTCTTTTCGGAGCCGATCGTGAGGCTTTTATACGGTAGAGGAAACTTCTCCGGGGCAGATGTTTTAATGGTCTCCTATGTGCTAAAAGCTTACAGCTTGGGGCTTGTCTTTTTTTCCCTTCAAAAAGCCCTCAGCAGTGTATTTTTTGCCAAAGGGGACACCCTTACACCCATGAAAGCTAGCCTGTTGGCTATTTTGTCTGAGGGCATAAGTGCCTTTATTTATGCCTTTGTGCTAAAGCTTGGTGCGGTGGGTTTGGCTTTGGGCACCGCCACCTCCTCCGTCTTCTCCTTTGGATACCTTCTGAGAAAAACTTACCAATTGGTAGATTGGCAAACTTTAATGGAAAGTTCAGTAAAGGTAGCCCTTGCCAGCCTTCTGATGGGACTCTTTGGTCTATTTTTGAAAGACAAAATACACCTGCTTTTAGCAATACCTATGTGTATTATCCTTTACTTTAGCCTTTTGGTCCTTTTTAGGGAGGGACTACTGGTTGCTTTCCTGAACCTTGGCAAGGGCTTGGTTAAGAAGCTTTTGAACCCTTGAGCATCTTCTGCTTGCCTCGTTTTTGTGGATCACTCCCTTTGAGGCAGTATGCTGTATGATAGATATTACCTTTGGTAGATACTCCTTTGCCTCCTCCAGCTTACCTTCCTCTATAAGCTTTTTAAGGTTTCTTATGTAGGTCTTCATACGAGAAAGGTGATACCTATTTCTCAGTCTCCTTTTGGCATCCCTTCTCATGCGCTTTTCAGCCTGCTTTGTGTTCGGCATACAAAACCTCCAGCAAGGATTTTAACCTAATTCTCTAAAAATTATACCACAATAATCCTTTATAATACACTTTAAGGAGGTGTGCCATGAAGAAGACGTTGCTTTTGGGACTTTTCAGCTTAGGCTTTTTGGCGGTGTCCTGCCAACAAAAACCTGCAGAACAGCCTGCAGGAGAGCAAAAGCCCGCCGAACAGCAACAACAGTCCGCTGAACAACCTCAACCAGCCCAACAACCTGAGCAACAACAGCCCTCCCAGCAACCCGCAGGAGAACAAAAACCCGCCGAGAAGCCAAGGTCTGAGGCAAAGCCAGCCAAAACTACCGCAATGGCAGACGCGGAAGCTTTAGCTAAGGCTAAGGGCTGTTTTGCCTGCCACGCTGTAAACGCAAAGCAGGTGGGACCCGCCTTTAAGGATGTGGCAAAGAAGTATGCAGGCAAAGCTGACGCAGTGGATTACTTGGCAGGCAAGATCAAGAACGGTGGCGTTGGTGTATGGGGTAATGTGCCCATGCCTTCTCAGAATGTAACCGATGAAGAATCCAAGAAGCTTGCAGAGTGGGTCCTCTCTTTTAAGTAATTTCTAAAAAAGGGGGCAATGCCCTCTTTCTTTAACACGCGCTACTGGGTGCTCCTGAACAATCTGCACAGAGGATAACTCCTTTGGTGCCAAAGAACAGCTTGAGCCCTTCCTCTTCAAAGAAGGGGGCAACGTTTCCGCTCTTTACCTTCCACATGAAGTACTTTTCAAAGGCAGATTTTATGTAGTGTGCCCACACGCCTTTACCAAACTTCACCTCAGCCCTTGGGCGTTTGTTCCACGGGAGGTATGGCAGTTACAGCGCCCACACCGTAGATGTTTTTGTAAGTAGGGTTTTGAAAACACCTGTTGGCGATCACCATCCTGTTGGCAGGGTTTGCCACTTTATCTCCAGCGGACGCAACCACCTCTGGACCCATGAACCTTGGCATCAGCATGGATCGCTTACAAGGCACCGCGTAGGTGTTGCTGTTTAGGTCCTCGTAAATTACCTTGTCTGGTTCCACCTTGGTGATCTTTACTTTGGCAATCCATTTTATGCTTCTCTCCGCAAAAAGGTCCTCCATTACCCTCCTTGAAGGTCCCACACCACCAACCCCCATATGACCCACGTAAGGCTTCGAAGTGATAAAGGTTAGCAGTAAGCTTCCCAAAGGAGTGCTTATGTCTTCAAACTTTCTCCAGCCCAACGCCAAGTGCGGATAAGAGGGCGTAAAACCAAAGTAGGGTCTGCCTGAAACTACCGTGATCCTCAGGCTTTTGTCCATCTTCTTTAGGTTTTAGTCTGTTGCTAAACCACCTACACCACCACCCAGTATAACCACATGCTTGCCCATAACACACCTTCAAAATTAGATTAACTTATAAGATTATAAGCATATTTTAAAGAATAGACGATCTGTTATAATCTTTGATTGGCATGATCCCTTTAAAGGATATAAACCCAGGCAGAAGCCTTCCAATCGTCAATTTAACCATCATCCTTGCTTGCTCTGTGGCATGGCTGTATGAGGTAAGTTTGGAAGAGTATGAGTTTAACCACTTTATTTATAACTTTGGTTTGGTGCCAGTGGAAGTTTTCTCTAAACCTTACCAGCTGTTTACCCACATGTTTTTACACGGAAGTTGGCTTCACATCGTTGGCAATATGTGGTTTTTGTGGGTTTTTGGAGATAATGTGGAGGATCGTTTGGGAAAGTTTAAATATCTGCTGTTTTATGTGTTGTCTGGTCTTGGTGCGGCGGTTATTCAATCCCTCGTTAGTTTTTTAACGGGTGCGGTGCATGTGCCTATGGTGGGTGCCAGCGGAGCTATAAGCGGAGTGCTGGGGGCATACCTTTATCTTTTCCCACATGCCCGCATTCTTGCCCTTGTGCCCATTTTCTTTTTCCTGACCTTTATGGAATTACCGGCAGTGCTTTTTATAGGTATGTGGGTGTTTATTCAGATTATAAACGGGCTGATCACACTGCCCTTTGCGGGTATGGGTGGAGTGGCTTGGTTTGCCCACATAGGGGGATTTTTTGTAGGCTACAAACTCGTTAGAGTGTTTTACAGGAGGAGGTCGTATTGGTAGGGCAGGAACTTTTGTTGAGCAGTTTGATACTTTTGGGATCACTATTGGTTTTGTTGTTCGTTAGAAGACTGTTTTTTGGCTTCATTAAAAAATCTTCCCACGACTATGCTTTAATGCTTCTTCGAGTTATCCGCCTACCCTCTTTGTTTTGGGTAATTGTTCTTAGCCTTTACCTTACAGTAGAACTCAGTCCTACAAAGCTTTTGAAATACTCTGCGGTGATAGAAAAGGTTTTAATATCCCTATTGATCCTTTCCATAACCTCATTTTTTTCTAATCTACTCCCTGAACTTTTGCAGGTTTATATTTCAAAGACAAACTTAAAATTTCCAAAGACTGGTATTGTCTTTGTGATAATAAAATTTGTTGTCTTTGTTTTGGGTGTTATAACCCTCCTGTCCTATTTTGGCATTCAGGTAGCCCATTTTATAACTACCCTGGGCATTGCTGGGCTTGCGGTCTCTCTTGCCCTTCAGGGCACGCTCTCCAATGTCTTTTCTGGGCTTAACCTAATTGCCAGCAGACAGATTGAAGTGGGAGATTTTGTTAGGTTAGAAAATAGTGAAGAAGGTTATGTGGAGGACATAACATGGATGAACACAGTCATTAGGAGGAGAGACAACAACCTTGTGGTGGTGCCAAACTCCCGGCTGGTTAACTCCATAGTAATAAACTACAAAAAACCAACGCCCTCAATGAACATTACAGTTTCCGTTGTGATCCCTTATTCTTCGGACATTGAAAGGGCAGAAAGGTTAGCCTTAGAGGTTGCAAGGGAGGTGCAAAAAACTGTTGAAGGTGCAGACCCAAGCTTTGAGCCCTCCGTGCGCTACAGTGCCTTTACAGAGCTTGGGATCACCTTAAACACCACGCTCAGAGTTCTTAACCCGGACGATCAGTTTTTTATCCGCCACGAGTTTATAAAGAGGCTTAAAAAAGCATACGAAAGGGAGGGCATAGCCTTCATCCAACTTTTATTACCACCTTTCCGAAGTGCTTAGAGCTTTCCAAGTATCTGTGGGCTTCTTGGGTATCCTTGAGGTCAAAAACCTTATCCACAACAGGCTTTAAAAGTCCCCTCTCAAAGAGTTCGGTGATCTTAAAGAGGTCTGCCCTTGGTCCCATATAAACACCCAAGAGTTCAATTTCCCTAACAAAAACATACCTTATATCTATCTCCGCCTTTGAACCCGTGGTAGTGCCAAAGAAAACAAGCCTTCCACCCTTTTTAAGACATTCCACGCTCCTCCAAAAGGTTGCCTCCCCCACGTGGTCCATAACAATATCCACTCCCTCTTTGAACAGTTCTCTAACCTTCTTTACCACATCCTCCTCATAGTGGTTTATGACCACATCCGCCCCAAGGTCTCTGCACATCCTCGCCTTCCTTTCGTCCCCTGCGGTAGCTATCACAAAGGCACCAAAGAGTTTGGCTATTTGAATACCTGCCACGCCTACACCCGAGGAACCAGCCCATATTAAAACCCTACTGTGGGGCTTCAACCCTCCCTTCCTAACCAGGGCATTCCAAACAGTTAAGAAGGTAAGGGGATAGCTGGCGGACTCTTCAAAGCTCAAGCTTTTTGGCTTTGGCAATACATTCCTTGCGGGCACCTTTATAAACTCCGCATAACCACCTTTGCTTCTTAGCCCAAGTATATCGTAATCTTTACAGAGGTTGTCCCTTCCAGACTGACATTCATAACACACACCACATGACAAGCCTGGGGCAATTACCACCTCCTCTCCCACCTTTACATTCTTCACCAAAGAACCAACCCTTTCCACCACACCGCTAACATCTGAACCGAGTATGTGAGGAAGTTCTGGCTTGACCGCCAAAGCACCCATTCTGACCCATATATCCAGATGATTAAGGGCAACCGCCTTCACCCTAACAAGGACTTCATCCTCCCTTATGTCCGGAATGGGAAAATCTTCCACATACTTTAGGTTCTTTTCATCCCCAAAGTTTTCCAAAATAACCGCTTTCATAGAAGGATATTATAGGGCTTTTTTCTTTTTGTTTTTATCCTCATACATAAGTCTGTCCGCCTCTTTAATCATATCCAGCCAGCTTTGAAAGTTTTCTCCACATTGTACAACACTAAGGGAGGCTAACCAGAGGACAGTTTTTTGTATCAAACATTTAGACCCCCCATTCTATAATTATACGACATGAGGCTGGAAAAAGAAATTGCGCTTTCCAAATATACCACTATAGGGATTGGAGGGATAGCCAAGTACATGGCTTTTCCAGAAAACGCAAAGCAGGTAAAAGAATGCCTCAAAATAGCCCAATGGGAGGATATTCCCCTCTTTGTTTTGGGTAGGGGTGCAAACACCATCTTTGGAGATTTTGAAGGCATAGTGATCAATACAAAGATGTTGAGAGATTTAAAAATAAAGAAGCAAGATGGAGGTTTGGAGATCACAGCCCAGGCAGGCGTTCCTATAAACACTTTGGTAGAACTTGGGGTCAGGGAAAACTTGGAGGGTATTTACAGACTGGCGGGTTTTCCTGCCACTGTAGGCGGGGCTATAGCTATGAACGCAGGAGCCTTCGGTTATGAAATTTCTCAGCATTTAAAAGCGGTGAAATTTCTCTCCTACGAAGGTGAAGAAATTCTTTTAAAAAGAGAAGAGCTTAAATTTTCCTACAGAAGTTCTCCCTTCCCTTCCATGGGTATAATCTTGGAAGCAGTCTTTTTCTTTCCCAAACTGAATTATAGCGTTTACGAAGAGTATGAGAGGATAAAAAGCAAAAGGAAAGAAAGTCAGCCAATTCAAATGCCCACTGCGGGTTCTACTTTTAAAAATCCACTCACTGACAGTGCGGGGCGACTTTTGGAAAAGGTAGGAATGAAGGGCTACAGGGTTGGGCAAGTTGCCTTTTCGGAAAAGCATGCAAACTTTTTAATAAACTTAGGTGGGGCAGTCTTTGAGGATGTTGTTAAAATTATCAATCACGCAAAGAGAAGGGTTTTTGAAGAGTTTGGCATTGAGCTTGAAGAGGAGGTGAGGCTAGTTGAGAGTAGTAGTGCTTATGGGTGGAAGGTCTGCGGAGCGTGAAATATCTTTGAGAACTGGCGAGGCTGTATTAAAAGCCCTAAAGGAGCTAGGTTGTGAGGCTATAGCCCTAGACCTAGAAGAAAACCTCTGTGAAAGGTTGAAAGAAATAAAGCCCGACAAGGTTTTTATAGCATTGCACGGTCCTTACGGTGAGGATGGAAGGGTGCAAGGACTCTTGGACATTCTGGGCATTCCCTATGTGGGTTCTGGTGTGCTGGGTAGCGCCTTAGCTATGGACAAGGACTTTACAAAGAAGATTCTCAGGTTTCATCAAATTCCTACGCCCGATTGGGTAGCAGTGAGGAGAGGAGAGGAGGTATCTTGGGACCGCTTTCCCGCAGTAGTCAAGCCCGCCGACCAAGGCTCGAGCATTGGACTGTTCGTGGTAAATGATAGAAAAGAGTTAGAAAATGCCATAGAAAAGCTCTGGAGTATAACTCAAAAGGTTCTGGTGGAAGAGTTCATAAAAGGCAGAGATATTACCGTAGCTATATTAAAAGATGAAGCATTACCCCCCATAGAGATAAAGCCCAAAAAGGGTATATACGACTATGAAAGTAAATACACAAAGGGAATGAGCCAGTATGAATTCTTGGAAGACGAAACACTGGCAAGAGAATTGCAAGAGTTGGCACTGCGTGCCCACAAAGCCTTGGAGCTCAAGGACCTATCCCGGGTTGATTTTAGGGTGTCTGATGAAGGTAAGCCCTTTGTTTTAGAAATCAACACCATACCAGGTATGACAGAGCTTAGCCTTTTCCCTATGGCTTGCAGAAAGAAAGGCATTGACTTTAAAAGAATGATATCTATGTTAATATCTTAACCTGTGGTTATGAAAAAGGAGGGGAAAAGAAGGTGGGTAGCAGTCCTTGAGATCACATTAGCTTTAGTATGGCTAATTGCTGTGGCACTTGCCGGTTTTTTCTTCCCTAGTTTTTTGACTTCCCTTCCAACGTTTAGAATAAAGGAAATTCATATATACGGTGCTAACAGCATTTCCCCTTCTGCCATCTCCTCAAGCGTTTATCAGGTTTCAAAAAACAACTGGCTTTTTTTGGACTCCAAGAGGCTTTTGGCAAAAGCCAACGAATTAACAAATAATTCTCTGGAGAGTGTAAAAATAGAAAGAATTCCTTCTTTGGATGGTGCCCGTGTGAATGTTTATGTTCAGGAAAGAATTCCCATAGCCTATGTAGTGCATGACAACAGCCTTATGATGATAGACAAGCAAGGAGAGCTCTTTTACAACCCAGCTATGGAAAGCAAGCTACCCACCATATACACATTTTCCTTTGACTATGTAAAGAAACATTACACCAATTTAAACAATTTAGTAGAGTCAATTAAAGACATGGGTTTAAGCGTTAATGAAGTGTATGTTACCGATAGGAATACCATTATTTATGCATCGGGCGGAAGAATGGTCCTGCCCCTACTCAGCCAAATATCTCCGTTGGTTCTTAATAGGATGAAAAAAATTTATAATAAAATTGGGATGGAAAAAATGGATGTTCTTATAACCTCTGAAAATATGGCGGTGATAAAAGAGGAGAAATAAAGAATGAAGGTTGTAGCTTCATTAGACCTTGGCACCAGCAAAACCGTGGCCCTCCTTGCGGAGATAGATAGCTACGGAGATATGCACATTATAGGTGTAGGAGAGGTACCAAGCAAGGGTATAGAGAAGGGGCAAATAACACGATTGGACCTGGCAGTTGCCTCTATACTAAAGGCTATGAAAGAAGCACAAGAAATGGCTGGTGTAAAGTTAACCGCCGTAAACCTTGGAATATCCTCCCCTGTTCTAAAAAGTCAAAACGAAAGGGATACTATAAACGTATCGCCACAGCCGGTAGAGATAGACGAAAGTCAAATAGAAAGGCTGTTAGAAAGGGCTACCACAAGGGCAAAGGAAGAAGGCTATGAGATAGTAAGTGCCATTCCAAGAAAGTTCGTATTGGATGACCAGGAAGGAGTTCTAAATCCCGTAGGGCTTTTAGGCTCAAAGCTAACTGCAGAAGTGCACCTTATAAAGGTAGGCACAAGCCTTCTAAAAAACGTTGAAAAAGCTGTCCTCTCAAGTGGTTTGACCATAGCGGATAAATATCCTTCCATCCTTGCCAGTGCTGAAGCAGTCTTATCACAGGAAGAGAAGGAAGAAGGTGTGCTACTTTTAGACATAGGGGCAGGACTTACGGACTTTATACTATTTGTGGAAGGTTCCCCCCTGCTAACGGGCACGGTACCTATGGGTGGAAACAGCATAACCAAGGACATAGCCCACTTTATGAAAATAAACATAGAACAAGCGGAGAGGATAAAAATAGAACATGGCTTTGCCTTAGCAGACATGGTCAATGAGTCGGAAAAAATAAAGGTAAAACCAAGGGGAGAGGATAGAGAAATTATGGTGGGGAAAAAGGAAGTTTCTGAGGTTATACAGATAAGGCTGGAGGAGATAGCGGACAAAGTTCTTGAACAGATAAACAATCAGGGAATAAATTTGTCCACCATAAACGCAGGGATTGTTTTAACTGGCGGTTCTTCAAAGCTTGCGGGCATAAAAGAATTCTTTGAAAGATACACGGATTTACCCGTTAGGATAGGTAGTCCAACGGGTGTTATAGGTTTGAGGGAAAGAGTTCAGGATCCCGCTTATGCTACCGCAGTAGGCCTGCTTAAGCTAAAACCCCAATTGGTACATGGCTATTCTTTTAACCAGAACCCAGAAAGTTTGGGTAGAGAAGGTAAAGTTAAGCTTGGCTCTCTACTAGAAAAAATAAAATCCTTCTTTAAGGAGGTGCTGTGATGGAAGCAATAAATCCAACGAGGATAAAGGTCTTTGGGATAGGAGGCGGTGGGTCCAATGCGGTAAATAGAATGTACTTGGATGGTATTGAGGGTGTGGAGCTTTTTGCAATCAATACAGACGTACAGCATCTTACTTCTCTTTCTGTTCCCAACAAAATACAGATAGGAGAAAAACTCACTCGGGGTTTGGGTGCGGGGGCAAGACCTGAGATAGGAGAGCAAGCAGCTTTGGAGGATATTGACAAGATAAAAGAGGTGCTAAGGAACACGGACATGCTATTTTTGGCGGTGGGCTTGGGTGGTGGAACTGGAACGGGCGCCGCGCCAGTGATCGCAGAGACAGCTAAGGAAATGGGTATTCTTACAGTGGCAATAGTTACAAAGCCCTTTAACTTTGAGGGACAAAGACGCATGCAAGTCGCCCTGGAGGGTTTAGAAAAGCTAAAAGAGGTAGTTGACACATACATAGTCATAAATAACCAAAAATTGGTGGAGATAGCAGAAAAGAACTTTAGCATAAAGGATGCCTTTAAGATGGTTGATGATGTGCTTTCTAAGGCAGTTAGGGGTATAACCAGCATAGTGGTAACACCAGCTCTGATAAATGTGGATTTTGCAGATGTGCGTACTGTGATGGAGAGGGGAGGGCTAGCCCTTATAGGTATAGGTGAAGGAAGAAAAGATATTGCCATAGAACAGGCTATTGCCAGCCCACTTTTGGAAGGAAGCACCGTCGCTGGGGCAAGAAGACTGCTAGTAACCCTCTGGGTAAGCGAGGACGTGCCTTTCAAAGATGTGGAGGAAACCATAAGCAGAATAAGAGACTCCGCCCATGATGATGCACTGATCATATTTGGTGCCGTATTAGAAAAGGATAAAGAAAACTTTATGCGCGTGGCAGTCGTGGCTACGGATTTTGAAAACGCAATCCAGCAAGCCCAATTCCGCGTTGTCAAGAAGGAACATAGGCCCATCCAAAAGGTAGTTCCTGAGTCTACGGTGGAGCCCGTACAACCTGATATAGAGGAGTTGCCTGCTTATCTCCGTAGAAAAAAGAGAATCTAAGATAGCTTAGTTTTTAAAAGGATCAAGGTTATATGATGGATGAGCAAAATCAAACCTAAGGTGTAGTATAGCTTAGTGTGTTTGTTTATCCACTGGAGTATTATTTGAAAAAGTAGAAAGGCAAACAGAACAGCAAAAACTACATTCATCACTTGCAAAAGGTAAGCTTCTCTCTTTTTTTTCTCAGGAAAAAAGAGCTTTGATACGGTTAATTCGTAAGTCTTAAACTTGGTAAGATAGTATTTATCGTCCTTTTTAACAACCAAAGACCCGTCCTTTAAAATCAGTTTATCACCTTTGAACTGTGCCTGTCCTGCGCTTACCGAAAAGTCATCAATTTTGAGAAAAACACCCTCTAACAGGTCTCCTTCTCTCTTCTCAATTCTTATAGTTATTCCGCCAAAGGTGTAAAAGCTCTTCTCAGGTATTGTTTTCACAACCTCCGTGTAATACTTATAAACAAAAAGTTTTCTTATGTAAGACACATCCTCTTGCCTTATGAAGTAGCCGAAAAGCAAAACAGAAAATAGCAAAGGAGAATACATCAAAAAAAGCTTGAAAAATAAAACCTTTGGGTCTATACCAAAAGAAGCCAAAACACTCAATTTTTTAGACTCTTTTAGTTCAAAAATTAGCCAACTGGAGGAAACAAAAAAGGAGGACGGTAAAAAGTAGCTAACAAAATACAAAAACCAAAGACCCAAAAAGGTGAAAGATTCTATAAAGGGAGTTTTAAAAAGAACTTGATCAAATTGAACAAGCTGAACGAATAAGAATAGAGAAGAGAAAACTATGCTTATTAAAAGGGATAACCTTACCACCTTCCAGCTTAGAAAGCTGTACAGCATCAGGGCTCTAATTTTTTCTTTAGTCTCTCCTTTTGTCCCGGCTCACCCCTTTTGCCCTCCTCCAAAAGTTGCCAGGACTTTCTGTAAGCGTCCAGGGCTTGGTCTTTTTTGTTTAACTTCATCAGAACATCTCCTATGTGTTCCCATATTACAGGGTCTTCCTTTTCCTTTTCTAGGGCTTTTAGCAAAAGCTCGTATGCCCTCTGGTATTGTCCTTTGTAGTAAAGCACCCATGCGTAGCTGTCAATGTATGCAGGATTTTCTGGGTCCTTGCTAAGTGCCTTTAGTATGAGCTCTTCTGCCTCTGATAGTCTTGCATCCTCATACCACAAAAGGAGAG
>Ga0081478_142796_pt1 | contig 13347 bp, 12 predicted proteins | sample OctSprmetagenome_FD_70983 | JGI IMG/M metagenome (GOLD analysis project Ga0081478, IMG submission 70983) | Hot spring and microbial mat streamer communities from Octopus Spring Streamers, Yellowstone National Park, USA - T=80-84 v2 (version 2) | ecosystem: Environmental > Aquatic > Thermal... | reverse complement strand
CGGAAGGGACCTCTGGTCCGCCCTCTATGAGCCGCCGAAGGGGGACATAACGGCGGAGCACATCCAACACGCCTTCTACATGGCCGCCAACTACGGCTTCCAGCTACTCAACGGCAACCTCGCCGCCGCCATAGACGACTACGAGCTCGGCCAGAGGTTCATGAACGACCTAGCCACCTACCGCATCTTCTCCACCTGGCTCTGGACCCTGCTGAGGCACGGAGCCGCCGTGACGAAAGACGGCGCATTTAAAGGCCCCGCCAGAACCCCCCTGGGGGTCATCCCCGCCGAGGACCGGGTCAAGGTGCCGGCCGGCACGCCGTTTACCGAGGAGCTTTTCGACAAGCTGTGGGATCTCCACATGGAGTGGACCTACGCCTTCTACGACGACCTCGACAGAATAGCCGCCGAGAAGATACTCCACATATTCACAGACAAAGTAAGGAAGATAATCCACGAGGCCTACAAGTCAGGCCCCTTCCGTAGCCAAAGCCCAAGAGAAACCGCGAGGCGAATACTTGAGTCGCTCCACGTAGATGAGGTTGAGCAGGCCGTGGTGGAGAACCAGCCGCGCTTCGACCGCGCCTTCGCGCTTGTCATCATGGAAATCCTAAAAACCAAGCTGAAGTCGCCCATGTACCTACAACACGGAGGCCGCCTCATCATGGTACTAGCCCCCCTGCCAGACGAAGAACGAGACGCAGTCCTCCACGCAGTCTTCACCCCCAGAGACCAGGTAGAGAAGCTGGTAAAAGCGGGGAGACTGCCCAACTATGCCCTGGAGATCTACGACTACCTACACGACCAAGCCTAACCCCCCGACAGACCCCCAAACACGCACCTGCTCTGTCGAGAAGAGACAAACCACGGCTCTAATCGACGAGGTCTTGAAGGCCTTTGCAAGCCGCAGGCGGGGCGATGTTCATGTCGGCAAGCCTTTTGAGCCGCTGACCTCCTTCCCGCCCTAAAGGGCGAGGCTATTCATCATATGTAAGAGACAGCTCCTACACCCTTGTCGGTGAAGGTCTTGGATCGAGACATAGCCCCCTACATGCATCTGCCGGAGCCGCAGGCCTAGTGGCGACAGACAGACCCTCTCGGCTTTTAAAGACGTAACAACATCATCTACATAGACGAGAGCCACGGATCAGCAATTCTAAAAGTGTTTACGCTGAAGTTATGTTGCGGGCCGCTTCCTCCAGGTAGTTGGGGAGGTCTTCGTATTTGATCGGTATCGTCCCGGGGATGTGGAGGCCGCGGTTTAGGCTGTGGCGTATTAGTAATTTGACGTCGGCCTCCCTCCACGCAGGAAGGTCGTTTTCGCTGTCGCCCATGTAGACCACGTGTCTAACGCCGAGTAGGGCCTTGAGGAGGCGGACGGCCTCGCCTTTATCCACATCGGCGCCGTAGATGTCGGCGAAGGGGTGACGCGAGTAGCGGAGGATCTTGAGGCCGAGCCGCTGGGCCAGCTGGAGGACCTCCTCTAGGCCGCGCGGCGGTGTGTCTCTCCCGCGCCAATCCACCGTGACGCCGGCGAGCTCCCCGTGCCACGTCTGCTTAGCCTCTACATACGCCTCTAGGCTGGAGGCGGCTTTGTACACCTCCTCCACCGCCGCCGTGTTGAGGCCGCGGGCCACAGCCACGTATCTCTCGGCCCTCACCTCTATGCCGTTTACACAGGCATACGCCGCGGCGTAGGGAACCGACCTGGCGGCGAAGCCGCAGTCTTTCGTGGTAACCACCGCGACGGGCACAAGCTCGGCGACTTTCCTCAAGGCGGCGTCCAGCGGAGGCGGCACCTCGGCCCTGGACCTCACCAGCTCCGGCGGGATCAAGGTGCCGTCGAGGTCTGTGAAGAGGGCGATGCTCGCCACAAAGCTATAAACTAGGGGAATATTAACGTTACCTTACATGCGGTGCGCCCCACGAAAGACGCCCATGAAGGGGGGCTTCGGCTTGAGAAGACGGAGAGGGGGATGGTTTGTGGATATTCAAAGGCTGAGGGGAGCGGCAAGTGGACAATGTGGCAGAGGTGGAGGCGTCGGAGAGAGCGTGACGGCTGGGAGTTAGGTTGTCTGTGGCAACGTGTTGTTAAATAGAGGGCGTCTCTAGCGGTGCGCGGGTGCTGTACGCTAACCCGACATCTACGGCGACGACATTATCTCCGTGACCGAAGACTAGACCCGAAAGTATTCCGGCAACGCCTATGTTAGGCTTACGTCAGATTTCGGATCTCAAGCTTAGGGCGGGGAAGGAGGGGCTAGCCCAAGACGTTGCCGTATATCACGTCTATGCCTAGTTGCCTTGCCCTCTCCAGCGCCTCTTCGTCCACGTGGACGGCGACTAGTATCAGCCGCTCCACCTTTTTGCCCTGCTTCGCGAGCGCCTCCGCCGCCAGCCTCGCCCTCTGGCGGAACCACTCCACATGGGCGAGCTCAGCCCTGGACTTAACCTCGATGAGATACGCCTTCCCGTCGTGGATATAGACGTCGATTTCCAACCTTACGCCCTCCTCACCCTCCAACGTCAGCTTCTCCACCCTACCCAGCTCGATGCCCCTACGCTCCAGCGCCTCCTTGAAGATCTCCAGCACCTTCTTCTCAAGGTCCCGGCCCCACCTCCTCCCTATGGAGCCCAAAGTGACCTCGATCCTCTTGAGCTGTTCTTCGTGCGACCTGAACCGCTCGTCGTACGTCTTGCGCATTTCGTCGACTGCCTTCCTCAGCTCCTCTACCGACTTCAGGAGGCCCTCCAGCGACTTGTTCGTCGCCTCAAAGCCGGTCTTCACGTACTCGGCCAACATCTTGAGGGCCTCTGCCACATCTTTGAGCTCCTCTGTCCTAGCCTTCCTAACGGCCCTCTCCACCACCTCCTCGAGCTTATCCCAGTCGAGTTTCACCTCCACAGCTATACACGATGTTGATTTTATAAACTCAACGGCGGCTACTCACGACGACGCCGCACATTAACCCCAGCGCCAAGCATCATCTCGAGGCCTCCGGTGCCATTTTGAAAATGGACACCCCGCCGCCTCAAGTGCCTCTTTGTCTATGTGGACGGTAGCTAAGATCGCCTTGTCCGTGTTTCTGTGGAGCGCCTTGGCGAATATCTCGCCACGTCGTCAGCCACTCCACATCGCTCTCTTAGCCACGTACGCTATGGCCATTAAGTATCTGCGTAGTTGATGTGTGATGAGGAAGTTGCGTCTGACGTGTTCTCTGCCTGCGGCGCCCATCTCTTCCCTTAACCTTTTCTCTCTGAGCAGATATACGGCGTAGTGGGCCGCAGTTCTCGGCGAGACGGCGAGGAAGCCGGTGACGCCGTGTATCACCTGGATCTTTATGCCGCCCGTCTTGCCGCCTATCACCGGCTTCTTCTTCCAAAGGGCTTCGCTGACGGTGAGGCCGAAGCCTTCTCTTATGGACTTCTGCATGACGACTGTGGCGGCGCGTTGGAAGGCGTTTACCTCGTAGTGGCTGTCGGGCGGGAGCATGAGCAGGTGTATGTCGGGGTCGCCGCCCGCCGCCTCTACGGTCTCTCTGTACACGGCCTCGCCCTCCGGGTCGTCGTGGGCGGGGCTGCCGAGGCACACCAGCTGGAGGGCAGGCACGCGGCGTCTGGCGAGGCGGTACGCCTCCACGACGCCCAGGGGGTCCTTCGTCTTGTCGAACCGCGACACCTGCAGAAGGATGGGCCGCTCTGGGTCTACGTCGAATTTCCGCGCCACCCGCTCCACCGCCGTGGAGGGTAGCTCCATGTTTTTGGGGCTCAGGGGGTCTATAGACGGCGGGATGAGCAACTGCGGTATTTCGAGGTCGCCTCGGGCGAACTCCGGTATGTGGAAGATGGCGGCGTCGCACTGCGACACGCACCTCCGGAGGAAGCCCCACACCTCTGGATTCGGCGTGGAGACGTCGATGTGGCAACGCCATATCCAAGCCCCTTTTTTCTGTACTTCACAAGGCCGGCGGCCTGGGGGTCGTGGATGAAGACCACTTCGTGGTCGAGGCCTAGCTCGTTGGCGTTTATCTCCTGCCACCTGTGGTATATTTCGTAAAAGCGTCTAGGCACCTCCACGGCGCCGACCTGCAGGGCGTTGTGGAAGGTCTTCGTCACTGCGAAGAACTCCTGGTCGCCTCTGATCACCCTCCAGTCCACCCTAAGGCCCAGCTCCCGCATGAGCGGAACTAGGCGGTTGAGGATCTCAGCCACGCCGCCTCCCGCCGCGGTGGAGTTGACGTGGAGTATGGAGAGGTCTTGTAACCGCTCCGCCAACTTGACGACGGCGTCGACCTCGTCCTCCCCCATGAACTGAATACACCGCTCGATCATAACAGCCTCTTCTTAAGCACCCTTAATACGGCCTCTCTCAGCGCCTCCTCGCGGTTGAACGCCAGGGGGTCTACACTCGACAGCTCGTCGGCCACCTCCGCGAGGCCGAAGTTTTTGTCCGGCCACGTGGAGAAGTCGTTCCGCCCCGCGCCGCACAGCACCCACCTGGTGACGAAGTGGTAGAGTATAGACTCGCCGGGCGCCGCATCGACTAGGTCGAGAAACTCGGCGGGAGTTTGGGCCACGTATTTAGTCTCCACCACGACGGGCTCCATCCCCACGAAGACGAACTCAGACCTGCCGCGCCTCTCGTCGGCGGCGGGCTCAAGTATCGCCGCTATCTCCTTCCTTATGTCTTCGATCGTGGCCGGCGCGGCGCCGGAGATGTCCGACAAAGCCGCCGCCATGTCCTCGTCGCCCACCTCCTCCCCAACCCACCGGGCGAAGTCGTTGCTGTACATCGGCGGTAGTAGGTGCTTCGCCCTCACGGCGTGGAAGACGTGGTGAAACAACGTGTTTCTGTCGGCGGTCTTGACGCCCTCAAGAAGCTCTGTGGGCGTGTACACCTACTTGCGGCTGTAGGTAGAGACGTAGTACGCAGTGTAGAACTTGAAGGGAATGCATCTGCACCTGGTGTCCAGAGATTTTGCGCAAAGTTTTACGTGTTGCGGTACGCAACGAGGTTATGTATCTTTGAAATACGCCGAGAGGGGGATAGCCTTCACTTCGCTTCTCTTGGGCGCGAAGCTGTAGCACTCGTGGCCTGTGTAGGGCGACACCGCCACGGCGAGGGCCCGGCGCTCGATGCCCCGGGGATAGTTAATCTCCACCTCAACTAGGCGGTAGGAGATGCTGAGGAAGGTTTTGCGGACGGCTATGTCATAAAAACGAAGTGGTTTTCTCACGTAGATGAGGGCCTGGCCGTATAAGTAATCAACGTTTATAATTGAGGAAGGTGGCCGTGTTGTGGATGTCTTGACTGCTCTCAACCACGCGGCGGTGGCCGTGTTGATAGCTGTTTTCGGCATTGTGCTGGGCCGCGTGGTTAGGCGGGTGGTGGACCGCCTCTTGTTTAGGCTGGGCTTCAACGACTGGTTTAGAAATTTTAACATCGGCAGGGCCCTCCTCCGCTCTGGCTACACCCCCAGCGAGTTCTTCGGCTCCGTGGCGGCTTGGCTTCTTTACCTCATCTTCATCCTCACAGCAACGGCCTACCTCGCCGTCAGTTTTGGACGCGTGGATGTCTCTGAATGGGTCACGTCGATCATAGCGGTGTACCTCTTCGGCTTTGTCAAGTTTTTCATCATATCGATAATAGGGTTCATACTGGTGGACGGTTTTGTTGAGTATATCTACAAGGGGGCCCTCTCGAGAAACGAGGCGGTGGTGGGGCCGGTGGCCGAGTACATTAGGATAATCCTCTACCTCGTCGTGGTCACCTTCGCCTTGGAGCAAGGCGGCATCAACGTCGTTACTCTCAGCTCTATGCTTACGCCCATAACCTGGGGCCTCGCCGTAGCCGTAGTCGCCGTGTTAATCCTCGAGGCGTTGAAAAAGAGATGAATGTCGGTGTCGTTGCGCCTCAGAGTTCGCACTGGGAGGACTCCCGCCGGGCGGCCGCCGTGTTGGTCAAGGCCTTCAGAAGGCTCGGCCACTCGGCTTGGCTGGTCACAAGTCTCTTCCACGAAGGCGTCCCGGCCCTGGATCCAGACCTGGTGGAGAAAAGCGAGGCAGGTTTTGTGGAGGTTGAAAAAGACGTGTCAGGCGTCCCCACGATCCGCGTCCTCAGCACAAAGCCTCTCCTTCCCACAGGCGCCGTGGCGTTGAGAAACTTCTCCAGGGTCCTAGGCGAGGCGGCGGACAGCTACGGCCTAGATGCCGTGGTGGTTCTCTCCAGTTTCTGGAACGGGCCCGAGGAGGCCGCCAGGTGGGCCGCAGTTAGGAGGACGCTGGCCGCCGCAGGCGAGGCCGTCAGGCGGACCCCCCTAGTCTATATCCCCATCTACTTCACTAAATTCCACGCAACGCGGCCTGTGGACTACGCCTCCAAGGTTATGTGGTCTACGCTTAACTTGCCCTTCATACTTCGCCAGGCGGATTTGTTGGTGGTCTGTTGCCCGCAGGAGGCCGCCGAGCTCCGGCAGTTTAGGACACCGCCTGAAAAGATCCTTATATCTAGCAACTGGATAGACCCAGACGTCGCCGAGGCGCTGGACTCGACGCCCGCGGCGCCCCCCGGGGGTTTTGAATACGTAATCTCCTACATAGGCCCCCTAAGAGGTGATAGAAACGTTCATCTATTTGTGAAAATTGCCGACAAGCTGAAGACCGCAGCGGTGGTGGTGGCGGGCGCAGGTGAAGCCGCCGACGAGCTGAGGCAAGAGGCGAAAGTTAGGAGAAACCTCGTGTTTGTAGGTAGCCACGAGCCTCAGGTTCTTGCCTCGGTTATAAAATCCTCAGTTGCCGGCGTGGACTTCTCCTCCTACGAGCCCATGGGTGTGAGGGCGTTGGAGTATATGTACGCAGGTGTTCCCTTTGCTGCCTCGCCGAACTCAAAAGCCGCTTGGTACGTGGCCAACGGCGTAGACGGGATCCACCTCAACAGGCCGGAAGCGGTTGACGAGTTTCTGACGTGGGTGGAGATGCTGGTCAAGAGACCTGAGGTGAGGGACGAGATGGGGAGGAAGGCGAAGAGGAAGGCGGCGGGGCTCACCGCCGATAAGCTCGCCGCGGCGATTATCGAAAGAATCAGCTCCTAACCTCCGCCAGCAGGCGCAACGCCTCTCTCAACGACCTATACGACTGAGTTGTGTATCTGGCGGTGGTCTCGCCCCGGCCCACCTTTATGCTGACTGCCTCTGGGAGCGCCTTAAACATCTCCTCGTCTGTGTCGTCGTCGCCGGCAACCAACAAGAAGTCTGGCGTGAACCTCTCGGCGAGTAGCTTCGCGGCGGCGCCTTTATTAATGCCGGCAGGTCTAACCTCGACGACTTTCTTGCCTCGTAGAACCGCCGCTCCTGCGCCGCCCACCAAGTCGCTGAGCGCCTCCACCAGCCTATTGGCCGCGGCCTCGCCGATCTCCGGCTCCACGTTTCTAAAATGCCAGGCTAGGGAGGACGTCTTCTCCTCCACGTAGGAGCCGGGGGCAAGCGCCACGAAGTCTTCCATGATCTTCCTAACGGCGTCTTTCCACCGCATGTCGAAGGGGAACAGCGGCGTCCAGCCCCCGCCCGGCTCTTTGATGTAGGCGCCGTGCTCCGCCGCGAGGAATATGGGCAAGTCTCCCAGCCAGCTCTCTAGGAAGTCCCTCCCCCGGCCGCTGACGACGGCCACGTAGGTCTCTGGGAGGGCCGCGAGGTCGCTCAGCAGCCTCTTGAGGTCGGGGTCCGGCACCGCCTGGTAGGCGTACGGGTAGTGGGGCACCAGAGTCCCGTCGTAGTCCAGCACCACCAGCCTCCGCCTGGCGCCGGCGAACTGCGCCGCCAGCTCTTTCAACGCCTCGCCGTCTAGCCTCCGGACCGGCTCCACCGCCGTCTTGTTGTCTGCATGCGCCACGGCCGTGGCCTGTATGAAGTCCACTGCCCACTTCACCACGTCGTGTTGCCTCAGCCTGCTCTGCATCCGCGTAATTCTCCGGCACTGCTCCTCTTCGCTCATGGTGAGGGCCTTGTGTATAGCCTCCGCCACGCCGCTTTCGTCGTTGGGGTTTACGATAAGCGCCTCCAGAAGCTCCTGCGCCGCGCCGGCGGTTTCGCTCAGTATCAAGACGCCGCGGCAGTCCCTACGCGACGCCACGTACTCCTTAGCCACGAGGTTCATGCCGTCTTTCAGCGGCGTGATGAGAGCCACATCGGCGGTGTTGTAAAGCGCCAAGAGGGTCTCGGTGGGTATAAACCGCGAGATGTACACCACCGGCACCCAATCCACCTCGCCGAACTCCCCGTTTATTCTCCCCACCTCCCTCTCGATCTCCCGCCTCATGGCCTCGTACTGAGCCACCCCCGTCCTCGACGGCACCACCACCAAGACGAAGGTAGCCCTCCTCCGCCACTCGGGGTGCTCCTTGAGGAACCGCTCCCACGCCCTCAGCCTGTTGAGGACGCCCTTGGTGTAGTCCAGCCGGTCTATGGAAAACACCACCTTAAGCCCCCTAAGCCTCTGCCTAAGCTCCTCCATCTGGACCTTCACCTCAGGCCGCTCGGCGGCGCCGTGGAAGAAGTCGAACTCCACGCTGATGGGGAAGGCCCCCACCCTCGCCCTCCTCCGCCCCACCTGCACCACGCCGCCCTCCAGCCGGTACCCCAGAAACCTAGCCACAGCCCTCAGGAAGCTGTTGACGTACTCGTGGACATGGAACCCCACGAGGTCGGCCCCCAAGACGCCGTCCAGCACGGCGGCTCTCCACGAGGGGGGCAGGAGCTGGTAGATCTCGGCAGGCGGGAAGGGTATGTGGAGGAAGAACCCCACCGCCAGCTCCGGAGACGCATCCCGGAGCATCGCCGGGAGGAGCATGAGGTGGTAGTCATGCACCCAGACGAAGTCCCCAGGCTCAGTCAAGGAGGACACGACCTCCGCGAACTTCTGATTAACCCTCACATAGGCGTCCCAAAACTTAGCCTCAAACACGGTGTACACAGTGAAGCCGTGGAAAAGCGGCCACAAAGTGGCGTTGCAGAACCCCTCGTAGAAGAGGTTCACCTCCTCCCCCGTCAAAGACACCGGGACCAGCCCCACCTCTCTAAGCCTCTTCTTAACCTCGGCCGCCTCCGCCTCGGCCTTCACGCCGGACCACCCCACCCACAGCACCTCGGAGAACCCCAGCGCCCTTCCCCCCTCGGAGGCGCGGAGGAAGAACTTAATCGCCGTGGCGAGGCCGCCCACGGCCTCTCTGAGCTCCACATTCCCGCCGTGCATGACAACGGTCACGGGAAGCCGATTAGACACAATCACAAACCGCACAACACCTACACAAGACCCAGATAAATGAGTTACCCCGCTGTGGACCTCTGCACCGCCCCACGCCCGCCGGCCAGCTGGCCCCCGCCTTCGCGGTTGTCCGTGCCCCGGAGACGCTGCTGCGGGCACTCCCGGCCACGGACCCCCGGCGGCCCCTCTGGCGCGGCCTAGCGCAACCTCGGCCTTCATGCTCCTCAGACGGTCCCGGCGGCCTCTCCGAGGGTCCGCCGCGGCGGCAGATCCCCGCGTTTCGCTCTGCGCGGTTACCTTGGGCGCGAACAAAGATTTTAATAGGGGGGACGGATGGTGGCTGTGGAGTTTGAACGGTTTGGCCCAGCCACCTCGGCGTTTTACAACTTTCTGGTATCTATAGGGGCGTTCGAGTGGGCGTATGCGGCGTCGCTGAAGGCCGTCAAGCGCCTCGTGCCGCCGGGTAGCAAGTTGCTGGAGATAGGACCGGGCGTCGGGGCGTTGCTCAAGAAGCTCATCTCCGCCGGCTACGACGCAGTTGGCGTAGACGCGTCGCCTCCCATGTTGAGGTACTCCAGGGCGAAGGGCGTAAGCGTCGCGGGGGTCAGCTTCCACCTGCCGCTACGTGGCGAGGTCTTCGACGCCGCCGTGGCGCTCCTCACCCTCCACCACTGGGGCGACCACGGCCCCTCCCTCCGCGAGGTCAAGCGCGTCCTCAAGCCCGGCGGCTACTTCATAGTGGTGGAGGCGGACCAGGCCAGGATGCCGCTGGTGGGTAGCCACGGCTGCACTGTGCGGTGTCTCCGCGACGTGCTCTCCGCGGAGTTCGACGTGGAGGTGGAGAGGAGGTTCCCCCTCTTATTCGCCGTAGCCCGCAAGCCTTGACTTGAGGATGTGGATCAGCCGCGACGCCGAGAGCCACCTCTCCATGGGAACCTTGAGGAGGTATGAAGCGGCTTGGAGGGCGTCGTCGAGAGCGTCGAAGCGGGCTGGCTCCTCTCTAGACGAAGCCCTTACGTTCTCCCGCACTCACCAGACGCCCACCGGCGTGGCGAAGCCCCTGTACACCTCCCGCCACAGCACAGCCGCCGCCTGCCGCCGCATTCTGTAGAGGGCCTCAGCCACGGCGAGCCTCGCCGCGTATTAACAGCCGCCGATCTCGGGATACTCCCTCCGGCCTCTGTGCAGCTCGTAGTCGGCCTCTATGGCCAGGACGGGGCCCGGGTTCCAGTTGGTGCCGGGCTCGAAGGCCTCGCCTTACTCGTAGGCCCACATCGACAGCGCCAGTATGGCCAGGAATAGGTTGTTGTAAACCCAGCGGACGTAGAGGTAGTAGCCGTCCACCTACCTGAACTCTTTGATCTTCTCGACGAGGAAGTCGGACACTATCTTGTCCACGGCCGTGATGGCCCACCGCGTCGGCACAAGCCGCCTCCGCCTAGCCCCAAGCGCCCCGGCCGCCAAGGCCCTCAAGACGGCAGACACCTCCACCCCGGCTCGGTACAGCTCCACCACCGCCTCATGGGCCTTGAGGTCTGTGTCGTAGTATGCCTTCTCCAGCGGCTTCGGGGGCTTGGGCTCCTCCGTCAGCCTAAGCCCAGCCGCAGGCGCGGCGGGCCCCATGGGAGGGGCGTACTCGCTGAAGTAGGCCCCCCGCGGCTCCTTGGCGAACTTCATCTCGACGTCCACAGACCTCCCGGAGAGAGCCAACAGCTGGACCTCCTGCAGAAGCCTCGGCGGGTCTGCGGCGTCTTCCACAGAGACCTCTACGTAGCCGCGGTAGAGGGAGAGACGCATGGCGAGGAACCTCTCCAGGTGCGGCCGAGCCAGCGCGGCGGGTCTTCATATATCGACGTATCGCCGTGCTGGGGAGGGGCGGAGGGGCACGGCCTTGGGGTAGCCGACCCTCCCAACGAAGACCGAAGGCGGGCTGGAGCCGAGGAGGTCGCGGCCGACTGCTCTAGGCGGCGCGGCGAGTTGTTTAACCAACAGAGGACAGTGGGTAAGTCCGCAGAGGTAGCGGCCGCCTCGGCACCTTATGCAGAGGTCACCCCTCACCTAGTACAAGAATGGCGGCGGTGTATATAAACAACACGCCGAATGCGACGAGGACCGTGACTGAGAAGAATTTGATGGCGAGCCATGTCAAGCGGCTGTTGAGACGCCACCCAGACCTGACGGCGCGGGGAAGGCGGTGATCCAGGTCAAGATGGCGAAAAAGAGCCCAGCCGCCCACTCCACGCCGAAGTGGGCAATGGAGCCAAGCCCCGCCGTTAGCCACCACGCCACTTGGTAGGGGTTTATGAGCCCCAGCAAGAGGTTGAGGAGGTAGCCCCTCAGCGGGTGCCTCCCGCCGGCGGAGCCCTCCCGCGGCGGCTTCGCCGTACCTATCTTGTAGGCTAGGTAGAGGAAGAAGAGGCCGCCGGCCGCGTGGAAGGGGGCGAAGAACCGTTGCCCCAGTCCCTTCAAGACGTCGTAGAGGGTTAGGGTGAATAGCATGAGGAGGAAATCCGCGGACATGGCGCCCGCCTCCACGGCGAAGCCGTGGCGGAAGCTCCTTAGAGACCACGCCGCTATCAGCGCGTTCATGGGCCCCGGCGGCACCTCCAAGCTGTAGCCCAGAAGAAGCCCCGAGAAAAAAGAGGCGAAGTTCGCGGATCCCCCAAGTCTCGATTTAAAACTACCTCCTGGCGAGCTCCAGCAAGAGTCTGTGGAAGGCCGTGGTGGAGAGCTCGGGGTGGAAGGCCGTCGCGACTATGTGCCGCTGGACCACGGCGGCGTAGACGGTGCCGTATCTGCCGTGCGGCATGGGGCCCAGCGGCTTGGCGTCTCCCCAAGTCTTGACGAAGGCGGGAGCCCGGATGAAGACTGCCCTCACCCAGCCGAACTCTTCAAGCTGGAGATCCGCCTCAAAGGACTCCCTCTGCCGCCCGAAGGCGTTTCGGACCACCGCGGCATCCAAGACGCCGAGGAGCGGCTGGTCGGTGCGGCCGACCACCGCGTCTACCACGTCGCTGGACATCAACACGGCGCCGGCGCAGGTCCCTAGGGTGGGGAGCCCGGACTTCACCGCGTCGCGGAGAGGCTCCAGGAGCCCGGCCTGCTTCGCCAGGGTGCCGATGGTTGTAGACTCGCCGCCGGGGATGGCCAGGACGTCCACCTCCTTCAGCTGGGCGGGCCTCTTGATGTACACCACTTCGAGGGAGACGCCGAGCTCCTCCGCCGCCCTCCGGAAGGCCTCTCTGTGCTCCTCCACGTCGCCTTGGAGGGCGAGTATACCTGCCTTCATATGCCTCTGGTCTGGAGGAGCTCCTCCGGCTTGAGGGTCCTCACGTCTATCCCGATCATGGCGCCTCTCTCGCTCACTATCCTCTGCGCCTCTACGACCTTCTCCGGGTCGTCCCAAAAGGAGGTGGCGAGGACGATGGCCTCGGCCCTCTCTCTGGGGTCCTGGCTCTTGAAGATGCCGCTCCCCACGAAGACGCCGTCTGCGCCGAGCCACATCATGAGGGCGGCGTCTGCCGGCGTCGCTATGCCGCCCGCGGCGAAGGTGACCACGGGTAACCTGCCCAGCTTAGCCGTGAGCACAACCAGCTCATAAGGCGCCTGGCACCTCCTGGCGTAGTCCCTAAGCTTCTCTTCGTCCCCTACGCGGAGGGCCGCCGCCAGCTCCTCCACGGCGCCGTAGAGGGCCTTGAAGTGCTTCACAGCCTCCGCCACGTTGCCCGTGCCCGCCTCGCCCTTAGACCTAATCATAGAGGCCCCCTCCGAGATCCTCCGCAACGCCTCGCACAGCTCTCTGCAGCCGTTGACGAAGGGTACCGCGAAGGCCCACTTGTTTATGTGGTGTTGCTCGTCCACCGGCGTCAACACCTCAGACTCGTCGATTAGGTCCACGCCTATCTGTTGCAGAACCACAGCCTCGTAGAAGTGGCCGATGCGGACCTTCGCAGAGACAGGGATGGTGACGTGGGCCATCACCTCCTCTATGACCTTTACGTCGGCCATCCTCGCCACGCCGCCAGCCTTCCTCACATCGTAGGGGAGCTTGTCAAGCACCATGACGCCCACCGCCCCGGCATCCTCCGC
>Ga0081478_139012_pt1 | contig 13352 bp, 9 predicted proteins | sample OctSprmetagenome_FD_70983 | JGI IMG/M metagenome (GOLD analysis project Ga0081478, IMG submission 70983) | Hot spring and microbial mat streamer communities from Octopus Spring Streamers, Yellowstone National Park, USA - T=80-84 v2 (version 2) | ecosystem: Environmental > Aquatic > Thermal springs... | reverse complement strand
GGGATACAAGGGCTATTTCGGACGTTCCACCCCCTATGTCCACTATAAGGTATCCTTTGGGATCAAACACTTGCAGACCTATACCTATTGCGGATGCTACAGGTTCCTCTATTAAATACACCTGACTCGCCCCTATGGATTTTGCCGCATCTATAGAAGCTTTCCTCTCAACGTCGTTTGCACCCGACGGTACCGCCATAATAATGGTAGGATTTGAGAATACATTTTTTATCGCCTTCTTTTTAAACTCGTAAAGCATATACTGTACAAGCTCAAGATTGTTTATAACACCATCCCTTATAGGCCTTTTAACTATAAGGCCCTCGTGGGCTTTTCCGAGCATCTTCTTTGCCTCCCAACCTACAGCAACCACCTTCTTCGTATTGGCATCTATCGCTATTACCGACGGTTCCCTTAAAACTATACCTTTACCCTTCAGGTAAATTAAAGTGGTTGATGTTCCAAGATCAACAGCTATAGCAGGTCTAAAGAAATTTATTAAGGAGTTTATCATATATTTATGAGGAGTAAGTCTGGATTTTCTACGAGTGCTTTAAGGTCTTTTAGGAACCTCGCAGCATGCGCCCCATCCACCGCCCTATGATCAAAGGTTATAACTATGGTCGCAATATATCTTGGTTTTATTTCATCTCCTACAAAAAATGGTACTTTTCTGGGCCTCGGGAGGGCGATTATTGCTATCTCTGGGTAGTTTATAACCGGGTAGGCAAAAACTCCACCTATGGAGCCTATGTTGGATACCGAAAAGGTACCATCCCTAATATCCTCAATCTTTAACGTGTTGTTCCTAGCTTTTTCCGCAAGCTCTTTAACCTCCCTTGCTATCTCCAAAATTGACTTCCTTTCTACGTTTTTTATGACGGGAACCTTTAGACCTTCCGGGGTATCCACCGCTATGGATATGTTTATACTATCGTAAAGCAATATTTCACCCCTCTCGTCATCCACCCTACCGTTGAACTCAGGATGTTTCTTTAAAGTTGCAGCCACAGCCTTTAAGAATACATGGAATATAGATATCTTTACTCCCTCCCTTTCGCCCAAGGGTTTTAACCTCTCCACGAGGTTTAGGATCTCGGTAAAGTCCATATCTTCGGCGTGGAAAGCATGGACAGCGTGCTCCTTTGATTTCCTCAGGTGCTCTGCTATAGCCCTCCTTACGCCCCTGAAAGGTATCCTCCTTATCCCCACCTCCTCTACCTTTTGCGTTACAACTTCTTCAACTACCTTAACCTCCTTCTTACTCTCCTCGTAATACCTTAAGACATCCACCTTCCTTACCCTACCGCCCGGACCTGTACCCTTTACTAGGGAGAGGTCTATCCCGAGGCTCCTTGCAAGCTTCCTAACCGCTGGTGCCGCCAGAACCCTTTCAGATCTCTTAACGGTTTCCCCTCTTAAATCTTCCACTTTCTCAATTTTTTCTATTCTTTCTTCAGCCTTCTTTTCCACAATTTCAACATGACCATCCACCTCACCTTCCTCGGCATATACAAGGATGGGTTGATGGACCTTAACTACATCCCCCTCATTGGCCAAGATCTTGAGGATCTTACCTTTAAACGGTGAAGGGATCTCCACCGTGACCTTATCGGTTATGACTTCAACCAAAGGCTGTTCCTTCTCTACCTCATCCCCTTCTTTCACCAACCATTTTGAGATCTCGCCTTCCACTACACTTTCCGCTATTTCGGGAAGGTGAAACTCCTTAGGCATCTATTTCCTCCACCTCAACAATAGACCCTAACTTCGCTATCTGCCCTCTTATGGAAGGTGTATCCTTGTGTACTACCGTTTGTCCCCTCTTCCTCAAGCCCAAAGACCTAATTATCCTCTTGGTCTTTGCGCTTTTATCAATTAGACTCCTTTTCAGGGTTATTTTCAACATTTTCATTTCCTTCCCTCCATTTTCCCCTTGCCCTTAAAATTTCCTCGGGTGATCTCATAAGTTGGAGCGCTTTCATAGTTGCATACATGGCATTGATAGGATTTGAGGAACCTATTATCTTTGTGAGTACGTTCCTGTAGCCTGCAGCTTCTAGGATCGCTCGGACTGGTCGGGATGCTATGATACCCGTACCTGGCGATGCGGGCTTTATCAAGAGTTTTGTAGCCTTAAACTTTACCATTATATCGTGAGGTACCGTATCCCTGACAATTATCACATCTATCATCCTTTTCTTTGCCCTCCTTGTGGCCTTTTGCACTGCATCCGGGGTTTCCTGGGCTTTTCCGTGTCCCAAACCCACTTTCCCTTTACCGTTTCCTACAACCACCCAAGCGTCTATATGGAACTTCCTTCCGCCAGCTGTCATCTTTGCGGTTCTTCTGACAAGCACAGTATATTCAACCAATTCTTCCATATTTCACCTCCTAAAATTCCAAACCGCCTTCCCTCGCGCCATCAGCCAAAGCCTTAACCTTTCCGTGATACTTATAACCCGCCCTATCAAAAACAACCTTTGTAATTCCAAATTTCTTTGCCCTTTCCGCTATGAGCCTTCCAACTTCCTTTGCCTTCTCAATTCCCTTTAGATTTGCGATCTTTTCCCTTATTTCAGGCGAAAGGGTAGAAGCGGATGTTATAACCTTGCAAGGTCCAAATGGATAGTCTATCACAAGCTGGGCGTATATGTGTTTGTTGGATTTGAATACGACGAGCCTAAGCCTTTCTGGGGTCCCCACTACCTTTTTCCTTACCCTTAAGTGCCTCCTCTTTCTCCTTTTTAGCCTGTATTCTGTTTTGTTCCTTTCCGATACGTAGTTCATCCTTCACCCCCTTACTTAGCCTTTGTCTTCTTTGTAGGCTTAAGGATGATAACCTCGTCCGCATATCTAATACCCTTACCGGTGTAGATATTCGGTTCCCTTATTGACCTTATCTGAGCCGCAACCAGACCCACTAGCTCTTTGTTCGTTCCCGATACAATTACCGTATCCTGCCCCTGAACTTCAACCTTTACATACTTTTTATATTCCTCCGGAAGGGAATATTCAACAGGATGAGAATAACCCACGTTGAATATCAGTTTCTCCCCCTCCTTCCTCACCCTATAACCTGTCCCCACAACCTTCAGCTCCTTTTTGTAACCCTCAACCACCCCTATTATCGCGTTTCTTAAAAGCCTATAAATTGTTCCCGGAAGAGCCTTTCCGAGATTGCGATCGGATTTTGGAAGTTTCTTAACATCAACGGGTTTAACGGAGATATTACCATCTTCTAGGGCGACTTCGATCATGGGGGGAACGAAAACCTCAACCTCCCCCTTGGGACCCTTGAACTTAAAAACCTTTCCCTTTACGTCCGCACCCTTAAATTTTCCCATTCCCTCAACGACTTCAACCTTAACGGACTGAGGGATTTCCAAAGGTTTCTTTATAAGCCTTGACATTTTTACCCCCTAAAATACCTTACATATAAGCTCACCTCCTACGCGTAGTTTCTTGGCTTCCCTATCGGATAGAACACCCTTGGAAGTTGAAAGGATGGCGATTCCCAATCCGTTATACACTTTAGGGATCTCATCAACACCCACGTAAATCCTCCTTCCGGGTTTTGAAACCCTTTCGATCACTTGTATTACGGGCTTTCCCTGATAATATTTTAGATAAACTATGATCTTCTTTTTTACCCCTTCGCCTTCTATCTTGTACCCCTCTATATAACCCTCCCTCTTTAGGACGTCAAGTATAGCCATTTTGATCTTTGATGCGGGTTCCACAACAACCTCTTTCTTTTTAACCATAACAGCGTTCCTTATTCTTGTCAGCATATCTCCTATGGGATCCGTAAGCATATCTCCCCCCTTACCAGGATGCCTTTATAACTCCGGGTAGTTTTCCCTCAAGCGCGAGCTCACGAAAACAAATCCTACAGATGCCGAACTGCCTGAAAAACCCATGGTCCCTACCACATATCAAACACCTATTTCTCTTTCTGGTCTTGTACTTGGGTTTCTTCTTCATCTTCTCAAGTTGTGCCTTCGTAGCCATAGTTTGCTATTCTAAAGTTGAATTATGCTCCAGCTACCTTTCCCATTTCTTCGGCCTCTTCTACGTTCAGCACTATCCTATCCATCCTCCAAAGATGGAAGCCAGTACCCGCAGGTATGAGATCCCCTATTATCACCCTCTCCTTCAATCCCCTCAGCTCATCTTGCTGTTTCCTTATCGCAGCTTCCGCAAGGATCCTGGGCGCCTCCTCAAAGGATGCGGATGCAAGGAAGCTATCCGTAGTTGATGCAACCTTGCTTATACCAACTATTATAGGCTCCCACTTTGCGGGTTTCCCACCTTCCCTCATAACCTTTGCGTTCTCCTCCTCAAGTTTTACCCTGTCTACAATCTGTTCGGGTAAGAACCTCGTTGTTCCCCCATCTATAACCTTTACCCTCCTCATCATCTGCCTGAGGATTATTTCTATATGTTTGTCATCTATTACCACACCGGAAACGCTATAAACCTTCTGTATCTGCTCAAGTAAGTATTCTGCTGCCTCAGTGGGACCTTTGATCTTCAGTATGTCTAAGGGAGATATATCTCCTTCAACGAGCTTGTCCAAAGCTTGCACCCTATCACCTTTTGATACGAGGAGGTAATCTCCGTACTTTATGTCGTACCTTTTCTGAGTTCCGTCGTTGTGCCTTATTGTCACAACGATCATCCCCCTCTTATCGTCTATTACGATATCCTCAACTATACCGTCCCTTTCAACCACTACCGCGGCGTCCTTAGGAACTCTCGCCTCAAATAGCTCCTCCACCTTGGGTAATCCACCAGTTATATCCCTCGTCTTGTATATCATCCTGGGGAGCTTTGCTATTATCTCGCCAGGTTTCACAGACCCGTCTTCGCCTTTGAAGATGTTGTATGCCTTCTTTGTAAGCCTTGAGCCGTTGGCAAGGGGTATTTCCTCAAGAATTTCGCCCGTCTTTGGATCCACAACTATAGCCTTGGGGTAAAGTCTCCTGTGCCTTACGACCTCAACGACGTATTCAAGGACACCCGCCTGCGTATCCTCCTTAAGGGATACACCTTCAATTAGCCCTTCAAATCTGAGAACCCCTTCCTTTGTTACTAGGATCGGCAGATCGTAAGCATCCCACTCCGCTATCTTTTCCCCCTGTTTCGCCTTATCACCATCCCCAACGTATAGGATATACCCATACTCAAGGTTATACCTCTTCCTTCTTCCATCCTTGCCCCTAAGGATCACCGCAGATCTCCTTGATATAACCGTCCAGCTTCCATCGGCGTTTTTTACTGCGTTTACGTTTTCCCATTCAACTATCCCATCAAAGTCCGCCTTATGTACGGGCTCAACCGCTATCCTTTCAGCCGCCCCACCGGTATGCTTGGTCCTGAGGGTGAGCTGGGTCCCAGGCTCACCTATGGATTGTGCGGCTACTATTCCCACCGCTTCACCGAGTTCAACGAGCTTACCCGTGGCAAGGTTCCTACCGTAGCACTTCTGACATACTCCATGTGGTGCCTCGCAGTAAAGGACGGACCTTATCTCAACCTCTTCTATCCCTTTCTTCTCAATGAGCTCCGCCTTCTCTTCCGTTATCTCCTCCCCCGCATATACCAGAACCTCCCCACTTTCCGGATCATATATATCATCGAGGGCGTACCTTCCCACAATCCTTTCGCTCAGCTTCCTTATCACTGTCTCCCCTTCCTTCAGAGCCCTTACAACCCTACCCTTTATGGTACCGCAATCCTCCATGGTTACCACCACTTCCTGTGCGGCGTCTACAAGCCTCCTCGTGAGGTATCCCGCATCCGCCGTTTTCATAGCAACGTCGGAAAGTCCCTTCCTTGCCCCATGGGAAGATATAAAGAACTCTATGGATGAGAGCCCCTCCTTCAAGGCCGATAGAACCGGCGTATCTACAATTTCACCCGCCTGACCCTTTTTTGAGGGCTTTGTCATCAACCCCCTCATCGCCCCCAGCTGTCTAGTTTGATCTATGTTACCCCTCGCTCCCGAGAACACCATAAGGTATATTGGATTAAATCCATCCTTGTCCTTTTCCATTGCAGAGATCATCCTTTGCGTCACCTCTTGGGTTACGTTTGTCCAGATATCAAAGATCCTCTGCTTCCTCTCCGCCCCCGTGATCCTACCCTGCTCAAACGCCTTCTCAACCCTTTCTATCTCCTTCAAGGCTTTCTTTATGATCTCGTACTTCTCTTCGGGCACTATAATGTCGTCTATTCCGAAGGTTAAGCCCGACCAAGTTGCCCATCTAAACCCGAGATCCTTCATATTATCAAGGAATTCTGCGGTCTTCCAAGTTCCAAGCTTTCTGTGGATCTCCTTAACGAGGTTTGATATATCCTTCTTCTTAAACTCCCTGTTGATGTAAGAAAAGGTAAACTTCTCATCCCACATCTCCTTTGGAATTATTGAAGCGAATATGAGCCTACCCACCGTGGTTTGGATTATCTTAGCTTTGGTGTTTGAAGGATCAAAGGGGTCCCCCTCAACGGGAATAAGCACTTCCACCGGGTCGTTCACCTTTATTAAACCCAAGGTAAGAGCGGATATGGCCTCCTGATATGAAGAAAAGACTGCCTTTACTTTTCCTGTCCTCATCTTGGTTATGTAATTTATACCTATGACCATATCTTGGGATGCGGTAGCCAGTGGATTCCCATGGGCGGGAGATAGGATGTTGTGGGGGGCAAGCATTAGGGCGTAAGATTCCGCTATTGCCTCCGGGCTTAATGGGACAAATACACCCATCTGATCCCCGTCAAAGTCCGCGTTATAAGCTGCGCACACCAATGGGTGGATCTGTATGGCATATGTGTCGTTTATTACGGGTTCAAATGCCTGTATTGATGGCCTGTGAAGGGTGGGCGCCCTGTTGAGGAGGACGGGATGATGCCTTGTTATGTCAAGTAAGATCTCAACTACCTCCTGCTTCTTTTGCTTTATGAATTCAAACTTTTCTGCCCTTGTGTATGCCAATCCGGACTCCTCAAGCTTCCTTTCTATCATGGGTTTAAAGAGCTCTATTGCCATATCCTTGGGAAGTCCCACTTGATGAATCTTAAGTTCGGGACCTACGACAATCACGGATCTTCCGGAATAATCCACCCTCTTCCCAAGAAGGTTCCTCCTCAAGAGCCCCTTCTTCCCCCTCAGATAGTCCGTCAGGGATTTCCTCTTCTGCCCGCTCCTGTTAAGGGAAGGCCTCCTTAGGCGCGAGTTATCTATTAAAGCTTCCACAGCGTGTTTTATTTGCCTCTTCTCGTTTATTATCATAAGCTCAAAACCACCTTTCTCCAGTATTAGCTTCAACCTGTTGTTCCTCCTTATTAGATCCCTATAAAGGTCGGTTAGGTCTGTATTCGCAAACTTTCCACCCCCAAGGGGCAGTATCGGCCTTAAATCCGACGGAAGTACAGGTATTGCTTCCAGAACCATCCATTCTGGTTTTTGCCCGGATAAGATAAAAGCCTCAATGATCTTCAACCTGTTCAAAAGCTTCGTCCTCTCCTGGGGATTTGTCGTAGTGTGGAGCCTCAGCTTTGTTTCCCTGTAAAGGGCTTCTAGGCGGGTTATGGTTTCTCCGGTTTGGGGATCCTCCACCTCCTCGCTCAGATCCTCAAGAAGCTTCTTTATCACCTCCGCTCCCCATCCGAATTCCACCTTGCCCGGACCCAGCTTCTCCACAATCTTCCTCATCTCGCTTATAGTGACTACCTCTCCCTTTTTCAGGGGAATCTTCTTTTTACCCTCCTCCGTCTCTATTTCAACAAATGGTTGATCTAACCTAACATCTATTATCACATAAGCCTCGTAGTTTATTACGGGCTCAAACTTGTTTTTCGGAATTCCTAAGAGAGTAGGTATAACATAAGGGGGCATTTTGTAAAACCATGGGTGGACTACAGGGGTGTTAAGTTGTATATAACCCATCCTCTCCCTCCTAACGTCTGACCTTGTCACCTCAACCCCACATACGTCGCAGATTACCCCCTCATGTCTCTTGTCTGAAAACTTTCCGCAGGCGCAGGTGTAGTCCTTTACAGGTCCAAATATCCTTTGGCAATATAGCCCACCCAGTTCGGGCTTTAGGGTTTTATAGTTTATGGTTTCAGGGCTTTTAACCTCACCCAAACCCCTTATTCCCCTCTCCCTCCCCTTCCTCTCCGCCTCCGACCAGAGTTTTATCTCCTCCGGGGAGGCGAGGGAGGCGATAACCTTCTTAACCATCCTCCAATTCATAATTCCTTACCCCCTTTTAATTTCCAAATTTACGGCCAAAGCCCTTAAAAAGCTCGACAAAACGTTGAAGGTTGAAGGGGTCGAAGGCAAGGGTGGTTCCGTTCCCTCCCTCAAAGCCTTGTAAAGCCTCAATCTACCCTTTACATCGTCGGACTTTATAGTTAGCATCTCCCATAGCGCATAAGCCGCACCGTGAGCCTCAAGGGCCCAAACCTCCATCTCCCCGAACCTCTGGCCACCCATATGGGATCTACCTCCCACGGGTTGTTGGGTTATCAGGGAATAGGGACCCGTAGATCTTGCGTGTATTTTGTCCTCAACCATATGTATGAGCTTCATTATATACATATTTCCAACGGTAACGGGAAAGTCCAAGTATTCACCCGTTCTCCCATCCCTCAACCTCATCTTACCATCCTCCGGAAGACCCGCAAGTTTAAGCTGTTCTTTCACTTCCTCCACCTTCAGGCTCTGGAAGGCTGGGCAAGCGTACTTTACTCCCATCTTGGCAAGTTCCCGTGCGAAGTGTAGGATATCCTCCTCTTCCGCCTCTTTCAACCATCTCTTAAATTCCTCATCCTTGTGAGGTTCATAGAGCTTTATTAGGAATTCCCTAACCTTTGATGGTGATTCCCCTTTGTTCAACATCTCCCTGAGTTTTTCGGTATTCTTTACCGCAGCGTACCCAAGGAGGGTTTCCAAAATCTGTCCTATATTCATCCTTGAAGGCACTCCTAAGGGATTTAGGACTATATCAACGGGGGTTCCATCCTCCATAAACGGCATATCCGCCTCTGGGGCGATAATTGAAATCACACCCTTGTTCCCATGCCTACCCGCCAGCTTATCCCCCACCTTTATCTTCCTCTTCTGGGCAATATATACCTTTATCACCTGCCTAACACCTGCTGGAAGTTCATCCCCCCTCCTTATCCTCTCAAGCCCCTCATCGTATTCCCTAAAGAGATCTTCGTAAGCTTCTCTTCCATCGCTTATTATTCTCCTTAAGTCTTCCTCGAGGTTCTTATCACCTAAAGCTCCACTCTCTATCCTGAGCTCAAGGGGATCCACACTCCTCAAAATCTCACCCGTTATTATATCACCTTTGTCAAGGATCTTGTTCTTCCCTGCAAATATGGGTTTTTCAACCCTTACACCAGAAAGCCTCACCTGAAGGATCTCTCTAAGGGAGTCTCTTAGGTTCTGGATCTTTAGGTTTATCTCCTCCAAAAGTTTCCTCTGCCTTTTACCTATCACCCTTTTCTCGGGTATGTGCATATCGGGTTTTACCTCGGGATCCACATAAAGCTCTCCCGGAATGAATTCACCGCCCGGACCTATATAACCATGTGCTATGGGGTCGTCGGGTATGTACCTCGTCAAGATCTCAACGCCTATTACTGTTCCGTGAACTGCGGGAGGAACCCTGAGGGAGGTGTTCTTCCAAGGCTTTGATTTTTCTCCGAATATAGCCATCAGTAATTTTTCCTCGGGGGAAAGTTCGCTGAACTTCTTTTCCTCCCTTGGGGTATTCTTTCCAACCAAAATATCGCCCGGACCCACCTTTGAACCTATCCTTGCTATTCCGTACTCGTCAAGGTGGGCTATATTCCTCTCGCTCTCCTTATAGGGCTCACGGGTTACCACTTCGGGTCCCAACCTCGTCTCGTTAACCTCCGCGGCAAACTCCAATATATGTATGGATGTTAGCTTATCCTCCTTTACGAGCCTGTCGGATATCACAATTGCATCCTCAAAGTTATAACCGTACCAAGGCATAAAGGCCACGGTAAGGTTCCTACCCAGGGAGATTTCCCCACCAACGCTCGCAAGGTTCTCCGCAAGTATATCTCCCTTCTTGACCTTCTGCCCTTTCTTAACTTTCGGAACATAATGCACTATCGTGTTTTGGCCCGACCTTTCAAAAACCCTGAGGTTGTAGGTTTTTACGTTAAACATGCTACCTTGCGGACGCACCATTATTTTTGAGTAATCAACATAAACCACTTCGCCATCTTCCTGGGCTAGAATAACGGAACCGCTATCCTCCGCTATTTTCGCTTCCATACCCGTCCCAACGTTTGGAGATTCGGGATTAAGTAGGGGAACCGCCTGCCTCTGCATGTTTGAACCCATAAGGGCCCTGTTCGCATCGTCGTACTCTAAGAATGGGATCAGGGATGTGGATGGGGAGATTATCTGCCTCGGAGATAAGTCCATGTAGTCTATCTCTTCCCTGTTTGCGAACATATAACTCCTCTTGTGCCTGACTATTATATTTGAGCTTTGCTTGATCCTCTTGGTTTTGGGGTCTATCTCTATATCTGCGGGCGCAATCTTCAGATTTATATCCTCCTGGGGTGTTAGGTAACTTATTTCGTTGGTGACCTTTCCCTTTTCCACCTTTACGACGGGTGTCTCTATGAAACCAAGATCGTTTATCTTCGCATATACCGTTGGCGAGAGTATCAAACCTATGTTTTGACCCTCGGGGGTCTCTATGGGGCATATCCTACCGTAGTGCGATGGGTGAACATCCCTAACCTCCAAGGTTGCGGTTTCCTTCGTGAGGCCACCCTTACCCATGGCGGAGATCCTCCTCTTTATCGTCAGTTCAGATAGGGGGTTTGTCTGATCCAAAAGCTGAGAAAGGCTGTTTTGCGTGAAGAAGTTGTTTATTGATCGGGAGACTATCTTGGGGTGGACTATGTTCCTTAAAGGTTCCCTTTCGCTTATGAGCTTCTCCCTTATACCCTTTGCGGTCTTTATAAGTTCATTCCTTGTCCATTCAAATAGCTGCTCCCCAACCCTCTTAATCCTCCTATGGGCGAGATCATCTATATCGTCCTCTTCAACCTCACCCCTATAAAGGTCCATCAACATCCTGAGGGCTACCACAAAATCCGTTTCCGTGAGGTTTTCAATATCGTCCTTTGGGGGTGAAAACCCTTCAAGGTCCTTGAGGTATTTTTCGATATTTTCGCTTTTATAAAGACGGGTGTTTATCTTATACCTTCCCACCTTACCTATAAAGGTTTTATCGGGCGAGAAGAAGTAATCCCTCAAAAAGTCCTCAGCGTTCTCAACACTTGCAGAGGAGAACCTTATTACCCTATAAATGTACCTGATTGCCTCCTCCCTCCTCCTTATCTTGTCATCTCGTAGCGTCTTTAAAACAATAGTTACCGCTGGATCCTTAGGATCAAAAACCTTAACTTTGTGTATTTTTCTCCTCTTTAGTTTCTCCGTTACGTTTTCATCTATTACCGTTATCTGCCCCTTGTCATCCACCATGGGGATGATCACTTCCCCATCCTCGTTTGTTATGTCCTCCGCAAGATAGTATCCCTCCGCTTCGCTCAGGAATTTTTCTTGTGCTATGTGCCCAACCGCAACCTTTATTATATCCCTAAATTCGGAAAATCCCAAAAACCTCAAAAACCTCGTAAGGTAAAACTTCTTCTTCCTCAACAGGAAGTACATCCCCTTTTCTCCCTCTATCCTCAGCTCCATCCAGGGACCACGATATGGGATGATCATAGAGGAGAAAATCTGATTCAAGCCCTCTTCCTCTATTAAGAAATACACCCCCGGGGACCTGTGGATCTGGTTTATTACCACCCTCTCAACTCCCTTTATTACGAAAGTCCCCCTAGATGTCATATATGGGACATCCATAAAGTAGACTACATCCAAAATTTCTCTTTCTATCTTCCCGTTTTCGTCGAAAAACCTCTCGGACGTTCTGATGTGTATGGGTACGGAATAGGTTAGGTCCCTCTTTTTGGCATCCTCCGGTGATATGTCTGGATCCCCAACCCTGTAATCCAAATACTCTATATCCACCCTCCCGTCGGTGCTTTGCAAGGGGAATATCTCCTCAAAGATCCTCTTTAAACTCATTGATGAACGGGGTTCGGAGTGGTCAAAGAAGGAGTTCTCAACAGAATAAACCAAACCTCTCAAATTTGATTCGTTTATCAATTCATCCTTGGTTTTTGTGGAAATTCCAATAACTCCAACGTTTGCATTGTTTTCGTTTGCAATTTCAAGAAGGGCTTCTATGTCCTTGGGGGTGTATTTTCCCTTAGGAAGGATAATGTAGTAATAGTTCGGTCTGGGTATTTCGTCTTTTATGGTATCGGGATTTATCCTATCCCTAACTTCTGCCAATATCCTGTTGGCGGTTTCGGCCCTTTCTTTGGTGGTTCCCTTTGATACCCTTATGCCAAGCGTATAATTCTTGGCGAGGGTATAAAGGAATTCTTGTAAAGTTTCGGTTTCACCAACAAGAGACCAAAATATATTGAACCTCCTACCCAAAAAATCATCATAAGAAGCAAGCTGTATTTCCAAGAGATTTGGCAAAAACTTTTCATTAAACTGCCCAACCCTTGGTATTCTCATTATCTTTCACCTCCCGCATTTTAAAGTTTGGGGGAGGGAATACCTTCCCTCCCCTTTCCCCTATTTGATCTCAACCTTGGCACCCACGGCTTCAAACTTCTTCTTGATATCCTCCGCTTCCTCCTTTGACACACCCTCCTTTATAGGTTTGGGAAGGGAATCCAAGAGATCCTTGGCCTCCTTAAGTCCCAGGCCCGTTACCTCACGGACGACCTTTAGAGCCTGTATTTTGTTTGAAGCTTCAACCAATATCACATCAAAAGTCGTCTTTTCTTCAACTTCCTCCGCGGAGGGCGCGGACGCGACGGGTGCCACAGCCATGACAGGTGCGGAGGCGCTGACTCCAAATTTCTCCTCCAAAGCCTTAACCAGCTCCGCAAGCTCTAAAACCGTAAGGTTTCCTATCGCCGCCACTATTTCCTCAACTGTAAGCTTTTTCTCCGTCATAATTATACCTCCTTTTCTTTCTTTTCCTTAAGCGCATTTAATGCATAAACCAATCCCCTCAAAATCCCTCCCAGGCTCCAAACCAACCCATAAAGCGGGGCGCTTATACCTCCGACCACCTTTGCCCTCAGCTCCTGAACGGGTGGAAGGTTTGAAAGCTTTTTTAACTCTTCCTTGGAAATAAATTTTCCGTGTAAAACCCCACCCTTCAGCTCCCCCTTATTTACCTCATCTA
>Ga0081478_145263_pt1 | contig 13381 bp, 13 predicted proteins | sample OctSprmetagenome_FD_70983 | JGI IMG/M metagenome (GOLD analysis project Ga0081478, IMG submission 70983) | Hot spring and microbial mat streamer communities from Octopus Spring Streamers, Yellowstone National Park, USA - T=80-84 v2 (version 2) | ecosystem: Environmental > Aquatic > Thermal... | reverse complement strand
TACTTGCTTTTGCTTATCCTTCTTTTGGGGCGAGCCGAAAGATAGAGTTGCCTTTGCGTGGGACTTTTGAGGAGTTGCCGCAGACGGAGAGGGAGGCGAAAGCGATAGCGGCGTTGTTTGGTAGGGACGCTCAAGTTTATTTGAGGGAGCAAGCGACGGAGGAGAGGTTCAAGGTTGAAGCGCCCAAATATCGCATCCTTCACATAGCCACTCACGGCATTTTTGACGCTTCAAGCCCATTGTATTCGGGTTTGCTTTTGGCTCAGGGAAAGAGGGAAGATGGGATTTTGGAGGCGTGGGAAATCGCTGAGATGGATTTGAGGGCTGAAATTGTTGTTTTGTCAGCTTGCGAGACGGCGAGGGGTGTTGTCAAGGAGGGGGAGGGACTGATAGGGTTTGCTTGGGCGATATTTGTTGCTGGTTGTCCTTCAAGCCTTTTGACCCAGTGGCAAGTTGCTGATAAAAGCACAGCCGAGTTGATGATAGCCTTTTACCGGAACTGGCGTTCTCAAAGTATCAGCAAAGCGGAAGCCCTTCAGAGAGCCCAACTGACCTTACTTCGCAGCAAACAATGGTCTCATCCTTTCTTCTGGGCACCCTTCGTCTTCATCGGAGATTGGCGTTAGTTTGCCACATGCCCTCTTCTTAATCCCACAAGTTCTACCCATTTGGGTAGACATTTTCCGCCCTTTCTCTGTCCTTCTGGCAATATGCGCCCCTTTTTGGCAATTAGGCTTTACGGAAGCGAGAAACCGACATTCAAACGAGGAGGTGTCGTGAGGTGAAGCGTATGCAAGCGAGAGGTAACCGATGTGTCAGAGTCGTTGATATGATGTTCCTGTTGTTAGCGGGTGCTTTTCTCGTTGTTGGGTGTGGTGGTAATGGTAAAACGGGAGTTCCTGTTGGCGGAGGGCAGCCTGGGACTGGAACGCGGACAATAAGCGGTCGTGTCACAAATGCTGCTAACCCAACACAAGGTATTCGTAATGCCGCCGTGAAGTTGTTCCCATCAAAACTGAAACTCGTGGAAGACAGAAGCCGCCAAACACCTATCGCTCAAACGACTACTGACCAGAATGGTAATTTCGCTTTAACGGCTATTGACGGCGAGTATCTGTTAAGGGTTGAGTTGCCGGACGGGACTTACCAAGCAGTTGAGATTGGCTTGACAGTGACAGGTAACATCAACCTCAATGTCCGTCTTGTGCCCCGTGAAATCATAATCGCAAGAGTTGAAATTGTCGTCCCACCGGGTGACGGTCCTGGCGGGAGTTATTTGGTTGGGAAGTCGTATCGTTTCCGTGCAAGAGCCTTTGACCCCAACGGTCAAGAAATTACAACTCCACTCGTTCCAAACTGGCAAGTTGTTGGAGGCATCGGCACTATTGCTGATGACGGCACCTTCACTGCCCGTTCACCAGGCACAGGCAAAATTATCGCTATCTTCACAGTGGACAAACGCTTTGAAGCCACCATCACTGTCTCTCAAGCACCGGGAACGAACCAAAAACCCAACAAGCCGGTGTTAATTGAACCTCAAAACCAAGCCGTTGTCACAGGTCGCCCGACTTTCCGATTCTCCGCATCGGACCCTGATGGGAATCGCCTGCGGTTCAAAATTGAAATCCTCAAAAACGGTGCTCCCTTCCGAACTTATGACCAAACTCAGGATACAGCAGGATGGAGCAAGCCTGACTATGGCAGTGGCGAACAGGCTCAATTTATTCCTCCAACCCCTCTTCAAGCAGGAGACTATCAGTGGCTTGTTTACGCCTACGACGGTCAGGACTGGAGCGAAGGCAGTGAGATTCGTTCCTTTACCGTCAATAACCCACCAACTAACTTGACCATGATTGCCCCCGACGACAATGCTTCCGTTGATAAGCGACCGCAGTTCAAAATTACCGCTACTGACCCTGATGGAGATCGCTTGCGGTTCAAGATTGAATTGCTGCAAGGAGTCAGTGTTGTCAAAACTTATGACCAAACTACCAGCACGGTGGGTTGGGATCAGACTGACTATCCCAGTGGTGCCACTGCAACCTTCACTGTGCCAGAGTCCCTCGGGCTCGGAACCTATCAATGGCGCTTCTATGCCTATGATGGACGCACTTGGAGCGGTCCAAGCCCAACGCGAACTTTCTCCATTGCCCCTACTGCTATTGTGGTTGGTAGTAGCCAATCTGCTCCTCTTCGTGATTTACTTGCAAGCAATGGCTTCCGAGTTACACTCCAAGACACTGTGCCAACAGATATCGGCGATGCGGATGTCCTTGTCATTGATGATACTCTTTCCCTTTCAACCTCTGATGCTCCCAAGGTAGAACAACTTCTCAATGCAGGTAAAAGCGTCGTCCTAATCGGTCATGCCCCAGCAATGCTCGCTACAGGTAACCGTCTGCCCACAAATGCAAACAAAGTGGATATTTCTTCCATTTCTTCGTGGTTTGGAGGTGTAACTCAAATGTGGGCTTATTCTGATTATGCTTACGCTTGGGATACCGGTCTGTTCCCACTCCCTACCGGTATGCAAAGCGGTGATTTGATCTACTGGCCGACATCGGCTGACAGTTATAGAATGGCATCTTGCACAACTCCTCCAGTATCGCCGGGAAAAATCGCTGCTGCAGATGGTAGACCAGAATCGTCAATCCAAATCCAGCAAATCTTTGCCTTCGCCTATCCTTCTCCTACTACAGGTTCACGCCTTTACTGGCAATGGGCACACACTGGGAATAACCCAAGCTACGCAAGTAAGGTTAATGCTCTCTTCATCGCAGGAGTCAAGTGGGCGTCAAAAGTGCCGACGGGCAAGATTCCTCATTGGGTTCGGTCAAGGAGGCGATGAGCAGGGCGAAAGCCCTGAAGTAGATGCTTAAACTATCACGGAGGTGATTGGCATGAAGAAGTGGTTGTCGTTGGTCTTAGGTGCGTGCATCATCGGAGGTGTCGTCGCTGTCGGGTTCGCTCAGGAATTTCCTGAGGACGAACTCGTTGAGGAGCAAGTCGTGGTCATTCCCTTCAGGACAGGACTTATCAACAAAGGCAAGGTGCCTCAGATTTACAGACACACAAGGAAAATCCAAACCGGCTGGCAAGTTGAGCGAAAACCTGTCTATGGTGAGCGTCAATCCCTCTACACTTACTTACCTCACCCAGTAGTCGTCGTAAATAAGCCTGTGCCCAAGTATGTGACAGAATACCGAGTTCTCCCTCAAATCAGTGTCACGACATCTTCTCCCAGCAGTTCCTCCAAATCCCGTAGCCGCCGCAGTAGGCGTTGAGAGATGGTGACATCTTTGTTTGGGTGGGGAGGCTAACCTCCCCACCCGCCAAATTGTAAGGGCAAGGAGATGAGGACAATGAAGCGCATATTCGGTTTATGGTCTCTTCTCTGTGCAGTCACAGTCGCTGTCGCTCAAACTTACACTTATGATGCAAGGATAGGCTTTGGGATGGCAGTACCACCGACATGGCAAAAACTGACCCGTGCCCCTCAAGGTTACCCAATCAACAATTTCCTCTTTGGCTGGCAGAGGACGGTTGATGGAGCAAAAGCAGTGTTGGTCGTTACGGTCGTGCCCATCGTTACCGAAGGGACACAACCTGCCGTGAAGCAACCCACCTTAGATTTGGGTTGGTTGGAAGCAACGATGCGAGATTATTTCGCCGTTGATCAGGGCGCCTTAGTGACAGCGGTGAGCAAAATAACATTGGCTGGGAAGCCTGCTGTCGCTATTGAGGCGGTGGGAATTGGCAATGGCATTGCTATCAACCCACGCATCGGTCAAGAACGGACGAAAGTCCTTTGCTGCGTCACTTTCCTTTCTCCAAAAAGCATCTTGCGGGTTCAATATGGAGCGCCTGAATGGCTCTTTAACGCTTTGGCGCCAGAAGTGAGGGCAGCCATCAACACAGCTCACTTCGGTCCACCACCTGCTACGCCTCCCGCAATTGCAGAAACTGTTCCCAGCGAAGTCCTGCGAGAGGCTATCAAAAAGGCAACCGTTCAACCTCTCCCTGCACCCGCTATTGCAGAATTGACCGCAACTGCTGTCAAAGAGCAAAGCATCCTCGCCCCTGAACAGTGGAAAGCCTTGGAAGCCTTAGCGAGGGCAAAAGGAATCAGTGTCGGAGCCCTTCTCCGTCAGATTGTGGACGAGTATATCCAGAAACATGCCCAACCGTTGGGAGAACAAAAAGAGGCTGAGAAAAAAGAGACCGAAAAGGGCAAGGAGTAGGGTTAGGACGCAAAGCAGAACTCAAGGGGTCATCAACCTTCGCCTTGCTGGAGTTTCCGTGCAATCAAGGCGAGGTGGAAAAGCCTGGAAGGGAGGGAAATGGGATGTCATCATCCAAAGGTCGCCAGAAGGTTCACCTTTCTTGTGGGTGTGAACCGACGCTGCAGCAACTCAAAAACTTGCTGGAGCGGCATGGATGGCAAGTAAGTATGGGCTTGGATGAAGTTGACGATGACCACATATCTGCACGAATTCAGTTGGGTAATCCCCTCAGCAAACAACAGTTACAAGTTCTGCAAGTCCTCGCTGATGAAGGAACGGTGAAGGGAGCAGCAGTCCGTTTGGGTCTCAAGCGAGCGACCGTCCACAAGCACCTACACAACATCAACCAAATCTTGGGCGCCCGCTCAACTTTACACGCCATTGTCATAGCAATGAGACGCCGACTTATTCGGTGATACATGGCGAACGGCAGCGAGTAGCGAGTAGTGAGTGGCGAGTAGTGAATAAGGCAAGGCTTCTGCTAAACACATCTATCGGAAAGGTTCATCAAAGTGGTTCAGCGAAACAATAAAAACTTGGAGGTGAGCGAGAATGTTGGAAAGGAAAGCGATTTACTTGATGGTGGCGTTTTTGATGGTAAGCCTACTAATTGGCGGGATGGCAGTGTCGCAAAGGAGAGTTAGAATAACTGTGCAAGCGCACATAGTCCCATCTAAATGTGATTGCCTCGGTGAGCATGGGGATGTTTACATCATCCTTCGTCGTGGACATATCGTTAGTCGGCAACGCTTGACAAAAAACGGATTGTGTAGCGACGCCAAAGTTGCACCAAATGGTCAAATCGTGGGATGGTTAGAAGGTGATCATGTGCCTCGGGCAGGAGACCCACCCGAAGCGTTCGCCACAAGTGCGCTCGTGCTTTACAAGATCACCAAGATTGATTCTCCCACTCTTCATGGGAAAATCCTGCGCCGAATAGAGGTAGGCATGAATGCTTCCTGGCAATTTTGGAATAACGCCCGACAGGTAGCGGTCTCAAGTAGTGGAGTGTTGCATCCAGAGCCCTCAGACATTTCTTATGCGCTTTACGACATAAACACTGGGAAATTGATAGCCCGATGGAACGGAAAGGGAAAACCACCTGCTTGGGCTCGCAACCTTTTGCCTTAAAAGGTCAACCTTTCCTTTAAGCCGAAAAGCCATTTATAGTTTTCAAGGAGGCGACCTTAGCCAGAGGGGTGAAGGATATGTTTGGCTTGAGATGGGTTGCTTCATTTTTGATGGCGGGGCTGGTTTGGGCTTTAGTGTCCGAACCGGCGAGAGGGCAACCTTAAGTTGTCCCTGTCAGCGAAATTTTGGCAGGTAAACACACCAATCAAACTGTCACTGTCCAAGGTCGCACTGGCTACATCGTCCGTGAGAAAAGCACTGCGACGACAACGGTTTACACCCTCCGAGATGACTACGGCGATGAAATCCGCATCCGAACCAGTCAGCCGCAAAACTTGCACATGGGCATCACTTATCGCGTTAAAGGGACAGTTGTGCGTGAGGGGCGGAGATTTTACATCATTGAATTGGAACGAACACCGTTGGGAGGCTTACTAACTCCACCTGCTCCAGTTAAGAAGGAAAAAACTTGGTGGAAAGAAAACTGGCTTCCATTAGCCATCGGCGGTGGCTTAATTGTCCTCGCTACCCCTTTATTTACGATTTTCGCTCTCAGGCAATGGAAAGCCGTTCAAGCGGAATTGGAAGCGCAAAGGCAACGGGAAGAGGAACTCCGACGACAATTAGTCCAACTGCAACAATCTCAGCAGCAACTTCAACAACAGCAACCTCAACCTGCACGAGAACAGCCTGTTTCACCTCCGCCAACACCTTTCACCGAAAAGCCGACAAAGTGGGTCAGCCCTGAGGTTTTTGCACCACCTAAGAAGGTCACTGAAGAGATGTGGGGGACGCCGGAAATAATCAGCGGTCCAGATCAGGGAAAGCGATTCCCTTTGGGCGGGCGAAAAATTGTTCTGGGACGGACAGAAGGCGACATCCGTTTCCCGAACGATTCAACCGTCTCCAGCAGTCACGCCGAAATTGTCCTAACGGCTGATGGGCGAATCTTGTTCATTGACCATTCGCGAAACGGTTCAAAAGTCAACGACCAAATCGTTCACTACTCACAAGTAGAGTTAAAATCGGGCGACATCATCAACATAGGCTTAACTGTTTTGCGCTTCACAGGTCGTGCACCAGCACCTACTCCCACTGCCACTCAACCTCAAGCGCCCGCTGAAGTTCCTTTATCGCAGAAGCCAACGGAACTGGCTGTCTCGACTAACCAAGACATCGCTCATGCGCCGACAGGTCAGTTTTTGGGTGCTGAACTGGAAGTCATTCGCGGTCCTGACGAAGGCAAGCGCTTCCCTTTGGTCAAAACAACAACTACTCTCGGCAGGATGGAAGACCGTGACATTCAACTGACCGAAATAACCGTTTCGCGCCGACATTGCGTTTTGGAGTTTCGTGAAGGTCGGTTCTTCATCCGCAATGAAAGCACACAGGGAACAAGGGTCAACGGCGAACTCATCCAACAAGAACGGGAACTCAACGACGGCGACGAGATTGAAATGGGAGGGACAGTTATCAAATTCGCCTCGGTCAAAAGTTTAGGTTAAGGAGGGATGAACTTATGACGCCCTTGAAAAACTGGGCAACAGTGAATTTGATTTTCGGCGTCATTGGGCTCGTTTTTGCCCTCATTTTTGCCAACATAGCCCTTGGTGAATGGAGGGCAGCGGACAGCATCGTTAAGGAGGCAAGGCTTCTACATCAACTCTCTCCAGGGATGTCGCTCAGTGAAGCACTTGCTCGCGGCATCGCTGCAGGTCAAGGGGTTCATATCCCTACACCAGCAGATAGAGCGGCGGAAAAGAGGAAATCCGCCGCAATTTTTGCTGTCATTGCCCTGATCGTCTTTATAAGCAGTTTTATGTCTTTCGCTGGTGCTGCAAACATCACCAAAGCCGACACCATCATCGGTGAGACATTCCCGAAGTGTCCGTTTTGTTGCGGCAACAGCATTGTCTTTGATGCCAAATTCGGTGGATTCAGCGGCAAAGTCTTTTGCCGAGATTGCCACGCTAATTGGGAATTTTCCCTCAACCTTCTCACCCAAAGCCTAACTCGCCTCTCAATTATGGACTATGGCATCGCTTTGCGCCCTGAAGAAAAAGCCCTTGTCCCCACCACCGATGACCCAGAACATTGGCACAAATGTGCGAGAGAACGGTTCAAGCAAAGACAGTAATTGAACCAAACTCCACCTACCCTTCAAGGGCAGGCAATTTTCTGTCGCTTTTGCGGTCACTACAATCTACCAGATGCCAAGTTTTGTTCGGCATGCGGGAAGGATTTGAGGGCTTAAATTTGCCCAATTTGAGGAGGCGACTTAAAGATGTTATGCCCATCATGTGGTAAGGATAACCCTGACGGGATGCGTTTCTGTGTCCATTGTGGGGCAAGATTAGCAACGACAGTGGAACAACCCGTAGGTCAATGTTTCAGAGGCGAAGTTTTGTGGCTATTGTGGGGCAGAATTTGACCTTAGGTGATGTGGAATAGGTGAGTTTCGTTCTATTGATCGCTATCAATTGCTTCAGGTGATTGGGAGAGGTGGGATGGGAGTAGTTTACCTTGCCATTGACCCAATCCTTCAAAGACTTGCTGCCATAAAAGTTCTCTCCCCACACCTTTCCTCCGACGAAACCGTCATCGCCCGTTTCATCGACGAGGCAAGGATTGCTGCCTCCCTTCAGCATCCCAACATCGTCACTGTCTATGAAGCAGGTCAAGATGGAGATTTCGTCTTCATGGCAATGGAGTATGTTGAAGGGCAAGATTTGGCGACATTGCTTCGTGAGAGGGGTAGGTTGCATCCTGATGAGGCGATAGCGATTTTGAAGGCAGTGGCATCAGCTTTGGATTACGCCCATCAGAGGGGAGTTATTCACAGGGATGTGAAGCCGAGCAATGTTCTTGTTAGCGGGGATGGGGTAGTGAAGTTGATGGATTTTGGGATAGCGAGGGTGATTGGAGGTGAGAGGCACACGAAGACAGGTGTTTTGGTGGGGACGCCAGAGTATATGGCGCCAGAGTTGTGGGAGGGAAAGGAAGCGGACAAGATGGCAGATTTGTATGCGTTGGGAGTGATGGCTTATGAGATGCTGACAGGAGAAGTCCCTTTTACTGGAGACACGCCGATAGCAGTGGGATACAAGCATGTTCACGGAGAGGTTCCGAGGACGGGTATGGGAGGGATGGTGGATGAAGTTATGAGAGTAGCGATGGCGAAGGAGAGGGAGAGAAGGTTTCAGAGTGGGACGGCATTGGTGATGGCTTTGGAGAAAGCGTTGGAAGGGGAGAGTCCGAGACAAGACCGAGAAAGCGTTATTGTGGAAGCGGAAAGGTTTAAGGGGACAGTGATTCCGAAAGAACGGACTGCAATGCAATCAACTTCACTAAAGCCAACTCCAGTGCAGCCAATTCCGACACAACCGTCAAGGAAGAAAAACGCAGTAGTTGGGATTTTAGTGGCTGCTGTAATTGTCCTAAGCCTTGTGGGCATAGCGTGGGAGCCAATTCAACGAGCGAGAGAAAAGGCAAGACAAGCGATATGCAATTCAAACCTGAGTGACCTTGGCATGGCTGTGATGCAGTATTGCCAAGACTATGACGAACGCATGCCTTTAGCCTATAACTGAGCTGATGCTGTGGATCCATATTTTAGAAGATGGGATGGTTATCAATGCCCTTCTCGCAAAAACTTGAAAATCGGTTACGCATATAATCGCCATTTGAACGGCATCAGCATGGAACAAATATCCCAACCTACTGAGACGGTATGCCTGTTTGAGTCCAATCTTGGTGGGTCTAATCCCAGTGATTATGGTGAATCGTGGATAGAGGGTGGTGTTCACTTAGGTGGCAATTTTGTAAGTTTTGTTGATAGACACACTAAATGGTATTCATGGACTTGAAAACAGAATTTGCAATTTTATCCTATTCTATCGCAAACTTCTACTTTGCCTAAGTACGAACAAGAAAATGATTTGCCTGAAATATCCATTACGGAAGAATCGGAGCATGAATTTCATCGTATGATGTATGGGGAGGAAGATGGAAATTGGTTTGTTATTGGTGGCACTTTTCCAAAATCTGAGAAATCCAAGGCTGAGGCTAAAGCCCAAAAATTGCGAGAGGCAGGTTTTTGGGGGGCGAAAGTCCTTGATTCGTCTCAATTTCCCAGATTGCGTCCCAACTTTTGGATTGTAGTCGTTGTGCGTTTTAAGAACAGAGACGATGCAATTAAGGTGATGAAGGAACTAAAGAGCAAAGGTTTTGACGCCTATATCAGGTTAGCCTATTGAAATTGGTCAAAATGGAGGGAACTTGCCATGACCAAGTCCTTGCCGATAGAGGTTGTGGCTGCAAGTGATGTTGGGAAGGTTCGGTCAAATAATGAGGACAGTTACCTTGTCTATCTTCCGCCTTTGCAGGAGGCGGAGAAGATGGGGTTATGGGCGTTATTGGTCGTTGCCGATGGAATGGGCGGTCACGCCTTGGGGGAACTTGCCAGCCAAACGGCAGTGAAAGCCTTTGCTGAATCTCTTTTTGCCAGTTTAGCGAAGCAGCCTAATGAGAAAGAGAAGGCATTAAAGGATGCGATAGACCATGCAAACAATGCTGTTTACCGATTGGCAAGAGAAGAAGGGAAGGGTCGTCCAGGGACGACGCTCACCGCTTTGATTTTAGGCGATGACAGTTTTTACATCGCACATGTCGGCGATAGCCGTGCTTACCTTCTGCGTGACGGTCAACTCCGCCAGTTAACTACAGACCACACATGGGTCGCACAAGAGGTAGCGCAGGGTCGGATGAGACCAAGCGAGGCACAAAATTCGCCCTTTAGAAATTACTTGACACGCGCCTTGGGCAGTAAGCCACGAGTGGAAGGCGATATTTTTGCCGGTGGATTAAAAGAGGGCGATTTGTTTCTACTTTGTTCCGATGGGTTGACTGGACATGTCAGGGACGATGAAATAGCAAAGTTATTGAATGGCACTGCAAGTCTGCAGGAAATTTGTGAACGATTGGTGGCGATGGCGAACGAGCGCGGCGGGCATGACAACATCACTGTCTTGCTGGCACAAGTGGGGCTAAGGCGAAAAAAGCACCATCCTTTGCCTCAATCTGAAATCCCGACTCAACCTTACATCCCACGCCCTGTTTTCAAAAAGCGAAAGCGTTTCCATTGGGAAAGTCTCATTCTCCTGATTTTGCTCGGTGTAGTTTTCGGTCTGGTTATAGGGTTAGCATTGCGAATTTGGCAATCAAACCGAATCCTTAAGTCTGCAGTCCTAAAGCCACAAAAATCAACAGTTAGGTCTCTAACACCTGCCACACAACTCATTCGCTTACAAGTGAAATTATCTCGTGAAGGTGTTCAGTTCACAGCGGAAAACGGCGAGATAAGAGTAATTCAGCAGGAAAGGAAGTTTGAGAAGACGAATGAAGGATTCTTCTTGAAGTTCAAAAATCCACAAAAAAGTTATGATACACTAAAAAGTGGACAAGCGAGAATTGTTCTTATGCAAGGAAATAAGCGCCAAGAATGTTTTTTGACGAAAGTTGAGTATTCCGTTCAAATAAACGAAGGTAATTGGGAAGTTCGTTATGTGGATTTTCGTGGCACTGAGTTACCTTTGGGCACCTTGACACTGATGAGGGCTTCCGAGAGGTGATGGAAATGAGATGTCCTCAGTGTGGACAACCAAACCCTGAAGGCGCATCGTTTTGTTCCCAGTGCGGAAGTGTTTTGCCTGCGCGGTTTAGAAGTGCAATGCGTCAATCACATCAGACAACTTTCCAAAAGCCGTTCGGAATTGTCTTCATAGTTATCTGGAATGTCCTTTCTGGACTTGGATATCTGCTTTTGTCAGCTTACATCGGTTTGATTGGTGGTTTCTTAGCTGGAGTAATTGGTGCTATTACAGATTCTGAATCCATTGGCGCAATTGTCACGATATTGAGCATCCTTTCTTTCTTGCTTGGTATTCTGATGGTCATTGGCGCTGTCGGGTTATGGCAACTGGCTGAGTGGGGAAGACAGTTGACCATTTGGACGCGCGTGGTTGAAATACTGTTAGGTTTCATGAGTTTAGGCATTGGCTTATCAGAAGCGGCTCGGCAAACAGGCATGGGCAGTATATTGATTATCAGCGAGCTGTTTGAAATCATTATCAGCATTGTGATCATAGCCTATCTGGTTCGCGAAGATGTGCAAATTTTGTTCCAACAAGAGATAACGCCAGTGGAAAGTCATCAAGTGGAAAGGCATCAAGTTTTTGAGCCATCTTTACCGCAAATCCCTCAACCTTCTCCGCCGCCAGCCCCTCCAGCCCAACCTCAATCTTTGCCTGCTAATCTGACTGTTTGGTTAGAAGTGGTTCAAGGACCACATCTTGGTCAAAAACTTTTCGTGCTTAAACCCGTTAGTCTTGTCGGTCGGTCCAGTGAAAGTGACATTCAAATCCTTGAACCTTCCGTTTCACGCAAGCATTTTCGCATAAGGTTTGAACGAGGTCAGTTTTGGTTGGAAAATGAGAGCGCTCAGGGGACTTATGTCAACGGACAACCCGTAGCCCAATGGCAACCTTTGAAAGACGGCGATTACATCCAAGCAGGGCGGGTTGTGTTACAGTTCCGAATGCAGGGAAGGGCTTAGCAAGGTGAGAACTACCGATTGATGGGGTGAGGCGATGAAAGATGCAAGTTCCAGAACAAATTGGTCGGTATCAAATCATCGGGATGATAGGAAAATGTGGGATGGGCTTCGTCCTGAAAGGCTACGATGCCACCCTTCAAAGGCAAGTCGCCATCAAAGTCCTCTACCCTCACCTCGCCCAAGACGAAAACACTGTCGCCCGTTTTTTGACAGAGGCAAGGACAGCAGCATCACTTCAACATCCAAACATCATCGCCATCTATGAAGCGGGAGAGGACAAAGGGCTTTACTATTTTGCGATGGAGTTTGTTGACAGGAAGGATTTAGGGACGATTATTCGTGAGAGGGGGGAGGTTAAGGCTTGAGGAGGCGTTGCCCATACTTGAGCAAATAGGGATGGCTTTGGATTATGCCCATCAGAGGGGGATAATACACCGAGACATAAAGGCGAGCAACATTATGGTGACGGTGGAAGGTTTAGTGAAGGTGACAGATTTTGGGATAGCGAGGATGTTGGGTGGAGAGAGGTTCACGCAGACGGGAGTATTGGTTGGGACGCCTGAATATATGGCACCTGAATTGTGGGAAGGACATGAAGCAAGCAAGGCAAGTGATATTTATGCCCTCGGAGTGCTGACCTATGAGATGCTGACAGGGGAAGTTCCATTCACTGGGACGACTCCGATGGCGATAGGCTACAAACATGTTCACGAAGAAGTTCCAATTGATAAGTTGAGAGGGATAATTAGCGACGATGCATTGGAAGCGTTGAAGATAAGTTTAGCAAAATCGCCTGAAAGGCGGTTTCAAAGTGCTGTTGCTTTTGTGAGGGCGTTGAAAGGACAAGCCTTTGACCTAACACAGGCTACTAAATCAACTCCCGCCGTTATACCTGAGCCAAGCGTTCCAGCAGCATCTGTCAGTTCAACGATATCCGTCAGTTTACCAATTCCTCCGACTACAGTTGCTGTCAAGAGACCTCGCTGGTTGGTCTGGGTTGCTGGATTTCTTTTTGTTCTGGGTCTGGTTGTCATAATCCTTGGAGGGCGAGTTAACCGCTTGTTAAGTGAACGACGGTTAGAAACAAGAAATTTACAAGGCTCTGGAGGAAAGGCGTCTGATTTCTCACCCTAATGACAATGCACTGGAACTTTACCGAAGGCTTCGCAGGGAGTTTCCTAACAGTGCCACCTTTCAGCGGGTGCAGGCGAAAGTGTTGAATGTTTTGAGGGTTGAGATTAACAGGGGTTTTGACAACTTCTACAGGACATCAAAGGAAGATTCTCAGATGTGGCAGGAACTAAAGAACCTCTGTGATTGGGCGGAGTATATAAGAACTTAGGATACTTGGTTA
>Ga0081478_144828_pt1 | contig 13457 bp, 1 predicted proteins | sample OctSprmetagenome_FD_70983 | JGI IMG/M metagenome (GOLD analysis project Ga0081478, IMG submission 70983) | Hot spring and microbial mat streamer communities from Octopus Spring Streamers, Yellowstone National Park, USA - T=80-84 v2 (version 2) | ecosystem: Environmental > Aquatic > Thermal springs... | reverse complement strand
AGATGACGAAGAGAATGTTGCAAAGTGCAATGTGCGGAGTGCTGAGTTTGCTGGCTATCATAGTCCTGATTGGTCAACCCGTTCGCGCACAGCAAAATGTCTTCTCGATAGCCAATGCCTATCTGCGAGTTGATGTCAACACCCAAAACGGAAACATGACCATCCTGACCGTCCAAGGCGACCCGACGAACCCGCTTGATGATAACTTGGCGATCACCGACCCAGAAGACACAGCGCTCATCTTACGGCTATACAATGTCCCCAACGGTAACGGTGGTGTCGGGACTTTTGACTTGGACTTGAGGGCGGGAGGCACGGTTGGAACAGTCAATTACGGGCTGAATGTCGTTGAGTTGTTCCCCAACATGATACGAACTCGTTGGCTCGTTTACATCCCCGATTTGCTCGGTCAACTGCCACCCGTTGAGAGACCAAGCCTCGTCGTTGAGCGGGAGTGCGTGATAGTTGGCGACATGGTAGAAATCCGCATTCGGGTCATCAACAAGGAAAACACTTCCCGCGACATTGGGATCGGCGTGATTTTGGACACAGGCTTCAACCCGCCCGGAAGTGCCACTCAAGACACGCCAGGCTTCTTCATGGTCTCCAACTCATCCGCCATCATTCGCTACGAACGCGAGTTCACCAAAGCAAAGGGTTTGCCCGATTTCTACCTTAGCCTACCACTGACAGGCGTAGGGACGCTCAAGGGCACGATAAACGCAGGTGAAGGACCTTTGCCAGACAAAGTTCTGTTCGCTTTGGTGCCGAGCATCCAGTCAGCAGCGGTCGGATATGGCTTTGACTACATGCCAAACCCTTACAACGCCCTTGCCATAAACATTGACAGTGCTGTTGGTCTTTACTGGAACCGATTGGCGTTGCCAGCAAAGGGTTCGGTTGAAGTCGTCACTCACCTCGGCGTTGACATAGGACCAGGTGATTACCGACGCCCGATGAGTTTGCGGGTTTTTCAACCCGAACCCCTTGAGGTTCAATTGGGCGATGACCCGTTCACGCCAGAAGTTGAGCAAGCCTATGTCACGCCCAACCCCTTCACTATCACGGCTCTCGTCTACAACTCGCTCTTGACTCCTCTGACCAATGTCAGCGTGACTTTGGGTTTGCCTGAAGGGTTGAGTTTTCCGCCGGGTGAATCGGCGACGAAAGTTTTGCCCGTTGTAAGTGCGGATGGAGAACAAAGGGTTTCGTGGCAAGTTAGGGTCAACCCAGGCACAATCGGCGTCAAGGAACTCGTCGTGACCGCTTACTCACCTCAGGTCGGTTCAAGGCAAGTTAGAGTTCCGGTGGTTATCCCATTCCTGCCGGTCCTTGAACTCAAGCGTGGCTACAACCTGATTGGCTTCCCCTTTGAGTTTGTCAACCCCGAACCTTCAGCGGCTTTGGGCATCTCTCCTGAGGAGTTGAAGATGGCGACCTATGACCCAAGCCTCCGCAACTATTTGGTCTATCGTCGCGATTTGCAGTTCAACCGAATTGAGCCCGGACAGGGCTATTGGCTCTGGTTGCCTACAGACCGAACATTGACCTTTCAAGACATCCGCTTCATCGCATCGGACCAGTCAGTCGTTTTGCCGCTTCGTCGTGGCTGGAACTTGCTTTCAAATCCGTTCCCGTGGCAGGTTTTGCTTCGCGGGGTTGAAATTCGCTTTGGCTCTGATCCCGTGTCCTACACCTTTGAGGAGGCAGTCGCTTTCGGTTGGGTCAAGTCACCGATTTTCCTCTGGCGAAACGACCCAACCATTCCGCCCCACGGTGGCGAGTATGTCGTTCGCGTCGGCTCAAATGTCAGACTTGACCCCTTCCAAGGTTTTTGGCTCTACAGCGAAATTGACGGCAACATCATCTTCGGCGCACCTCTTTTCCTTGGTTCGTGGCAAATGAGAAGTTCCTCGAACCTCGCACCCCGCATCCCGCACCCAGTTTGGTCTGTCCAAGTCATCGCCACAAGCGCTGCAGGCAGGGACAACACGACTTGGCTCGGTGTCAGCCACGAAGCAAGCAACGAACTTGACCGATTAGACTTGCCCAAAGTGCCGCAGCCACCAGGTTCTGTCCAAGTTAGCAGCGTCCTTCGCTTTGGTCGTTCTGAAGTCCCACTGAGCATGGACATAAGACCGCCTCAGGGCAAAATCGTTTGGACGCTTGATTTGCTCAACCCTGCAGGCGGTGAAGTCAAGTTGCAATTTGAAGGTTTGGCTCAAGTCCCCCGCTCCGTCACGCTCATGGTTTACGACCCTGAAACAAACCAAAGATGGTCGTTGAGAACTACTCCCTCCCTCACTGTCTCGACTCAACCCAATCAACCTAAGCGCTTGCAGTTGATAGCGCTTCAAAGTGACCAGTTGCCTTTGAGAGTGCAGAACCTGAAAGTGACGCCAACGAGGGGTAAGGGAGCACAAATCCAATTTGCTGTGACTGTGCCATCGCAAGTCCAAGTCCAAATCCGCACTCTGACAGGGCGAGTTGTTTGGGAAACCAACGAACAGGTTGAGAGTGGGCGTTTGATTTCTGTCTTCTGGGATGGTCGCAGCAATCGAAGTGAACTGTTACCTTCCAGCGTTTACATCGTCACTGTCCGTGCTATAACAGAAGACGGGCGACAAACACAAGCCCAGACAATTCTGCGGTGGCGGTAAGGGCGGAGAAGGGTTGTGCGTTGAGAGGTTGAGGGTTGTGCATTGTGGTTGCAATGTGCTTGCTGTGCGTTTAATGCGCCTAAAGGGCGTGGTAAAAAAGCGACGGCAAAAATCAAAAGTCGGCTAAGGAGGGGCACTGCTGATGAGATTGATGCAAGTGCACCGAAAAAGTTGGAAGACCGATGTAGCGATGCTTTTGACTTTGGTCATGCTCTTCAGCCCCATCCTTTCGGGGCTTGATGCAGCGTGGTTGGGTGTGGCAACTAAAGCAGCTGCACAGCAACCTTCCCCAACTCCTTCAGCCGTCCAACCCATTTTGGTTGTCCCCCTCAAAGCAGCAGAAGGTGTCCCAGCAAACATCGCTGGGAGAATGACCTACGCTTTGATCAGCGAGTTGACCGCAAGCAAGCGCTATTCGCCAACCCGCCTCTCCGCTGAAGACCCCACAATCCAACGCTTAATCAGCGAGAAATTGCTTTCACAGGATGCTGTTGCGGCTGTCATAGAAGAGCCGACACCTGAGGGAATTGCCGAGATTGCTGCCGCAATGAAAATCCCCGCTGCTGCCTATGGAACCGTTGACAGTTACACCTATGACCCATCTAACGGCGGCTCAGTTAAGGTTCGGGTGACCGTTAGGGTTTTGACCATCGATTTGGAGACCGTTTCTGTCGTTGAGGAGAAGACCGTTGAAATTACCGAGGAAGGCAGCAGTGCCCCCAAGTTGAAGCCGACGCCCGAAGATACTTTGGCTGCGGAAGCGATTTACGATGCTGCAAAGAAAATTGTCGCCAAGTTGATTGGCTTGCCTCCCAAACCACCCGTTGAGATAAAGCGCCCGCCAGCCGTTAACCCTGTCGCTTTCCTTCTCGGAGCATTAGTAGTCGCTGCTGCCCTTAGCGGCGCTCGTGGCAAGGCAGGTGAGGTTCCTCTCGGTCCTGCCGATGCTCCGAGAAGCGTAACTGCAGTCCCTCAAGTTGACATGGTTGTCGTTTCGTGGCAACCGCCGACGAGGGGAACCCCTGTCGGTTACCATGTCTATCGTCAAACCGTTGACTTAACTACCTTCCAGCCAATCGGGGGCGTTGAGCGACTCACCACTGATCCTGTCCGCACGACGATTTACGAGGACAGGACGGCTCAGAGGGATAGGGCATACATCTACTCAGTGTCGGCGGTTTACTCGGATGGACGGGAAAGCGTTCGGATAAGCGCGAACTTAGGCATCATCTCACCGACGCAACCAGCGCCAGTTGGAATTGGGGTTCCGCTGCCCCCTGCAAACTTGGCTGCACAGGCTCGCGATGCTGCTGTCCTTTTGACTTGGACTGACCTCAACCCCGCTGGATTGGTGATTGGCTATCGCATTTACCGAAACGGTGTCCAAATCGCTGACGAGACAACTGTTCGGACAACAACTTACATGGACCGAGGCTTGCAAAACAATGTCGCTTATCAGTATTTTGTTCGGGCAGTCAGTTCCTTTGGGCTTTTGAGCGCTCCCAGCGCCACCGTTACCGCTGTTCCCGGTAACTTGCCTCCTCAGGCTCCTCTGAACTTGACTGCAAGGTTTGACCCGACCACGAAGACTGTCACTTTGACATGGCAAGCGCCTCCAGACCCCGATGTGGCGTATTACGAGGTGGCGAGGGTCGTTGTTCCCGAGACCCGAATGACACGCGGTCTCATTGAACGAGCAAGGCAACCTGTTCCAACTCCCTCAACCTCTCCGACAATCATCCAACGAGTCCTGCAAGCGAACCCTCGCATGCGCCAACAAGCAGGAAGCGAGTTTGATGCCAATGTCATCGCATCGGATGTCAGGGTGACAACTTACATTGACAATGTTGCTGGCTTTATGCCGACACCTGCAAATGCGCTGACGAGGTATCAACATTTGCGTTACGCTGTCCGAGCCGTTGACACAAGCGGTCAGAAGGGTGCTTGGTCAAATGTCGTTCAAGTCACGCCCAACACTCCTCCTCCAGCCTTGATGACTCCCCCGAGGCTTATCCCTGGCAACGGTCAAATTGTTGTTGACCTGCAGCCGTTGTTAGAGCAGGCTCAAACAGACCCAGAGTGGCAGATTGACAAGGCTGGGGTCCGTATCTTCAGGGTGACAGTGAAAGGCGGAACTTCTGCAACAACTCTGAGACCAATCCACCCTGAGGATGTGCTACCCATCCCAGCCGATGGCAAGTATGTTGACCGGGGCGTCGTCAACGGGACTCGCTACTACTACGCCGTTGAGTTAGTGGACAAACTCGGCGTTCCCGGCAAACGCTCGCCCGAAGCAGTCGCAACGCCGTTTGCAACAGCGACAATCACTATCACATCACTTCGTCGCGAACTTTCAGGTAACGGTCAAGATAGCGTCCAGTTGACCATAACAGCCCTTGACGCTGCTTCTCGACCTGTTGCTGGCTTGCCGTTGAAGGTGACTTTGCAAGGCGTCGGAACTTTGACGGTCAACCCTCAGTATGACGACCCATATTCCGACGATCCAAGCGATGCTATCACCGACGACAGCGGTCAGATAATTGCCACCTACCGAGCCGCAGTCATCTCAGCAGACACTACCGTCACAATCACTGCCGCTTCAACCATCGTTACTGGCGTCTCTCCTGCTCAACTCACATTGACCTTGCGGGCGCCTGTGGTCGCTTCTGTTGAAATTCAGCCTCAACAAACTCAGTTGGTTGCTGACGGTCAGAGTTTCACCCGCGTCACCATCACTGTTCGCGACCGGTTGGGCAGTCCGATGCCGAACCAAACTGTCGCCCTTTCGGTTAGCCCTGCGCAAGGGCGCTTTGAGAACTTGAACGGTAATCCAATCACACAAGTTTCCACTGGCACAACGGGCACAGCGGAAGTTATCTACCGTTCTGGGACTCGTGCGGGTTCGGTGACTTTGACCGCATCCGTTGGGGCAATTTCGGGGCAGGCTGTCATAACCCTTATTCCCGGCTCACCAGCGACCATTGAGTTGGTCGCCAACCCGTCTGTTGCCAAGGCGGATGGACAGACGGAAGTTAGCGTCACGGCTACCGTCATGGATGCTAACAATAACGCTGTCCCTAATGTCCAAGTGCAGTTTAGTGCCGTCCCAGCATTGAACATACTCCAGCCAACGGTAACCACTGACTCCTCAGGACAGGCTACTACAACCATCATTGCTCCAACTCAGGCTGGAACTTACACCTTAATAGCGAGGGTTGGAACCATCAGCCGTTCCATCACTTTGCAGTTCACTGCTGCTGAAGTATCCACCATCGCTTTGAGCGCTGAGCGGACACAATTGGTTGTGACTTTACCTGCCCGCTACGGTGAGACTGACTACTCGGAAATTTCAGTGTTCTCCCGCACGACCATAACTGCCGCTGTCCGTGACGGAAACAACAACCCTGTGGGCAATGTTGTCGTGCAATTTAGTGCCAACTTCGGTCTGATTCAAGCAACAGCGACCACTGACGACCAAGGCATAGCGAGAGTGGTCTATGTTGCCCCATCAGTTGTTCCTTCGGGACCTGTTACCGTTACCGCTACATCTGGGACAGCCACTGCCAATCTGGAATTGACCGTCATACCAGGTCCGCCTGCAAAAGTCAGGATGAGCGCCACTCCGTTGGTTATCCCTGCCGACGGTCGCACATCGTCTCAATTGCGCATTGAGGTTCGCGATGCTAACGACAACATTGTCGCAGACGGGACAAGGGTCGTGTTAACCTTGAACCCCAACTTGGGTTCAGTCCAATCGCCTGTTGCGACGATTAACGGTGTCGCTACAAGTTCATACATCCCGCCAACTCAAACGGGCTACATCACCGTCACTGCTGTGGCGGAAGGAATTGTTATGGGGCGAACTTTCAGGACTGACCCCAACGACCCCAACAGCATCGCGAGGGTGCAAATTTTCGTTGGCGGTCAAGTTCAAATTGTTCGGAATGCGCCCAACTTCAGGACTTCGGTCTCTGTCTCTTCCTCGTCATCTACCGACCCAATTCAACGCAATTCATTGCGAACTCGCCCTCCCGTTGAAAACACTTCCGACATCACTGTCCAAATTGTTGACGGTCAAGTCAACCCGCTGCTTATGGGTGGCGTTCAGGTTCGCATTAAATCCGAAAATGACCCGCAAGTCCTCTTTGCGGAATTGCAAGGCGGTCAGTTGACTGGTAACACCTCCTTGCAGCAAATCTTGGTGCTCACCAACGAGCAAGGTCAGGCTGCTGTCCGATATTACGCCTCCCCTACGGCTGGGACTGTTCGGGTTACTGCTGAACTCTTAGACCCGCAAGGCATTGCTTTCAGCAGCGAGACAGTGACCATCACTCAGCATCCCGGCGACCCAGCGATTGTCAACATTCCGACGCCCACACCCAACCTGATCTTCGTCCCAGGCGCTGGCACACCAACTCAGACGAGAATCGTTGCTCAAGTCCTTGACGCTGTTAACAACCCAGTTGAGAGCGGTATTTCTGTCCGATTTGAGGCTAACCTTTTGGGTCGCAGTGTCGGTGTCTTCTCACCAGCCGTCGCCTTGACGGACAGCAACGGTCAAGCATCCAGCACCCTGTCGTCAACCCCTGACACGGGTGTCGTTACGGTTACCGCCACTGCCAGCGTCCCAGGTCAACAAACACCAGCGACAGGCAGCACTACAGTCAGTTTCGTCACAGGCGTCACCCAAATTTCCGTTACTGCCCGCGACCCTCGCATTGGCGGAGCCGATAACGATGACATCCCTGATTCAACCCTTGTCACTGCTAACTTCGTGGGATCAATTCCCGACGGCACAAGGGTCACCTTCACAACTAACCGAGGAACTTTTGACCCTCAATCACCTGTCCCCGTCCGCCAAAAAGTTGCTGCTGTCACCAATAACACTGCCCAAGTCACCCTCTACAAAGAAACGGTCACTGCCCCCGTTATTGCCACCGTGCAAGTTTCTGTCCTGAACGCACAAGGTCAACCTGTCACGGGCAGTGTTGATGTCACAATAGTCCCAGTCCCTGGTCCGATTGAATTGCAACTTGAAGTTGCGCAATCAACTTTAGTCGTTTCTGATACCAACTCACCTGTCCCTGCCCAACGCCAGCCCCTTGACCCGACCAAGCCTAACAGCACTACTGTGACCGTTTCCGTCTTTGAACAAGGAACGAACGCACCCGTCCCCAATACTGCAGTGACGCTGCGTTCCTCTGATAACAACACCCTTTGGGTTGTCGGAAATATTGCTCGGTTGGGTCAAATTGTCGCCCAAACTGACGAAAACGGTAGAGTTCAAGCCACCTTCTACGCTTCTCGCAAAGCAGGAGAAGTCACAATTGAGGCAACGATAGACTCGGGCGGAGGCAATACTCTGACCAAGCAAGCCACAATTACACAAGAGCCAGGTCCGCCCGTTTTGACGGTGACGACGGATAAGCCTGAGATATTTGTCCGCTTGCCCGACAACTTTAACGGTTTTGATTACAGCCAACTGCCTCGCAGCGCTGAAGTGACGGCTAAGGTCGCTGATGCCAACAGTAACCCTCATAAGGACATTGTTGTCAATTTCGCTGCCAGTGAAGGCATTATAACTGCTGCTGCTACAACGGATGCCAATGGCGAAGCGAAAGTGAACTATTCTCCTCCCGACCTTGTTCCTGCCAACGGTCAAGTGACCATTACGGCGCAAATTACTGTTAATGGCAACCAAATCACAGGTCAAACGACTTTGAGGGTTCGTCCAGGACCTCCAGCCCAAATAAGCATAGCAGCCAATCCGCCAGAACTTTCGCCCGATGGTCGTTCAACTTCTGTTGTCACTGCAACGGTCAAAGACGCTAACGGCAACAATGTTAAGGACGGGACAAAAGTCACCTTTGAATTGCAGCCACCAATCCCTCAAGGAACGACATGGTTGCCCAACCGACAGAACACAATTGAAGTTAGCACTGTCAACGGGCAGGCACAGGCAACCTTGCTGGCAGGAACACAAGCGGGGACAGCCAACATTAAAGTGAGTGCGGAAGAAACCATCAACGGTCAGAACTACAAGCCTGAAGGGACGCTCGTCTTGCCCATCGGTGTCGTTTTGCAGCCGATACAAGTTAGCCTTGCCAACTTGTTCGTGTCAAAGGGCGATTACTCCAGTTTTGGCGTCAACTATCCCAACGAGTCGGAAGTTAACGTCACCGTTAATCCTGCCATTCCGGGTGTGAAGGTGGTTTTGAGCGCAAGCGATTCAGGTTCAAGGTGGAAGGTGAACGGCGAGCTGCAAGACAGCAATACAGTTGATTTGACCACTGGAAGCGATGGCAAAGCGAAGGCGACATATGTTGCATCTACGAGGGCAGGTCAAGTGACGATAGAGGCGAGGATGGGCAATCAAGTTCAGACGGCGACGATAAATCAGCAGCCAGGACCTCCGCAAGTCACCGTTAGTGCCAATCCTGAGAGTGTGTTTGTTAGGTTGGCGGGTGCGCAATATGGAGTTTTGCCTCAGCAGTCTCAGATAACGGTGAAAGTTACTGACGAAAACGGCAACCCTCATCCCAACGCTTCTGTTTTGTTGACGACCACTGGTGGGACTTTAGCAGCAAGCAGTGGTCAGACAGATAGTCAAGGTCAGTTCACGACGACGCTGACAGCCCCAACCCAAGTTCCCGCAGGTGGTAAGGTGACGGTTACAGCCAATGTGACGACAACTCGTGGGGAGCGACCTGACTCGAAAACTACTGAAGTTGCCGTCCAGCCAGGTCCGCCCGCCATTGTTGAGTTGAGTGCCACGAAATTGACATTGAGCGAAACAGACAGCGCCACTATAACAGCCACCGTTAAAGACGCTAACGGCAACCCAGTGCCCAGTGGCAACGGACGAACGGTCAGCGTCGAATTCACCTTGCAAGTCAGCCAAGCCAACAACGGGAAGGTGACCCTTAATCCCACCAGCGGGACGACCGACAATAACGGGCAAGTGCTGACGACCTTAACGACCAATAACGCTGTCGCCGACACCGCCCGTGTGACCGCTGAAGTCGTAGAAGTCCTTCAGTCAACCTTCTTCCGCGCCAGCAACCAGTTGGTCATCCCTGTCGGCATCACGGCGACCCTGACCGATTTGCAAATCGCGACCCAAACCCTTGTCGTCTCCAACAGCAATGTCGCCGACCCCACCCAACGCCAGCCCCTTGACCCCGCCAAACAAAATCGCACCTTAGTGACGGTAAAAGTCTCCTTGAGCAGCGCTGCGACTTCGGATGTCAGCATCCCTGTCCTGCTCCTTTCGTCCGATGATAACACCCTCTGGCAAGATGTCGCCAATACCAGCCGATTTGCCCTCAAACAATTGACCCTTTTCGTCGCCATCCCTTCGGGACAAAATCAAGGCACTGCCCAAGCCTTCTTCTACACCTCCACTAAACGCGCCCTGAACATCGCTGGCGAGCCTGCTGTCGCCATCCGCGCCACCTTAGACCCCAACTTCACCGACTTTAACCAACCCGATCAAGCAGGCATTAGCATCACCAAGTCAGGGGCGAACGGCATCATCCAGCAGCCTGGTCCGCCCGCCACCATCGCCCTTGACCTCTCAGGTTTCACCAGGGCTGCTGACAATGTGCCTTACTTGACGGTTAACCCCTCCAACCCACCGACGGGCAACATTATTGCGACAGTCCGGGATGCCAATGGTAACCTCGTCAATGATGCGACAGTCAACTTCGCCCTTCTACCTGCCGACCTTGACAAAGATGCTGGCACTTTCACTGACACTAACGACCGAACCTCATCGGGCACGACCAATGAAAATGGGCAAGTCACTAAGACCCTGAAAGCATCCAACCTTACGACGGAAGTGACCTTGCAAGTGCAATCGGGCAACGCTTCGGCGACCCAACCCATTCGCTACTCCGTCTCGCTTACCGCCCTCAATATTGCCCCCAACCCGACTACCATACCCGATGATGGGACGACGACCAGCCTCATCACCATCACAGGCACACCCAATTTGCCCAACAACCTGAAATTCCGCTTCTCTGCCGATTTGGGTGCGACTTTGAGCGCTGGCACGGAGGGCACTGACCAGCCCAGCCTTATCTTGACCGTCGGAAACGGGCAACCTACAGGTGAAGGCAGCAACCAAGCCCAAGCAATCCTCAAAGGTCCCAACCCTGACTTGAGCCAGACTCAACCTCGCACCATCACCTTGACGGCGAACTTGATCGTGGATGGTCTGCCCCGCACCTTCACCCAGACCGTTACCTTGAACCCACGCATCCAAATCACTTCCAACTTCGGTCTCTCCAACAACCCCAACCGCTTGGTCGTCTCGTCCAGCAACGACACTGACCAAACCCGCCGCGTCCCTCTGGACACCGTCGCTGGGCATAACAAAGCCACCATCATCGTCACCCTTAACGGCAGCGCTACACCTAACCCCAGTTTCGTCACCTTCACCAGCAACGACCCGAACATCCTCTTCGTGGAAGTTGACCCCAGCAACAATCAAGAGAAGGACAACAAAGCCTTAGGCAACCTCAGCGTCAACTTCGTCCCTGTCACTGGTGGTTGGAAGGCTGTCGTCAACCTCTATGCGTCCACGACGGCAGCGTCTAACTTGGTCGTCCAAATCGGCGTGTTAGGTGTGACACGAAGCATCATCTTTGAGCAAGTGCCAGGTTTGCCCGCCATCGTCACCGTTTCGCCCGACCGTTCTGTCATTGGCGTCACGGGTCACCCAACTTTGCCGACCAGCACTGCGGTTCGGGCAATTATCCGCGACGCCGCAGGTAACTTGGTCACGCAACCTGGCGTCACCGTCACCTTCACCGCCGATGCGGGCACTTTGAACCCGACATCCGCTCCAGCCGTCAACGGTGTCGCTACAACGACTTTGACCAGCACCAACGCAACCCGCCAAGTTCGCGTCATTGCCCGTGCTACCGCTGGGAACGCGGAAGCCGTCGGAGCAGCCACTATTGTCTTCGCCGTCGGCGGCGTTTCCAACATCACCCTCACCACCGATAAGCCGCAGGATGCCCAAGGGCGCGTCCTCCTTGACCCCAACGACCTCGTTCGCATCACCGCCACCTTCTCCCGCACAGGCAGCGTCCCCGACGGCACTATTCCCATCGTCACCTTGACGGGCGCTTACGGCATCATCCAATCCATCACCCCCGTCCAAAGCGACCGCTCTGATGTCATCGTCCTCAACAACAACACGACCAATGTGGACCAAGAAGTCCGCATCCGCTTCACCGTTTACAACGAACAAGGCTTGCCCGTCTCATCCCCTGAGCAAATCGTCATCATGAAAGGCGTCACCGTTACCCCTGTCATCTCCCTTACCGCTGGCACGACCATCCTGAAAGTCAGCACCTCTAACGACACTAACGAGAACAATCGCAACGCCCTCAACCCAGGCGGACCATCAGAGCCGACAGGCACCACCGCCAACCGAACAACCTTGACCGTCACCTTGAACATCACAGGTCTGAACGCTAACGAACAAGTCACCCTCACTCTTTCCTCCACCGACTTGAACGGCTTGTTCACTGTCACTGCAGCACAAAACGGTGAGACAGGTCCGTTAGGACGGATGGACATCAACCTCAACGCAGACGGCAATGGCAATTTGAATGCAACTGTCCAGCGTGCTTACTGGGCGTCCACGAAGGCGGGCAACTTTGTCATTACGGCGGAAGTGAAGCGACAGAATGGGACGGTCATTGGGCGGGCGTCCCTGAACATCACCCAGAACCCAGGCAACCCTGCCCAAGTCTTCCTGACGACTGACCCGCCTCGCTTGGCTGTCAGCACCGTGACGACGGAACCGACCGCCGCCCGCGTCATCGCCACCCTCCTTGACGCCAACAACAACCCCGTCCCTAACTGGTGGACTTTCTTCCAACTCCAGCCCGTCCCAGTCAATATGAACCCTGACCTCACAGACAATGGCGGGAACGGAGAGAACCTGAATATCCCGTCAGTATCTGATGGCGTCTTAGACCCCTTCGCCGTGCGGACGGATTCAGGTGGCGTCGCTGTCTCCTTAATCCGCTCCATCAACACTTGCCAACCCGTCAGAATCCGCGCCATCGCCGACGCCAATAACAACGGCAATCTGGAAAGCGGGGATGGTCCCGAAAACTTCTACGACACGGTTTACTATGTGCCCCTGATCAATGCGAGCGCCGTCGTGGATTACAACAGCGTCACTCGCGACATCATCGTCACCGTCACCCCTGCCACCGCCCTGCCACCCAACACCGCCATCTGGGTCTGCCGATACGCTGTCTATTGGTGGCGCCTCCCATTCGGCGACGACCCTGCTGATCCCGACGATGACGCCATTGATATTTATCAGGTTGACGATGACGGTGATGGGCGATTTGACGAAGACTGGATAGATTTTAACCCAGATGGTAGTCCACGCGATAACGACAGCGACGGGAGAGCCAACGAAGACCCAGGTGAAACCCTTCCACCAATCTATTACCGTGTCATCGTGACCGAACCTGGTCGGTTAGTCGTCCCTGCCTTTCCATTGGGCGTCCGTGAGAGAGGCATCGTCAATGTCCGCATCTTCATCTACACGAAGGACGGGACGATGTTGCGCATCCGCATTGACCAAGTGCAGCGCTGACACTTTCAGAAAAAACCATCCACTCTGCAACGGCGAAGGGGCGAAAAGCCCCTTCGCTTTTTCGGTTTGTTGGGGATTTAACCTTTAGTGCTTCGAAGCGTATTCAAGGCGTTTGGAGGGACGATATCGCCGACCTCCCCTTACCCGTTGCGTTGTGACCGAGTTAT
>Ga0081478_135115_pt1 | contig 13477 bp, 12 predicted proteins | sample OctSprmetagenome_FD_70983 | JGI IMG/M metagenome (GOLD analysis project Ga0081478, IMG submission 70983) | Hot spring and microbial mat streamer communities from Octopus Spring Streamers, Yellowstone National Park, USA - T=80-84 v2 (version 2) | ecosystem: Environmental > Aquatic > Thermal... | reverse complement strand
CGGCGCCTATACTACTTTGGAACTACGCCGCCAGAGGCCGCGGAGACCCCACCATCTACGCCCTAGCCACCTTTATGCTTATACCATCCCTCGTAGCCGCGGTGATATACTTCAGAGCCGTAAAACGCTACGGCTGACAGCGCCTTGGCGGCTCTCCTAGGAGTGTTTACAGCAGGCGAAAGCCTCGCCCTTTAGGGCGGGGGTGGAGGAAGGTTTTTATAGGCGTTGCTACGGTTAGGCCTCCTGTGGGGGGCGGGTGACCCGCGGTGCTGGCCCGGGTAGCTCCATGACCCCGGCCCGAGGGGCCGCTGAAGGCCGGGCGAGGGCGCCAATGAGCCGCCCAAAAGGGAACCTCGGGGCGGGGAGGAGGTCAGAGCTACCGATTAGGGGAAAAGAAACTCCTTTACCCCTTAAGTGCCTTGGCTATCTCGGCAGGCTGGTAGCCCACGATCACTGTGTAGGTGTCGTTGGGATACACCACGACGACCATCGGCGTCCCCACGTTTTGGCCGGCCAAAAGCGTGGCTAGTTGCATACCGGCTTGGGAGTCAAAACTGCAACGTTGCTGGGGGAGCGTGGAGGTGAAGTTGGGGTCCTGGGCTAGGAATCTGTCGTACACCACCCTCATGGTTGGTATTACGTCTTTGGGGGAGCTCTGGTAGAGGCAACGCAGTTGCTCATGCGCCGGCTGGGCGTTGGGATGGACGACTAGGTCTACCAAAACCAGCTTATGCCCTTGGAAGAGGGTGTAGTTGTATTTGAAGAGCAGGGCGCAGTAGGAGCATTGGAGGTCGAAGAAGACTATGGCCGCGGGCCACTCGCCGTCGTAGGACATGCCGATTTTCTGCGCCACCTTCAATATGTCGCGGCCGCCGCCGGGCTTTGCGGAGACGTCCTTATACAGCTCGTTGATTACGTTTCTGAGCTCCGGCGTCACCGCCGTTATGTTGCTCAAGGTGTAGGTCATGGTGGCCGCCACCTGGGCGCCGTATGCCAGCTGGATCTTGAGCGAATACACCGTGCCGTCTTGGAGCACCTGCTTCTCGTAGTTAAGCACGGCGTTTAGCCCCAGCATAATGGGGACCTCTGTGGTGTTGGTGTATACCGTGGCCTGTCCAAAGGGTGTCTGGGCCGTGCCGGACCTCTGCCAATGCGACTCCGAGGTGGGGCCGGGGAGGCCTGGAAGTAGCAGAACAAGCTCGTCGAACCTCTTCGCCGTGGGGAGGGAGGCGGCGGAGGGAGTGCATTGGCTGTTTGTGACTGTCAGCTGTTCGCCGGCTACGGTGGTTGTGACTGTGGAGTTGGTACAGATCTCCATGAGGCGGCTGAAGTATGTGTATTTTTGGTAGTTGCCTTGGCCTTGGGCAAGGATGTTGATTACGCCGTTGTCCTTAACCATGAAGTATGTGGAGCCTTGGGGGGTCAGCTGCCCGTATACCGCGCCGTCTTTAAGAGGAATATAGACGGCGGACATCTGCACCGCCTGGCCGCCTTGAAGCCTTACGGAGTACAAGTACGCCTTCTCCCCCGAGGAGGGAGCGGTGGCTGTGGCGCCTTCTGAGGGGGGTTTGTTCATCAGCAACGCCGCGGCGGCTATTGCGACGACCACCACGGCCAAGGCTATCCCTATTAAGACGTTTTTGTTCATGTCGGGGTCTGGGTTGGTGTATAAAAAATTATTCTTGTGTGGGGACTCTGTCTCTGGCTAAGATCTCCAAGACGCTCCTTTCTCCTATTAGGTCACGTATCGAGATAACCCCGACGAGGTCGCCTTTTCTATCAAGCACCACGACGTGTCTGACGTTAAACTGCTTCATCTTGCGGGCGGCTGCTGTGATGGGCTCGTCGGCGTAGACATATACGAAGTTATTCATAGTCCCCGCCTTGTCCACCGTCACGGTGAGGGGGGCTTTTCCGGCTATGGTCCTTATTATGTCTCTTTCGGAAATTACGCCTAGAGGCTTCTTGGGGTTTTCCCTATCCACAATTACCAACAACCCCACGCGGTGGTTGGCCATCATTTCGGCGGCTTCCGCCACGGTTTTGTCCACCGTTATCGTGACGGGAGGCTTTGATGCTAGTTCTCCGCAGTTCATAGGTAAGTATTTGTTGGTGTTTAAATATTTTTAAGGGCAGTTTTTAACGATTCAAGGTTGGCAGTATTTACTTTTATTGTGGGTAAATAAGACTCTATAGTTTCGTTGGTTCCGCCTATTAATATGGCCTTGACCTCTCTAAAGGCTGTCTTGGCAACCTTTAGGACCTCCGGGTGCACCATGTCGTCTTCGCCGTCTGTAACAACGACCAGCTTGTAGCTGTGGAGCCCTTGTTGCTTGGCGTCTCTCACCGCCGTATGGACGGCGGCGGAGATGTCGGTGCCGCCTAGGGGGAGAACCCTGAGAAGCGCCTTTACTATATCCTTGATGTTTGTTATGGGCGGATACACCATCTGGTCGAAGAACCTCAGCAAGGATTTACTGCTCCTCTTCATGAGAGCCACCGCCAGCGCTGTGGCCCAGGTTATTTTTTGAGTCATGTCCATGGCGACTCCGTCGTAGAGGGTGTAGAACATAGAGCCCGACTTATCCACCAGCAGGTAGATCTTCTCCCTGGTGTCCAACGTCGCGTCGTAGATGGAGAGAGACTTCGTGGCCAGCTTGTAGCCGAAGAGCTCCCTCGACTGGATGTATATTGACTTGCTGAGGTTGGTGGCCCTCTGGAGGTCTGAGAACGCCCTCAACCGGGTGACGCCCGAAACCACCCCCCTCCGCTCAGACAGCGTGCCCTGCTCCATTTCTGTCTCCACCGCCGAGATGGTCTCCACGAGGGACTCCAGTATCTTGGCGAGCCTTGACCTGTAGGGGTCTATGTCTATGTCGAAGAGTAGCTCCGCCGCCTCCTTCCCCACCTCGTCGCCAAGCGCCTTCGTCACCGCCTTGCGTAACTTCTCAATGTTCTTTATACTCCCCATGTAGAACCTTAGCAGGCTGGAGATCTCCTGCCGCAGTTGCTGGTTCTGGGCGAGCTCTCTGAACTCCCGCTTCTTGTCCTCCCACCCCTCCAACGACCCCCTTTCTATCCGCGAGAGGAGGCTGTTGTATGCGCGTAGCAACTTCACCGAGGCAGACTTAGAGACCTGGTAGTTGTAGCGGCTTAACCTGGACACCTCTTGGTAAACCTCGGTGGCTATGTAGGTCTTCACGAAGAGGTGCCACAGCGCCTCCTCCTCGGCTGGCTCCTCCCTGAGAATCGGCGTTCTGTAGTGTATATAAAAGGAGTCGGCGATGACGTCGTTTGGTATCTTGGCCAGCTTGAGGGGGATGCCGAGCCTTTGGAAGTACTTCACTATTTCGTGTACCCTCAGCCGCGTCAGCTCGTCCCCGTAGTCTACGTTTAGGAGGGAACCCATTATAACTGCGATTTTAACATCTCCAGCGTGGACTTAATCTCCGCCATCTCCACGTGGAAGAAGCGATAGGTCACGGGGTCCGCCAGCGACTTGTCTAGGAGCTCGTAGGCCTCTCTGAGCTTCTCCTTGGCTATGGAGAGGGCGTTGTTGGCTATTAGGGCCTTGATCTCATTTAGCATGTCGTAGAGGATTGATAGGCTGCCGGGCATGTGGGTGGCTATGAAGGACTCGTATTCGGTTAGGTCCTCCCTGTCTTTGACGAGGTATTTCAGCACCTTGAGGGTGGCGGCTCTGAGGGTGGCGGCGTCTATGTCGCTGGGCTTGATGCCAAGTGTGGTGAGGTATGCGACGACGTAGAGGGGGACCTTGACGCGGGTTCTGTTGGAGATCACCACGTGGTCTAGGTAGGAGGCGAGGATTGGGGATATGTGTTTTATGGCTGTGTCTGTGTTTTCAAAGACGTAGTTCTGTATGTAGTCGTGGAGCTTCTTCACCTCGTCCATGGTCATAAGGGGGCTCAGCTTGTCGAAGTCTCTCCTGAGCCTCAGCCCGGCCTTTATCAGTTGCTCGGTCTCGTCGGGCTCGGCGTATTTCGTGTACACCCTCAAGGGGAACCTGTCGTATAGTGCCTGGAGCTCCTCTTCGTCTGGTATCCTGTTTGTCGCGCCGAAGACGGTCCAGGTCTTCACCGGTATGATTTGGCCGCCGTCGTAGATCACCCTCTCGTTGAGGATGGTGAGCATGGTGTTTAATATGGCGCTGGAGGCGTTGAAGATCTCATCCAGCAGGGCGAAGTCCGCCTCCACTATGGAGTTGGTGTATATCCTCCGCACGTTGCCCTTCAACAACTCCACCACGTCTATGGGGCCTATGACCTCTTCTACCTCCGTGAATTTGGTTAAGAGGCGGTAGAACCACTTTGCCTTCAGGAGCTTGGAGATAGATGCCACCAGCATGGTCTTGGCGGTGCCCGGCGGCCCTATTAAGATGAAGTTCTCCCGGATCAACACGGCGGTGAGCGCCGCCGTAACCTCGTCGGTGAATTTATAGAACAAGGAGTCTAAAGTCTTCCTCACCTGGGCCACCTTGTTGATTACCTCCTCCACGCCTTATTTCGGTTAACCATTAATATTTTTTCTATCCCGCCAGTGGCTGGGCGTTGAAAGTTTTGGTTTACCCCCTTGTGGTATGCCTATGTCGCACCTATATAAGCACTGTGGATAAAATAGGCGTGGATCACTTTTTCGACATGTTCGTGTCTTCGGCTGGTCGGAAGCTGAGGGAGTACTTGAGCAACCGGCCTCATCACGAGCACCCCCTGGAGGAGCTTGAAGACTGGGTGTTGAGGCGGAGGGTGGAGCCGATCGGCGCCGGCTTGCGGGCGGCGGGCGTCGACGGGGGCATCGGCGTCGTGCGGCTTTCCAACGGGCATCATGTGGTGTTGGCGAGGGCGGCCGCGGTGGGTCCCGACTTCATCGAGAGGGAGTTCGTCGCCGACGTGGCGGCCGTGGACTCCTCCTCTCTGCCTTGGGCGTATCTTGTAATCGCGGAGTCGCTGGTAGGCATCAGGGCTCTGGAGAAACACGGGGTGGACGTCTTGCTTATGGACGGCTCCCTCTACGCCAAGGCCGTGCGGCTTGTCCATAACCTAATACTCACGCGGGAGTTCCAGAACTTGTACTACGTGCCGGAGCTCGCCACGGCGCTGTACAGCTTCGCCAACCTGCTGAAAACCGCCCAGGGCAGGGGGGCCAGGCTTGTCTTCGTGTCGAAGGACCACAGCTTCAAGCTGTTGAAGGAACACGTCGTGTTTGAGAAGCTGGCTGAGAGGCACCGGGACCACGTGTTTCAGAAGGGGCTTCTCTGGTACTCCGTCTTGTGGATTAGGAGGTTTAGGAAGGAGCTGATTGAGCTTTACAAAACCGCCAGGAGGCAGGACTACGGGGCCGCCAGGCTGATGGCGCTTCTGGTGACCCAGTCTGTGACGGACTCTGAGCTCCTAACGGGTATACTGCCGCCCCGCCACTACACCGTGCCCATGTTGGTGGGCGGTTGCGATGCCTACATGAACTACAAGGGGATCAACACCGTGGATAGGCTTGTGAAGTCCGCGGAGGAGAGGCTGGAGGACTCCCTCATCTTTAGGCTGAAGGACAGCTTCGGTAGCGACGTGGTGGGGAGGTTAAGGGAGGCGCTGGAGGCCGTCCCTAAGGTGTACTTCTTCTACGTCAGGCTCAGCGACGACGCGCCTCTCCTCGTGGAGTTGCCGGCGGAGGGCGCCAAGATGTTCGACGGCTCCCCCGTCAAGGCCTTCTACCCCGCGGCGCAGGTGGACGACGTCGTGGGAATGCTGGCGGAGCAGTACCGCGACCCCATCCACTACAACACGTGGCTTTGGTACGCCCACGCAGTGGCGTCGTTTAAGGCCGGCCAGCTGGCGGAGTACGCCGTCTACCTGAAGAAGATGGCGGAGGAGGTTGGCGTCGCCAGGAGGGTGAAGATGGCGTGGGGGGTATGAGGATCGGGTACGTCGTCGCCGCGGCCACCCCCTTCGAGTTCCTTGCCACGCTGGACCCGGAGAAGCCCATCAGCATCTACGACTACGTGGCGGGGGACCACGTGGAGCACGACGGAGGCGAGTACGTCAACGTGAGGCTTCTCGGCCAGATCGTCAGGCTTTATAGGGACCCCTACTCCGCCAAGAGGGATCTCCCGCTGTATAGCGTGATCAGGGAGGTGTCTGACAACATACTGGAGGTGCAGATAGCCAAGGTCAAGGTGCTGGGGTACGTCCACGGCGGGGACCTCAGACAGCCGAAGCACCCCCCCAGGATAGGGTCTCCCCTCTACCTCGCCGAGGATGAGGAAATCGCCGAGTTGTTTAGGGTGGAGCACGGCCTCTGCGTGGGGAGGCTGGCGAGCCGCAACTTAGACATCTGCCTAGACCTCAACGGCGTTAAGAGACACGTGGCGATCATAGCGGCGACCGGCAGCGGCAAGACCTGGTTCTCCGTGGTCTTGATAGAGGAGCTTCTAAAGAAGGGGGCGAAGATCGTAGTCATCGACCCACACGGCGAGTACGTCCCCATAAGATACAGCATCTACAAGCTGGGGCCCTACACGGCAAAGGTGGTGAAGGTGTCTAGGCACCACACCGGCGATTTGATGTACAAAATAGGGGTGCTAGACGGTGAGCCAGACGCCTTGGCCAACGCAGCTGGGGTCCCCCCAGGCGCGAAGAAGATTCGCTACGCCATATACCTCGCCTGGTCCTACGCTAAGAAGGTGAAGAAGTCCACCGGCAAGCCCCTGGGGCTTTCCTTCCTCAGGTTGGTGCTCCACACAGCCCTCCGGGGCGAGGCCGCCTTGAAAAAGCTATTCCAGCAGTACAAAATCGAGGGGGACTTCCCCATGGAGGACTTGAAGCAACTGGCTACGAAGGATAGACACTCAATCTTTAGCGCCTTGACCTACCTGAGGCGGCTTCAGCGGCTGGCCGTTTTCTCCTCCCGGTCAACCCCCCTCTCTAAGCTCCTGGCCGACATCACCATCCTCAACCTCGCCGGCGTAAACGAGGAGGTGCAGGACTACGTCGTGGCGCACCTCGTCAACAGGTTATTTCAGGCAAGGGTGAGACATGTGAGGTCCCTCAGGGGGGTCCAAATCCCGTGGCCGGTGGTGTTGCTTGTGGAGGAGGCGCACCGCTTCGCGCCACCTAAGGCCCTCCGGAAGACCAGATCCTACGAGGCGCTGTCTAGGGTCGCCTCCGAGGGGAGGAAGTTCGGGGCGTATCTCGTCATCGTGAGCCAGAGGCCGAGCAAGGTGGATCCCGACGTGATAAGCCAGTGCCAGAGCCAAGTCATCATGCGCATAGTGAACCCCAGGGACCAGGAGGCGGTTAGAGAAAGTAGCGAGCTCCTAGCCCAGGAGTTCCTCGACAACCTGCCGGGCCTCGACGTGGGTGAGGGCGTGGTGCTGGGCCCCCTGGTGAGGCTCCCCGTGGTGGTCAAGGTGAGAGACAGGGTTTTGGAATACGGCGGCGCAGACATAGACCTAGCCGCCGCCTGGAGGGTGGACAAGACGGCAGACGTCGCGCAGATGTGGAGGAGGCTATACAGCGCCCCTCCGACGCCGAGTCTGTTGCTCTCTGCCTCTAGGCTGAAGGTGCTGAGGAAGGTCCGCGAAGGCGGGCGCATAGCCGTGACTCTGCTAGATGGCGAGAGGGAGGTCGCCGTCTCCATAGAAGATGGGCGCCCTGTCTGTAGCGCGTGCGGCGCCGGGAAGCCCTGTCCCCACGTCTACAAGGCGCTGGAGGAAATCGTCGAGATAGTATGAAGATCCTCCACGTGTCTGACGCGCACCTGGGCAGGGCCCAGTACCACCTCCCCGAGAGGGAGGAGGACTACTTCAAGGCCTTTGAAGAGGCTCTGCGGCTCGGCAAGTCGGCAGACGTCGTCTTGGTCACAGGAGACCTCTTCGACACGAGGAGGCCGAGCAACAAGACCCTCCTGCGGTTTGTGGAGGCGGTGGAGGCGGCTGGAGTCGTTCTCTACGTCATAGGTGGTAACCACGACTTCAGTTACGTCAGATACCGGGCCGAGGCTGGGAGATGCCCCCGGCCTAGGGAGTGTCTATACGACACGGCGCTTAGGCTTGTGGACAGGATGAGGCTGGCGCGGCTTCTCTGTTGGGAGGCGGCGGAGGTGGGCGGCGTCTACATATTCGGCGCATGCGCCACGCCTAGGGACTACGCCGCGGAGTACCGCGGATTGCTCCAGAGGATGCCTCCCGGCTCCATCCTCGCGATCCACCAAGCCGTGGAGGGAGTCAAGGCGAGGTACCCCACAGAGGACGACGACTACACGATGCCGCAGGCGGTCTTCCAAGGCCTGCCGTATTTGCACATAGCGGCGGGCCACGTCCACGACCACCTGGCCAAGCACCCGATAGGCGCCGTGTGGGCCGGCTCGTTGGAGATCTGGGACGTGGGGGAGTTCGAGACTTGGGACTACAGAGGCGGCTTCGAGAAGGCGCAAGACGTTGCCCAGAAGGGCGTCGTGCTTATAGACGTGGCGGGGAAGGCGGCGTCGCTTAAGCCGATCTCTCTGCCCCCCCGGAGGCCGCTTTATAGAGTTAGACTCTTCATCCGCGAGGTCAAAGAGGCAATCTCCGCTGTGGAGGAGGCGGCGAAGCTCTTCGACAGAGAAGGCGCCGTGGTGAGGCTCGAGCTGTGGGGCATCGTGGAGGGCGGCCTCAAGACGGGCCAGCTGGCGTCTAGATTCTCCAAGGCGCTTCATGTAGATGTGGTGGACAGGACGTCATCGCCGCAGAAGGCGGTGGCACTGAGGGGCACCGCCGTGGAGGAGCTGTGGCGCATCATGAAAGAGAAGCTGGGCCCCCACGCAGACGTGGTGCTTAAGGCTATGGAGCTTATACGCGACGGCGAGAAAGAGGCGGCGAAAAGACTCCTCCTAAAGGCTCTGTATGATTAAGAAGATCGAGATCGTAAACTTCAAGGCCTACGACAAGGCCTCTTTTAGGTTCGGCGATGGCGTCAACTTCATCTACGGCGCCAACGGCGCCGGCAAGACTTCGCTTATGGAGGCCATCTCTGTGGCGCTCTTCGGGTCGCAGTGGGTGACTAGGTGGGGCGGCAGGAGGTGGAGCAACTTCCTCAGGCGAGGCGCCGCGTGGGGCGAGGTGAAGCTGTACATAAGCCACGGGGGCCGGGAGATCGTCGTCGTTAGGAGATTCGGCGAAGAGGGGACGGTCTCCTCCGGCACCTACCTGGCGGTGGACGGGGGTGTGGTGGCGCGGGGCGACTCAGACGTCACGGCGACTCTCGTCTCGAAGCTGGGCCTTAGGCTGGACGAATACGCGCATCTGCTCTACATCCGGCAGGGGGAGTTGAGGAGGATACTGCAGGAGACCGACTACATAGACCGCATCTTTCGCCTCGACGAGTTCGACAAGGTGGACGAGGTGGTAAAGGACGTACACGACGAGTTTAGAGCTCGGCGGGAGCGGGTAGGCGGCCGGCTGGAGGAGCTGGAGAAGAGGCTTCCCGTGTTGAGGAGCAGGCTGGACGACTTGCGGCGGAGGCTGGAGGAGGCCGAGAAGAGGGCTACGGAGCTGGAGGAGGCGGCGGCGCGGTTTAGAGAGGTGGAGAGACGCTACCTGGAGCTTAGGGAGCGGCACGCCTCTCTGGCCAAGGAGAGGGAGGCGCTGGAGAAGAAGCTGGAAGAGGCTGCTCAGCTGGCGCTCAGCGCCGAGAAAGACGTGGAGCAACTGGAGGCGGAGCTGGAGGCTATTAAGAAGGCGGCGGAGGAGTTGAAAAGCCTTCCCGAGGTGGGCGACGTGGAGAAGGAGTATTTCGAGCTTCGGCAGGCGGTGGTTGCGGCGGAGAGGGTCCCTCCCGAGGTGAGGAGCTACGACCCCAGGTCTCTTGAGGAGGCCCGGCGGAGGCTGGAGGAGGCGAGTAGGAGACATGGAGAGGTGAAGACTCGGCTTGCTCTTCTACGCGACGTGCTCCGTCTGGCCCAGCGGGCGGAGGGCGGCCGGTGTCCGGTGTGCGGGTCACCGCTTTCTAGAGACGCCGTCCAGCGGCACGAGTTGGAGGTGCTGGGCCTGGAGAAGGAGGAGGAACGCCTCTCGAAACTCATAGCCCAGCTCAAGGCCGAGGTCGGACGGCTGGAGGAGCTGGACAGACTTTACCACAGCTACAAGCCCCACCTGGCTCTAGACCTCCCATCCGCGCGGAGGAGGCTGGCCGAGCTGGAGGCCCTATACCAGAAGAAAAAGGAGGTGGAGAGGAGGCGGGCGTACCTCTCGGCGCAGGCGGCTAGGGAGGCGGAGGCGGCGAGGCGGCTTGAGGAGCTGAAGGCCCGTAAGGCCGAGGCAGAGAGGAAGATACAAGAGGTTAATCAGAGGCTGGGGGAGCTGGAGGCGGAGCTGGCCGCGGCCGCAGAGGCGTTGAAGAGGCTGGAGGCGGAGTACGCGGCGCTTAAGACAAGACACGAGGAGTACCTCGCCGCGAGGTCTGTGGCGGCTGAGCTCAGGCGGCAGATAGCCGAGACGGAGAAGGAGCTGACCGCCTTAGCAGGCGAGCTGGAGAAGGCCAAGTCAGAGGCCGAGAGGCTCGACAAGGCCCTCGCCTCGGCGCGGCAGATAAGAGTCGTCCTCGGCGAGCTCAAGCCTTTGATGCGTCAGACGTTGCTCAAGGCCATAAATGAGGAGCTAAACGCCGTCTTCCTCCGCCTCAGGCACAAAGAGGCATTTAAATCGCTCCAGCTTGTCGAGACAGACGGGAGGTACGTAATCCGCGTCAACACCCCCACAGGCCCCATAGACCACGGCCTCCTGTCGCTGGGGGAGCAGAACCTCGCCGCCCTCTCGTTGAGGGTGGCCCTGGCGAGGGCCCTCCTCGGACAAGCCCCCTTTATGATGTTCGACGAACCTACGGAACACCTAGACGAAGAACACAGAAGAAAAATCGTGGAACTGGTAAGAGGACTCACGTTGATAGTTCCCACAATCATCGTAACCTCCCACCTAGGCGAATTTGAAGAAGTCGCAGATGTAGTCATCCAGCTATGAAACGCCGCGTCCATCGTTCCGCGGCGAAGCGAGAGGCATGCCATTAAAGGCAACGGCGCCAGCTCAACCGCACAACACGAGAGAGTGTCTGGATGTTTGGCGTCGGCCGCGGATAGGCGGTGAGCTTAAATTTTATCCAGTAGATGAGTTCGTGGAGAGGGAGTTACTAAGCCCGAAGATCGACGTGAAGAGCTACATAAGGGCGAGGATTATGGAGGTCATAGACGAGCTGTCGTTGAGCATCATGATGCTCGAGGCTGGGGCCACGAGAAACGCCGCCAGCAAGGCGTTTGTCGCCGTTAAGGCCTTGATAAGCGCGATGGTGTTGATAAATCTAGACAGGCTACTAGCCCTAAAGAGGGACGAGAAGGAGAATAAGTGGTACGAGAAGAAAGCCTACACAGTCCCCACGAAGTCGATCAAGGGGATATCGTTGGACCTATTCGAGCTGGGGTACAGGGAAATTGGGGCGATCGCCGACAAGGCGCTGAACCTCCACGACTACCAATACAACGGCCTAGACCCAGACTTCAGCCCCTACAAAAAGAAAGAAGAGGCGGTGCGGGACATAGTCGTCTTAATTGACGCCGTTGTTGAGAAGTTGCCTCACTGGACCGGGAGCTACTGGGACGAAGAGATAAAAAGAGACTTAGAACATCTAACTAAAAGGCTTGAAGACTTTAAGAGAAGACGCCCGCCTCACTAACCTCCTCCCCGCCCCCCGAAGAACAAACGAGGCCATCTTCTCTCCCGCCGTCGCTGGCGCCTCCAGCGGTGAGTAGTGGGCGCGACCCGGGCCGACATGTGAACCACTCCGGGCTGGCCCTCAAACCTGGCCCAGACGGCGCGTATAATCGGCTTCTCGCACAAGCGTCTTTCAGCCCTCAGGGCTCTTCGTCGTCCGCTGCCTCAGGCTATTTCTTTGCGTACCGCCAGACGCCCTTGGCGGCCCACTCCGGCGTCGTCCCTAGAAGCGAGTTGAGGACGGCTACCACGTCTAACCGCATAAACCAACCTCACGTCTCCTTCCACTAATCTGCACCTGCCTCATGCAGTTGCGGCTCTCAGCCGCCACAGGACAATATGTACAATTGAAAGGCTACCAAAAGACTTAGAGAGGCATCCCGAACCTTATGGCCGCCCCCAGCACCACGAAAGCTATAGAGATCGCGGTGACGGCGGCCACGTGGAGGAGGAGCAGGCCCCCCACGTTCTCACCCCTCTTGAGCCTAGGTATTAGGCGTAGCCGCGCGTGTAGGTCGATCAGAATCAGGATGACGAAGAGACCCATCTTTATATGCGCCGCCATAGGCCACTTCCCCCACCCGACGTATAGCATCGCCACGCCGGTGGCCGCCGCGAAAATAAGCGAGGATAGCCCAATCTTCTCGTACCGACGCTCGAAGTCCAGAAGAGGGTTCGTGGTGCCGCGCTTGAGCTCGGCGCCATACGCCATTAACAGGATTATGTGACCCCCAACCCAAACAGTGGCCAACAATACATGTAGCGCCTGCAGTATCTGGTAGACATCCATAAACCTCGTTTACGACTTCACAATTAATATTTTGAGCGCCAACCCCACAGCGAAGTAACCTACAAAGACAGAAAAATGACGCGGTATAATAGCCCAAGTGGAAAATCCACGGCAAACATCAAAGGGACGCCCCCGAGCAAGCCACAAGAGAAACCGTAGAGCAAAAAGGCCATACATCTCAACAACTAGCCTCATGAATAATTTCAATCCACCAGCCTAAGCAACTATTACGCACAACGTTTTTATACTTGACTGGAGGCAGTCTCGTGAGTGATGTTTCTAGTATCGCGTATGACGCGGTTAAGACGGCGGTGGAACACGTCTTGGGCAAAATCCGGGAGGGTAAGAAGCTGTCCACCGAAGACATCCTCATCCTCTACCTCGGCACCATAGTAGGCGACCTGAAAGAAATAAGAGCTGACATAGCAAGACTAGACCACAGAATCGACGAAACAAACAAGAGGATAGACCAGACAAACCAACGCATAGATGACATCGCCAAAACGCTCTCGGCAAGAATAGACGACGTTGTTAAGTCGCTTTCGGCGAGAATAGACGAGACAAACAGGAGAATAGATGAGATAAGCAGAAGCCTATCTGCGCGGATCGACGAGACCAACAGAAGGATTGACGAGTTGGCGAGGAGCCTTTCCGCCAGAATTGACGAAACAAACAAGAGGATTGATGACTTGGCGAAGAGGATTGACGCGGTCCAGACCACCCTCCTAGAGATCCAGAAGCTACTGCTGGAGCTCGTCAGGACGCGGCAGTCGGCTACCTGAATGGGGGATACGCGGAGCGGTCTGCCTCTCTGACTGGCTATATTTTGGCGCCTCCATCGAGATCTCTACGCGGGTCTCCTCCTTGTTGTATATGTATTTGTCTAGGAGGACGTATTCCGGCTCGCTGGGTGGGTTTAGCTCCGCGTCGCCTACTAC
>Ga0081478_158422_pt1 | contig 13500 bp, 9 predicted proteins | sample OctSprmetagenome_FD_70983 | JGI IMG/M metagenome (GOLD analysis project Ga0081478, IMG submission 70983) | Hot spring and microbial mat streamer communities from Octopus Spring Streamers, Yellowstone National Park, USA - T=80-84 v2 (version 2) | ecosystem: Environmental > Aquatic > Thermal springs... | reverse complement strand
CCACGTCGCCTATAAGCGGCGCTATGGCTCTGGCGTAGCCTCTTGAAAGCGCCTCAAGCTCTCTTTGAGAGAGTTTTTTGGGATCTACCCGCACAGCCCCCTTAGCGCCGCCGTAAGGCAAACCGGCGAGGCTGTTTTTAAGCGTCATAAGCATGGCCAAAGCCACGTCGTCGGCGAGGGTAACCTCTGGATGAAACCGGATACCACCCTTAAAAGGACCCAACACATCACAATGCTGAACACGATAACCCTCAAACACCTCAAAACTCCCGTTATCCATCCTCACGGGGATATTCACCATGAGAATGCGTTGCGGCTTTGCCATGATTTTGTAAAAGTCCTCTGGGAACCCGCCGAGCTCGACGCCTCTTTTCAGGTATCTCAGCACATAGTCAAGGAACCCGCTAGTGAGGGCCATAGATAATTCTTAGAACTTAATTAATAAATATTGGTATATATAGCTCTAGGGCTTGGCTATTGAGCCGTGGCAACCTATTGTGTAGGTTATCACAGCTTTTCAATTACTGTCGCTATATACCTCCCGACTTCTGCCGTGGTGCTCTTTCCGCCGATGTCGGGGGTTTTCACGTTGTTTTCTATACTCTTCTCCACCGCGCGTCGGATCGCCGCGGCGGCGTCTTTTCCGCCTATCCACTCAAACATCATAGCCACAGACAGTATCGTCGCTACGGGGTTAGCGATGCCTTTCCCCGCTATGTCGAAGGCGGCGCCGTGTACTGGCTCAAACATGGCCTTAGAGTCGCCGATGTTGCCGCTGGGCGCGAGGCCGATGCCGCCCGCCACCTGCGCCGCGAGGTCCGTCAAGATGTCGCCGTATTGATTTGTGGTGAGCACCACGTCGAAGCGGGCTGGGTTCCGCACCAGCTCCATGGCCGCCGCGTCTACATACATCTGGTCCACCTCAAGCCCCCCCAGCTCTTCAAGGGCCACGTCTCTAAAGAAGCCATCTACGACCCTCAGGACGTTTGCCTTGTGAACCACCGTGACCTTCCGCCGCCGCATCTCCGCGTAGCGCCTAGCCACGCGCGCCACGCGGCGGGTGCCTTGGCCCGTGATCACCTTCAACGCCACTGCCACGTCGCCCACCTTGTACTCCGCGCCGACGTAGACGTCCTCCACGTTCTCCCTCACAAAGACGCAGTCTATCTCCTTTATGGCCGGCACCCCCGGGAGGTTCTTCACGGGCCTGATGTTGGCGTAAAGCGTATACCTCATCCTGATCAGCGACGTCACGTCGTAGGCGGATTCCCCTATGGGGCCCTTGAAGATTACGTCCGCCGCGTCGGCGAGCTTCAACGCCTCGGGCGGCATGGCGACTCCGTGTTTCCTCAACGCGACGTCGCCAGCCTCCGCAGTCTTTACCTCAAGATCCACCCCGAACCTCCTCGCCGCCGCGTCTATCACCCTCAGCGCAACGTCTACTACCTCGGGCCCTATCCCATCGCCGGGTATAACCAAGACCTTATACGGCATACTGAGACGATAGGCCTCCTTTATAAGCTCTGATTATTTCCTTCAGCATGTTTTCGTCTATCCTCACCTTCTTAACTGCGAGGTTCTTCACGGTCTCCATCACGTAGTTCACCAGCTCCTCGCGGGGCTCGACGCCCATGTTCTTCAGAGCCCACTCCACTGCGTGCCTGCCTGAGTGTTTACCCAACACGATCCTCCTCCTGTTCCCCACGTCCTCGGGCCTCATGGGCTCGTAGGTGAACGGGTTGTTCAGAACCCCGTGGACGTGGATCCCAGCCTCGTGGCTGAACGCGTTTTCGCCCACAACCGCCTTGTTGGGCGGCACCGCCACTCCGAAGAGCTTGGAGACCAGCTGAGACAGCTCATACAGCTTCTCCAGCCGGACGTTGGATCCCAGCCTCGTGGCTGAACGCGTTTTCGCCCACAACCGCCTTGTTGGGCGGCACCGCCACTCCGAAGAGCTTGGAGACCAGCTGAGACAGCTCATACAGCTTCTCCAGCCGGACGTTGGTCCTCATGCCCAGCAGGTAGTGCACCGCGGCGACCACCTCCTCCAGGGCGGCGTTTCCAGCCCTCTCCCCGAAGTTGTTGACCACCACCTGCGCCACGTCGGCGCCGTTTTCAATCGCCGTTATTGTGTTGGCGACGGCCATGCCGAAGTCGTCGTGGCAGTGTACGTGCATGGAGACCGGCGGAAGCCTCTCTCTGAGGTAGCGGATTAGGTACGCCATGCGGCTGGGGGTCATGACCCCCACGGTGTCTGGCACGTTTATCTCGTCTGCGCCGGCCTCCACTGCGGTTTTGTAGGCCTCCGCCAAGAAGGACAGATCGCTCCTCGTGGCGTCCTCCGCGCTGAAAAGCACCCTCACGCCGTAGGACTTGGCATACTCCACCACCTCCCCAATCCTCCGCAGAGCCTCCTCCCTTGAGATGCCAAGCTTGTACTTTAGATGTATGTCTGAGGTCGCTATGAAGACGTGGACCATGTCCACGTCGGCTGAAACGGCGGCATCCACGTCGCTTTTCATCATCCTCGCGAGGCTCACAACCTCCGCCCTAGACACCTCCTTCGCTATCTGCCTAACCGCGATGTGCTCATCCCTCGACACCGCGGCGAAGCCTGCCTCGATCATGTCTACGCCGGCTTCGTCTAGCGCCAGGGCTATCTCCATCTTTTCATCCACAGACAAGGCAACGCCGGGCATCTGCTCGCCGTCTCGAAGCGTCGTGTCGAAGATCTTGATTACGCGAGCCCCGATACCATAAAACCCCGGAACACCCAGCTATATAAATTTTACCTCCATTTATATAACCCGTCGCGGAACAACAAGGATTATATATTTGGTAATTTCCTCCGCCCATGAAGATCCGCGGGAGGGCCATCGTCTACGGCGACAAGATAGACACCGACGTCATCATACCGGCCAAATACCTAGTCTACACAGACCCGGCCGTGCTGGGCCAACACGCCATGGAGCCCCTCGACCCCGAGTTCCCCAAAAAGGCCAAAGGCGCGATTCTCGTGGCTGGGCGCGCCTTCGGCATGGGCTCCTCGAGAGAGCAGGCGGCAATTGCGCTAAAAGGCGCAGGCGTCCTCGCGGTGGTGGCGGAGAGCTTCGCCCGCATATTCTTCAGAAACGCCATCAACGTGGGCCTCCCGGTCCTGCAAGTGCCGGGGATCACAAAAAAGGTGAGAGAAGGCGACACGCTTGAGGTGGACCTAGAGGGGGGGTACTGCCACAACCTCTCCACCGGCGAAAAAATCGAGGGAAAGCCCATCACTGGTCTTCCTCTAGCGATCCTTAAATCTGGCGGCTTGCTGAACTACTTAAAACAAGTAAAGATCTAAACACATTCTTACAGATAAAAAACAGTATATCTTCTATTAACATCAGAATGTTTTCATGAACAGCCTAGATAAGCTATGAGGAGGCTCTATTTATTCATCTGGAGTAAGGCTTAATTACTCAATACATCCCGTAGGATCTAATGTGCGGAATCTTTGGAGTATATAGCCTGCTGAATGAATACATAGATGGTAGCCTAGTGATTAAGACTCTTGCTGTGATGAGGGAACGCGGCACTAGACACGGCGCCGGCGTTGCCCTCTACGCCCCTTCCCCCCACGACAGGGTTAAGTTCTTCGCACATGTGCCTCCCCCAGACGCCGTGGAGGTGTATAAGCTACCCAGCGGCGTATACGACGTAACTAAATACGGCGATGGAGACGTAGACGGCGTGGTCTACATGAGGAGCAGGTGGCTCGACGTGTATAAAGTGATCGGGTGGCCCGAAGACATCGATAAAATGTACAGAGTATCCGAGAAGAAGTCGCCGGCTTGGCTAGGCCACACCAGATACCCTACCAACAGCCCCGGCGGGTTCCCCTACTACAGCCACCCCTTCTCCGCCGGCGACGTCGCCATTGTGCACAACGGCGACCTCAGCTCCTACGGCGCCAACCTCAACCTGCTTAAATACGGCTTTGGACACGGCGGCTTCACCGGCAACGACAGCGAGGCGATAGCCTTCTTGCTGTGGGAGCTCTACCGGCGGCACGGAGTGGAGGAGGCCATAGAGGAGCTTATGTACGGGAGGCGGGTGAGGTGGGCTAGGCTAGACGGGCCCTACGCCGTGGCGTTTATAATAGGCGGCCCCAGGCCCGTCTTCGGCGCTTTTGTAGACACGCAACATTTCAGGCCGCTGTATGTGGGCCTCGCCGGGGGGAGGCTGTATGTGGCCAGCGAGGTCGCGGCTATCAAGGCGGCGGCTGGCAACGGGGTTGAGATATGGGCTCTCAGAGGCGGCGAATACATAGTTGCGTCAGATGGCGAAATTCGGGGCAGATACAGGAAGAGGACGGTGAGCCCAGAGCTTCCGTTGCCACCGCCCCAGGCGCTGGACGCGTCGCAGTATGGGCCCACTGAGCTCTCGCCCGTGGTGAGGAGGCTACTGGCCGAGGGGGGCCGCGTAGACGTGGTCAACGTCCTCGGCCATAGGTACCTGGGCAACGGCATGCAAAGCGGAGTTCTCAAGATGTGGGGGATTGTGGGGAACACCTCGGGCAACGTGATGGAGGGAGGCGAGATGTATATATACGGCGACGCGCAGGAGGACTTGGGTGACGCCATGAACGGCGGCTTGATAGCCGTGTACGGCAACGTCGGCGACGCCGTCGGCCAAGCTAAGAGGGGAGGCGTGATATATGTATACGGCAACGCGGGGAACAGAGCCGGAATACAACATAGAGGTGGGGTCCTCGTGATTGGAGGCTCGGCGGGCGACTACCTGGGCGAATACATGGGCGGGGGCGTCGTCCTAGTGCTGAGACATACGTCGGAGGAGGAGGTGGGTCGCAGAATAGGCGCGGGGATGGTGGGGGGCGTCATCTACATAAGGGGGGAGGTGGAGAGGGGAAAAATAGGCGGAGGGCTGGAGGTTGACAAAATAGAGCGCTACCTCCAAGCCCTGAGACTCGCCGGGGTTCAGGCCGACGCAAAGACAGCGCTGGAGGATGCGCACGTCCGCCGCCTCTTCTCGCTATACCACCGGGTTGAGGTGAGGGAGCTGACGGAGGACGAGCTCACGGCGCTTACGCCGTACGTCAGGAGGTTCAACAGCCTGTTTAACGAAGACGTATCAATAGAAAGGGAGGTCTTCACAGTGATAACCCCCGCCGAGTTCCAGCGTGAGTAAACTTATATAGAGTAGATGTAGAGTCCATGATGCAGCATATATTTGTCAGGACATATATAGAGCCGGCGAGGCATCTAGTGCCGGAGTTCTGGGGGGAGGAGCGGGTGGCCGCCATTAGGAAGATGGCGGAGGTCGGAGTGCCGCATGTCGAGTGGGGAGGCCCGGCGAGGCGGGGGAGGATACTTGACAGGCTGGTGTTTAGGGATCTGAGGCCCTCCTCGTTGAAGGAGGCGCTTTATAGGGCGGACAGGCTGGACGTGGACGTGGGGATAGACTTCTTCGGAAACAGGCTTGAGCTTCCGCTGTATATAGGCGATATGTCCTTCGGCGCGTTGAGCGGGAACCCAAACATCGCAATAGCGAAGGCCGCGACCGAGGCGGGGGCCGTGGCGGGTATAGGCGAGGGAGGCCTTCACCCGGAGGTGGCGAAGTTCCGCAACATAGTGGTTCAGTGGGCCTCGGCGAGGTTCGGCATGGACATGGCCCTCCTCAAGGCGGGCTTGGCGGTCAACATAAAGATCGGCCAGGGGGCCAAGCCGGGCATCGGCGGCCACCTGCCCGGCAGAAAGGTGGTAGACGTGATTGCCCAACTGCGCAAGATACCCGTGGGGAGCGACGCCCTCTCACCGGCGCCGCACCACGACATATACTCCATAGAGGACCTCGCCCAACGCGTCAAGGCGCTTAGAGATATGACGGGGAAGCCGGTGTTGGTTAAGGTGGCCGCCGTCAACAAGATACACTTTGTCGCAGTCGGCGTGGCGAGGTCCACGGCGGAGGGCATAATCATTGACGGCGCCGGCGCGGGGACCGGCGCGACGCCGGTGGTGGCGCGGGACCACCTCGGCATACCCATAGACTACGCCGTTCCCGTAGTCGACGCGTGGTTGCGGAGAGACGGCACCCGTCGCAACGTCCGCGTGGTGGCTGGAGGTTTGCTTTACAGCCCCATGGACGTGGCGAAGATCATGGCCCTCGGCGCCGACATGGCCAACCTGGGCACCGCGGCTTTGATAGCCATGGGTTGCATAATGTGTCACGTCTGCCACACCGGCGGCTGCCCAACGGCGCTGACTAACATGATAGGGGCGCCTAAGGTGCTCGACATAGAGTGGGCCTCCAGGCTACTTGCGAACTACCTCCTCGCCGTGGGGAGGGGGCTCAAGGCTGTGCTCTACGCCTTGGGCATGTCCAGCATAAGGGAGCTCGTGGGGCGGAGGGATCTGCTCGAGGCGTATTACATAGATACTTACCTAGCCGAGGCGCTGGGCTTGGCGGTTAGAGAGGAGGGTGAGGTGGCGTGGATAGAGCCGAACACCCGGCAACTGGTGCAGAGGGAGTACTACGAGGAGGGGCGGCCGCCCATAACTGGGATGGGCGGGGTCGTGCCCGGCTACACCGCGCCCGCGAGGCGGCCGCTTGATCTGCTACGCATAGAGGCGGCGCAGGTGACTCACCCGTCCGTGGACCCCTACAGGGAGGACTTGGAGGTGTCTGTCAAGATAGGCCCCGAGGAGTACCACACCCCCGTCGTGGTGCCGGCCATAGACGACGCCGCAGTGCTGGCGGCCTACGCCCTGGGAGCGCCCATCTACGGCGAGAACAAATACGGCATAAGACATATAGATGAAGGGGCTGTGACAGTGCCGCCGGGCCAAGACGTCGACGTGAGTTCAGGAGTCGTGGTGATAGACGAAAGGCTCGGAGGTGGCCTTTTGGAGGAGGCTGTGGCGCGGCTCGACTTGGACCTTAGGCGGAGGGGCGTCAGGGGGCAGGTGTACATAGTGGCGGTGGGGAGGTTGCACAACGGCGGCGACATATACAAGCTCGCGGCGCTTGGGGCGGATCTGGTGGCCCCCCTGGGGATCTTTGAATATGTCAAGGAGCGTGTCAAGAACATGGAGCTGAGGGCCCGCATGGTGAGATACGAAAACGTGATCAGCGCCTTGACCAAGGAGCTTAAGCTCCTCATGGGCGCCAACGGGGTCACCAGCTACTACCACACGTTAGTCGGAAACAGAGACCTCCTCAGATCGCTAGACGGCAGAATAGCGAGGCTCCTAGGGGTTGAGGTAGCGGGCAAATAGCTTCCTCCTGCACCTCTCGCAGAAGTAGGCGGTCTTTCTGTCGGTGTCCAGCAAGGTGTTGCTGAAGTACATGACGCACTTGGGGTTGGAGCAGTGGCCCAACCCGTAGAGATGCCCAGCTTCGTGCGTGATCTCTTTAGCCAGCCTCTCCGCGAATAGGAGGCCGCGGAGCCTTGCCGTAAACACCACGGCTGTCCTTAAGGCCGGTTGCGCCAGGCCGAAGAGGAAGTTGAAGCCTGGGTAGTAGCCGTCGCAGTCGAGCACGTACACCGTCGGCGTGGAGACGCCTGCGGCGAGCGCCTCAACCGCCACGTCGGCCCGGCACTGCCCCCGCGACCTGTCTAAAAACTTCGACAGGTCCAGGACCGCAGTCCTCCAGGTCACGTCGAACTCCCGGATGTCTACGGGAGGTAGATGCGGCGGGATGTAAACCGTCAGCTTAGCCTTCATTTCTGTAGACTAGGTACTGGGCGGCGGGGCACGCCGCGCTACAGAGAAGACAGCCTATGCACTTCTTCTCGTCTACCTCAAACCTCCTGCCTGGGCCTGTCCTCTTCAACGCGCCGGTGGGGCACCAGTGAACGCAGAGGTCGCAGTCGCCGCATATGGCAGAGCGCACCAGCAGACCAGCGGCGTCTAGCGCCGTCTTGCCGTCTCCGGCGGAGATGGCCCAGCCGCTCCCCCTCCGCTCAAGCTTCACGGCGCCCCTCTTGCCCCTGACCTCGTATTCGCCCTCTACGGCCCCTAGCATCTTCAACAGATGTCTCAGGGTTGCGGGGTTGGGCTCCGCGTCCATCTCGACCTCCACCCCGCCTCCATCAACTCTGAGCTTGACGGGGAGCTCGGCCCCCTTCTCTCTTTTCACCCACCTCGCCATGTCGCCTGGTATCTTCCCCCGCCACCGCCAGAGCCCCATCTCCATCTCTTTCTCTGCGAAGCGCTCCCCCAACGCCGCCTCCATTTTCGCGTATATGTCTGGGTAGCTTCTTTTTACGTTGTTGAGCTCAGCCAGCTCATTCGCCGGGCACACGACGCAACCGAGTCTGTCGAAACCCCTCTCGTAGGCCGGGTTGTATGGGAGCTTGTGTAGGAATATATACAGCCACACCTCCAGCGCGGTCCATTCCTGGAGCGGCGCCGCTACGACTGCGCCGGCCACCCACTTGCTCTGCGAGATCTTGGGCAACCTGGCCCTGAGGAAGGACTCGGCTCCCCTCTGCCCCACTACGCTTATGTAGCCCTGGGGGAACTTAGCCTTGAGCGCCTCCGTGGTGGGGCCCAGCTTAATCACCTTGCAACACCAGCGGTAGTCCCTCGCAGGCGGGCCGAAGAGCTTCATGGCACGCCAGAAGCGGTCGCCGGCAACGCCTACTATCACCTCCGCCCCGTACCTCTCCCGAACCGCCTTGAGGTTCTCGTAGGTCTCGGGCGGCTCCAGACCCGTGTCGTTGAAGTAGATGTGGAACTTAAGGCCGCTTCTAGCCGCGAGGTCAAGCGCCACGAGGCTGTCCTTCCCCCCTGAGTAAGACACGACGAGAGGCTTCTTGTACTTCTCAGCCACCTCCCTTATGAAGCTTATCGCCTCCTCCGCCAGCTCCTCTATGTGCTCTCTGTTGAGCTCTGCGGCCTCCCTAAGGGTTGAGGGGCGCCCCGGGGGCAACGGCGTCTTGGCTCTCCACGACTTCACCACGTGGAGTCGGCCTCCTCTAAACAGCTTCGCAACGCCGTGGAGCCTGCCGTCTCTCGTAGATATGGCCACGTGTCTAAACTTCTCCTCGGGCAGACTGCCCTCCACTACCCGGTCTGGATGTATGTCGTATCCCTCGGGAAGCTCCGCCATATCCACCACGGCCCAGTAGCCCAGCCTCTCCGCCAGCATGGTGGCCACGCCCTCATACAGCGGCCTAAACCTCCAGCGTCTCTCGAGGACGTCGTAGAACCGATGCCCCACCGTCTTGCCCCTCACCACAACCTCGTCTGCCTGGTCCGCGTAGCCGGGGATCTTGTTCAGCAAAACCACCTCGTCTAGAGGGATCAGCTCCTCCGCAAGCTCGGCGTTGCCGAGCTCGTTTAAGACGGCTTGTCTCGTGATCTCCACGTCTGCGGGGAAGGCGGGGCGGGGGTCGGCCGGCTGCGTGAGCCTCACCTCGACGAAGTTGCTACACTTATCGGCAACTTTCCTGGGGTTAAGGACCGGCGTGTTGAGGTCGGTGCACCAGTAGACAGCCACGGAGGTTTTTCGTGTTTGAGAAATAAGATTTTTGCATGTATGCTATATAGGTGGTAAGCTTTATAAATAGGTCTCTTCATCCCCTTATGCGTTCGGGGAAAACCGCCCAATAATCCTCGACTCGACGCTCCGCGAAGGCGAGCAGACTCCCGGCGTGGTGTTCTCCGAGGAGTGGCGTGTGAGGATCGCCAAGGCGCTTTCAGACATCGGCGTGGGGATGATAGAAGTGGGCGACCCCAGCGTGGCCCCCGACATAAAATCCGCCATTAAGAGGATCATCCAGCTTAAGCGCAACGGCGAAATCACGAGCCACGTTGTGGTCCACAGCCGCGCGGTGAGGCAGGATCTCGAAAACGCAACCTCGCTGGAGCCCGACCGCGTCGCTGTGTTCTACGGCGTCAGCGACATACACCTCAAGTACAAACACAGAAAGACGAGGGGGGAGGCCCTCCAGATCATCGCCGAGATGGTGTCCATGGTGAAGTCCCACGGCGTCGCCGTAAGGTTCACGGCGGAAGACGCGTCCCGCGCAGATCTCGACTACCTAATCCAAGTCGTGAAGACGGCGTATGAGGCGGGGGCCGACAGAGTCAGCATAGCGGACACAGTGGGCGTCTTCACGCCAGATAGAGCTAAGGAGGTCTTCGCCAAGGTCAAGGCGGCTGTGCCGGGCGTCGGCCTTGACATACACGCCCATAACGACTTCGGCATGGCGGTGGCCAACAGCCTCGCCGCGGTGGAGGGCGGGGCCGACGTGGTCCACACCACGGTCAACGGGCTGGGCGAGAGGGCTGGGATAACGCCGCTCCAGGCCTTCGCCGCCGCGTATTACTACCACAAAGGCGTGAAGCTCGTAAAGCTGGAGAAGTTGCCAGAGATAACCGCCGTGGTGGAAGCGGCAAGCGGCATAACGGTCATGCCGAACTTCCCCGTGGTCGGGGAGAACGTGTTTACCCACAAGGCGGGCGTCCACCAAGCCGGCGTGTTGGCGAACCCCGAGACCTACGAGCCTATACCGCCTGAGGTGGTGGGGAGGGGGCGCGACTTTTCCCTGGATAAATACAGCGGGAGGAAGGCTGTGCAACACAGGCTGGAGCGCATGGGGATCTCGGTGCCTCCCGAGGTGGTGGATAAGGTGGTGGAGGAGGTAAAGCGGAGCAACGCGCGGCGCCTCAGAGACGAGGACCTCCTGGAGATACTTGAGAAGGTCACAAACACGCCCTACAGGGCCAAGGTGAATAAACACATCGAGGCGTACGTGTGGCTGAAGGTGGCCAACAACGTCTACACAACCTCAGTGGCTAGGCAGCTGGCGGCTTTGAGAAACGTGGTGTCTGTGTCTGAGATAACCGGCGAATACGACATCGTCGTGAAGGTTGTCGCAGAAAACACAGAGGAGCTGAACCAAGCTATCGAGGGCATACGCGAGGTGAAGGGGGTTGCATCCACGTTGACAAGCCTAGTGCTCAAGGAGCTTCCAGTGAACCACCGGCATTCTATATAGCGGGTCGGTCGCCTCCCTGACCTCCTCCCCGCCCTAGAGGGTTTGGGCGGTTCATAGGCGCCCTCGCCCCCGCCTTCAGCGGCCCCTCGGGCGGGGGTCATGGAGCTACCCGGGCCAGCACCGCGGGTCACACGCCCCCACAAGGGGCCAAACTACACAGACGTCTGTTCTTCTAAACTTTTCCCATCCCGGCCCTAAGGGGCAAGGCTTTCGATTATTCGTAAATCAACGTATTTAAAGCAGGGGGTTGGGGCTTTCTATGCGCCATTTACTAACGCTTATGGAGTACAAGCCGCATGAGGTTGAATACCTGCTACGCATGTCTAGGGACTTCAAGACGCGGTACATAGCCGGCGAGGTCTACACCCCGCTGTTTCCCGGGCGGATAGTGGTCCTGTATTTTGAGAAGCCCAGCACGAGGACGAGGCTGTCGCTTTCGGCGGCCGCGGCGCAACTGGGGATGCAGCCCATGACGACATCGCCGAACGAGCTCCAAATGGGGAGGGGAGAAACCGTGGCGGACACGATGAGGGTGATCTCGCGATACGCCGCCGCGGTGGCCGCCAGGGTGTATAAGCACGAGACGCTTGAGGAGATGGCGAGGCACAGCTCAATTCCTGTGATAAACGCCCTCTCGGACAGACACCACCCGCTCCAGGCCTTGGCAGACGCGCTTACCCTCTGGGAGAGGTCGGGCAGGCTACACAGCGTCAAGGTGGCGTTTGTAGGCGATGTGGCTAACAACGTAGCCACGAGCCTAGCCATAATAGGCGCTAAGCTGGGCTGGGAGGTTAGGCTAGTGGGCCCGAAGCAACTGTGGAGCATGAAGCTTATCGACGAGCTGTCGGAGGACTTGGCGAAGACGGGGGCGCGCATCTACTTCACAGACTCCATAAACGAGGCAGCGGGCGTCGACGGCGTCTACACAGACGTTTGGGTCTCGATGGGCTTCGAGAGGGAGGCCGAGGAGAGGCGGCGGCTCCTATCGCCGTATCAAGTAAACAGCCGGGTGATGGAGATCGCGGGGAAAAAGGCCGTGTTTCTCCACTGCCTGCCGGCACACAGAGGAGAGGAGGTCACCGACGACGTAATAGACGGGCCGCAGTCCGCCGTGTGGGACCAGGCCGAGAACAGGATGCACACCGCAAAGGCCGTCTTCGCCTACCTACTAAGATAGCTGACCTCCTCCCCGCCCTAAAGGGCGAGGCTTTCCATTATATGTAAGGCCTGGGATCGACAATTTTTCCCTCCAACGCCGTCGCAGCGGCGGTGGCGGGGTTCGCCAGATACACCTTGGAATCCGGGTGCCCGACTCTGCCCTTGAAGTTGCGGTTGCTCGTGGTCACAACAACCTCGCCGGGGCCCGCCACGCCGAAGTGGCCCCCGAGGCAGGGGCCGCAGGTGCCGTAGGTGACCACGCACCCGGCCTTCGTCAACACGTCTACGTACCCCAGCTCCATGGCTTTCCTAAACACGTCGTAGCTGGCTGGGATGGCTATGCACCGGCTCTTGACCCTGCCCCTCTTCAGTATGCGGGCCGCGGCCTCTATGTCGCTGAGCCTCCCGTTTGTGCAGGACCCTATAAACACCTGATCCACCTCAACCCCCTCCACCTCCCTCACGGCCTTCACGTTGTCCACGCTGTGCGGCGCCGCCACGAGGGGCTCCAGCCTGTCCAGCTCCACGGCGTATTTATCCACGTATCTGCCCGGCTCCAGCTGAGGCGGCTTATATGAGGCGCCTCTCTCCCTCTGGAGGTAATCCACCGTCACCTCGTCTGGGATAAACATAAGCGCGTCGGCGCCCATCTCCGTGGACATGTTGGCCACGGTGGCTCTGTCGTCCATGGGGAAGGACCCCGGGTTGCGCACATATACCTCCACCGAGAATCCGCTGAAGCCCTCGGCGCCGAACTGCCCAAGCAGGTGAAGCGCCACGTCCTTGCCCATTACGCCCCTTAGGAACCGCCCCTCAACGTCTATCCTAAACGGCATAGGCACCACCAGCCAGGTCTTGCCCAGCTTAAGCGTTGCGGCTATGTCGGTAGCCCCGAGACCCTGGGCGAAGGCCCCCACGGCGCCTGCCGTGTTTGTGTGGGAATCCGCGGCGAAGACCACCTGCTCCGGCATGGCGTATTTCTCCAGAATTATCTGGTGGAGAATGCCGCCGCCCACGTCGTAGAAATGCGGCAGGCCAAGCGACTTTACGTGCTTCCTGATGTAGACCATGATCTCGGCGGCTCTCTGAGTAGGCGGAGGAGATAGGTGGTCAAACGCCACCACCACCCTGTCTCTGTCAAACACCTCCACCTTACCCATAGACTCCAGCACCTCCAACACGTGGTACCCCGTGAGGTCGTGGAACCCCACCAAATCCGGCGCCACCTCAACCACCTCGCCCGGGGTCGGCGCCTTCCCCAGCTTTTTAGAGAATATGTATTCAGTCCACGTAGGCATGTAGAGAAAAAACGTTCTATATATAAAAAGTTT
>Ga0081478_141266_pt1 | contig 13503 bp, 13 predicted proteins | sample OctSprmetagenome_FD_70983 | JGI IMG/M metagenome (GOLD analysis project Ga0081478, IMG submission 70983) | Hot spring and microbial mat streamer communities from Octopus Spring Streamers, Yellowstone National Park, USA - T=80-84 v2 (version 2) | ecosystem: Environmental > Aquatic > Thermal... | reverse complement strand
CAGGAGAGGACCTGGCCATAGACCTCGAGGGTCTTGCCCCCTGCGCCCCCCTTAAGGCCCAGGCGGTGGGAAACCCCCAGGGCCTCGGCCACCTCCTGGGCGAAACCCTCCGCGTTCTGGTCGTAGAGGAGGGCAGAGGGCCCCTGAGAGCGGGGGACCTCCTTCAGGACCCCTTCCCCGATGACGATGGGGTAAGGCGTGGGTTTACCGACCTCTACTCTTGGCATAAGCCCAGAGTTTGGCCAGGATCTCCTCTACCACCTCCTCCACCTTCCTGCCGTCGGTGGAGACGTGGATGTGGCCCTCCCGGTAGATGGGGGCGCGGGCCTGGAGGAGGGTCCGGATGCGCTCCAAGGGGTTTTCCACCTGCAAAAGGGGCCTTTCCCCGGGTTTGCGGGTGGCCCGTTCCAGGATGGTCTCCGGGCTCGCCCAGAGGGCCACCACCGGCCCCCTGGAAAGGAGGGCCTTTCGGTTTTCCGGGTCCAGAAAGGTGCCCCCGCCCAGGGAGAGGACCAGGTAGTCCTTCTTGACCAGCTCCCTTACCGCCTCTTTCTCCATCCTGCGGAAGGCCTCCTCCCCCAGATGGCGGAAGATGTCGGGGATGGAGATGCCCGTCTGGCGCTCAATGTAGCGGTCCAGGTCAATGAAGTGGAGCATGAGGGCCCGGGAGAGCTCCCTGCCGATGCGGCTCTTGCCCACCCCCATGAAGCCGGTGAGGCTCACGAAGGTGGCGGGGCGGGGCACCTCGAGGCGGGGCATGGGCCCATCCTACTCAGTAGGCGCGCACCCTCTCCCGGTAGCGCTCCACCCGTTCCTGAATCTCCTCCATGGTGTCCCCCCCGAACTTCTCCAGGTAGGCCTGGGCCAGCACGATGGCCGAGAGGGCGCAGAGGATGACGCTGGCGGCGGGGACGGCGGTGGTGTCGCTTCTCTCCCGGGCGGCATCGGCGGGCTCGTGGGTCAGGACGTCCACGGTGGGGAGGGGCTTCATGAGGGTGGCGATGGGCTTCAGGGCGGCCCGGATGACCAGCTCCTCCCCCGTGGTCATCCCCCCTTCCAGCCCCCCTGCCCGGTTGGTCTCCCGGTAAAACCCCCGCTCTGGGCTCCAGAAGATGGGGTCGTGGACCTCGGAGCCCCGCTTCATGGCGTTCTCAAAGCCAGGGCCGATCTCCACCCCCTTGACCGCCGGGATGGACATGGCCATCTGGGCCAGCCGCCCGTCCAGCTTCCGGTCCCAGTGGACGTGGCTCCCCAGGCCCGGCACCAGGCCGCGGAAGCGGGCCTCGAGGACCCCCCCCAGGGTGTCCCCCTCGGCCTTGGCCTGGTCTATGCGGCGGATCACCTCGGCCTCGGCCTCGGGGTCGGTCATGCGCACGGGGCTCGCCTCAATGCGGGCGAGGAGGTCCCAGGAAAAGGGCACCCGGCTCCACACCCCGGCCATGCCCAGCACGTACCCCACGCCCTCCACCCCCAGGAGGGAGAGGAGCTTCATGGCCACCGCCCCCACGGCCACCCGTATGGCGGTTTCCCGGGCGCTGGCCCGCTCCAGCACGTCCCGCAGGTCCTTGTGCCCGTACTTGAGGCCCCCGGAGAGGTCGGCGTGGCCGGGCCTGGGGGCGGTGAGGGCCCTTTTGCGGGGCTCGTTGCCGGGGGCGGGGTCCATCACTTCCACCCAGTTCCTGAAGTCGGCGTTCCTTATGGCCAGGGCCACGGGGGCCCCGGTGGTGCGCCCGGCCCTGACCCCGGCGCGGAACTCCACCTGGTCCCTCTCAATGACCATGCGCCGTCCCCGGCCGTAGCCTTTCTGCCTCCTTTCCAGCCAGGGGTTGATGTCCTCCTCGGTGAGGGGAAGCCCGGCGGGCAACCCCTCAATGATGGCCAGAAGCTCGGGGCCGTGGGACTCGCCTGCGGTCAGAAACCTCATGGGCCCATTGTAGGGAAGAGGCCGGGGTAAGGCCACCCCGGCCGCCTCACCCGGTCCCTCAGGGCCTCCCTGCCGTCTCCTTCAGGATGTCGGCGGTGATGACCACGAGGAGCTCCCGGTCCGTGGTCTCGCCGGTGCGCTGCTTGAAGAACTCCCCGATCAGGGGGATGTCCATGAGGAGGGGCACGCCCTGGACGGTCTGGGTGTTCTCCTGGGAGGTGAGGCCCCCCAGGACCACGGTTTGGCCGTCCCTGACCCTTAAGGTGGTGGTCACCACCTGCTTGGTGAAGCGGTCCACGTCCCCGTCCACGGGGTTGCGCTGCACGTTGCCGGAGACCTCCGCCCGGATGTTCAGGAGGATCTGCCCGTCGGCGGTGATCTGCGGGGTCACCTCCACGATGATGCCTATGTCAAAGGGCACCCGCTCCACCCGGTTCTCCACCACCCGGCGGACGAGGAAGGTCTCCCCGGACTGGAGCCGGGCGGTCTGGTTGTTGAGGACGGTCTGGTTCACGTCCCTAAGGGCCCGGGAAAGCCCCTGCCTTTGGAGGGCATCCAGGGTGGCCACGATGTTCAAGGCGGCCAGGCTCCGGGTGGAGTCAAAGATGAGGGAAAGCCCCGAGTCCAGGATGCTGGCCACCACGTTCCCCCCGGCGATGGTGTTCCACTTGAGGCCCAGGCTCCGGGTCAGGTTGGACTGGACCTCCTGGATCCGCACCCTCAGGTTCACCTGGGGCACCGCCTGGTCCAGCCTGGGGATGAGCCCCTCCACCAGGGCCAGGTCCTCGGCGGTCCCGGTGACGATCAGGGTGTTGGTGCGCTCGTCGGCCACCACCGTGGCCGTGGGGGTGGGGTTCCCCCTCTGGCCCTGGGCCGGAGGCGCGGCTTTGGCCTTCAGGGCCTCCTGCAGGACCTGGACCAGGTCCTTGGCCTTGGCGTTGGAGAGCTGGAAGGTCCTCTGAAAGATGGGAGGGCCCTGCTCGGGGGCCCGGTCAATCTGGGCCAGGAGGCTTTCCACCTCGGAAAGCTGCTTCGCCGTGCCCCGCACCGAGAGGACGGGCTGGCCGGGAACGGGCTGGACCACGATGCCCGGCACCTCCCGGGCCAGGAAGGGGGCCACCTTCTCGGCGTCGGCGAAGCGCAGGGGGTAGAGCTTGCGCACCGTGGCCTCCGCCTGGGGCGGGGGCACCTGGGGCACCACGTCGGCGGCCTTCAGGAGCTCGGCGAAGAGGGCCTGGTCGGCCTCGGTGGCCTCCAGGAGGAGGGCTTTGGGGTTGCCGGGGATGGCCTCGAGGCGGGCCCCCTTGAGCTCCCTTTGCAGGAGGGGTTCTAGCCGGGCTTTGGCCTCCTCAAAGGTGAGGTTCTGCAGGGCGTAGACCCGGCGGACGGTCCTGGGGAGGTCGGCGGCCTTGAGGAGCTCGGCCAGGCGGGCGTGGTCCTCCTCGGTGGCCAGCACCACCGCCTTTTTGGGGTCGGTGGGCACCACGCTCACCTGGGCCCCGGGCACCTGGCCCTGGAGGAAGGCGAGAAGCTCGGGGAAGGTGGCGTGGGTGAGGGCGTAGGTCCTTTCGACTCGGGGCTTGGGCTCGGCCAGGGCGGGAAGGGGGCGGAAGTCAATCCCCGCCCGCTTCAGGAGGTCGGAGAAGCGGGCGTGCTGCTCCGGGGTGGCCAGGACGGAGAGGATGGCCTTGAGCCTGCCCCCCTCCTCCACCACGATCCAGTTCACGCCCACCCCGGCCGCTTCCCGGGAGAGGAAGGGCAGGAGGTCGTTCAGGACCCAGGCCTTGGCGCCCTCAATGTTGACCACGGTGCGGGCCTGCCCCTGGGCGTCAGTCTCGGTGCGCCGGTAGGCGATCTCGGGGATGCCCACGATGTAGGGCCGCCTCTCCGCCGTCCCGGTGCGGCTTGGGGCGTCCACCAGGGCGGTGATCACCTGGGTGGGGGCCACCACCACCACGTCCGGGGACAGGAAGAGGTAGTCCAGCCCGAACTGGGCCCCGTAGGTGGCGAAGAGGAGGTCCCACACCTCCCGGAAGGGCTTCCCCTGGAAGTCCAGCTTCACGTTGGGCAGGGGGGGCTGGGCCTTGGCGGGGTCGCCGGAGGGGTCGTAGGCCCGGTAGATGAGGGGCTGGAGGCCCACGCTCTTGGCCAGGGCCTCGAGGACCACGTCCAGGGGCAGGGTGAGCCCGGCCTTGACCTGGCTTTCCGAGACCTTCAGGTCCACCTTCGCCTGGAAGCGGGGCTCGTCGGGAAACTTGGCCAGAGCGCCCACGCTCAAGGCGGCGAGAACCAGCATCAGGGGCTTCATAAGCTTGCCTTTCACCGTTCACCTCCCGCTTGCTCTAAGGGAATCTCCAAGGTTTCGTCCTTCAGGGCCAGCACGATCCGGTCGCCCTCAATCCGTTTCACCACCGCTTCGCTCCCCGGGATGGGGCTTCCTGCGGGGAGGACCAGATAGCCTTCCTTGCTCTCCAGGATGGCCACGCTTATGGGCCCCATGAGGGTGCCCGAGAGCCTAAGCCCCTTTTCCGCCACCAGGGCCGCCAGGGGGCTCTTGGGGGCGGGTGGGGCCGGGGCTTGCGCCTCCTTGGGGGGTTCTTCTTGGGGAAGGGGCGTCTCCACCAGACCCCCGGGGGCGGCCACCTCCACCGGGGGCTCCAGCCGGGCCTGGGGCACCTCCACCTTGGGGGTGGGCCTCAGGACCTGGGGTGCCGGTAGGGCCCCGGCGGTGCCCGGCAGGGGCCTGGGGGCGCCCTGCACGGAGGGGGTGGGCAGGGGGATTCCTCCGCTCACCCGCACCGGGGTGCCCGTGGGGACGGGGGTGGGAACGATGGGCGCGGGAGGGGTGGGGACCGGGGCGGGCGGGGCCGCCTCTTTCGCCACGATGAGGGGCACGAAGGGGTTGGGGGGTGGGGCCTCCGGCTTGGCCTTGGGCATGGGTAGGTTTGTCGCCCTGGGGGTGGTCTGGGCCGCCTCGGCCTTTTCCGGCGCCTTGGGGGCCTCGGCCGGGGCGGGTTCGGCCAGGGGAGGGATGGGCGGGGCCTCGAGGGCCTTGGGGGTTTCCTGGACCGCCGGCGCGGGGGGCTGGGCCTCGAGGGGGGTCCGGGCGGGCAGGTAGAGGCCCCCGTACCAGAGGGTCACCGCCCCCACCAAAAGGAGCCCGGCCAGGAGGAGCTTGGTGGACTGGGGGAGGTTCTTCCAGGCGGCCTGGAGACGGGCTAGGGCCTCCTTCACCGCTCACCTCCCTGGGGCTGGGTCTGTCCCTGGCTTGGGGCCTCCAGGTCCTTGGCCAGCATGTAGAGGGTGAGGGTCAGGCTGGTGGAGAGCGTGGGGTTTTGCTCCTGGCTCCGCACGCTCAGGTTCAGCCCGGAGATGGTGCTGAAGCGGGAGAGGGCTTCCAGGCGCCTCAGGTAGGCGAAGGTCTCCGGGAAGGGGGCCTCGAGGGCCAGGGCCAGGTTCACCGCCCGCACCTCCGGCACCGGGGCCGCGGTGGGGGAGCGGCTCAGGGAGCGCACCGTGACCCCGCTACGGGCGGCCTCCCCCAGGATCTCCGAGAGGACCTGGGCTAGGCGTTCCTCTTTGGGCAGGGCCCGGAGGAAGGCCTGCCTTTCCGCTTGGAGGGTGGCGATGGTGGCCCTGAGCTCGGGAAGGGCCCGCTGGGCCCGGCGCCCCTTCTCCCGCTCGGGGATGAGGGCGTTGATCTCCTGGCGCACCCCTTCCGTTTCCTGGCGGAGGGGGACGATGCCGTAGAAGTACCAGAGGAGGGCCGCCACCGCCACCAGGGCCATGGCGATGAGGGCCCACTCCCGCTGCCCCAGCCTAGCGGGCACCCTCTTCACCTCCCACGGCGCCCACGCGGGCGCTGAAGGTGTATAGCCCCCTTTGCGGGTCCAAGGAGGCCCCCTGGAACTCTATGCCGAACCGGGGCGAGGTCTCAAAGGCCTGGACGAAGCGCACCAGGGCGGCCTGGTTCAGGGCCTCGCCCTGGACGTTGAAGACCACCCGGACCCGCTTGCCGTCAAAGGCCCCGCTTTGGGCCTGCCGGTCCGCCTCCTCCTCGGAGAGGGCCTGGGTCCCCACGGAGCGCAGGGCCACGGGGAAGCGCCCGCCCTCCCGGGGGATCTGCCTGATGAAGGCGGCCAGGTAGTCCGACCAGGGGACGAAGCCCTTCTTCAGGTTCTCCCGGATGGCTAGGAGGGCTTCCAGGGCCTTCCTTTCCTGCACAAGCCGGTTCTGCTCCTCTATGAAGGGCTTGAGGGCCTCCACCTCGGCCTTCAGGGCATCCCGCTCCCCCTTGGCCAGGGTGAGCTCGGTGTAGGCGGTGTAGTGGAGGACCCCCATGGTCCCCAGGACCACCAGGGCGAAGATGGCCGCCGCAAGCCGCCACCAGCCGGGCTCCACCCGGCGGCGCAGGTTCTTGGGAAGGAGGTTGAGCCTAATCAAGGGGACCCACCCCCCTCAAGGCCAGGCCCACGGGCACCATGAACTCGGCGCCCAGCTCCTTTAGCTTCTCCAGGTCAAAGCGCTTGGGGTCCACCTGGAGGCCCCGCCAAGGGTCCGGGGTGACGAAGCTCACCCCCAGGGTGTCGGTGAGGAGGGCGGCGAGGCCCCGGAGGCGGCTACCCCCGCCGTAAAGGTAGCCCACCTCCGGCTGCACGTCCCCCAGCTGCACCCGGAAGAACTCCAGGCTCCGGCGGATCTCCTGGGTGAGGTCCACCAGCACCGGGCGGATGGCGTCGTAGATGCGGGCGGGGCTGTACCGCTCCCGCTCCACGTCAAAGTCCAGGAGGAGCGCCTCGTCCTCGGTGGGGATGGTGGCGAAGCCGTAGGTGCGCTTCACCTCCTCGGCGGTGGGGAGGTCCAGGCCAAAGCCTTTGGCGATGGCCTCGGTGAAGTCCTTGCCGGAGAGGGTCAGGATCCGCACCGCCAGGGGGCGGTCCCCCTTGGTGAGGACCAGGCTGGTGCTCTCGGCGCCGATCTCCACGGCGACCGTGACCTGCTCGGGGTCTTTGGCGAGCTCGGCTTCCAGGGGGTAGAGGCCGGCGAAGGGTTTTACGTCTATGACAACGGGAATGAGGCCCGCCCCCCTCAGGGCCTCTATGAGGGAGGCCACCGTCTCCTGGCGGGCGGCCGCCACCATGACCTCCACCTGCTCCCCTTCCGGCACCTCGGCCAGGGGGTCCAGGGGGGCGAAGTCCAGGACCACCTCGTCTATGGGGAAGGGGATGTAGCGCTCCGCCTCCCAGCGCACGGCCTCCTCCATCTCCTTGGGGGGCATCTTGGGCACCTGCAGGGTGCGCAGGATCACGCTGGGGTTGGGGACGGCTGAGACCACATAGCGCTTCCTCGTGCGGGCCTCGGCCAGGAGTTCCCGGATCTCCTGGCTGAGCGCGTCAGGCTCCGCCACCACCCCTTCCACCAGGGTTCCTGGGGGTAGGGGCCGGGCGGCCAGGGCCTTGAGGGCCGGGGGGTAGCCGGAAAGCTCCACCAGCTTGAGGCTCCCTGCCCCGATCTCCAGCCCCAGGGCCTCTACCCGGGGTTTGAATAGCCTGCTAAAACTTGAAAACACGGCGCCTCCTTCCTCTCACGGCGGGAACCCAACCCAATCCCGAAGCATGGCCAACCTACCTAAAGTTATACTTCTTTTACGGCCACGTGGTTAGTACCCCGCCGTGGCTTTTGCCACGGCGGGGGCCCCAAAAGGGATGGGTGGCCGCTTAAAGGGCCTTCAACGCCTCTATCACCGCCTGGGTGAAGGTCTCCGTGGTGGCCTCGCCCCCCAGGTCCGGGGTGCGGGGGCCCTTTTCCAGGACCAGGTCCACGGCCCGTTCCACCTTCCTGGCCACCTCCCGCTCGCCCAGGTAGTCCAGCATCATGGCGGCGGAGAGGATGGTGGCCGTGGGGTTGGCGATGCCCTTGCCGGCGATGTCGGGGGCGGAGCCGTGCACCGGCTCAAAGACCGCCGTGGTGTCCCCGATGTTGGCGGATGGAGCCAGGCCGAGACCTCCCACCAGCCCGGCGGTGAGGTCCGAGAGGATGTCCCCGAGAAGGTTGGTGGTGACGATGACGTCAAAGCGCTCAGGGCGCATGACGAGCTGCATGGCGCAGTTGTCCACGATGATGTCCTGCACGTTGACCAGGGGGAAATCCCGGGCCGCCTCCTTCACCGTGTCCAGGAAAAGCCCTTGGGTTACCGGGAGGACGTTGGCCTTGTGGGCGATGTGGAGGGTCTTGCGGGGGCGGCTCTCGGCAATCTTGAGCGCCACCCGCCCCACGCGCTCGCTGGCCTTTTTGGAGATGACCGCGTCGGCGATGGCCACGTCCAGGTAGCGCCTTTCCTGCTCCACGTAAAGCCCTTCGGTGTTCTCCCGCACGATGATGAGGTCCACCCCGGGGCGGCTTTGGGGGATGGGGCGGCTCTTGGCGGGGCGCACGTTGGCGTAGAGGTCCAGCCTGCGCCGGAGGTAGCGGATGGCCCCAAAGAAGCCCGGCACCTTGCGGGTAGGGCTGGTGGCGGCCCCGAAGAGGGTGGCGTGGCAGGAGAGGACTTTCTCCACGGTTTCCTCGGGGACCGAAACCCCTCTTCGCTCAAAGGTCTCCCAGCCCGCCTCCGCTTCCACAAACTCCAAGGGAAGCCCAGTGGCCTCCAAGACCCTCCTGGCCGCGGGCACCACCTCGTGGCCGATCCCGTCCCCCTCAATCAAGCAGATGCGGTACGCCATGTGGCCTCCGGTCAGGGGTATGACCCCCACAGGAATATACCCTACACCGGAAGGCCTCTAGGCCCGCCAGGCCAGGAGAAAAAGCACCAAAAGGAGGTAGCCGAGGACCCTGAGGGCTGCCTGGCGCAGGGAAAGGCGGAGGCCTCCTACCCTCAGGGCTCCTTCCACCACCACCCCCATGATGCCCAAGAGGATCAGGATGTCCCCCGGGCTGATGGCCTTCCGCAAGGGGGGTAGAGGGATCACGTCTCCCAGGAAGGGAAGGCGGGTGGTTTCGTCCAGAAGGGTGTGCACCGCGTCCCGCTTTTCCCGCAGAAAATCCTCCAGCCCCCCCAGGCCCGCCTTCTCCAGGGCGGTGAGGCTCACGGGCATGTGCCCCCCGTTGGCGAAGATGACCAGGGTGTTGAGGAAGAGGCCCAGGAGGACCAGGTAGAGGCTTTTCAGGTGGCGGTTCTGGAGGAGGCCGTAGCCCACCAGGAGAAGGACCAGAACCTTGGCCAGGGGGCCCGCCACCCCGGGGGGAAAGAGGCCCCGGTAGGTGCCGTAGGCCAGGCCTCCCTCGAGGAGGGCCGCCAGGAGGAAGGCCCAGGCCGCCTTGAGCTCTATTCCTCCGAGGTCCTTTGGCCGGACTCCGAGGGCGAGGGCGAGGCCCAGGGCAAAGAGAGCGGCGGCAAGATAAAGCGTGATACGTATCCCTCCCTTCCTGCTTTGGCCTTGAGGTAGGCTTCCCGATCGCGCCAGAGGGGGTCTTCCTGCCAGAGCTCTGTGAAGGCCTCCACCAGCCGGGGGTCAAACTGGATGCCGGACATCTCCTGGACCTCCCTTAGCGCCTCCTCCGGGGATTTGGCCTTGCGGTAGGGGCGGCCCGCGGTCATGGCCTCGTAGGCGTCGGCCAGGCCCACAATGCGGGCTTCCTCGGGGATCTCGTGCCCGGCGAGCCGCTTTGGGTAGCCCCGGCCGTCCCAGCGCTCGTGGTGGTAGAGGATGATGTTATAGACCAGGGGCTCAAAGGCCACCTTGGCCCCGGGCTTCAGGATCTCCGCTCCGAACTCGGGGTGCTTTTCTATGGCCTGGCGCTCCTCAGGGGTGAGGGAGCCGGGCTTCAGGAGGACGAACTCGGGGATGCCGATCTTGCCGATATCGTGGAGCCGGGCTGCCCGGTAGACGGCCTGGGCGTAGGCCTCGTCCCCGTTCTTGACCTTCCGGGCTAGGTCCCGGGCGATCTCGGCCACGCGCTCGGAGTGGAGGCGGGTCTGGGGGTCCTTGGCCTCGAGGGCGTGCATGAGGGTTTCCAGGGTGGCCTCAAAGGCCTCTTCCAGACGCACCTTCTCGTCCCAGTAGAAGCGGCTGTAGTAGAGGGGGATGAGGAAGAAGAGCACCGTCCACCCGCCCCAGTTGCCCAGGAGGGGTGTCTCGTAGGCCCGGGCCAGGAGGAGGGCGAGGGGGGAGAGGAGGAGGTAACTTAGGGCGAGCCACTTGATGTTTTTCCCCCAGGCCTCGCGCCAGGGAATGTTGTTGGCCAGGTGGATAGCGGTGGTCACCAGGGTGGTGTTGGCGAGGAAAAAGGCCAGGGAGGCCATGGCGATGCCCGCCCCCGCGGATAGGTTCCAGGAACCGAAGTAAACGGGATTCTGCTGGAAAAACTGCCAGGCCAGGGCCGCCAGGGCAGTGGCCAGGCCATCCTGGGAGCGGTTGAAAAGCTCCTTATACCAGACCTTGCGGCTCCATTGAAAGATAAAGCTGAAAAGAGGGGGAATCCACGGGGGCGCTAAAACTGCCATAGCAAGAGCAAAAATAAAGAGTTGGCTCATGCTGGCACTCAGGGGAAGACGTACACGGACAAGTACGCTCCACAGTATCAGCCCGCCCCAGAAAAGAAAGTCCAGGAGACCCAAACGTAGGGGTGTATCTCTATAACTCCAAAGTAGAAACCCCTCAAGGGTCAGAAAGGCCAGAAAGGCCGAAAGAATCAAAAAGAGCAGGCGTGGAGGAGGAAGCTCCAGGCGTTTGGAGGCCATGGTGGCCTAAGTGTAGCAAATCCCTCTCCTCCAGGCAAGAAAAAAAGGGCCAGCTTACCTGGCCCTATCTTTACTCCCAGTGTACAGAAGCCCCAGCCGCAAGTCCGAGCGCGATCAAGCTGCCGAGAAGCGCCAACACACGAGCGATCAGCTTCTTCATCTTCATCCCTCCTTTTCCTCCGCTTCCGGGGGGTCGGCCCCGTTTGCTTGTCTTTCACTTTAGGGGGTCGGGTCAATACTGTCAAGAGGGGAAGAATAGGTATCAGCATGGCAAAAAATGCCTATAGGGTCACAATATTTTGGATTTGATCAGACTTATGCTACCCAGCTTAGCACACCCGGTGCCGGCTGGGTAGCGGGGCTAGACCAACGGGGGGAAGCCTCGGGGTTTTGAGGGGGGAATGGCCTAAAAAATACGCGAGCCCGTGGGGGTTAAGCGCCCCACGCGGGCCCAAAAACATCCAGCTTTAATGCGCCCCTGGAATACACCGGCAATACCCAAAAATGCCCACCGCAATGCCTAAAGAATGGCTACCTCAAATACCACCCCGAAACGGCGAAGGTTGCCTCAGCTTCCCACCCCCTTCGGGGCTATTGTAACAAAGCGTAGCCCGCCCGGAGGGGCGGGTGCTTTGGTGCCGAGGGGCGGACTCGAACCGCCGACACTGCGATTTTCAGTCGCATGCTCTACCAGCTGAGCTACCTCGGCGTGGCGGCCCCGACGGGACTCGAACCCGCGATCTCCCACGTGACAGGCGGGTGTGTTAACCAACTACACCACGGGGCCTCGGGTTGTCGCCGGGTCGGGGGCGTCCGACCGGGCATTTAGGATGATAGCCGGGGGGAGGGGCCAGTGTCAAGCTTGAGCTGGAGCGAGGTCTTCGCCTACCACCGCACCCGGAAGGGGATCGGGAGGCAGAGCCTCCTGGTGGACCGGGGGGAGTCCGGGTATCGCAACGTCTTTCTGCCGGACGGGCGGATCCTCTACATGGGGGAAGGCCTGCGGGGCCACCAGGAGCCCCTTGGGGGGAACCTCCGCCTCCTCCTGGCCCACCGAGAAGGGACCCCTCTACGGGTCTTCCTGCGGGAGGCCCCGGGGCGCTGGCGGGACCTGGGGTGCTACCGGGTGGAGGGGTGGCGGTACGCCCTTTTGGAGGAGGAGGGGCGCTACGTCTACTGGTTCACCCTCGGGCCATGTGGATGCGAAGGAGGCCCTTGAGGGTTAGGTCCTCGTCCACCAGGTCAAAGGAGGGGCAGATGGGCCTTAGGGTCTCGGCAAAGCCCCCGGTGGCGATGACCAGGGCTTCCCCCGCCTCCTCCTTGAAGCGGCGCACCATGCCCTCCACCAGGGCGGCGTAGCCCAAAACGAGGCCCGAGCGGAGGGCCTCGAGGGTGTTCTTACCCACGACCTGCCGGGGCGGGACCAGGTCAATGCGGGGAAGCTTGGCCGTCCGCTGGGCCAGGGCGTCCGCCGCCGTCTGGGGGCCGATGGTGATGGCTCCGCCCAGGTAGCGGTTTGGGGCCTCCACCAGGTCAAAGGTGGTGGCGGTGCCAAAGTCCACCACGATGTACCGGCCCGTGGGGCTCGGGTAGCCCAGGGCCCCCACGGCGTTGACCAGGCGGTCCGCTCCGGCCTCCTTGGGGTTGTCTATGGCCACCTCAAGCCCCGTGGCCTCGGCGTCCACCAGGCGGGCCTTGACCCCGAAAAGCCCCTCTATGGCCTGTGCCATCTCCCGCTCCACCGGGGGCACCACGCTGGAGAGGAGGGCGGCTTTGGGCGGGGGGAGGCCCTCGAGGGCGAAGAGGTTCTTTAGGAGGACCCTATACTCGCTTTCCATCCGCATCCGGTCGGTGTGGATGCGGAAGCGGGCGACGAGCCTCTCCCCCTCAAAAAGGCCCAGGGCCGTGGAGGTGTTGCCGATGTCCACCGCCAGGAGCATCAGGCCTCTTCCTCCCAGGGCTCCAGGACCACCCGGGTGGTGATCTCGGCGTTGAGGCTGGCGGAGACGGAGCAGTACTTGGCGTGGGAGAGGTGGACGGCCCGCTCCAGGGCCTCGAGGGTCACCCCCGGCCCAGAGGCGATGTGGGTCACGGTGATCTGGGTGTAGCGCCTGGGGTGGGTCTCCGCCCGCACCCCCTCCACCTCCACCCGGTAGCGGGCCAGGGGCTGCTTCTTCTTCTTCATGATGTCCACCACGTCGTAGGCGGTGCAGGCCCCCAGGGCCATGAGGAGGAGCTCCATGGGACGGGGCCCGGTGGCGGGCTGGTCCCCGTCAATCATGACCTTGTCCCCCTGCTCGTTCACCCCCAGGAAGCGGTGCCCCACCAGGTTGTAGACCACGACCTTCTTCGTCATGAGTCGGATTTTACCAGGCTTTCATGGAGGCGGCTAGAATGGGCGTAGATGCGGCGGGCTTTGTTCCTGGTCTGGATATGGAGCTTGAGCCTGGCCTTTCCCCGGGTGGGCGTGCACGAGGGCTTCACCCGCCTGGTCTTTGACCTGCCCTCGCCCCAGACGGCCTACCGCATAGAGGAGAGGGAGGGCCTCCTCACCCTGGTCTTCCCGGGCCTCTCGGCGCCCAGGGCCGACCAAGTGGTGAACTCCCCCGAGGTGGCCTCGGTCCAGGTGGTGCCGGGTAAGGGGGAGGTGAGGGTCCTGGTGCGCACCAGGGGGCCGGTGGAGGTGAAGGTGAGCCGCTACCGGGACCCCGAGCGCCTGGTGCTGGACATCGCCCTGAAGAAGGGGGAGACCCCCCTCAAGCCCCAGGCCCCGGACCCCCCCAAGGCCCAGGCCCCCAAGCCTCCCAGGCCCGTGGTCCTCCTGGACCCCGGCCACGGG
>Ga0081478_136092_pt1 | contig 13543 bp, 10 predicted proteins | sample OctSprmetagenome_FD_70983 | JGI IMG/M metagenome (GOLD analysis project Ga0081478, IMG submission 70983) | Hot spring and microbial mat streamer communities from Octopus Spring Streamers, Yellowstone National Park, USA - T=80-84 v2 (version 2) | ecosystem: Environmental > Aquatic > Thermal... | reverse complement strand
CCCCCCCCCCCCCCCCCCTTTTTCCCAAGGGCCCCCCCCCAGCCCCGGGGGCCCCCCCGCCAAGACAAAGTGGGTGCGGCTTGGCCCCGCCCGCAAGCCGAGTCGGGGAAGCTCCTCGGAGAGGTAGGACACCCCGTCCCTCACGACCTTTACCACCTCCTCCACGTAGTCCCTTTTATAAAGCGCCGCGCGGGCCGCCGCCAGCGACGGAAGCGATACCCTGAACCTAACCGTGTTGTAATGAATGTTGAAGCCGTCCCCTAACAAGACTGGGGAAACCCTCATGCCGGCCAGCAGAAACGCCTTAGACATGGTCCGCACCACCGCAAGGTTGGGCCAGCTCTCCACCAGCTGAGCAACGGTAACGCCTGAAAACTCGAAATAGGCCTCGTCTACGATTGTGGGCTTCCCCAGGGCGAGGACCTCCTCCACCCGCCGCGGGGAGAGGAGCAACTGGCCGGTGGGGTTGTTCGGGTTGTCTATGTATACGGCGTCGGCCCCCTTGACGACCGCCAGAAGCTCCGCCAAGTCAAGCCTAAACTCATCCCCCCTCAGCGGCGTCTTCGCCAGCGAGACGCCTAAAAACTGCGCCTGGTCCTCCAGCAAGAAGTATGTGGGGCTCACAACGGCGAGGCTCCTCACCCCCCGCAGAACCCCCTCGAAGAAGTCGTCGGCGCCGGGGAACAGCCAGACGCGGCGTGGGGACACCCCGGCGTACTCCGCGTATAGGCTCCTCACCTCCTCATACAGCCCCGCCGGCTGGTACCAGTTAGCCACCGCCAGCGCCTGCCTAGCCGCGTCGAGCACATGTTGCGGAGGTGGGATGGGCACCTCGTTTTGGTCAAGCTTAAGCACCCCCGCAGGCGGAGGAAGCACAATACCAAAGGAAAAACACCCTTAAAAAACAGATTCCCACCCCGAAGGGCGGGACTACCGGTTGCGAAAGAAAAGAAACGGCTTAAACAGCCAGTCGTTTATCCATCGCGCCGCTAAGCCCACAAAGGCTAAAGCCAAACAATCTAATACACATCTCTCCAGGTGGCTGTGCCGTCGTATGTCCAATGACCCCGCGCCGGAGGTAGCCGCGTTGTAGTCGAGGGCCAGGCGGGGAGAAAGACCTCGGTAAAGAGATGACCGCTGAGGACGAACGGCGTAGACGATGTGACGAAATTCATGCAGAGGTCTCCAGCATGTCGGATGTGGAAGCGTCGGTTCTACGCCTAGGTCTGGTTTTCTTCTTAATACACGTGTCGTCATAAGCCAAGCAACTTAACGAAAAAGTAGCAGATCAACCGCCACTACCTCTTAATCACATAAAGGACGTAGTACTGGCGAGCCCCGGTCACAACGGCGGCACATCCCACCTGCGTCAAGTTGACGCCGCGTTGGGTGACGCACTGCGGCGCCCCAGGCCTCAACGCGTATGCGGCCACTGGGTCTGACAGATAGAGCCTAATGCCGTCCATCTTGGCGCGGCTTGTCACGTTGCCGACGGCAGATGAAGTAGAGAAGCGGCTGACGCCGGACCCCCTAAAGCCGGCAAAAGACACATTTACGTACAACACCCCGTCGCCGCCTACGTAAATAGTCGTGTTGTAGACGTATGCGTCTAGGGTGGGGAACTCAGTCGGCACGTAGAGCATGTAGGTGAAGTTCCGCACATAGCTAAACGACGCGGCAGTCAGCACGTCTCTCAACTGAGCCGCCACCAGGTCCTGCGTCGACTTAGCCAGAGCCTCCACCTCGCGGTCAAGTGCAGACTGCGCAAGAATGTCTACGTAAAACGCCAGAAACACAGAGGCCGCAACGACGAAGGCGAAAAGGACTGCGGCCTCAAGCGACCTCATGTCAACGCAACCTCGACCTGCGTAGCCACCACCACGACGCTTTCGCCCAGGCGGTAGGTGGCGGCCCACAGCTGCTGCCCTCTATCATCGACAAGTCTTATCTGAAACACACCGCCTGGACAATCCATACGAAAACGATCGTCGCTGTATCCATCGACGACGCGCACCACCCGGTAGCTCAGAGAGGCTGAGCCCGAGACTCTGAGGGCGGTCACGTCAAACACGTACAACACAGTCGGCGTCCCGGAGATGTAGACGGGGCCTGTGTACAACACGTAGCCGAGACCTGTGGCGTTGAGACTAGCCAACGGCTGGCCCAGCGGCGCAAGAGTGACGTTCCTAACCCCCCTAAGCGGCTTTGCACCGCCCGTTATATAGCTGGAGTTATACATGACGAAGAGGGAGTACACAGGCGGTAGCGAACGCCCCGTCGAGACGCAGGTTATATCTATCGTGTAGCGCCGCACAGAGAAGACGCCGTAGACCAAATTAGGGAAGTAGTAGCTCCTAAACGTGCCAGGCATGCCGAAGTCCGACTCAAGCGAGTCCGCAAAAGACGTCATGAATGTGAGCATCTGCCGAGCCTCCCACTGCGCCATAGAGACAGACGCCAGTTGCCAGATGTACGGCACCGCGGCGAAGACTATCAAAAGCGAGAAAGAAACCAAGACAACAAGCTCAAGCGACTGCATATCAATTCCTCACGTAGGGCTCAGGCGAGGCAAAAGGCCTAATACGCCACTCGAAACCAAACTGCGCAACCACGTACTGATACGCCACGTAAGGCCTATTTAAACTCACCGGCGCGTTCGGGTAGGAGCGGCGCCACATCCACGCCTCGTTGAAGCTGGACGTCCACATGCGGTACAGCACAAACTGCCGCGAAAGCGATATGCTGGCGAAATACGGCTCATCGCCCTGCTTCTCCCATATATGCCTATCGAAGCAGAAGCCGTCGAAATGCCACCGATAAGGCGGCGAGGAGCCGGTGTAGTAAATCGCCACGTGGCTCTGGCCAACACTACATGGAGAATATGGCGGCAGAGACGTGGTGTTGGCAAGGCCCCAGCTCCCTCCTATAGAAGACGACGACGTGGGCCGCAAATCCACCGTAAACCCGTCGGGGAAGGTCGCAAGGTTGGCCTTTGCGCCTATGGACGCGGAGCTCGACGCAGTGCCGTAGTTGCCCGACCCAAAGGTCGCGTCTTTATTTTCGCTAGACGCCGAAGCCGGGCACAAGACGGCTAGCATTCCGCTGTAGTCGATGGAACCGGGAGGAGCATCTACCCTCACCCACACCCTAGGCAGGCGGGCGCCGGTGGGGCCTCTCTCTATGTAAAACGGCGCAGAACGCCATCCACCGCCGGTATGCGGTCCAAATACGTGGACCGCTCTTAAACTGCTAAGCGCCGTGGCAGAAACGCCGTCTATGGCGAAGATGTAGTAATTTGTCGTTATGTTCGTTGGCACCAGCAGGCGGTAGACGCCAAGCGGCTGGCAGGGCGTCGAGATCTGGATTACGTACTCCTGCCATGTGGGCGAGTAGTACCTGAGGTCTATCTGAGCCGGCGTTTTGAACTTGACAAGGCCTCCCGGCGGCACCACGAGGACTTGCCACCTTTCACGGCCGTTGGTGACGTTGTACAAGGCGCCGAAGTAGCCGGCGTAGCCCAGCGACCTGGGGTCCCAGCTGTCGTCGAAGGACTGGACGGCGCCCCAAGGCATGTAGAAAACCGCGACGCCGTCTCCGTAGTTCATCAGGTAGTACGTGTAGGACCCGTCTGGGTTTCTAAGCGGCAAGTAGTAGACCAGAGACGTTGCGTTGCTCACCGCGAGCTTTGCGATGATCGAGCCGGACACAGAGAACAGAATCACAAAGGGCGCCCTCCGGGGCACTGTAAAAGTGACGTTGAAGCGGGCCCACCTGTCGCCGTAGTCGTAGAGAGTCCAGGTGGCGGTTGTGTTCCTAGGCGAGTTGCCCAAGACGTAGTACACAAAAAACTGCGAAGACAAGGCGGCGCGGGGCTCGCTGTGGGTGACGTTTATCAAATACCACAAAGTCCTCTGGTGGACCTCCTCGCGGCAGTTTCCACGGGCCCTACAGCTGTCCACTATGACAGCAGAGGCGTTGAGCCACGTGGTGGCGTTGAGCCTCCTCACCAAGGCGCCCGGCATGTCCAGAGTGGCGTCTAGCCTAAGCTTTATCTCGCTACGGTTTAGCGCCACTATGTCCTGCCGCACCGGCGCCACAAGCGGCGGCTTGTCGAGAAGCGCGAGGGAGACGGAGGGCTCGGGGTAGACCCACGGCCTAACGCGCACATATGCGTAATACGTAGCTTCCGTCCAGGCACTTGTTGTGCTACCTGGGTTGTCCACAATGGCGCTACCAAGAACTATGTAGAAGTTCTGCAACCACGAGACCCCGCTCCTCGTGGTGACCCCAAGCAACTTCATAGGCCTCCCAGTGGAGTCGTAGTGGTAGACGGACCACTGCGCCACGCCGGCTGGCGAAAGCGCAACAGACAACAGATACCACTGCCTGTCGCTGTACACGACGTATCCAACGTCCCACGTGCGACCGTTCCATATGTTGCCCCCGCCTATCCTCCACCAGCTCCAGATGATGGCTGGGTTCACCACCTGTACTGCATACATGTTGGCGCAGATTGGGTGCGTGGTGGCTGGGTTTGAGGCGTATATATCAAGCCTCGTCGGTCTGATAAAGTCAACGTTCTCCGGCAACACAAGTGCCTCCACCTTGAACCCCACTGAGGGGTTGTTCCACGTATAGGCTGTGTAGACGTTGAAGCCGTATCTCACAGTCCCAGCGGAATATGTCGCGTAGATCCTTACGCTGTTGGGAACAGCCGTGCCCTGGGGGACAACGGCCGAGGGAGCAACCCCCGAGGCGGCCACGCCGCCGCTCGGCTGGGTGTAGCAGACTCCGTCCGTCCTCACCACAGCCCTCCCCCACGTCGCTATGTCATCTGCACTAAAGTACCTCGGAAAAACTTGGCTTGGGTTGCTTGTTGTGTAGGCAGAGGTTACGTCGAACACATACTCCGCGTATGAGCCCTGCCGTGTAATAATTACTTTGAACTGGGGCGGCTGGAGAGGCGCTGTGCTGTAGGTTATGAGCACCTCAGATACCTTCCCGCGCTGGAGGAAGGTGGGAGGCACCTTGAAGTGGAGAAGACACAGCGGGCACCTGTAGATCTCTGCGTGCCAAGGCACAGACCGCAGATTGCTCTGGACAAGCGCCACTATTTCGCCGTCTGAACGGCCGCAGATCTGGCTTTGTGAGAGCACAGAGGAGTCAAATACGTACAGTGCAAGCCTCCCGTCGGGATTCCCCACCCGCAACATGTCTGACAATATGTCGTTGTAGCCGGCGCCGATGGACACTATGTCGCTGGTATGGCCTATGTACGTCAAGACGTACTCTACGTTGACGTCAGCCGGCGACTGGACGACGAAACGCGCCGCCCGCGCGTTTAGAGGCACGAGCTTTATGGTCACCACCTCGGAGCCGCAGGGTATGCTGACGCCGGTTGTCACCACGGCGAGGTTCCAGTTGCTGTACTCAGCGGCGAAGGGGTAGGGCCCCAACGTGCCGTTGAAGCCTCTAACTCTGTACCAGACGCCGCCAGAGGCGTTTACCTGCAGATACGACACGGCCGCAGACATCGAGGCGAGACCCGCCGAGACCCTCCTCTGCGTCTCGTTGTAGTGGAGCCAGTAGGCGTCCCAAGGCCTCCCGTAAAGACCCACTTCGAGACTACCCCTCGCAAGCGTGAAGCCGGTCTGCGAAGCCACGTACGACAAGTAGCCCCCCGCAACCTTGACGAGATCAGGCCACGACCTCGAGACATAGCCATAAGACGGCTTTCCGAAAGCGACCGCGGGGGAGCTCTGGGCTGTGTGAAGCGCCATCATAACAACTACGACAGCCACCGTGAGGACAAGCCCCGCCAAGACAAGCGCCTGGCCCCTCATGGCCTCCCCACTGCGATTACTATCCTCACGTCTGCGCCGCTGGGCAGAACTGCGTAAAACGTGGCGTTGAAGGCGGCGGGCCCTGCGTAGCCCCGCGGCCTAGCGAAGCTGATGAATTTATCAGAGGGCTGGAGACAGGCTAGACACGGCGGCAGTAGCTTCCCCGGCAAAACCGTTACGTTGTAGAGATACTGGGGGCCCAGAGACGCCTCAAGCGCCATCTGGACGTAGTTGCGCATGTCCGCATCGCCGCATATAGCGCCCTCGAGGGCGTTGAGAAACTGGGGGTCGAGGACGAGGCGAGCCAGGTTGGTGTACAGCTGCTCCATCGTCTCCCTGTTGCTTTGGACCGCGACGGGGCCCTGGGGCGTCTGTGCGAAGAAGTAGGTCACGGCGCCCAGCATAACCACGACGAAGAAGAGCTCCAACACCCACCTCATGGCCTCCTATATAAGATTAAAGTCACGTTGTAGCTATACGCAGACCCGTCCACAACCCTAGTCGCCACCGCTGAGTAGACTTCGGGGATCTGGGAGTAGCCCCACCTCAGCCACGTCTTGACGTCACCACGCATGAGGGGCGGGTAGGGTACGAGCGGGATGATCACTAGGTCGGTGCCCGCCCCCGGGGCCGATGTCTGCACCGAGATTACGGCAAGCCTAGCCGCCGGCGGGATGCCGTCTACGTAGCAGGCGGCACACCCGGCGCTACTGGTGCAAGCTGAACACCTATCCACCCCGCCGCTGTGCGGGCCGACGTCTGGATTCAGCACCACGTTTGAGGCTACTCTGTATCTGGAGCTGCCCCAGTATAAATCTATGGTGGAGCTGACGTCAAGCGGCGGGACGCCCCCGGGGCCGCAGGACACGGCGGTGCCGTGGGCCATGTACAGCCTTGGCCCAGACTCGGTGGGCAACACAAACCCGTATACGAAGGGCCGGCTTGTGCCCGTCGTGTTGTAGCAGACGGCAGACGGCCGCGCCAGCTTCTCAAAAATCACTGCGACGGTGCCCCTAGCGGGGTCAGGCAACTCGGTGGAGCCGTCGTCGCAAACTAACGGCTGGTTCCAGAGAACCACCAGACGGCCGTTCTGCGTGCTCTGGAGCCCGCTCTTGGCGCACAGCACCCCGCCAGGCTTGGCGTACAGGATCATGTAGGCGACCTGGCCGTCCACCGGCCTCCCGCCGTATGAGGTGAAGAGATTGAGCTCAGACCTGCCGTTGCTGTCTATGGGACATGTGGCGTTGATAAGCGGCGTCACGACGAGCCAGAGGTCGTAGGCCTTATACAGAGGCGTAACGCCGTCCGGCGCCACCGACCCGAAGAGAGACCGCATAATGGCGTCGTAGTCGAGAGAGAGCCGTTGCGGCCTCACGTACAGCCACCCCCTGCCCACCAACGTGGCTTGGTCTGTGTCCACGGCGTTTGCCAAGGCGCCGCTTTCGATGGTGCAACTCTGGCCCTGCGGCTGGCTACCCGCCGCCAAGGCGTAAAGCGCCACCATCTTATCGTCTATGAGACCGCCCTCCAGCCCAAGACCCAGCTCCTTCAGGTGGTTGTAGGACCGGTGGTGGATCACCCTATCCAACACGCTCTGCGCCGCCGCCGAGAGGTCCGCCTGCATCTGTTGCTGGCCGGCAAAGCCAGAAGCCCAGCTGAAGACGTAGTAAGTACCCCCTACGAAAGCCATCATGAGGACGACGGCTAAGACCAACTCGATAGACTCGACCCCGCGCACGACATCCCTCGGAATCGAAAATAAATATTTTATGGTGCTCGCTCCGAGAGCCAATGCGTCTTCACTCGGCGACTTCGGCCATGAGGCGCTGGAGGCGCCTCCTCCTCAAGAACCATATCAAGAAGACGGCGCTGGCCGCGGCGCCTCCAATCGCCGCAAGCGGCAGAGGATCCAGGCTCCACACCGCCTCGTATGTGGCGGGGCCCGTCACTACGGGCATTGCGGGGTAGCTATACACCACGCCGGTCGCCGCGTCGCGCCACCCCGCGAAAACCCAGCGCAACGGAGGTGGAGACCACACGTCTGTAGGCGTCGGCACCGCGGCGGTCGCCGCCCCCTCGTCAACCCACATAGAGGGCGGCGCCGTGCCGTATCTCGACGTGAACGCCACTAGATACTGCCGCTTCGTAGTAAACGTGATGTTGAGAGGCTTAGTCACTCTGATGGCGGCTGTGGGGCCTGTAAGAGATGCGTTCACGACTCCGTTTATCGCCCATTTGTCCACCACGACGCGCGTGTTGCCAGCCGACTCAATAACCGGCGGGGCGGCCACCCGAATGACAGAGCCCCTCTCGGCCCAGGTGGCGTTAGGAGGCTCGGCGACGTAGGCAGGCGGCTTGACCCAGATTCTGTACTCCACCGCGTATACGGGGGTGAGGGAGGTGGGCCGGTCGGCCGTCAGAACCACCACCCGCGTCCTCTCGTTAAGCTCCTTCCACAGCCTAAAGGCGAGGCGGGTCCCGTTGGGGAAGACGTAGTCGGAGGCGTTGAACACTACCTTGCTCCCCTCGTCGGCCCAGAAGACTTGAGACCCGTTAACAGCCGCAGGCCACGCCGTGGAGACCCTGACCTGCCTCACGTAGGTACCAAGCAGAGTCACCGGATAGACAGACACCACGGGGGCAAGCCCAGAAGCCGCCGGGTTCCCAAAGGCGTCAAACACGACGACGTTGTCAAGCCTCAGTCTGTTGCCGTCGTCGATCGGCACGGTGGGCGGCAACACGGCTCTGTAGAGCGCGGACACCTCCACAGGCCCAGACACATTGACAGTGATCATGGGCACCGGCAGATTTACCACGCGTCCGTCCACCCGCCACCCCACCAACACAAGCCTACCCATCGACACGGGCCCCACGGCGGGGACCTCCACAGAGGGCTCCGCGTAGAAGGCGGCCGGCCCAGCCGCCCACTGCGGGCCCCTCGTCACGTTGGGAGGCGACAGGCTGACCCGGTACTCAAGCACGTACCGCACCGCCAAGGGCTCCTCCAAGTCGCCTCTGACGTCTAAGGTGACGTTCTGAAGCGGGCGGCACCTGACGTCGCCCATGTATCTATACGCGGGCTCAAGCGACACCTTCCCCACCGGCAACAAAACCACGCCGGGGCCCGCCAGCTGGTAGCGGTAAAGCGACTCGCCCACCCGCACCCCCACCTCCACGGGAAGACACTCCTGAGGAGCATCCACCGCCACGCGGCCGAAGGCGAGTCTGAGGCCGGAGGCGGAGTCCCACCTCTCCACCACGACGGTCCTCCCATCCACAGACACCGCCACGGAGGTCACGATCTTGTCCCCGAGAAACCTCGCCACCTCCTTCCCGTTCCAGAGGATGAGGACGTCGCCGCCCAGAGTGCCCACCGCCACTATGGAGCCGTTGCCCGACGCGGCGATGGCAGTCGGCGTGGCGGGGGCCTTAACCCGCCACAAGACGCGGCCCCCGGAGAGGGCCACTACCTCGCCGAAAGTCGCCACCACAAAGACGCGGCCGTCTTGGCTAAGGGCGGCGGGGACCCGCGGCGTGTCTATGCCGTAGGTCACGAGGACGGCGGGCTCCAGCCTCACCCCGCTGGGGTAGTGCTCCACCACCGGCCGCTCCCCCTTCTGGAAGCACACAGCCGCCGGGCTCCCGTCCGGCACCGCCGCCAACGCGTATACAGAGCCACTGCACGCACCCACCTGCGCCAGAGAGGCGGCCGAGTACCGCCAAATCCTCCCGTCGGCAGTCCCCACGTAGAAGACGCCCTCGGTCCTGCCATAGGCGGCGGCCGTCACCGGCGACCCCACGCCCCTGACGTCAACCACCTTTCCGTCCCGGAGCAGGTACAGCTCTCCTGCCACGGTGCCCACTAATACACTCCGGCAGTCCGTGGCGGCGGCGGTGGCGTTGACCTTGGGGCCTATGTTCACAGCCCACAGCGGGTAGCCGTAGGGCGTGTGGAGCGAAGCCACAGAAGCCTTATACACGTTGGCAAGTATCAAAGGCGGAAGCGGCAGAGTGAAGTTAAGCACAATGCCCACCCTCGGCGGCAGAGAAATCCCAGACCGCCTCAAAGACTCCAATAGATCAGGCGAAAGCTCAGCCGTAGTGGGCACAGAGATCTGCAGAGTAATCGGCTGAATCTGCAGGTTGTAGATATAAGGCCTGTTCACAAGCGCGAAGCACCGCCCCGCTGCGTCGGTGGCCACTAGGGGATAAACCGCGTCGCCCCGCCACAGCTCAGCCCCGTCGAACCCCCTAACAACAACCGAGCCGGGATTAGCCCAGAAATACACGTCAAGAGACTCAGTAGGCACCACATACGCAAACACCACCCAAGCAAGAACCAAGACCAAGATCATTCGCATAGTCCCTGAAAGCGTGTGTGTATATATCTATTACGGTGTGAACACCGAGCCCTCACCCAAGCGGCGCCAAGTAGACAAAGACAGGAGGCATGCCCAAGCCCACAGACGCGACCTGCAGACCGACGTAGACGTGAAGAGACGGATAAACGGCACGGCCACTAGCACCAGCAGCCGGAAAACGCCACATGAGACCAAGAAGCCGCCAAGGAGGTCAGCGACACGCCGCTTCTCAACACGGCGTAGATTACCTCAAAACCGCGGCGCGCCGCGCGGCCTACTCAAGGCGCCACGGCGATCCAGTGCTCAATCACGAAGTGCCCTCCCCCGGCCTAGAAACCGCCGTCACCACCTCAGCCCTGTTTAGAGAAACTCCGTGTAGCAACCACGGCGCCCCCGAAAAACAGCGCAGTCCACCCCTAAGGGGGTTTTGCGGCTGTAATAAGACACAAGCCACCCGTAGTAGTTGAGGCTACACAGAAACACCCCGTCTGTCTCCACCCCATGTGACGCCACGAAAGCCAGAGACAAACCCACAAACACAGGAACAACGCTTCTCCTATCCCTAAGGAGCAGGCGCCCCAGAAAGCACAAAAAGGGTGTTGATCTTCGACGCAAACGCCAACCCCCACAACACGCCAGAGAGCCAAGGCCTCCGGTGGAGGTACACCGCAAGCACAGAAAACAACGCGACAAACGCGGCGAAGGAGGAGCGAAGACAAGGCCCGTGGCGAGACTAAGCGCCACGAGGCGCTTATCGAGACCCGGGCACCGGGCCACACCGCAACAACCGTGCCGAGAAAAAAAGGGGAAGCCACCACAGCCCGATGAAGCATAGCATGAGGCGGATGCTCGGGACCCATGGTCAAGGCTGGCGGCATGCCCCCTCAAGGCCGGCCTCCCGGCGCACTACCTCGTCGAGGTAAACGGCAGGAAGAACGCGCGAGGAGAACAGAAATGCGAGAAGAGCCGGCGCCTATACAACGCCGAGATGTAATCCAGAGCCGTCAGCCGCATGAAACAGATGAGATGTCTGGCACTACTATGGGGTAAATCATGTAGCTACTGCCGCCGCCTGTGGTTATTATCAGCGCCGGCGAGGTGCCGGGAGTGAAGGGCTCTCCCAGCGAGCCCCGGACGCCGACGAGCCTCCCCACCGGCGCCACCAGAGACACCTCGACGCTCCGCCCAGACTTCACAGAAAGAACCCACCTCCCGTAGAACTCGTGCGGCCCAGCGTTGTACACACACAGAAGAAAGTCCCCGTCGGCGTCTACATACGCCGAGACGGGATACGCTTGGGTAAACTCTTGCTTAGACGCAAGAAAAGTGGAGGAAAGCCACCACCCAACCCCCAAGGCCACCACGACGACAACCCCAAGAAGAAAAGCCACCTCAAGAGAAGACATAGGAAAAAGGGGGTTTTACTTCACTTACGGCTTAACCACCGCGTTGAACGGGAAGCTCTGGCCACCGCTCAAAATCACCCTACCAGGCAACATCGTGCCAGGCACCGCCGTGACGCCTGTTACGGTAACCGGCACATCCTCCCGCTCGCCTACGCGAATCGTTCTTGTGACAGTGACAACTTGCCCGGCTATCTCAACGCTACCAATCTGTACGTCGACAGGGCCTGGGTTGACTAATACAAGTTTTAGTTCGCCTGTGCTACTGGACAACTCTGCCGAGACTACGTTTAGTCTTGGCTGGCCGCCGGCGGCTGCTACGAATGTGGTATATAGGTACCAGCCCACCGCCACTGCTATTATCAGTATTATTGCTACGATTATCGCGATCTCAAGGCTTGTCATTCCTTTTAGTTTGGTTGGCATAAGCGTGTGGACATCTCCCTTTAAATATTTTGTGGTGCCCCCGACGTACGGCAATGTGAACCTTACGCCTTTAATCTTGTTGCGCGGCTACAGCCCCCTCCAGAGATGCGGCGTCTGCATCGCAAACGTTGTTCGTCAGGTAACGTCCGCCCCCTCTGGGGTTCTTCGCGTTTTCTGCACAGCGGCGTTGCATATCTGCGGCGGCTTTGTACATATCTCCGTCGCCTTCTGTAGCCTCCCCACCGCCTCGCTACGCAACGGCGTACGCCGCCTCCTCCCTATGCCAGCTTCCTCGGGGTTGTCCATCCACGGCGGCGGGGCCGGCGAGTTGGGTTCACGTAGATGCCGTGAGGGGGCCGCCCCGCGGATCAACAGAGGGGCTTGCCTCTCTCAAGTCCTCCGGCGCGCTCTAGAGACCTTCATGTAACGTACAGCAGTTCAGAGTCTCTGGAGGTCTGATTTCTACGAAACTTGCAGACCTCTCCGGGCTTAGCCAATGTGTTGAACGGTAGGTCCAGCCACTGCTCAAAACATTCTGCCAGCCGGCATCGTGCCGGGCGTTGCCCTGTGTCCTTCGCCTTAACCGATGCAGTTCGGTTGCCTGCGCGAGTTGCCCGTTGGATGGAATGGATTGTTGCTGTCTCTTACTGCTGTGCTTCGTTTTGTGTTGCAGTATTAGAATATATGTGGCGCCGTGGCTTCGGGCTGTATGTATTTTCTGCGTGTTTTACTCAGTTGAGTATGTAGTTGCGGCGTGGCGATGCCGCTGGGGGTTGTTGGCGCGGTCCTGGGATGGCCGTGGCGATGTGGTCGTTGTGGGGCGTAGCGATGCCTTGTGGGTAGTTGGGTCGTCGTGGTGGTTCTCTGCGTTTTCCGCGGCGGCGGTTGGCTGTGGCGACGCTCTTCCGCAGAGGCCGCTGTCCTTAGGGTCTTCACGAGACTGGGGCGGCGAGGGGACTAAGGGATCCGTCGGCGCGTGGGTGGGCAACCGCCGCAGGGTGTTCGGCGCTCCTAGCCGGAGGGGCCCGCGGAGGTAGGGACCTCGCATCTGCCGGGGCGGCTCCCATTTGCCTCAAGCCGGAGGCGCAAGCCGCGTCCAGCTGACCGCAAGACACGCCTCACGCCAAGACGGAGCGTCTGAGGCGGGGAGCTGGGTTGCGTCGTTGCGGGTAGAGACTTGTGCTAGAGTAGTTTCTTGAATCTCTTAACGAACACTCCACGTCTTCTACGGCGTATTTCACATCTCCGGGCGGCGTCCAGCCCGTAGAAGTCTTGGCGGGGACGTCGGCGTGGCTCCAGGTCTCTTCTGTCTTCGTCGGCTGTTTCGCTGACGGGCAGCCGCGGATTTCAGCTCTTTTCCTTTCTTTGCGGCTTTGACTATCTGGGCGGCGGCCCAGGGCTTTTCGGAGGCTTGATGTAGTCGCCCCTCGCCAGCAACTCCTCGGCCTCCTTCAGAAGCCTCTCGGCGGGATGAGGCTCGGCACGTTCCCCCCGGACAAGCCGCCGCCTC
>Ga0081478_154956_pt1 | contig 13623 bp, 14 predicted proteins | sample OctSprmetagenome_FD_70983 | JGI IMG/M metagenome (GOLD analysis project Ga0081478, IMG submission 70983) | Hot spring and microbial mat streamer communities from Octopus Spring Streamers, Yellowstone National Park, USA - T=80-84 v2 (version 2) | ecosystem: Environmental > Aquatic > Thermal... | reverse complement strand
CCACTTCATGTACTCGTCGAAGATGCGGTAGAGGATCTCGCCTCTTATGATCTTGACGCCGGCGGACATGGCCTCCTTCTCCACCTCAGGCGGGATCTTCACGTTGAAGGCTAGGATGACCCCGTAGGCGGGGTTCTTCCTCCTGCTGAGGACCGCCTCCACCACGTCTTTGTGGGTGGGCGGCCCCACGTCGGCTTTCCTCACCGGCACGCCCTGTTGCTTCAGGAACAGAACTATGCTCTCCAGCGTGCCGAAGGTATCCGCCCTCACCAAAACGCCCTCTCTATCTGACTCTATCTTTATCTCCGCGATCTCCTCCTTCACAAGTTTAAGGGCCTCTGCGAGGTCCTGCGGCGTCCACACGGCGAACACCGGCGCCCCCGAGACGACGCCCTCAAGCCCGTCCGCCACTATGCGCACGCCGGCGGCCGCCTTGACCTCCTCCACAGCCATGTAGCGGTCCTCCGGGTCCCTCATCTCCTCCAGAGGCTTCGGCATTATCAACATCCTGACCCTCGCCTCCTTCGGCCCGTCTATTCCGGCGGTTACCACGGTGTCACCCTTCCTCAGCCTCCCGTCGTAGAGAATGGCGTCGGCCACCACACCGAGCCCCCTCTCCTCCTTAACCTCCATGACTACGCCTTTGGCCGGCCCCTCGTGGATCTCCAGCTTCTGCCTTGGGATAAACCTCTGGCTGACGCCGGCTAGGACGAGGAGGAGGTCGGCCACGCCTTCCCCCGTCACGGCGCTTGTGGGTATTATGGGGACCTGGGTCTTGAAGTCTCTGACGCGGTCGTACCTATCCGCCTCTATGCCGAAGCGGGAGAGCTGGTCGATGAGCTTCCCGATCCTCTCCTCGAGGGTGGCCACGGCGTGCCACTCCTGCTCCTCAACGGCCGTCAGAAATGGCCTGTTCTCCACGGACCTCCACCCATATATCCTGTCTAGCTTGTTTGCGGCGATGACGAAGGGCACCCCCCTGCTCTGGATGAGCTTAAGGGACTCCACTCCCTGGTCCTCTAGGCCGGAGGTAATATCCGCCACAAGGATGGCCAAGTCGGCCACTGATCCGCCCCTCCTGCGTAGGTTGGCGAAGGCGGCGTGACCCGGCGTGTCTATGAAGAGGAAACCCGGTATCCAGATACGTCCCCTCAGCTTCAGCCTATCCACCAGCGGGCCTGCGAACTTCTCCACGGCCTGCCACGGGACGAAGCTCATGCCTATGTGTTGCGTGATCATGCCGGGCTCTCTATACGCCACGGAGGTCCCCCTTATCTTGTCCAGCAGAAGAGTCTTCCCCACGTCCACGTGCCCCATAACCACCACGAAAGGCGACCTGAAAGCCATAGAAAAAACCGGAATCCCCATTAATATATTCAACGTCCCCACGTAGTCACCTACGGAGGGCCCCCTGCCCAGCCTTGTCTCCTTCAGTCTCCACTCCATCATCCTCACCCGTCTCTCATCTGCCTTACTGCGCTTGAGGAGATCCCCCAGCGGCCTGGGCACGCTGGCCGCTTTCGCGGTAGAGCCGCGGCGGCGAGGATCGCCGTGTGTACCGCCTCGCCAGCGACTGCGCTAGGGATGCGGTGGTGAGGAAGTTCGCCGCCCCAGCCCTTGAGCTGGTCATGCTGGACAAGGCGCTGAGGGGTGAGTTCGACAGAAAGGAGGCGTTGCTCATCTTCGGCGAGATGTATGCCACTGCAGTAGCGGGAGACGGCCACGTGGGGCCGGATATTGTCATGCTGATCGTCGGTGGGGAGCTGGGCGGTGGGGCCGCGCTTCTGCGCCTAGCCACGTTGCTGTTGCTCAACCAGCTTCTGCCCCACGAGCTGAAGTTCAATGCGCGGGTATGCGTGGACGAGGGCGTTTTCAACATAACCGCAAGCGGCGAAAATGCGGCGAAGCTCATGCGCCTTCTCGCCGTCTATGCGCCCTCCGCCGGCGGAGAGAATTTAAGCGACAAGTTCAATGAATTCGTGAAAGAGGCTTGGGTGGAGGTGCTGGTCGACAACATAAGGCTTACCGAGAGCGGTTACGTCGCCGCTGACTTGACAATCTCGGAGGCCGGCGCCGCTGTGAAGTACAACGTATATCTACGCGAGGTCGACATCTTGCTCCAGTTCCAATCGACAGACCGGAGCCGCGTGGAGCTTGCGGCCCGTCTCCTCAAGGTGGCTGGCGTCAGCGCGGAGGTGGAAAAAGTCGGCGGTAGAGATGAGTGGCGCGTGAGAGCCACCACCAACGTGCTTGCGGCTGGGCGCGAAGAGCTTAGAGACGCCGTCAGAAAGGTCGTAGAGGAGGCTCTCGGAAAGGGCTGGGTTGATGAGAAGAAGGCTGAGGGCTGGCTGGAGAAGCTGGAGAGGGGTCTCACGCTGAGAGAGGGATGGCCGAGGTACAACGTACAACTGACCGAAGGCGCGCTTGTGGTAAGATATCGCTCCACCGACCCCGACCGCATAGAACAGGAGGCGCGGCGGCTTAGGGGTATGGGGCTTGAGGAGGGCAAGCACTTCACGGTAAAGATGCCGGACGGCGGGGGGCGGGCCATGTCTCGATCCTTAGGGAGGGCTTTGAGCGCGCCGCCTGGCTCTCTGTACACGGCTCTGGAGAACAGCAGAGGCTGGCGGCGGAGTTCGTAAGCTACATACTCCAGAGGGCGAGGGAGGAGGGCGACGCCGTCTATGAAAAAGCCAGAGAGGTCGTGGAGGAGGGCAAGGCGAGGGGCTCTCTGAGACTGGAGGGCTTCGAGAAGAAGGTCGAAGTGGACGGCAAGGAGCATGTGGTGAAGGTGGTAGGCTGGGGTGCCGAGTTCGATAAGGGCAGAAGCGGTAAGAAGTTGCTGAGGATTAGGATAACGGCGGAAGTCGACAGCGTAAGGAACGACTACACAATTACCTACAGTAGGCGTGGAGCCCGCAACGAGGCTGTGGGACGCGCCTACGTCAGCGCCGATGCGCCTGGGGGCAAGTAGGCAGGTGCCGAGAGGTTCGCCGCCGTAGTAAAGGCCCTTACGGGAAGGGAGCCGAGGATAATTGAGAGGAGCAACGGCAAGATAGAAGTCGAGTGCGGCAGGGGGCACCTAGACGGCTTCAGACGCTACGCCGAGCTCGCAGACGCCATAGAGAAGTGGCTAGAGGAGACGAGCCGGTAAACGCGCCGCGGGTCTACGCCGCCGTTGCGGCAGACAGATCCGCCATCCAACAACCACGTCGCCACAATAAAATTTTTTTAATTCTTATAGAACATAAAACCGGAATCCACGTTAAAATATTTTTAGTACTGCTTCTAAGGTGTAACGGACAGCATTTAAGAGACTGGACTGCGGCAGTTGTGAAGAGGCTTGTCATATACTCTAGGGAGTGGCGCGACGAGGGGGTTCTCAAGCTGTACAGAGCCTTCTCCGTACTCCTCCAGAAACACCGTGTGTACGTAATGGAGAAAGTTCTTGAATTATCGCCCAAGAGGGCGCTGGTCTTTACCTACCCCTGCGGCTGGCACGGCGACGTTTTGTTCTTAGCGCCCTACGTGACGGCGGTGGGGCCCTTCGAGACCTCAGGCGCCGTGGAGCTCGCCGCGTCTCTTCCAGATCGTGTCGCCCTTGTGATACTTGAGGGCGGTTGGTCCGCCGAAGACGTCTTCAGAGAGTTCGGCCCCTTTGACGTCGGGGTCGCATGTCTCGGAGCCCCGTTGCCAGACGCAAGGCGGTACGTACACAAGATGATCCTAGTGAAGGTCGGAGGCCCTCTAGGGGAGCTTCTAGAGGCGGTCTACCAACCGCACAATGATGAGGCAGACGTAGAGATAGAGGTGCCAGTTAACCTTATATAGCTGGAGAGGGGAACACCCGTGGCTGAGGAGATTCTCAACAGCATATATGAGGTGGAGTACGCCGGGAGGAAGTATTGGCTCAGGCCGGTGAAGGCGTGGGTGCTTCAGCCGCCGGGGAAGCCGGGGGTGGTGGTGGCTCTCTTCAAGCTACCGGATGGCAAGACGGTGAGGAAGGTCGTGATGCGGCTACCTCCCTGACTCCGTCAGGGCGTTGATCAACATGCGGATGGTCACGTGGGACCGCTCCAGCGACTTCTCCAGCGCGGCGGCGAGCTCCAGCTCTAGGGGCGTCTTCGCCGCCTCCCTTAGCCGCCTCACGTCTGCTAGGTGTTGCTCGTAGCGGGCGCACATATCTTCCAGGTTTTTCACGACGTCTCCCAGCGGCTTCTCCTCGGCTGAGTCCAGCGATATCTCGGGCAGAGATAACACGTCCAGGATCCTCAGCCTTAGGTAGGTCTCCCTGATAATGCCGTCAATAAACTCCTTGAGGTAGTCGGATTCCACGGCTGACTTCAGCTTGACGAGTTCCACGAGGTGGAGTAGCTCCTCGCTCCTGAGCCTATCCATGGGGAAGCTTCGTCGTCACTATAAATATTTATGTGGGGTGAATTTAGTACGTGATCGGGCAGTATGCGAAGACCGACGTGGTTAAGGCCTACCCAACGACGTCCATAAGGGAGGTGGCGAGGCTCATGTCTCAACGCGGGGTTGGCTTAGTCGTGTTGGTTGACCCCAAAGACCCAAACAGAATAGTCGGCGTCGTCTCAGAACGCGACGTGGTGAGGGCTGTGGCGTACGACGTAGCCCTAGACGCGGCTGTGGACACCATAGCCACGAAAACCGTAATCACGCTGGAGCACGACGAGCCGGCGGCGAGGGCGGCTGAGGTTTTCAGGAGATACGGGATTAGACACGTCGTGGTTACAAAAGACGAGAGGCTCTACGGCGTGCTCTCCATAAGGGATCTAATAAGGGAAGAGGCGGTCCTCAGAGAAATCGCGGAGTACTACGAATGGACCTTCGAACCCGGGATGAGCGCCTAGCGGCGTGTCGCGGAAGCGCCGCCGCGGCAACCCCTCTTCAACAGTCCCGGCGCCGATCCGTTTGACAGCGCCCACGGCGTGGCCGCTCGTAATCCCCCGCCCCCCCGGCTCCGCCTAGCGCGGAAGCCGCCGGCGCCGACGACGCGGCGAGGGCGGCGGGGTAACCGGCGAAGAACTCGCGGTCTACGGGAGGGGGGGGGCGTCAAGGGCTTCGGAGGTGGCGTAGGTGCGTTGCGGAGAGCTGAGGGAGTCGATAGAGAGGTGGGGCGGTCTCAAGGCCGATTAGGCATCCCGACCGGGATAAACACAAGGTTAAATATCTGAGTCGGTTAGTTCGCGATGAGGCTTGTGGAGGTGGTAGGGCTTGGCCCCTCCGGCGCGGCTTTTTTGAGGGCGTACGGCGGTGGCAGGTGGGTGGAGAGGTCTCGGCGCTATTTTAAGGCCTGCGGCGAGGCTGTGCCCGTCGAGACGCCCATGGTGGAGTTGAAATATGTGGTTGACAAGGTGCGCCGCTACGTTTTCTACTCATGGAGGAGGGCGGTGGGGGAGGTGTCTTACCGCGCCCCGCGGTGGTACATAGTGGATAAGCAGCGGTGGGTGGAGTCTATGCGCGTGGGGGGCGCCGCCGTGGAGGAGCCCGCCGAGGTCCGGGTGAAGGCGGGTGGGCCCTACATGAGCGTCGGCAAGAGGATAACGGTGGCGAGGGCGTATGTGGAGGGGGTGAAGCTAGACGACGAAACCGCCTACTTCGTCTTCCCGCCGGACGCGGCGGGTTTCTACTGGGTGTTTCCACACGGCGGGGTTTACAACGTCGGGGGAGGCTTCGTCGGCGTGGAGAACCCCGTCCCCCACGTGTATGCCTTCGTGGAGAGGTGGCTAGGCGGCGGCCGGGTGGTGGACGTCCGGGGCGCCCCCCTCACCGTCATGCCCAGGGTGGTGCTTCACGACGGGGAGGCGTTCCGCGTGGGCGAGGCGGCGGGTCTCGTGTACCCGCTGACGGGCGAGGGCATAAGGCCGGGCATACTCTCCGCGCTTGCCTTGGCTGAGGCGCTTAAGACCAAGAGGCCGCTGGAGGCCTACCGCCGCGGCGTGGAGAAGATAGCTGGTCAGGTTGAGTTCCAGAAGAGGCTCCTCAGAACTGCGCAGAGGTTGCTCGCCCGCGGCGAGCCCCTCATCGAGCTGGCGGACGACTTGGTGCTGAGAGACTACATAGAGGAGAACCTCTCCGCGAAGACGCTCTTCCTAGCGCTTTCAAAAAGACCGGCACATGCAGTCAAGCTGGTGGCCGCGTTGATAAGGTAACCTTTAAATTGAGTCTCCGGCGGAGTCTGTGAAGTTGATCTACCTGCTGATGGCGGGGGTGCTTCTGTCTTCTATGCTGGCTTTTCTAAGCGGGCTTTTTGCCGTATGAGTCTTGGCAGGTGACGCGGTGAGATGCGGCGTCTACGGCGGCGTGGTTGTGCCTAAGCGTCTATAGATCTACGGAAACGGCTCTTTCTACACGTCGGACCTATGGAAGTCTTTAGATGTAACTGCAATCAGTCCGGCGTCTAGATGCCTCTGTCGTAGCACCCTTTTGTAGATGTCAGCGGCCTATGTCCTCACCATGCTCTGCAGACCCGAGTTCCTCATCACCTACATAGACAAACTCCGCTTCAAATAAGTTATAAAAGATGCGGCTACGTGTCCAGAGGAGCGAGGTCCAGAATCGGGACGCCCTTGGCGATCTGCCTTTCTCTTTAAGTTAAGAGGCGTCTGCCAGCTTCGCGGCTAGTCTCGGCGCCAGCGTGTAGAGGCGTGGTGTAATGAGATGTGCTGGGTAGCGGGGGTCTATGCCCAGCTCGTCTACTATTTTTGAGAGGGGGCCTAACCTTTCCATGATTGTTCTCATGCGCCGCCGGGTGTCCAGCTTAAAAATATTTGCGTAGTGCCGCGGCTAGACGGCGACGGGAAAGTTATTATTTATGTGTCCATCGGGAGCTGTGGTGATTCTGGCGTTGCTCGTCGTGGTTCTGGCCGTGTTGATTGGGACCGGGCCCGCTTTCATCGGCCAGCGGACGGAGGCGTTGCCGGTGGAGCCGACGCCGTATGTCAAGGCCGAGGACGCTTGGGCCACTATGTACAACGTGGCGCTGTTTTTTGTACTGTTGGTGGCTGCCACCGTCGTGATCTATATCATGTTCACCAGGAGGAGGCTCCTCTCTCTGTTCCTCTCCTTCATCTGGTTCGTGCTTTCCTTCGGCGTCTTTCAGTTCTACGTGAGAATGTACTACAAGGCGGGCTTCATCGATGAGATAAACGCCGTGAGGCTCATGTGGGCCTCCCTCCTCTTTGGGGCCTTAACCGTGTTTCTGCTTCGGAGGAGGAGGGGGGATCTCCTCCTCGGCTTCTTGGGCTCCCTCGCCGGGGCCATGTTTGTGCAGTTGTTGCCGCCGGCCACCGTCGTGGCGCTCCTAGCCGCCCTCCCCATCTACGACTACGTGATGGTCAGCAAGGGGCTCCTCGGGAAGATGGTGAGGAGGAGCAGGGAGATGTCTCCCCCCTCGGCGGGCGGCGGGGAGGGGGGGAAGGCCGACACGCCTTTGTTCGGCTTCGTGGTGAGGCTCAAAACGCTTTCTCTAGGCGTGGGCGACTTCGTGGTGTATTCCATGGCCTTGTCCTTCTTGGCTATGCGGCTTGTGGAATACGGCAGAGACACGGCGCTGATCGCGGTGAGCCTCGGCGCGGTGCTCATATACTTCGGCCTGAAGCTGACAGTTGAGGTGTTCCTCAAGCGGTGGGGCTACGGGCCGGCGCTCCCATTCCCCATGCTCCTGCTCTCGCCCCTCATCGCCCTGGCCTGGTTCTTTTAAATACAGATCTTTTCCACGCCATGTTACACACGAAGGCCCTATACGAAGAGCTCAGAAGGTACGAGCAGGTCAAAGACGAGGTGGTGCAGACCTCCATAAAGGTGGCAAGGCTATCCAAGGCGGTGGTCTATTCCGTGATTAGGAGGGACATGGCCGCCGCGGAGAAGGCTCTCCACGACATGGAGGAGGTGGTCGCCAAGCTCAAGAAGATGATTGAGGAGTGGCCCATGTTTTACGGCAACGCCGCGACGGGCCTCCAGGAATACGTGGAGGCCTACTCCCTCTACCTCTTCGCAAAGGAGGGCCGCCTACCCAGCAGAGAGGAGCTGGGGGTAGACGTCTACACCTACCTAATGGGCATGGCCGACGTGGCCGGGGAGCTGGGCCGCTCAGCCACCGAGGAGCTACTGCGCAAAAACGTGGAGGCGGCTAGGCGGCTGAAGGAGGCCGTGGAGAGCCTCTACCTAGACCTCCTCTCGCTGGAGCCCCGCGACTACGAGCTGAGAAAGAAGGCGGACTACGTGGGGTCCCAGGCGAACTGGGTTTCTGAAAAGTTATTTTACGCCACTACCTGCCGCCAGACGGCAGAGGAATTTAAATAACGTGTAGATCTTGTCGTGGACTACGTGGAGCCTCTTCTGAAAAGCCTTGACATATCCCCGCCTGACGTGGAGGAGGTGAGGCGCCTGGTGGCGACGATTCTGAGGGGTCTTCAGCTGATATGAGCGAGGTGGCAAAGAAGGTGGAGGAAGCGCGGCGACACGCCGACTTGAACTACTTCCTCTTCCTGAACGAGAGGGCGGCTGAGGAGGTGGATTTGCTGAGGAAGGCCGGGAGATGCGGCGCATTGTGCGGGGTCGTATTGGCGGTTAAGGACAACATAGAGGTGGCCGGCATGCCCGTGACAAACGGCGCGCCGTATATGAGGAAGATGGGGGACAAGACGGCGGCGGTTGTCCGCAGGCTCATGGCTGAGGGCGCCGTGGTGCTAGGTAAGACAAATATGCATGAGCTGGCGCTGGGCGCAACAAACGTGAACCCCCACTTCGGTCCTGCCAGGAACCCCCACGACCCCTCCCGCATAACTGGGGGCTCCAGTGGGGGTAGCGCAGGTGCGGTGGCGATAGGAGTGGCGGATTTGGGCATCGGCACAGACACTGGGGGCTCTGTGAGGATACCAGCGGCGCTCTGCGGCGTCGTAGGCTACAAGCCGCCCTATGGCAAGATGCCCATGGAGGGGGTCTACCCTCTGGCGCAGAGCCTAGACCACGTGGGCTTCCTTGCGCGGTCGGTCCGCGAATTGGTGAAGATGCTGTCGGCGGTGGGGTGGGCGCCTCAGCAGCCCGCCCCGCTCAGGAGGTTTAGATTCGCCGTGTTGATGGGCGTGGCGGAGCCGACTAAATGTGTGGAGAAGGCCTTCTGGCGGGCGGTGGAGGCTTTGGAGGGCATCGGCGGGTTGAGGGACGAGGTGTTTATCGACGCCGCGAAGTACTCCTCAGCGAGGGCCGCCATCTTGCTTTCGGAGGCCGCGGCCAACTACTACGACTACCTGCGAAGCGCCGCGGATTATATGGGCCGGGACGTCTCCACTCTGCTCAGCGCCGGGGTCGCGCTACCCGCCGTGGCGTACATAACCGCCAAGAGGGTCAAGGAGGAGGCCACCCAGTTTTTCAGCTCTCTCCTCAAGAGATACGACGCGGTGGTGTCGCCCACCACAGCCACCGAGGCGGTGCCGATAGAGGAGGCCGCGAGCATTGCCGTGAGGCCGAGGCTCCTGGCGTACACCGAGCTCTTCAACTTGACGGGGCACCCCGCGATATCGGTGCCCGCCCCCGCCTCAAGCCTCCCCGTGGGTCTCCAGATCGCGGCTAGAGACGAAGACGTGTTGCTTGCTGTGGCCGCCTCCTACGAGGAGGAGGCGCTTTGACGGAGATACTCCATAAAGCCCAACACGCTGAACCTGAGGTAGAAGTCTAGGTAGAGGCCGCCCGCCTCCAGCACCTTGGCGACGTTTTCATCCTCCTTTGCCAGCAACCGCAGCGCCTCGTCCGCCGGCAGATCCAGACGCCCCCGCAGAGCCTCCACCCACGCCTCCACCTGCTCCCTGTGTCTCTTCAGGAGCTCCACGTCGCGTGTACAGGAGTAGTGCGGGTAACACAACACATCTACGTCGAGGCCGCGCAACCTGTCGAGGGACTGCAGGTAGAGGTCGAGCCTAAATGGCGGCGGCGTTGTGGGAATAACGGCGCTGAGCTCCGGGATGTGCACCCCCGCCCCGTCTCCCACAAACAGCGTCTTGCGGTCTCTGTGGTAATACATGACGTGATGCGGCGCGTGGCCGGGGGCGTGTACGGCGTCGAACACATCGAAAAGCCTGGCCCCGTCCGGCACCCCCGCCACCTTTTCGTTGGGCAACGGGCGGCCGAACTTCTCCGCAAAAACCCCCAGCAACGACCTGCTGGCTTCATACAGCTTCGAAGGATCTACCACGTGTCTGGTATACCTCTCGTGGACGTAGGTAGGCCTCGCCAAATGGCCGGCGGAGCCGCAGTGATCTAGATGTAGATGCGTACAGAGCACCGCGTCAACATCCAGCGGGGAGTGGAGAGCCGCCGGTCCCGGGTCAACCACAAACCTGACCCCGCCGACATCAACCACAAACGCCGTTATGAGAGGAACGCCCTCGAGATACTTAGTTATAACCTCCATGTCTAACTCTTCCCCAAGGTTTTAATATATTCGCGCCGCGCCCGGCAGCGTGTCTAAAGACGAAAAATTTTTAAACGCGCCAGTAATCAAGGTTGCTCCGGCGACGTCACGGGGGCCGTAGCCAGCGCCGGCTACCCCAACCGGTAGTCTAGCCCGGTCAAGGATGCGGGCCTCTCGAGCCCGTGACCCGGGTTCAAATCCCGGCCGGGGCACTTTTCTCCTCTTGACACATATCAATTTACGGCGCCGCTTTTGCAACAGCGGCGCGCCGTTTTCAAAAGCACACCAAAAATATCCAAAAGCGGTGCACCAGTACAACACCTAACGTTATCCAAGGCATTAACGTGTCCGCGCGTTCAGCCTGTAGCCAAAGAGCGGAGGCAAGTAGATGGAGCACGAAAACAATAAACTGTTAAAGATAAATGATACTACCATCGCTACCCAGTTAGCTTTGAACACCTCTGTACCCTTCTCGTGGCAAGTCTGCACTCTGTCTACGCCAAGCAACTCCGCATCATCCTTCGGCGCAAGCTAGCTGTCCGACATAGCTACGGATCGCACTTTTCAAACGTGACGAGGTGCGCGCAGTCAAGCTCTTTGGCTATTTCAATCAGCTCCTCGGCAAATATGGCCTCGCGGCATACAGGTTGCAGAGGCGCCCCTTTACACAGCCCGTCGATAAGCCCCGGAGGAGTCAGGAAAGCCTTGCTTCTAACTTTTTCGCAATCTTTTAAATCCCGCATCTTCATTTCATCAGCCCGCCGCGGGGTGGGCGCGGCACGCTGATATGTGGACGCGTCCATAGCCCCCTTTTATTTTAGTTTCGGCATTATTGTGAGGATTTTTATCGGCATGGGTCTCTTGGCGTTGTACGGAGCGTCGCAACGGTACCTGCGAAGCATGTTGCGGAGCAGAGACTGCGTAGCTGGAGCGAATACGGCCAGAAGTGCATGCGGCCGCTCCGCCTGTTGGATCTGCGGTAGACCTTGACCTCAGCCGCCAGCCGCAGACCTGCGGCGTCTATGACGATCACGACGCGGCGGACGCCAGCGTCGTAAAGCGCCCTCAGCAGGTCCGAGAGGGGCTTGACGCTAATCGCCACGTAGTTGTTGTCGTGGACTGTCACAAACGCAGGTTCACCTGCTATTACAGTATTAGCAAACGTATGTGCCACTGTTATATTCTCCATTATTTTTTCCGTGTGTGGATTGGTGACTGGTTCCGAGGTGGGATTGGGGATTAGCTGATTCATGTTCCCAATGATGAGCAGGAATTTTAATATGCTAGAGCTAATTTTTGGTCATAAGGTGCGTCGAAAAATAATGTCGTTGTGAATACCGATAAAATACCGATGAGCTGTCTAAGGCGCCGAGCTAGGGGGAAGACCCTCGGCGCGTGTTGCTCGAAGACCTGCCTCGGGCGCCGCTCGTAGTCGGCTATGTGGTGCTCGAAGAGGACGCGCTCCCTCACCGAGTGGCCCTGCAACAGGTCTATGTCTGCGGGGTCTACGCCGCGGTCCGGCAACCACTGGGCATTGAACTTCCGGAGCAACCGCGGTTGGAGCCAGGGGAGCCCTGCCCTCTCCCTCGCCTCCTTGAGCCAGCGGTATATGGTCAGCTCCTCGCATGTGAACAGGCGGTCTGACCTCTGCCCAAGCATGTGCTTGAATCTCTCCCGCCAAGGGAGGTAGGCCTCGCGGAGGTACTTGACGGCGCCCTCCGTCAAGAAGACCAGCGGCTGTCTCTTCGGCCCCTCGGTCTCGTCCAGCAGGCGCCGTCTATTGTCCAGCTGGAAGCCGTCTGTCCTAGCCCTCAGCAGGTGGTTCAGCCCCACGCCGGTCTCCGCCATTAACCCCCACACAGCGGCGGCGCAGGACGACGTCTTGTGCGCCTCCTCCCACACCTTCTTCACCTCCTCGAGGGTGGGGATGTGGAAGTTGTTTTTCTGCCTGCTCTGGACGGTTTTGAAGGCATCGTAGAGGAGAGGGGGCGATCTGTGGGTCTTTAACCTTTACTACCGTATTGATGAAGCGCTTAAGCACCACGGCGGTCTTCCCCATAATGCGCGGCTGTCTAATTGTGTAAACCCGCTGTAGCGTCTCCGTCGACAGAACCCACCCCACCTCGTCGAGGAACTTGACCAGATACTGCACGTAGTAGCTGACGGCGTCGCGCGAGACCCCCTCGGCGGCCAGCTTCGACCTGAAGAGCTCCACGTCCTCCAGCTCTGCGCGGTAGGTGACCTCCCGCTTCAGCCCGCCTGGCAGAATCTTAGACAGCCCCTCCATGACTCTGTCCCTCAGTGCCTTGGTCTTGAGGGCCTTGTCGATTACGCTCAGCGCTTGCATAACCTCCAGCTCGCCGAAGGGGGCTCGGGGAGGCACCTCTCCACCGTCTCGGGCATCGCGCTGTACAGCCTCTCCAGCTTGTCCGCCTGAGGCGCCGACCTGCCAGTCAGCCAGGCGTGGACGGTGCTGGTGTTGACTCCGGCCACCCTCGCAATGTCGCTCAGCGAAAACCCGAGCTTGTTGCGCAGGCACGCAACGACGCCCCTCCTCCGCTCGTCAGTTAGCATGTACCAGTAGGAGTTATAGTCATTGTGTGTATTTGGTTTGCGCCGTTTAAGACGTTGCGCTTCTTTCAAAAACTATGGGCTTCTCGAGCCTGTACACGCGACCCGGTTCAAATCTCGGCCGGGGCACTCCTTTATGCTTTTGATGCCCGCTTGACGCAGGCGAGATCTGGATTTGAATTAAGGAGGGGGGCCTTTCTCTTTTCTATATGCCCGAGGAGGTCGTGGTAGGTGGGTTGGTTGTGTCGTGTCTTCCTGTTTTTTTATTTAGTTGTGTCTTTAATATCTATGTAAAGCGTATCGGCGATAGAAAGATTTATATATGTGTATTTCTAATATACGAGCCCGGTGGGTGAGACAGGGTTTGTGGCTTTAACGGGTTGTGGTTTCCCGAGCTGGGCTGTGAGGGGCCGGCGACGCGTGTAACGCGGATGGGTACGTGGAGGAGCTAGACAGTTAGGGAAAGGCCCCTCGAAGCCCGCCGGGCTTTTCTCTTGTGGTTTTTTCAGAATTGTATTCCTGAATATTTAAATAGGGGGACGTATTTTCTATTTATGGTGGAGGCGTTTGTGTTCATAAACACGGAGATCGGCGCGGAGGACGAGGTGATGGACGCG
>Ga0081478_163162_pt1 | contig 13627 bp, 13 predicted proteins | sample OctSprmetagenome_FD_70983 | JGI IMG/M metagenome (GOLD analysis project Ga0081478, IMG submission 70983) | Hot spring and microbial mat streamer communities from Octopus Spring Streamers, Yellowstone National Park, USA - T=80-84 v2 (version 2) | ecosystem: Environmental > Aquatic > Thermal... | reverse complement strand
TCTAAGGGGCACTTTTGTTCGGGCAACAGTCCCAGCCCTTCCCAGACTTTCGCCCGAAACTGCGCCTGCCACTGCCGCAACTCGTCGGCATTTTCCGCCCGCAGCGGTAACAAAGGTTGGCGTTCCCGATAACGCCGTAGCAAGTATTCGCCCATAGACAAATTTCGCATCATCGTCTCATCCCACATCGCTATTCCCCCTTTCCGCATTTCAGCCACTCAAAGTCGGTGGTTTGGAGGGTCAGGCTCCTGCTTTGCGCCATGAAAGACTAAATTCGGGGCTAACGCCCCTCCTACAAGACTTTCCGAACGCACTTCTGTGCCGTTGACACCGCCGAAAATTTTGGCATCATCTTTGAGGCTCAAAATGGGCATTGGTCTGAATGAGGTGATTGCGGACGATGATGTGGAGGTGGATTTTTGTGACGGCGATAGCGAGTGCTTTGATGACGGCAGGGAACGCAGTAGTCGCCAATTTCGTTCCGAGACCTGAACACCCGCGACCAGATTTTGAGCGAACGCAATGGCTTAACTTGAACGGCGTTTGGGAATTCGCTTTTGACCCTAACGATGTCGGTGTCAAGGAAAATTGGTTTGCCACCACTGCCCAACCGTTTCCGCTCCGCATCGTTGTGCCTTTCCCATGGGAGAGCAAACTCAGCGGCATCGGACGAACGGATTACAAAGGCGTTGCGTGGTATCGCCGAAACTTCACTGTCCCCAAAGAATGGCGGGGCAAGCGAATTTGGCTTTGCTTCGGTGCCGTTGACTGGCACGCAACAGTCTGGCTGAACGGTGAAAAAGTCGGTGAACACGAAGGTGGCTACAGTGAATTTCGCTTTGATGTCACCGACAAAATCCGATTTGACGCCCCCAATCTGCTCGTCGTCCGAGCCGTTGACTTCACTGACCACGAGACACCCATCGGCAAGCAAGTTCAATGGTGGTATACGAGCACAAGTGGCATTTGGCAAACTGTTTGGCTCGAAGCGACGGGGCAAATTTGCGTGAAGAAGTTCCGCATCATCCCTATCGCCGATAAACGCCATGTGCCGACAGGAGAAATGCGATTTGAGGTTTGGTTAGACTGGGACGCGGGGCAAGGGACTCGGGACGAGGAAGTTGTCGTGGAAGTTCGTTCGCCAGACCGCAAGTTTCGCGCCGTGCAAGTGAAAGTGCCGCCAAAGCAAGAACAAGTGACGCTGACGGTCAAAGTGCCTAACCCGAAATTCTGGACACCCGAAACGCCCTACCTTTACGACGCCGAAATCGTTGTCCGTTCGGGGCGAGGGACGAGGGATGGGGGACGAGATGCAGACGAAACGGCGGACGATATTGTTCGCACCTATTTCGGCATCAGAACGATTGCTTGGGGCAAGGGGCAAGGGACAGGGGACAAGGGTCATAGTTTTGTGCTGCTTAACGGCAAACCAATCTACATTCGCGGCGCCCTTGATCAATCCTTCAACCCTGACGGGATTTACACCGCTCCGAGCGATGAGTTTTTGCGACGAGACATTGAGTTGGCGAAGGCTGCTGGCTTCAACATGCTCAGAATTCACATCAAAGCCGATGAACCGCGCAAACTCTATTGGGCTGACAGATTGGGGATTCTCATCCAGCAAGATGTCCCGTGCTTTTACCGCATCAGCGAGCGGTCCCGACAAGCCTTTGAGAAAACTCTGCGCGACATGATTGAACGCGATTTCAACCACCCCAGCATTTACTGCTGGACAATCTTCAACGAGGAATGGGGCATCGGCAACCTTCAAACTGCACCGAAGGAGCACCGCATTGACTGGGTTTTGAAGATGGTTGAGTTAGTGCGCCAACTTGACCCAACCCGATTGGTTCAGGATAACACCGGCTGGGCACACCTTGTTTCCGATCTCAACTCGTTCCACTGGTATGGTCGCGATGTGGACGGCTTCCGGCAACATTACCGGCGCATCAATGACGAACGCATAAAGCCGGGTGACGATTGGAACTACATCGCAGGTTACAAGCAACGAGGGGAGCCGTTTGTCAACAATGAGTTCGGTTATGTCGGCGCGGGCGATGGCGATAGCGATTGGTCTTGGGGCAATTTGTTCGTCGTGAACGCCATGCGTTCCTGCGACAAGTTAGTCGGATACACCTACACGGAATTGACGGACATTGAATGGGAGCATAACGGCGTTTACAACTACGACCGCTCACCCAAAGAGTTCGGCTACGACTTCTGGGCACCGGGAATGACGGTGCGCGATGTTTTCGCCGAAGACTTTCTCGTCTTGGATGTGCCAGCAATCAAATACGCCAAACCGGGCGAAAAAGTCAGCGTGCCCGTTCTGTTCAGCCACATGAGCGGCAAGCATGAGTCTGGTTTGACCTTAAAGTGGCAAGTCCGTTGGCTTGACAGGTTCGGCAACTGGCGTGAAAGCAAAGTCCAAACGCGCAAGTGCCCGAAGACGCCCGCATACAGGTTGACGAAGTTAGGTGAAATCACTTTCGCGCTCCCAAACGAACCTTCACTGGTGACACTTGTGGCTTGGCTTGAGGACTCAAAGGGCAAGCGGGTGCACATCAATTACACGCAATGGTGGGTGCGGGATGAAAAGGGGTTGCCGCGAGTTGAAGTCTTGGACAAACACACTTTGGTGTTGCGCTTCTCCCCCAATGATTGGGCTGAGAGCAGGTTCAGCGAACTTTCCATGCCAGAAACACCTATAGACGGCAAGCACTACGGGCGAGGCTATGGCTTCGTTGAATATCGGCTCAAGTTGCCCGAAGGCGTGAGTTTGGACAAGGTTAAAGCGATAAGGCTGCTCTGCGAAGTCGCAGCGAAAGCGGGGCGCGAGAAAGTCGATTGGGCAGAACAAGTGAACCCGCAAGATTACCCCCAAACTGACGGCAAAAAGTTCCCGACAACCGTTGAGGTCTCCTTCAACGGCATCAAAGTTGCGACTTGGAACTTGCCCGACGACCCCGCTGATGCTCGTGGAGTCCTGTCTCATTGGCGAGGCGTTGAGCGAGGTTCTTACGGCTACTTGATGAGCGCTGAACTTGACATGAACACTCCTGAGGGCGTCGCCGTCCGCAATCAGGTAGCGGAAACAGGGCAGTTAGTAATTCGCTTCACCGTTCCTTGGAACGCTGTCCACCGAGGCGGTATCGCAATTTACGGGGAAACGATGGGCTGTTATCCTGTTGAGCCGACGCTGATTTTGCGGTTTGCCGAACCGCTGCCTTTGCCTGTTGGCTGGTCATCAAGCGAAAGTGTTGCTGTCAGCACTTTTAGGGAACGGCTTCGAGTTGTGTTACCTACGGCTCAACGGGGTGGACACCAGTGGCGTTACACGACGGAACGACCATCAGAGAACTGGATGCAACCTGAGTTTGACGATAGCGGTTGGAGAGTTGGAAAGTCGGGATTTGGCACTGAAGGGACGCCTGGCGCAATTGTTGGGACGAGATGGGCAACAGGTGAAATTTGGCTGCGGACGAAAATCACAATGCCAAAACTCTCTCCCGATGATGTCGTTTGGCTTGAAGTGCACCACGACGAGGACTGCGAGGTTTATGTCAACGGCAAGTTGCTATGGCGCGAAGGCGGTTATCTGACGCGCTACAAAACTGTTCGCCTCCGACCTGAGCAGATTGCCTTGTTCCGCGAGGGCGAAAACACCATCGCCGTCCATTGCCGCCAAACCGTCGGCGGTCAGTTCGTTGATGTCGGTTTTGTGGTGTTGAAAGCGGTGGATTAGCGGTTTTCAAGTTCTTGTCGTCCTTCCTCAACGATTTCAAGGAGACGGCGGGCGAACCGTTCTAAGCGGTTAAGGACACTGCGGACATACTCGTCGGTCTCTCGGCGGCGGGTTTCAGCATCTTGCTGAGCCTCCTGCAAAATTTCTCTTGCCCGCTGCTCTGCTTGTTGGACTATCAGGCTTTCCTCCACCAACCTTTCCGCTTCGCGCCTTGCTTGTTCCAAGATTCTCTCCGCTTCCCTCTTTGCCTCTTCAACAATCCGCTGTGCCTCTTCCCTCGCAGCCCGAAGATACCTCTCGCTTTCCCTTTGGATTTCCATTGCCTTGCGGATTTCGTCGGGCAAAGATGCCCTCATCCGATGGAGTTTCGTGGCGAAAAGTTCCTCGTCAACGATGACCCACCGTCCCAGAATGTGCCTTCCGTTCCGAACCAGTTCTTCAAGTTCCGTGATGGCGCGGTAAATGTCCGAGATGGTTACCGCCTCCTTTCCGCCACTTTTTTGCGGAGTCTTTCGGCGACATTGTCTGGCACTAAGTCCTTTAAGCACCCGTTGAGCGAAGCGACTTCCTTCACGGCGCTGGAACTCAAGTAGGCATAGGGCAAACTGGTCATGAGGAACAGCGTTTCTATTTCAGGCGCGAGTTTTCGGTTGATGGCTGCCATTTGGAACTCGTAGTCAAAATCCGTCACAGCCCTCAAGCCTTTAATGATGACCTTTGCACCCTTCTGCCGGACGAAGTTGACCAAAAGCCCGTCAAAGGCTTCAACGGTGACATTGGGCAAATGGCTGCAGCATTCCTTCAGCATCTCAACCCGCTCTTCCAAAGTGAACCAAGGCGTTTTGGCTGGGTTGGTTGTGACGGCGACAATCAGTTCGTCAAAGATTTTTGCCGCCCGCTCTATGACATCCAAGTGACCGTTTGTCACTGGGTCAAAAGTGCCTGGGTAAACGGCGCGAATCATCTTTCATCCCCCCAATCTCCGGTTGGCGAATAAAAACGCAAGACATGTTCGCTGACCCTTCGGTGCTCAAAAGCAATCAGACCACCCACAACTTCGGGCAACTCCTCTTTCACCAATTGCTGCACCACGACCAATCTCGGTCCCTTCAAAAGTTCCAGATGGTTTCCCAGCCATGTCATGAGTTGCAAAGCCAAGTCGCTGCCGTAAGGCGGGTCCAAAAACACGATGTCAAACCTTTCGCCTTCCGCCAGAAGTTGGGGCAACTTCCTCCTCGCATCGCCCTTGACAATTCTTGCCCGATTGAAAAGTTTCGTCAGCAGCAGGTTTGTCTTTATGGTCTCAATGCAGCGACCGTCCAACTCAACGAAGACAGCCCGCTCAGCCCCTCTGCTCAGTGCTTCTATGCCCACAGCACCTGTTCCAGCGCACAGGTCAAGAAAGTGACTTCCGACGACCAATTGACCGAGCATGTCAAACAAAACGGTTCTGATTCGGTCGGTCGTCGGGCGAACCCGACCGTGAGGTGGGCTTTTCAGTTGAACACCTTTGCTCGTCCCCGCAATCACTCTCACGCTTTAAGTCCCCTCGCTTCATCTCATCCAACTTTTCTGAGACGGGCTGCGAAAACTCCGTCGGTGTTGTGTTTGTGCGGGAACAATCGCAAAAATCCCTCTTGCGTGATTGCGTTTGGGATTTCGCTGGGCAGAAATGGGCGCGGGTCATCCAAAACAAATTCCGGATGACGCTCCAGAAAAGTTTTGATGACCTCCTCGTCCTCCTCGGGCTCAAGGCTGCATGTAGCGTAAACGATAACTCCACCTTTGCGGACAACCGGAACTGATGCCTCAAGCAACCGAGATTGCAACTCAGCCAACTGTTTCACCTGTTCCTCGCTCTTCTTCCAACGGGCATCGACTTTCCGGCGCAATGTCCCGGTCCCTGAACAAGGGACATCAAGCAAAACTTTGTCAGCCCGATTGATGAATTGCTGGGCGAGTTCCGTCCAATCGCCCAGCAAGGTTTTGATGTTGAAAAGTTTGAGCCGAACGGCGTTCTCTTCAACCAACTTCAAGCGGGAGGGATGGGAGTCGACAGCGATAATTTCCGCTTCGTCTTTCACCAACTCAGCGATGTGAGTGGTCTTGCCGCCGGGTGCAGCGCAAGCGTCTATGATGATTTCGCCGGGTTTCGGCTCTAAAAGGTAGGGCACAATCATTGCCCCTTCGTCCTGAACGGTGAACAAGCCACCGATAAAGCCGGGCAACTTTGTGACATCGTGGGTTGTGTCCAACCTCAAACATTCGGGCACCCAAGGGCTCGGTTCTATTTTCCTGCACCGAAACTCAAGGGCTTGTGCTACCAACTCTCTTTCGGTGTATTTGAGGTTGACGCGGATGCAAAGTGGGGGCGGTTCGTTGTTGGCTCGGCAAAGCGCCAAAGTCTCATCCACGCCCCAAAACTTGACCCAACGCTCAACCATCCAACGCGGGTGGGAAGTCGTTATGCTGATGTGAGAAACAGGGTCTTCGTCAAGGGACGGGATAGGAACACTTTGCCAACCTTCGCCCATGCTCCTGACGACAGCGTTCACGAGAGATGCAATCCCCTTGTGTTCAAACCGCTTCGCCAACTTGACATATTCGTTCCCAACAATCGGTGCAGGGTGCTTGAAGAAAATCAACTCGTAGGCTGCCATGCGCAAGATGTTGCGAGCAAAAACGGGAAGTTCGTCCAACGAGTAATCGCAGAAATGCTGGATGATGTGGTCAAGGTAAAGTCGCATTTTCACGACTCCCATCGCCAGCGCTGTTATCATTGCCCTTTCCTTCGATGGGAGCCGCTTCTGCCTCATCAGTTCCCGCAGGGACAAGTTGACATAGGCATCCTTTTTCTCTACCTCAACCAGAGCCAACAGCGCCAATTTTCTGGCAGGGCAAATCTGGTCAGCCGTTGTCGGGTGCACTATCCGGTAAGCCATAACAGGTCACCGCCCAAAAGCGGACACCGAAATCGAAAGCGCTTTCAGTCGTCTCGTGTGCTTTCGTTACTGTTGTTGAGTTTGTTCGCTGCTCGTTTGAGTTGGTTGAGATGGTTGCTGAGTTTGAGCAGTTAGCCGTTCCATCTCTTTCGCTGCCTGATATTCGCTCCAAGCGATGGCGATAACAAGCAACCCACCAAGCGCAAGCATCGGTCCCAAGGCGCCTTTGAGCACCACCAAAAAGTGGACCCACCAAAACACGAGCAACACTATCCCGACAATCACAGCCACGGCGCCCGCCAAGAAAGCAATCATCGTCCCCTTGGACATAAACTATCGCCTCCATGCCACCGAAATTTCTGCTGCATTTTGATTATGCCACCAATGTCCGAACTTGGGCGTGTTTTTAAGGTCGCTTGTTGTCGCGGGTGTAGTGCTATGATTGATGAGGCGGTTGAAAAGGGTGACCTTAAGGAGGGATTGAGATGCCTGTCAACAGAGAACGCTTTCTGGCGGATTTCCTTGAACTCGTCCGCATACCGAGCCCTTCGGGCAAAGAGAAGGAAGTCGCTCGGGCAGTGAGGGCGAAACTTGAAAGCATGGGTCTGACCGTAACGGAAGATAATGCAGGGGAAAAGTTTGGTGGCGAACAGGGCAACTTGATTGTCAAGGTTCAGGGCAACTTGGAAGGCGTCCCGCCGATTATGTTCAACGCTCACTTGGATACCGTCGTCCCCTGCGAAAATGTCAACCCAATCGTTGAGGGCGACAAAGTTCGGTCCGACGGGAGAACGATTTTGGGCGCTGACAACAAGGCTGGGGTTTGCGTGTTGCTGGAGTTTTTGCGCGTCCTCAAGGAAGACGGCATCCAACACGGTCCGCTGGAGATAGTTTTCACCGTCGCCGAGGAGACAGGGCTTCACGGGGCAAAGCACCTTGACTATTCCCTCGTCAGCGCAAAGGTCGGCTTCGTTTTGGATAGCGGTCCGCCGGTCAACAAAGTCATAGTCCAAGCGCCGTCGCAAAAGAATTTGCGGGTGGTCATAAAAGGCAAGGCTGCCCACGCAGGCGTTTCGCCTGAAAAGGGCATAAACGCAATTCAGTTGGCAGCAAGGGCAATTGCGGCGATGAGGCTTGGGCGAATTGACCACGAGACGACGGCAAACATTGGCGTCATTAGGGGAGGTTTGGCGACCAACATCGTGCCCGAAGAAGTTGAAATTTTGGGCGAAGCCAGAAGCCACGACCCGCGCAAACTTGATGAGCAAGTCGCCCACATGGTTGCCCTCTTTGAGAAGGAAGCGCAAAAAGGAGGCGGAAGTGCGGAGATTGAAGTCAAGGAAGTCTACCGCTCCTTCCGCATCACCGAGAATGACCTGCCAGCAAAACTCATAACGGTAGCCCTTGAGAAAATGGGGCTGAAACCGCAGTGGGAGATAACCGGCGGCGGCAGCGACGCAAACATCTTCAACGAACACGGAATTAAGTGCGTGATGATTTGTTGCGGTGAGGAAAGCCCCCATTCGCCCGAAAACGAAAGGCTTGACATCCCTTCTGCGCTCCAAAGCGTGGAGTTGCTGGTGAACATCGTCACTGCTTTCGCCCAAATGGGCAAGAACCTTTAACCCAACCCCTTTCACACCTTTCAACTCCATGCCAAACTGATGACGGGCAAATTTGAAAGCAGCAAGGAGGCGATGGGGCATGCGTTGGCTATTGACAACTTTGATTTGCGGGTTGATGGCAATGTGGCTTTGGGGACGGCAATCGCCATCTTTGTTGGTTGGTTATGTTTCTCGCGATGACGGTGCGTTCGCTTGGGTCAGAGAAGGCAAGACCGAAACTCCTCTCGGCGCGACGATTCACGAACTAAGGCTAACTTCACAACGCTGGAAGGGCATCACTTGGCGGCACACTCTCCTCGTCGTCCAGCCATCAAAAGTCACAAGCGATGTAGCAGTGCTCGTCGTCAGCGGTGGTAACACGGAGAGTAGGGGCGACACTCAAACCCGTCTCATTGCGACGACTATCGCTGCTCAAATCCAAGCCATCGTCGCAGTCCTTTTTGCTGTCCCGAACCAACCACTTTTTGACGGTCTCACCGAAGACAACCTCATTGCCCACACTTTCGTCAAGGTTTTGGAGACAGGCGATAAGGAGTGGGCTTGTTTGCTGCCGATGACCAAAAGCGCCGTAAAAGCGATGGACGCTATCCAGCAATTCGCCGAAAAGGAACTGGGCATAAAAGTCAATGGCTTCGTTGTCACGGGCGCATCAAAGCGGGGTTGGACGACTTGGTTGACGGCTGTTGCCGACCCAAAGCGCGTTAAAGGTATCGCTCCCATCGTTTACGACAACTTGAACATTCCAGCACAAATGCGACACCAACGCGAAGTTTTCGGTGGCTTTAGCGAGCAAATCAGGGAATACGAGGAACGAGGTTTGCTGGACTTGGTCGTCGGCAACGGCAAGGCACAGGAAATCGTTCAACTCGTTGACCCTTACTTTTACCGCGAAAGGCTGACGATGCCGAAACTCATCATCAACGGCACCAACGACCGATATTGGGCGCTTGATGCAGCCAACTTCTACTTCTACGACCTTCCGGGCGAAAAGCACATCCTCTATGTTCCCAACGCCGGTCACGGACTTGAAGGCGGGCTTGACAGAGTTTTGAGGACGCTCACAGCGTTCTTCAACAGGGTCGCTGGTCGGATTGCCTTCCCGAAGTTGCAATGGCAATGGAAGCAGGAAGGCAACTCAATGACGCTCGTTATCCGGTCGGAGCCGAAACCCAAAGAAGTTCTGATTTGGACTGCGAAAGCGCCGACGAAAGATTTCCGAGATGCAAAATGGTCAAGCCAAACCATTAACGATGCCGACGGCGAATTCAATTTCACCCTCAACCCACCTGAACAGGGATTTGCAGCAGCCTTCGCTGAACTCGTTTACGAAATTGGTGGGCAAAGTTTCTCCTTGTGCACGACCGTTCGCATCGTCGGTAAGTGAAAGCGAAGCAAGCGTTTGGGGAGCGACGGAGAAGTGTTGGCAGCATATCTTGAACTTTGGCGACGAGAACCGATTTTGCGCCGAATTTTGATGGTGTCGCTTTTAGCCGACACCGCCTTCGGCGCCCTCATTCCGTTCGTCAACTTCTACCTCAGCGATGAATTGAAGGCACCACCTCACATCACGGGTTTCGCCTTCGCTGGCTATCTGGCGGTTGAGGCAATCTTCAAAGCGCCTTTCGGGGCTTTAAGTGACCGATGGGGACGGAAAGCGGTGATGGTGCTTGGGTTGATGATTACAGTGACGGCGACGATACTTTTGGGCACAATCCGCTCCCACTATGCAGTCATGCTTTTGTTCCCTCTCGCTGGCGTCGGGTTCGCTGCTTTCTTCCCGACAATCGCAGCCTTCGTCGCCGATTACGCACCAGAGGAGCATCGCGGTGGGATGATGGGCATCCTAAACATGAGTTACCTGTCGGGGCTGGGAATCAGCGCTGCCGTCGGATTTCTCCTGCACCACAAAGCGGGGACTTACAAACACGCCTTTTTTGTCACAGCAGCACTTTTAACGCTCGCTGCCGTTTTGGTCATCGCCGTCTTGCCTTCAGTGAAAAGGGAACGACAGAAAGGGAGCAAACCGAAGCGACCTTTTTCCTTGAAACCACGCCTTGTCCGACTGCCCGCCTTATCCCGCCCTATTCTCATCCTTGCGAGCGTTTTCGCCATAAGCCAATTCGCAGCGTCAATGCAAGTTCCCGTCATCGTCCCTTACGCAAAGCAAGTCTTGAAATTGACGGACTTAGAACTCGGCTTGGGAATCTCGCTCGCTGCTGGCGCTTTAGCCCTCATCGCTGTGCCCATTGGTCGCATCTCAGATGACATCGGCAGGGAGACATCTTTGAGAGTTGCTTTGGCAAGTGCGACTTTCGCGTTGGCAACTTTCCCGTTCGCAAAAAGCATGATGCTCATCGCTGCGCTCGGCTTGCTCATCGGGTTTGCGTGGTTGTTAGCGTTTCCTGCTGCGTTGGCATTGGTCAGCGAAGTGGTGACTGACCAAGAAAGAGGGGCAGCAGTGGGGCTCATTTACAGCGGACAGGGGATGGGCGCAATCGTCGGCGCACCAGTTGGAGGAATTATCGCCGAACTGGCAACACGCATTTCAAGCAGCAAAGCGTTGGGTCTGAAGTTACCTTTCTTCGTCGGCGCTACCGCTTTGGCAATCGCTTTCGCCATGACCTTCTGGCTCAGTTACGAACTGGCAAAGAGACCTGTTGAAGTGGAAGAGCAGGAGTGAACTCATGGGCGAGAAAGTTGTGCTCATCACAAACTTGCAGCAATGGGAAGAGTGGCGAGAGGCTTGGGATGACCTGCTCTCAAACAGCACCGCTTTTGAAGCGCAAATCTTCCTCAGTTACGAGTGGCTAACCACTTGGTGGCGATTTTTCGGGTGCGGATTGCAAGGCGTTGAGTGCGGTTTGGGAAGCAGGAAATTGTTGGTGATTGCCGTCGCTGACGGAAGGCACTTGCTCGCCGCTGCACCGCTTTTCGTCTCGCATTCGCCCATCTTGCCGCTTGCCCGCATTGTCAAGTTCGTCGGAAATGGAAACGCCGACTACGGGGATTTTCTCGTTCGCAAGGGTTGTGAGGAAGTTGCGCAAAGGATTTGGCTTTGGTTGTTCGCTTGTCCTTCGCTTTGGCATCTCATTGCTTTGCACGAACTTCCCGAAAGCAGCGAAGCGATTTCATCGCTGCAACGCATGAACATTCCCGACGGTTTCCAAGCGGCGATTTTGGTCGGCGAAGTCTGCCACCGAGTGCCGTTGAACTGCGAAAACGGTTCGTGGCGAGAACGGGCGAGCAAGTCTTTGAGGGAGCAACTGAAGCGACGGGAACGACAAATTGGGCGGAACTTCAAAGTCCAGTTCCGAACGGCTGTAAACGGGCAGGAAGTTGAAGCGATACTCCCGCAACTTTTCGCTTTGCACCGGCTCCGTTGGGGTCAATTGGGTCAAACGGGCGTTTTCATTTTCCCGAAGGTCAGGAAGTTCCATCAAGAGTTCGCCCGACAGGCATTGAACCGCCGTTGGCTTCGGCTCCATTGGCTTACCCTTGACAATGTTACCGCAGCCGTCTATTACGCCTTCAAGGTCGGCGACTATTCAGGCTTCTACACTTGTGGCTTCAACCCGTCTTTCGGTCGCTACAGCGTCGGCAAAGTTTTGCTGGCGAAGGTCATTGATGAAGCGGAAAGGGAAGGTGCGAAAGTTTTTGATTTCATGCGCGGCGACGAAACTTACAAATCCGAGTTTGGAACGGTCACGCAACGCAACTTCCACCTTTTCATCTGGCGAAACGGAGAACTGCTATCACGCAACGCAGCCAACCTGCATCGGCTCACCACTTGGCTTTCTCTGTCGTTAAAGCGAGCGGCGCAAAGGTGAAAGCGACGGGATGGGTTCGGGGTTGAGCGTTGCGGGTTGAGAGTTACGGGTCAAGGCTTTTCTCCGAACGCTCAACTCGCAACTTTTTGTTAGTCCGCTTTGAGCAAGTTTCGTTTTTCGCAGCAACCGACTTCAGTCGGCGGAGAAAGCTTCTTCCTTCGCCTCTTTTATGGCTTCCCAGCCTTCACGAACGATGACGGGGAGCATCAAAAGGGATGCAACTGGGTCTGCCCACCACCACCCAAGCCAAGCGTTAAGTGTCAAGCCCAAAAGGAGCGTGAAGGAAAGGTAAGCGCAAACGATTGTTTCCATAGCGTCGGCTTCCAAAGCGCGGCTTTGAATGCGAGACGCAACGAAGCGCTTGCCCCAAGCCAGAACAGGCATGACAATTAGTGAGACGGTTGCGAGGACTATACCGACTATGCTGGCATTAGGTGCTTCCTTTGCGATGAGTTTTCCGATGGCTTCGTAAGCCACATAGCCCGACAGGAGCCAAAAAGTTATCCCCACGCCCAGCAAAGCGGTTCGCTCCGCCTTCTCAGTTTGCTCCTTTGAAACACCAACGAGTTCCCTTTTCAACCGCCACAGCAAGATTGCCCCCGAAACTGACTCAATAACGCTGTCAAGCCCAAAGCCAATCAGAGCGATTGAGCCTGCAAGCCAACCTGACCCAACAGCGACGAACGCTTCAACGGCGTTCCAGCCGATTGTGAAGTATTCAAGCAAGATGCCTCGTTGCAACCATTTCGTTCTCGCTTCCGACATTGCTTTTTCACCCACCGCAAGTTTAAACCCAAACGGCGTTAAAAACTTACGGCGAAAAATTTGGGAGGGCGAGGCTCCCGACGAGCCGAAAAAGGCAGCGAATAGCAAATGGCGAGTAGCGAATAGTTTTTCTGGAGGGCAGTGCTTTTGCACTGCCGAGAAAATTCGGCGCATCAGGAAGTGCGCCCACCAGAATTTTCTGCCGAGAAAATTTGGCTCTCAACCTCCGCACTCCGCACTTTGCACTTGACTGCGTCAGAATTTGGCACGGCGCAAATTGAGCAAAAGGGAGTGATGGCTATGGGATGGAAAGTAGGGTTTGGCGAGGTTGACATCACGCCGCCCATCGGGGTTTGGCTGACCGGGTTCGCAGCGCGAACGAAACCGTGCGACGACATCCATGACCCACTTTCAGCGAGGGCTTTGGTCTTAGAAAACGGGCAAGGACAAAGAGCCGCTATTTTGGCTCTGGACTTGATTGCCTTAACCGACGAACAAGTTGCGACAATCCGCCAACTGGTCCGAGAATGGACGGGCATTCAACCTCAAAACTTGCTCATCAATTGCTCCCACACCCACTCCGCCCCAGCAATCGGGCAACTTGCACCATCCAGCATGGGAATTGCCGACCCAGTTTACCTTGACTTGATGGTTCGGAAAGCAGCGACAGCCGTTAAGTTGGCGTGCGATAACTTGTTGGATGCGAAACTGTTCTTCGGGACA
>Ga0081478_139699_pt1 | contig 13637 bp, 13 predicted proteins | sample OctSprmetagenome_FD_70983 | JGI IMG/M metagenome (GOLD analysis project Ga0081478, IMG submission 70983) | Hot spring and microbial mat streamer communities from Octopus Spring Streamers, Yellowstone National Park, USA - T=80-84 v2 (version 2) | ecosystem: Environmental > Aquatic > Thermal... | reverse complement strand
CGTGAATGCTCTTTAAAAAGTATTCTTCAAAGTTTTGTTTTTCCTCAAGGTTTATAGGAATAGATATAGCATCTCCGCCCGCTATTATGGGTGCGTAATAGTGTATGGGATAGGTAGGGTTTGGCACCATTACCGAATCGCCGGGTTCCACCATGGCAAGGATAAGGTGCGAGTAGCCCTCCTTTGCCCCTATGGTCAGTATAGCCTCCGTTTCTGGGTTTAGTTCCACCCCATAGTTTCTTTTGTAAAAGTCGCATATAGCCTTTCTGAGCCTTGGTATACCCCTTGAGGAAGAATAGCCATGCACATTGTCCCTCCTTGCCACCTCGCAGAGCTTTTCTATTATGTGGGGTGCGGGTGGAAGGTCTGGGTTTCCCATTCCCAAATCCACAATGTCCTCTCCCTCCCTTCTGAGCTTCATCTTTAACTCATTGACCATGGCAAAAACATACTTGGGAAGCTTTTGGACCCTTGAAAAGATAAGCTCACTCATGCTCGCCTTCCTCTTCCAACTCCTTACATTTTATACACAAGGTAGTTACAGGTCTTGCCATGAGCCTTTCGAAAGGTATTTCCGCACCACAACCCTCGCATATGCCGTAAGTCCCTACTTCTATTTTATAAAGGGCATAGTCTATCTTCCGTAAAAGCTTTAGTTCCCTTGTTTTTAACCTCTGAAGGTTTATGTATCTTTCCGTTTCTATGTTTGCCCTGTCTATCTCGTCCCCTCCCTCAAAGGCTATGTTGGATGGGTCCCTTATCTGCTCTTGGGCAGAGCTGAGAATCTTCTGCCTCATTTCCAAAAGCAGGTTCTTTATCTGTGCAACCTGCTCTCCCGATAGATGGTGCATGCTATAATTATACTCAACTAACACCTCTAATTGGTGAGAAATTATTTAAACAGACAACACTTCCTTTGAAGGTAAGCTGTCCGCAAGCGTCCTAAGGCACAAACTCCTTTGATACCCTGTCCTTGCAAACTTCACTTTGTGGTAGCGGATAGGATGCTCATAAAACTATAAAGAGGAAATGAATTTTTCCAACTTTTCTGAATTTCTCGCCTGACGTATCTATAACCTTAAGTGCAGAAGAATCAAGAGCAAACGGAAAATTTGATAAACCAGAGGGAAAGGGAACAGTTAGAAAGGTTAGCCCTAATTCTATAAAAAGGAAAAGCTTGAAAGCTTAGAAAAGGCAAAGACACCTTTATGTGCTAAAATCCAAAAAGATTTTTGAGGGCGTGGCACCCCTCTGCCCAAAGTATTTGCCCCTGTATGGTCTTTCTGCGGGTTGGTCTAACCTCGCCAGCACGATCTGGCATATCTTCATTCCTTTGTAAAGCCTTATGGGCACACTGTTGGCATTGTATAGTTCAAGGGTGATCTGCCCCTCAAAGCCTGCATCTACCCATCCTGCGTTTTCAATGAAAAGTCCCAGCCTTCCCAAAGAGGACCTACCCTCCACAAAGGCAGTAATGTCCTCCGGTAGCCTTATATACTCCAAAGTAGTGGCAAGTAAAAAAGACTTTGGCTCTATGACTATACCCTCTTCGGGGATACTCCTTCTTTCCACGGGCAATTCCTCCGCCCTAACGTCTATAAAATCCGCCCTATAAAAAATCACATCCTCTCCGAGGGTGAGGTCTATGGAGGATGCTTGAATGTTTTCCTCCTTAAGTGGATCTATACTGAGCCTTCCTTCCTGTATGAGCTTTTTTATGCTTCTGTCGGACAAAATCATCCCTTTCAAGTGGGGGTGGAGGGACTCGAACCCTCACGGGGGGTTTCCCCTGGGGATTTTAAGTCCCCTGCGTCTGCCAGTTCCGCCACACCCCCAGCCTTTAATATTTTAACCACATACTCCGCTGCTTCTGGAAGGACTTTTAAATTTATGCCGTTAATCTGTGCGGGCATACAGTCTATTAGAGCATTTAACAAAAAGACACCCTCAAAATCCTCTAATCTATCAACTTTTATGCGTTCTTCTTGAACCTCTATGCGGGTTTTCAAAAGCCTTAAAGTAGTCCCCTCAAGCCTTCCACATTCCACCGCGGGTGTGTAGAATTTGCTTCCCTTCAAAAAGAGCAAATTGGCGGAGGATGTCTCGCACACCTCTTCCCTCTCGTTGATAACTATACCATCGTAAAAACCATCCCTAAGGGCATCTCTTTTAACCAAAACATTAAAAAGATAGCTGGTAGTTTTGTGTTTGCATAGTGGATCCTCCGAATGTCTTCTGTAAGAAGAGAGTTTAAGGGAAAGGGGAGCCTTGGGCAGGTTAAGTTTTTTCTTTATTATGAGCTTTTGGTAAGTTTTCGATGAGCCACCGTAATAGTCATCACCTTCAGAAAGAAGGCAGAACTTTAGGTAGGTAGGCTCCTCCACCGGCAAAAGACAGTCTTTTATGAATTCCTCATAGCTTGGACATGGAATCCCAAAGAACTCTGCGGAACTTTTTAGCCTCTCATAGTGCAGTTTTAACCTTTCTTCCGTAGAAGGGAGTTTTATGGTCTCAAAGAGTCCCTCTCCGTATAACAGGGTCCTGTTGATCACTCCCATTCCCTCTCTGCGTAAACCTTTTGTAAGCTTTGGGGGATTTCCACCTCAATGCCAAAGAGAAGCTTCATCTGGAGGGCGTTGAGAACAGCCTTTGCCTTCGCGGTATTGTTAAAGAAAATGTAAGTTTCCCTATCTCCAAGGGCTTGGACCTTTTCCTTTAGCTTTTTCAGTTCCTCCAAAGAGTATAGGTAGTCGTAGAGGTTCTCCAGATCCCTTCCGTGGAGTCTAACGTAGTTTATAGAGCCCACACCCACCCACGGACCCACCAAAAACTTGTCACCCTTGGGTGCATCACAGTTAACTATAGAAAAACCCACATCCTCCAAAAATTGGTAAAAGTCCGCCCTTCTAAAGCTCTTATTTCTTACTTCCAAAACCCGGTCAAAGCCTCTAAAATCTTCAGAGAGTTTTTCTATGTAGCTTAAAGCCTCCGCGGAGTATCCAAAGTTGTTTGGAAATTGAAAAAGGATGGCTATGAGCCTTTCCTCCTTGACTATGGGCTCTATGGAGTAAATAAACCTTCTAAGGTCCTCTTGGGAGTAATTTCTTCTGTGGGTGAATACCCTGTGAGCCTTTAGGGCAAACCTTAACTTGCTTGTTCTTTCCAAAAGGCTTTTGACTGTTGCCCTGTCGGGAAATCTGTAGAAGGGGGCGTTAAGCTCAAGGACATTGAAAAATTTTTCGTAATAGTTGAGCCACTCCTGTTTTTTTATACGGGATGGATAAAAAGCGCCTACCCAATCCCTGTAATAAAAACCGCTACAACCTACATAAACCCTCAAGGGGTAAATTTGGACTTAAAGTCCTTCAGTGCTTCGTCAATGCGCCTTTTGATGTCGTCATCCAAAGCCTTCTTTTCCCTAATGTCCTTGAGTATGTCGGGTCTTTGTCTATCCAAGTATGCGTATAGTTCCCTTTCAAACTTCCTTACCGCTTCCACAGGAAGGTCGTCCAAATAGCCGTTGGTTCCCGCGTATATGGCTACGATTTGCTTTTCTACGGGTATGGGATTGTAAGGCTCCTGCTTGAGAAGTTCCACAAGTCTTAGACCCCTGTTTATAGTCTGCTGGGTTGCCTTGTCAAGCTCAGAGGCAAACTGAACAAAGGCTTCCAGTTCTCTAAACTGAGCCAAATCTAACCTTAGGGTGCCCGCCACCTGTTTCATAGCCTTTATTTGCGCCGCACCACCAACCCGAGACACAGAAAGACCTACGTTTATGGCAGGTCTGATACCCTTGTTAAAGAGGTCTGGTTCCAAGTAGATCTGCCCGTCAGTTATGGAGATCACGTTGGTGGGAATGTATGCTGCCACGTCTCCAGCTTTTGTTTCAATTATAGGAAGGGCTGTCAAAGAACCCGCACCCAGCTCGTCGTTGAGCTTGGCAGCCCTCTCTAAGAGCCTTGAGTGAAGGTAAAAGACATCACCCGGGTAGGCTTCCCTTCCGGGAGGTCTTCTCATCAACAAAGATAGCTGTCTGTAAGCTTCCGCATGCTTGGAAAGGTCATCGTATATTATCAAGGCATGCTTTCCATTGTCCCTGAAGTATTCACCTATGGTGCATCCCACGAAGGGTGCCAAGTATTGCAAAGAGGCTGGGTCTGTGGCGGAAGCTACCACCACGCAGGTGTATTCCATAGCTCCGCTTCTTTCTAAAAGCTCTATGATCCTTGCGGTGGTGGAGCGCTTCTGTCCTATGGCTACATAAATACAGTATACATCCGTATCTTTTTGGTTCAAAATGGTGTCTATACATATGGTAGTTTTACCCGTGGACCTGTCTCCTATGATCAGCTCCCTCTGACCCCTTCCTATGGGGATCATGGCGTCTATTGCCTTTATGCCCGTTTGCAGTGGCTCATGAACAGACTTCCTTTTTACCACACCGGGGGCTATCTTTTCCACTGGAGACCTGTATTCATACTGAATTGGACCTTTCCCATCAAGGGGATTTCCAAGGGGGTCTATAACCCTACCTATGAGCCCCTCTCCCACCGGGGCGTCCAATATCCTTCCGGTCCTTCTTACCAATGAACCTTCCCTTATACCGCTTTCGCTACCAAGGATGATCAGACCCACGTTATCCTCTTCCAAGTTGAAGGCAAGACCTAAAGTTCCACCTTCAAACTCCACTATCTCGTTTGCCATAACATTGTCTAGTCCATAAGCCCTTGCCACACCGTCACCCACATAATAAACCACACCTACCTCTTCCATCTTTATGGACTCTTCCAAGCCCTTTAGCTGTTCCCTCAGCATCTGCAAGGCTTCTTCATAACTGATGGTTGCCATCACAACACCTCCTAAAATTGCAATTTTGGTTTAATATTATAACCAATCAATTTTAGGAGGGGAAAAATGATTGTAGATGTGGCTAAAAAGGTTATAAGATTAAAGGTTGTCTATTATGGTCCGAGCATGTCCGGCAAAACCACCAACCTTGAAAAACTCTCAGCCCTAAACGGGTTAAAGCTTACGAAGATAGACACAAAGGGTGATAGGACATTGGTCTTTGACTTTTCCACGAAAACGGTGCAGGTGGGCGATATAACCGCAAGCTTTGCAATTTACACCGTACCTGGTCAGGAAATATACAAAGACATGAGGATTACTGTTCTTAGGGGTGTGGATGGTGTTGTGTTTGTGGCAGATGCTCAGGAACACAGGTTGGGCGAAAACATAAAGTTTTTCAATTTACTCAAGGAAGACCTTAATAAGGTAGGCAAAAGATACGAAGAGGTGCCGGTGGTTATACAATACAACAAAATGGATCTGCCAAACGCCTTACCTTTTGAAGTGTTGGAGGAGAAAATAAACAAAGATAGGCTACCATCCGTCTGCGCAATTGCAATAAATGGAGAGGGAGTTGTAGAAACTTTTGACTTGCTGGAAGGACTATTAATATCAAAGTTGGAGCGTATGATAGGATGATATCCGGATACCTGAGTTCTCAACAGGATTTTGTAGACCTGATAAACGGCTATCTATTTAACAAACAGGGAGTGCTTGAAATATATCTAAAAGGGAGGTCAATAGAGCTTTACATTGAAAATGGCTATATCAAAGGCTTTTATGCTGGCACTGAAGGGTTAAAAACCGAAGAAATAAACAAAAAGTCCCTCTTAATATACAGCCTGTTTAGCATGTTTGACGATCCAAATGCCCTGTTCTCCTTTAAAAAAGCTCCAGAGGAGGAATACCACTTTAAGTTGGAAGAACCAATATCTGCGGAAGAGCTGATCTTACAGCTTCAGCTTGCCCATCAAGAGTTCAAATCACTTCTCAATTTGATCATAACACCCTATGCCACCATTAGAGTGCTAAAACCCTTTGAAAATATGCAGAATTATGATGGTAGGACCTTTGTCTCTGTTATTCTCACTTCCACCGAGACATTAGTATCGGAAACAAGAAAGCTTCAAGAACTTCTTCGTGCCGGCTTTTTGGATATAGGGCAGTTTTCCGCGCCAGAGGTGGGCAAAAGAATTTATGAGGTAGATTACATAGTAAGGGATGTGTATATAAAGAATGTAAATCTATTCTCCGTGCTTGAGAGTTTGAAAATGAGTAAATTCACAGGTTTTATAAACATATATGATAATTACAGCAACTATGAACTTTACATTCAAAAGGGTAAGGCGGTAGCCCTATATCCATACAATTTTGACTTTTTTGATTTTATCCTAACTCCTCGGACATCTTCTGTTATAGATGTGGTAAGTATGCCTGAGGAAATTCTTAACAAGTTTATTCTAAAACACTCAAAAAGAAAGCTTATATCCAGTCTTCCGGATAGCTTTATAGAGTTGGGTAAAACTTTTATGGGAATTATAAAAAACGGATTTACTGGATTGCTTGTCCTTCAAAGAGCGAACGAGCGTATGTATTTTGCTTACGAAGATGGCGTTTTATTGGCTTCCCTTTTGGAGGGCAAAAATCTAAAAATATACAACGCAGAACCTTACAGGGACGGTTTTTTAACGGACCTTATTCCCTTTGAACCTATGGAGAATTTGTTGGAGGTTGTGCACCTTCTTTTTATAAATGTGGTCTATAGCGTTCTTTTTAAGCACAGCAATCAAGTGACACAAGGCATACTTCACCATCTTTCTTCCTCTGACCTTTTCAAAATAGAAGAGGGTAGTATATACTTTAGGGCAGACCCAAGGGGTAGAAGAAGGGAGATCTTGGGTTTTCTCTCTTTCATATTGGATGTAGGATACAAAATACTAGGTAAAAAGAGGCTGGAGGAGGAATTAGAAAACTCCCTCCATCCTTACAGAGACATCTTTAAAGTTTTGGAAGTAGAGGAATATGCAAAGTTCTGGAATGAATGTGTTATTAGTTGAGGAAAGGCTGTTCTAAAAATCCCTTATCGGGACTGTCGCCTCAGCCTCTAAAGGGACTAACCTATTCCTCACCCTATCCCACACCCCTTCCACCAACACCGGCTTCAGAGGAGAAAGGTCCCTTGGCAAGACCTTTCCAAGGATAGGGGAGAGGAGGATGGCAACTTTTTAGGTCCGTGATGGTATAAATGACATCTATAGAGGGTTTCATACTTAGCATTCCAAGGGAACCTCTTGCTAACCATTAACTAGTCCAGTCTATGAATAACAAAAGTTGACATCTTCTTTTATCGGGAGAACAAAGAGAAAGAGGGTTTTGGACTTGCAAGAGCTAAGCATTCACTTAGAAAGTGAAAAGGGAAAAGGAACCAAGGTTTACCTTTGTAGAAGGCTCACTCCTTAAACAGAAGAATTCTCTCATTGGGTCTTTGAAGCTGCATTTTTTCTCTGACAAACTTTTCTAGTTGAAAGTCTGATTCCTTTTCCACCAACTCTAACTCTTCCTCTAACTTCATGTTTTCATTTTTTAGAGCTTTTAACTTTTTATCCAGCTCCCCCATGTTATCCTTCATTTTTTTTATTTCCATAAGGTTGTATCTTCCAAAGAACAGATTGTATGCGGTGAAAAATAGCATAAGCAGAAAGAAAAGCAATGCTAATCTATCTGCCCGCGAACCTCCAGAATTCCTCTTTGCCCACAAACCTTCCCGCATATCCAAGGTCCTCCTCTATGCGCAAAAGTTCATTGTACTTTGCAACCCTATCGGTCCTTGAGACGGAACCCGTCTTTATCTGCCCCGCGTTGACAGCCACTGCCAAATGGGCTATAAAGGTGTCTTCTGTCTCTCCAGAACGATGGGAGATTATTGTATTGTAGCCATGTTCTTTGGCAAAGGCTATGGTCTCCATAGTCTCTGAAAGGGTGCCTATCTGGTTTAGCTTTATGAGTATGGCGTTGGCAATGCCCTTTTCGAAGCCCTCCCGCAGGGTGTTTATGTTGGTGGTAAATAGGTCATCTCCCACCAACTGCACCTTAGAGCCAAGCGCTTGAGTGATCAACTTCCAACCCTCCCAGTCGTTCTCTGCCATTGGGTCCTCCAAGGATACTATCGGAAATTTTTCAATTAGCTTAAGGTAAAACTCCACCAGTTCATCTGCCCTTAGCTTTTTGCCCTCTATGTGGTAGAGGTCATCCTCGTAGTAAAATTCAGAGGACGCACAGTCTAAAGCCAAGAGCACATCCTCACCCGGCTTGTATCCGGCGGACTCTATAGCCCTCATCAAAAACTCCAAGGCTTTTTCTGTGTTTTCCAGGTTGGGAGCAAAACCTCCTTCATCTCCCACATTGGTAGAATAACCTTTCTCTTTGAGAAGTTTTTTTAGTGTATGAAAAACCTCCACTCCAGCCCGGAGGGCTTCAGAGAAGCTTCCACCACATACGGGCAGGATCATAAACTCCTGAATGTCCAAAGGATTGTCCGCGTGCACCCCTCCGTTGATCACATTCATCAAAGGCACGGGCAGTTTGTTCCCAAAGAGACCTCCCAAGTATCTGTACAAGGGCACTCCAAGATGGTTTGCCATAGCCTTTGCGATTGCCATGCTAACCCCAAGGATCGCATTGGCTCCCAGCCTGCTTTTGTTTGGTGTGCCGTCTAACTCTATTAAAAGTCTGTCTATTTCCCTCTGATTGTAAGTGGGCAAACCCTTAAGCTCTTTGGCAATTATACCGTTCACATTATCCACAGCCTTTAAAACACCCTTTCCCAAGTATCTTTTGGGGTCGTGGTCCCTGAGCTCCAAAGCTTCCCTCTCTCCGGTGGATGCACCGCTTGGCACTATAGCCCTTCCCACCGCACCAGAGGATAGTCTAACTTCCACTTCTACGGTGGGGTTTCCTCTTGAGTCCAAAACCTCCCTTGCTTTCACTTGTTCTATAACTGCCATAAGACTATTTTAAACCATATGGAACTGCCACGCCTTTATGCCATAACAGATTCCAAAAGGTACGGAGAGAATTTTGAAGAAACCCTCAGAAAGGTCCTTGACAGGGGCGTCCGAATGATCCAACTGAGAGAAAAGGAGCTTACCGGGAGGAAGTACTATGAGCTTGCACTCAGGGTGCGAGAGATCACCAAAGAATACTCCGCTCTTTTGTTCATCAACGACCGGGTGGATGTTGCCCTTGCGGTCAATGCGGACGGTGTGCATCTGCCAGAAAAGGGTATACCGCCCAAGGTGGTAAAGGAGATAGCACCAAAACTTCTGATAGGATACTCTGCCCACAGCTTGGAATCAGCCCTTTACGCCCAAGAGCAGGGAGCAGACTTTATAACCCTCAGTCCCATCTTTGAAACCTCCTCACACCCTGAGGCTAAACCTCTGGGCCTTTTTTACCTACAGGAAGTTGCCAAAAGGGTAAGCATTCCCATCTATGCCTTAGGTGGTATAACTTGGGATCGGATCAAACTTTGCTACAAAAACGGTGCCTACGGCGTAGCGGGTATAAGCCTCTTTATACCTTCTCAAGAAAAGTGATGTATATGCTCTTTTGGGTTCCGCCAAAATTCACAACAGCCTTATCTCCATCTACCCTCACTACCACGCCTTCTCCAAAAACTCTGTGCCTTACCCTCTCTCCAGCCCTAAGCTTTATCTTTGGAGTTAGCTCTGGCAAGGAAGTGGTCTTTTTAAAGGCAGACAGATCCAAAAACCTCTTGTCTATGTCCGAGAGAAACCTGCTTGGAGCACTCTCTTTATCCTTCACATAACTCATGTACAGCAGGTCCTTAGCCCTTGTAATAGCCACATAAAAGAGCCTTCTTTCTTCTTCTAATTCCCTTTGGTCCTCTAAACTCTTCTCATGGGGCAAAATGCCCTCCTCAAGCCTTGGGATGAAGACCACTGAAAATTCCAGGCCCTTGCTGGCGTGAATGGTCATTAGCCTTACCCCTTGCCCCTTTTCTTCATCCTCTTGCATCAGGCTAACCTCCTGCAGGACTTCCTCTAAGTTGTATCCTTCCATCGCCTTCTCTCTTAGGTATCTCAAAAGTTCCTTCACATTCTCTTCCCTTTCCATCCAATCCTTTGGGTATCTCTCTTTCAATCCCTCAAAGAAATCTATTTGGTGTAGAAACTCCTCAAGAGCCTGTGCATAGTTGTCTAGAGAGCGGGAAAGTTTGGAAAGTTTAGAGAGGAGGTTATAAAGGACTTTTGCCCTTACGGGGGATAGTTCCTTAAGGGCTAAGGTAGTAGCCTTCAGCCAGTCTCCCGAGTAAAACCTCTCTATGAAGTTTATAGTCCCCTTTCCTACTCCCTCCGCAGAGACCTCCAAAGCCCTAACAAAGCTCGCTCTGTCCGACCTATTAACCAGTAGCTTCAAAAAGCTCAGTGCATCCTTGACTTCCGCCCTCTCAAAAAACCTGACCGCACCAACCACCTTGTAGGGAATACCTGCATTAAAGAGCGCCCTTTCGTAGCTATCCATCAGATGGCTAACCCTAAAGAGCACCGCTATCTGGGAGAGGGGATAATGACCGCTTAAACGCTTTATCTCTTCCGCCACCCACCTTGCCTCTTCTTCTGGCTTTGAAAATCTTCTAACAACGGGCTTTTCTTCCCCATCCCGCACCGCTATCAAGCGAGGGATAAGCTCCTTCCACTCTGCCAAGGAAGCAGATAGCACACAGTTGGCAACCTCTATTATGAATTTTTTAGAACGGTAGTTGTATTCAAGCTTGACCACCTCTGGGTTGAAGTCTTCTTTGAACCTCAGCATATTGTCCGGTCTTGCATAACGCCATTCATATATGCACTGGTTTGGGTCTCCCACCACGCATACGTTTTCTCTACTCAACCTTTTAACGATCTCATACTGGATGGTGTTGGTATCCTGAAACTCATCCACCAAGATGTAATCAAAGCGGTCCCTTAGGTCCTTTACCTTACATAGTCTAAGAAGCTCCCACATAAGGTCCGAAAAGTCCAGCAGGGCATTCTCTCTCAGAAGGTATATGTACTCCTCAAAGAGCCCTTCCAAAAGTGGGTCAGAAGGAGGCTTTAGGTCCTCTCTCCTTTTGGAGATGTATGCCTTAAAGTCTTCAATCCTCTTGGCGTCTATTCCCTTTTTTCTGAAAAGTTCTTTTATAAATTTGTTTTTCTCTTCCTCATCCAAAATAGAAAAATTTTTGGGAAGGTCTATAAGGCTGGCGTATTCTCGGAGGAGGCTCAAAGCTACCGAATGAAAGGTACCCACCCATTTTAGCCTTATACCCGTTACCTTTTCTATCCTCTCTGCAATTTCTCTTGCCGCTTTGTTAGTAAAGGTAAGGGCAAGAATACGGTCTGGGCTAAGGGAAAGCTCTTTCAGAAGATACTCTACTTTGTGGGCAAGGGTTTTCGTTTTTCCTGACCCTGCACCCGCAATAACCATGATGGGAGAGCCAAAGTGTCTTACCACTCTCTCTTGGGATGGATTGAGCTCGCCCATTGAGACTATTATTTTAGCAGTTTGAAAAATGTGAAAAAACTTAAAAATTTAAGAAAAATTTAACATCTGGAAGTTTTTATGATGTAAATCATATTTGAGAAAAGACTTTCCAAATATACTTATATAACCATACCGCAGAGGAGGACTAAAATGGCACAGCATGAGGTGCACCACCACCTTGGAGAGCATGAGTACAGCTATTGGCCTCTACCGTTAGGCATAGCAACACTTCTACTGCCAGTAACCTTTATATCCTACTTCGTATGGCAAAAGCCCTTGCTCGCACTGGTCTTAGGTGGTGTATCGATAGCCCTCTTTATCCTCTCCTTGGCGGGTTGGGCTTACGAGTTCTTTAAGAAGGGCCATGAGGAGGGTTTAGGATTCCCCGCAATGGTCTTCTTCGTGGTCTCTGAGGTGGTGATCTTTGGCACCATGTTTGCAGCCTTTTACATGGCAAGGGTTGCCAATGCAGACCAATGGCCAAACTGGGTACCAAAGGAAATGAACTTAGCAATGCCCGTCATCCTAACGCTCATCCTTTGGACTTCAAGTGCAACCGCTGTAGTTGCTGAAAAAGCTACCCACAGTGGAAAAAAAGCCCTTGCTGTCCTCTTTTTCTTGATAACCATAGCTTTAGGTTTGCTCTTTGCGGTTTTACACATTCTTGAATGGAGCCACCTCTGGCATGGTGGTTTTACCATCAGCTCTAACATGTATGGCACAGGTTTTTATGCCCTAACTGGCATTCATACCTCACACATATTTGTGGGTATCTTTATGCAAATAGCTGCAATACTGCTACTTTTGACCAACCAAATATCCCATCACAAAGGACAGACCTACATAAGGGCAACAGTTCTTTACTGGCACTTTGTGGATCTGATGTGGCTCTTGGTGGCGAGCAGTGCATACCTTGTAGGTAGCTTAGTATGAGGTTGTTGCTTTTGCTCTTGCTACCTCTTTTTGTTATGGCTTATAGGCTTTCTAACTATGGAGAGCAAGACGTGTCTGTAGTCAAAATTCAAGAGGAGTTCTTTTTAGGGAAGGAGATTCCCGATGCAAAGGTGCTAACCCTCAATGGCACAAAAAGATTGAAAGAATTCATGGATGGGAAACCGACCGCCCTTATATTTGCCTATTACACCTGTGAAACCGCCTGTCCTCTGACAGTTAGCAATGTGCAAAGAGCTTCAAAGTCTAACTTTGCGGGCTACAGGTTTGTGGTGCTTTCCTTTGATGAGAGGGATAATTTGGAAACCCTAAAGGCTTTTATTGACAAGAACTTTGGAGGAAAGGTTCCAGAAAACTGGTTGGTGGGACTTTTGTCCAAGGAGGATATAAAGAGGCTCACAGAGGCAACGGGCTACAAGTTCTACTATGTGCCAAGAGACAAAATCTTTATTCACACATCTGCAATCATCTTCATATCTCCCTCCGGCAAGATCACCAGATACCTATACGGAGCCTTTCCTACAGAGAGGGACCTAAGGCTTGCCTTTGCGGACGCCCAAAAGGAAAAACCTACCCTAAGCAACATAATAGACCTTGCCTTGCTTGCCTGCTACAGGTATGACCCCGCAAGGAGCAAGTATGTAATAGACCCAACGGTAATTTTTGCCCTTTTAGGCGTGTCTTTGGTTGTGCTTACCTTTTCCTTGGGCATATATTACAAAACCCGAAGGGAGGTATTAAGATGAGGCGCACCAGTTTATTAACCCTGTTGATGGCCGGCTTTTCCTTTGCACAGCCTCTGGCGGAACCAGCCCACTTGTGGGAAAACATGTATTACATATGGTTGTTTATAGCTGTGGTAATTTATCTTGTTGTGTTCATTCCTGGTGCTTACTTTTTGATCAAGTACCGCTACAGAAAGGGCGTCAACGAAGAGGCACAGCATGTTAAAGAAACTCCAGCTTTAGAGGTCCTATGGACTATAATTCCTGTAATAATAGTTATCTACCTTGCTACACAGAGCTTTGCCTTTTACAAAACCCAAAGGACCGCACCCGCAGATTCTTTTGAGATAAAGGTTACTGCCTTTATGTGGGGTTGGCAGTTTGAATATCCAAACGGAAAGCAGGTCATTGCCTTCTTTAACATGTTTGAGGACCCAGATACGAAATCCTACCTTCCCTTTGATAAAATCGCTGACACCGCAAAGGCATACATTCCTGCGGGCGTTCCCATAAAGGTTCTTCTTACTTCTCAAGACGTTATACATTCCTTTTATGTGCAACCTGCAA
>Ga0081478_138439_pt1 | contig 13664 bp, 8 predicted proteins | sample OctSprmetagenome_FD_70983 | JGI IMG/M metagenome (GOLD analysis project Ga0081478, IMG submission 70983) | Hot spring and microbial mat streamer communities from Octopus Spring Streamers, Yellowstone National Park, USA - T=80-84 v2 (version 2) | ecosystem: Environmental > Aquatic > Thermal springs... | reverse complement strand
TTAAATGTAGTTCCATCGTTGGGGAAGCAGGTTGATATAGGGTTAAAGTAATCAGCTGAGTGATATTGCCGAGCTACATATATTTGAACTTGCACATCAGCATAGTTAGAATTACCACAGCTATTTACAACTTGAACCCTTGCTGTAACTTGCTTTGAATAAGAAGAATAATATGTGTGTTGAGTCATGTTAGATGGAGTTGTTTTATCTATAACACCGTCTCCGTCAAAATCCCATCTATATTCAATAATTGGAAAGAGCGATATAGCAGTAGCTTGGAAAGTTACGGTCAAAGGAGCATAACCTGATGTTGGGTTTGCGTAAAGAGAAACTTGTGGTATATCACATTCTGGTTGAGCCAAAATAACTACTCTTAAAGTTTTTGTATCTGTATCTCCATCTGAATCGTAAATTGTGATGCTTGCCGTATATTCTCCTGCTGATGAATATCTGTGGGTTATAGATGGTGATGTTGTTTCTTCTTTGTATCCATCTCCAAAAACCCAGACATATTTTGAAACTTCAAAATCATCTTCTGCGATTACAGATAAAGTGACATCAAAAGGAGCTACGCCAGATGTAGCTGATGCCGAAAAGCTCAAAATACGAGGAGGTGAATTCAGAACCTGAATCGCTATGGGTTGCGATACTATTTCAGAACCTATATCTGTTATAACCGAAACTTTTGGATAGAATGTTCCAGCAAATCTTGGATTATAAAAGTGGGTGACTGAGTTTTGAGTTGTTTCCGTTCCTGATAGATCACCAAAGCTCCATCTATATTTCAAAGGTGTAGAGGATGTTGAGACTTCAAACTTTACAACTTCTTTTCTTCTCACTTGGGTTTTATCGGCAGAAAAAGATAGTATTTTGAATTCAGGGAAAACCTTTATATTTACCGAATCGCTTGCTTCTATTCCGTCCTCACTTTTCACTTTTGCAGTAATTTTGAAATCTCCCTGCTCTTTGAGTTCAACCACAACATAATTTGAGTATGTTTTTATATCTTCTTTGCCGTCTCCGTTTGTATCAAGAGATATAAAACCTGCGAAATCTTTTGCGTCTATTCTTAGTCCTACCTTCAAAGGAGCGTGTCCGCTTACCTTATCAGGATATATTTTCACATAAGGTGTTATTGGATTATTTTTGACCTTTATATTTATTTTCTTTCGAACACAGTTCCAGTTCTCATCACACACGCTGAAATTAACATAAGATAATGTATCTTGATTTACTCTACCTGTGTATAAAATCGGAGAAAGAGAGTAAATATTGGAAAGAGAAAAGGAATAATTATTCTTATAATCACTAACCCAAGCTGAAAGTATCAATTCTTCTGGTGATGAATCTGGGTCAGAGACTTTTATCTCAAACGGCACATAAGTCCTTTCATCAAATTCATAATCAACCCCTTCTTTGAGCTCCTCACCTTTTGCAAATATAGATATAGAAGGTTTCTCTGTTAAAACTCGAACAAATTTACATCGTGAGTCGTATGAAAAATCATCAGAAACATAAACACATATATATGAGCTTCTTTTGAATGTAAAATCTATGCTATCACCTTGACCTATATCTGCGGAAGAATAAGAACTCTCTCTCCACAGAACTTTCGGATTTTTTCCTCCTGTATATGAAACGGAAAGTTTAGCTTTTTCATTTTTCTTCACAGAATCTGGTATTGAAAAGTTAGTGATACGGACAGGAATTTGCAGAACTATTTCTCCTAAATCTAACTCTTCAGAGCTAAGATCAGACAGCAAAGACACAACTTTTGGAGAGCTTAATCCATAAGCTGATATAGTAATTTCTTTTTCCGCCTTAAAATTTACCTGCAAAGACACCGAAAAAGTTCCATCTTGTAAAGTGGAAATGCATTTTCCTTGGGCAGAAGTCCATAAACATACCGTCCAGTCAGGTATAGGTTTTTTATCTTCATCTACTAATTTTCCTTTTATTTTTAATTTTTTTATTGGTAAGACGACTTTTCCGATATAAAGATAGGGCTTTTTCACTTCTCTTGACCAACCATAAAGTTCGTAATGATATGAAGATGATTCAACAGGAGAAGGAATATCTAATAGGTTAAAGCCCAAAGATGTTTTTAGGTCAAGCGCCTGACCGTTTACAAGTATCTTTGACCTTGTTTCACCTCCGACCCTTATTCCGGGAGCTGGGACATAAGCTATTATGCGTGAAGATGTTTCTACATATCGAACTCTTTCGTCGCTTTTTGGAGTGCAGATATACTTTGAAATCTCCTGCGAAAAAGAGCAGTCCATAGGATTTTCAGAGTTTGAACATACATAGTAATTTTTATCTTGAATGAAAGAACATCTCACAGCCCACAATCTTTCGCCAAAATATGAAGAACCTCCCTTTACTATTTCGTCCATTTTGAAAACAAAATCAACAAAAGAGCTCAACATTTTAAAGAAGGTTGTAATATCATCTGCATAAACATCTAATGTGGTGGTTCCCGATGTAGATGTCTGCTTTGGCTGAACTCGTGGCGAGCTAAAAACTTGATAAGATAATTGAGCTTTTGGGGCAGCAGATGGTTGAGGTCCCATAGGAAACGGGAAAAATGGAGCAAATAAATCTTTACACTGAATAGGCACAACATTTTGAGCTCTTAAAAATGCATTGAAATCTTTATGGAATCTATCTATATAAGGTTGAATGGTTTCCCACGCTTTTGCTGATTTCCATTCCCTATGCTCTCCCCAGGCTTGAATAGCCTGAGCTCCGAACATACCAGCCGTCTGAGCAAGGAAAGCTAATCTACTAAAAGTTTTTTCTGCAACTCCTTTCAAAAGCCCTCCTATTGCTGGGACTGCCGATCCTAAACATTCAAGAGTTTCCTCACTAATGAGGAGGCTTGCTGTTTTAGATATAATGTTTTGAATAATATTTTCCGGGTTTGTAAATTGCGCGGCTAATGCCTCGGCAGGATCTTCTCCTTTCGCAATAGCAGCTGCGGCATTAGACATAAAATCCTTAAAAGCTCCTAAACCAACAAATTCATTTATGGCTTCTATGGCTGCCCTTCCGCACTTAGAAACTCCACCGCTCTCAACAGCCTTGCTTATAGGACCCCAAATCCCACTGTATATGTCATCAACTATAAAAGATACGAGCTGTGCTTTTGCTTCCTTACCTATTTCATCCCATCTCTCATAGAATATTTGGTCTGATGAAGCTCTGCCTATGGGTTCAAGTCCTTTTTGCACAGCCTTTATATATCCCAGAGCCTTCTTAAAATCTTCTTTGATATTTCCACTACCAAAATCAAGCGCTGCTGATGCCTTACTCAAGGCATTCCTATGAATGGTATATGTATTCCCGTCTATTAACCCGTTCAAATAAAGGTTAAAAAGAGCATCTTTCATAGCCTCAATATCACGTGAAAGAATACTTCTGTAATTATTTATTATATCGTTGCAGTTCACACCACCTCCACCAGGATCTCCGTCTGGAGGAATTTTATCTGGAATACCGTTGAGGTAATCATCATAAGGACCAAACATTTTTCCTTTTGATGGATTATCATGAACTGGATCGCTCTTTTTTACATCTACGCCGGCAATTCCATTATTATCTGTGTATGCCCCTTTCCAATCGCCACCGCCATAAGTATTTCCTTGTGAAGATATGCGAAGACCAGAGACAGGTTTTCCATCGCTATCAACAAATTGTGCAACCACAGCTGCGTGAGACGAAACAGGGTAATCAACATTCCAAGATGAAAAATGTTCAACTTTTGCATAGACATAAAGCTTTTTGGTTTCTTTTCCTAAAACTATTTTTGCAAGTTCTGTCGGCTTTATTGCGTTCCCGTTTTCATCCTGCAAAATTCCAAGCTCCTCTCCTTGAATCCATACACCTTTTATTTCATCGTAGTACCACATCGGAACTTCAACTAAATCTGTGGTTTCATTAACATAATCATAAAGTGTGTGATATACATCTTCTGGGATTTTCATTCTCAAAGTCGGTTTTTTGACTTCTGCTTGTTTTCCCTTCAATCTTGCTATTTTTGGTGCGAAAGTTGATATAATCTCACCTTTTTCATCTTGGAGCTGAATAGATAAGAATCCAGCAGATGATAATGTTATAAAACCTTTTTCTGAATCGGGTTTATATGCCAAAAACGAACCCAGCATAAGTTCAGGTTGAGAAGCAGGATTAACAAATGCCACACTTCCTGAAATTTCTTTATAGTCTGAAACGAGCTCTGGTGGTATTGATACCTCTGCTATGACTTCTCCTCCTTCTTGTTTTGCAAAAATTCTTGAGTTCTTTGCGTCTTTATCTGCAAGAAGAATTGGAGCTCTACCCGGAACTGAAACCAAAGAAAACTGCGCACCATCTTTTAAGTTTGAATCTTTTTGCATAGCAGCTTTTGAAAGCTTTATATCTCGGAAACCAGGACCATCCAAATGTAATGAGTTTTTAGCAAATCCTTCTTTTGTAACATCAACCTGAATTCTACCTGTAATTATTCTCCCTGTGATTATTCTTCCTGTTATCATTCGTCCGGTTAGCATTTCTGATTGTGTTTGAGATAGTCTTGCTGTTATCAATTTAGAATCTATGAAGAAAAATCCGCTTTTGTTGGTCACGGTAGAGAAGGTTTCATCTGGGGAGAAAATATTATCGCCGTTGAAATCAATCTTAACTGAAACGATAGCAGATTCAACAGGATTTCCCTCATCATCTTTTACAACGCCTGCAAAATTGAGGTCCTGAATTTGAAGTTGTTCAGTCTCCGATCCTTCCTTTTTGCCACATCCTTTTGCACAAGAAGAATATAGAACAAAGAATAACCCCAAAGAAAAATAAAGCCAAAGATATTTTTTGATTACCACTTGGTTTTTACCTCCATTTTATCATTAAAAAAAAAGAATACATTTTTGCTCAAGACAATCATTTTTCGCCTCCTGCAAGCTTTACATTTTACCAATCAAAAGCATAAATATTCATTTCATTCATTTCATTTATGATAAACCTGAAAACCAGTATTACAATTATGGCAAAAACTTTCATACATACTCCATTTTAGATAATTATAAAAAAATTTGTATTTTCTATATTAAATTCAACGGAAAGAAAAATAGTTGAAGTATTTGTACAGGCTATCATAAGTGATGGCAAATACTTTGATCAAGAGATTTTGATATTTTCATTTTACTTTTTTATTTTTATTTTGCTTTTTCTGGTCCTCCAAGCTCGTAAGATTTAATTTTCGTTTCAGAAATTTTCCTGAAAAGCTTTTCAACCATATATCTGAACATCTTTTTATCTTCCAGAGCTAAATTTTTGCTTTCATCTGGGAGCTTAAACAACTCAAATCTATCCTCATAAGAATCTCCTTTATAATTGTAATAGATGAGTTTCCATTCTCCTTCCTGAATTACAAATACTCTTTTCCATTTTTCGCTTTCTTTACATTGCCAGCCACAAGGGGAAGTTGATGCGAAAATAGTTCTGCTTTTATCTTTCACCAGAACTTTTACTTTCTTTTTTTTCTGATCAAATGAAATTAATCTTTCACCATCTGATGAGAACTCTTTTATCTGATCCCCGAGACCTAATATTTCAAAAAGAGTTGGCATAATGTCAACCGAAGAAGCTGATGTTTCTACTTCATACCTTTTTATTCCGGGAATTCTTATTATGCAAGGAATTTTCATTATCTCTTGATATAGACCTGAATCTCGGGATGTTGAAGCGTGTCCAACCCATCCGTGCTCAAACAGCTCCTCACCGTGATCAGCAGTTATGACCAAAATTACCTCATCCCATATTCCAAGATTTTTAAGATGTTCAACTATTTTCCCTATCTCATCATCTTGCAATTTTATATCAGCCTCATATAAAGTTCTTATAAAATCTTTCTCTTTTTCGGTGAGATAAGAGAGGTCAAACTCTTCTTTGTATATTGTTTTTCTTTCAAGGAAAATCTTTATTCTTTCAAAATCAGCAGTAAGATCTCCTGAAAACTCTTTAAGATATGAGTAAGGTAGATGCGGACCACGAAGATGGAACCAAACAAAAAAATCTTCATCTTTATGTTTATCCAAAAACTCAAAGATGTTGTTTCCTGAAAAGTCAAATCCCAAATTTCCTATTGTATCACCGGTCCAGTGTTCGGCGTATGTTTTCCATCCGTTATCTTTGAGAACTTCAACCGGTGTTTTTATGTTTGAATTCAGAACATATCCTCTAACCTCTACTCCGTGAGTCGAAGGTAATAAAGATGAAAATATTGAGACCAAAGTAGGAGATGTCCAACCAGAAACAGCATAAAAATTTTTAAATAAAATAGCTTCCTCACAAAGATTATCTATATTTGGAGATGTTTTTTTATGGTATCCATAGCAAGATAAAAAATCAGCTCTTAATGAATCAATCGTTAAAAACAAAACTTTGTATCGCTTCTGCTCCGCAAAAGCCTTATTACTCCCCAAACCTCCAATCAATAAATTACTGGGAAAGAAAAAGAATATAGCAAAGAGAAAAATAAGTACGTGAAAAAGATTTTTTTGCATCAAATGTGGAGTTTCTTTCTGGCAAACCCACAAAATTTTTTCTCCCATATTTAAAACAGACCAATAACTTTATCTCCTATTTTCCTTTGTTTGGAAAATCTTCTCAATAACCTTTTCAACAGGATCTATTTCTAAATCTTTAGAATCAGCTTCTAAATCTTTCCTTTCAGCTTTTTTATCTGTTATGTTTCCTGATTTTTCATTACGTACTTTTCCAACATCTGGGTCTACATTAATCAAATCTTTTGTTGAATTAGATGGATCACGCCGACTTTGATTATAAATATCTTTTCTCTTTGGCTCAATATCTATTGCTCTTCTTTTCATAGTCTTCTCGTTATCCTCTTCTGGGACTAATTTACCCTTTAAACCTTCAACGATATAATCTTTAAGATGAATATTTACATACCACTTACCAAACTTTACATCAAATATATTCAAGAATATAACCGCAAGTAATCCGAAAAAAACGAGATATACAAACATTCTTATCATACCAATTTTTTCTTTTCTCCTCTTATTATTTTAAAATTCACATTAGAACAAATCAAACCCAAATTTATCTCAAATAATAAATATACAGGTCAAGATAAAAACGGAAAGGTTAATATTAGACGACTAATATGTGAGCATCAAAGCTTTCGTCAAAATCTATTTCGGAAAAGTTTTTCACAGAATACTGGCTACCCATATCTTCAATAGCCTGCAAGAACTCAAGGATTTCAGATTTTGTTTTTTCGTCATACCCTGAAAGAGAATCCATAACAGCTGGCGATATATTCAAATGGACTGCATTCCCCCGAAGGGTTATACCGAGCGCCATTCTTATTACCTCAAAAACACGCTTTTTATCTGAAAAATCTCCCAAGAAAATAAAAACTTTCTTTTGCATAACAGATAAATCATATAGACTTACCATAATGAATGAGCTTTTTTCAGACTGTCCATATAGAGCAAAATTCTTAAAAAATAACATCTCTTTAACTCTTCTGTAAATTTTCTAACAATAATAAAAATAAAAGGCAAAACTGAAAACAAAAAAGCTCATTAGGAGAAGAAAATATTAGATATAAAAAAAGAATATATCAGATAAAAATAACATAAACAGAAAAATGATTGATATCGAGAGGACGATGATTTTTGGCAAGAACCTATGGGAAAAAACAGAGCAAACATTAGTAGTTGAAGGAGAAAACTCTTTTATACTTGAAAATTCAAAGAAAAAATTTTTCAGAAAAGGTAATCCCTTCTCAATTATATCCGAATTTGTGAGAGAATTTGAAGGCGAAAAAGTAGGATATATATCTTACAATCTTTCAAGATTTGTTGAGAAAATTGAAATAGGAGAAGATGACCTGAAAATTCCAGATGCAGCGATATCTGTTGTAAAAGAAAAGAAAGAATACGATTTTCATATAACACCTCAAAAAATATTAGAAATCAGAAAGAAAACAGAAGACGAAAAAGAAAAAGAAAAATTTATATCACGAGTCCAGAAAATAAAAGATGAAATTTTTAAGGGAAATGCTTATCAAGTAAATATATCACGAAGGATTGAATTTGAAAGCAAAAACTATATAAAAAGTCAAGAAGCTCTATCAATATTTTTAAGATACTACAAGACTCAACCAGTTCCTTACTCAGCATTTTTTGACTTTTCCAATTTAGGTTTCATAATTGCAAGCGGTTCTATGGAACTTTTTTTAGAGAAAAACCAAAAAAGAATTAGAGAATGTCCAATAAAGGGAACGAGAAAATTAGGAAATAAAATATTAGAAAAAGAAAGGAATTTGGGGAACAAATCAACTAAATATGATAACGAGACAACATATAGTGGAAATGAAGAAGAAGAAAAAATAATCCAAGAGCTAAAAAATAACGAAAAGGAAAGAGCAGAAAACTTGATGATAGTTGATATGGTAAGAAATGACCTTGGGAAAATATGCTTACCCGGTACTGTAAAAGTAAATAGATTGTTTGATGTTGAAAAATATTCTACGCTAATCCACCTTGTATCAGAAGTTGAGGGAGAACTTAAAACGGAAAATTTAGATGAAATACTGCTCGCAACTTTTCCTCCCGCATCTGTAACTGGAGCTCCTAAAAAATCTGCGATGGAAATAATAGAAAAGCTTGAAGAAAAAAGAAGAGGACCATACTGCGGTGCAATTTGCTACTTTAAAGAAAATGGAGATTTCATTATGTCAGTAGCAATAAGGATTTTTCTTGTACTCAAAAACAAAATATTCTACTGGACAGGTTGCGGAATAACATATGACTCCGACCCAAAACATGAATGGGAAGAAAGTATCACAAAAACAAAAGCATTTACAATAGCCCTTTTTCCGGAAGAATGAAAACATTAAACCTACCGGAATACTAACCAAAAGATAAAAAAATAATCAAATCTAAAAGGTAAATCAAAAAACTCCATAGAAAAATTGGAAAATAAAAAATAAAGATTGGAAAATAAAAATAAGGAGCAAAAAAATAACGGAAGATAAGAAATGAAAATATAAGAAAACAAAAGGAAAATGTGAAATGGAATATGAGAACAAGAAAAGGTAAAAAAAAAAGAAAGAAAAGAAAATAGTTAGTCTCACAGAATAAAGAAAAATAAGAATGAAAAGAAAAGTAAAGGAGTAAAAAAATATGGAGAAAGACAGCTCCAAAAAATTTTTGAAAGGATTCGGAACAGTTTCTTTCTTTATCCTTTTGAGCAGAATAACTGGGCTTTTAAGAGAAATGGCAACTGCGTTCTTTTTAGGAGCAAGCTACATAACCGATGCTTTGTTCGTCGGATGGTCAATCCCAAACACCTTCAGAAGATTTTTCGCTGAGGGACTCGTTGCACCTGCATTTGTTCCCGCATTCACAAAAGCGAAAGAAAAAAAAGAAGAAGAAAAAGCTTTCGCATCTGTTATGGGACAAGTTATCATAATAACCGGAATCTTATCTCTATTGATTTTCGTACTTTCACCATTCATACCACATATACTGTCTCCTGGATTTTCTCCCGAAGGAAAAAGATTAGCGTCGTTTTTCACCGCATCTTTATCTTTTTATCTTCTGCTCATATCTTGCGCAACGGTGTTTTCTGCGTTTCTGAATGCATTTCACATTTTCGGAGTGCCAGCAGCAACTATGAGCATTTTTAATCTGGCAGTCATCATCTTTATGCTTATTTTCTCAAAGATAAAAAGAGAAGACTTGGGATTCGTTGTAGGAGTGATGGTAGGTGTGATAATTCAAATAATAATGCAAATTTTCCCTACTTTGAAGATTATAAAACCCAAAATATCTTTCAGATCAAACGAATACTCAAAAAAAATATGGGATGCACTTTTACCAGTAATTGCAGGTGGAGCAGTGTATCAAATAAACTTTCTTGTATCACGAGCAATAGCATCCTTTGGAGGAGAAAAAACAATATCGTTCCTCACATACGCCATGAGATTTTTTGAGTTCCCCCTTGGAGTTTTCGTATATTCAATATCTTATGTGTCTTTGCCCTTTATGGCAGAGGGAGGAAAATCAAGAAAAGAAAGCTTTTCAAGAGCAATTTTGTTCTCAACAGCTATCGTCATACCAGCAACAGCCGGACTCATTCTATTTTCAAAACCCATAATATACTTCGTTTTTGGATACGGGAAGTTTGGATTTGAAGATGTTATCGGAACAGCAGAAGCTCTGATTATGTATTCGGTGGGACTTATCGCAGTCGCAATATCAAGAATATTTATAACAGATTTCCAAGCATCGGGACAACTCAAAATCCCAGTTATATCAGGTGTAATAGCTTTTATTACAAACGCCATCTTCTGCTTGATTTTAGTTGAACCTCTGAAACACAAAGGGATAGCACTCGCTTCATCAATATCATCATTCATATCAATGATTTTTCTCATAGCAAAATCTGAAAACAAAAAATTTACAAAAGATATATTTAGAGGATTTTTAGTATCTTTACCATCTCTACTCCTCATTATCATTTCAAGTATTCTTTATTCTCCGAATTATCTCAAAATACCAAAAATAATTTCTCTTCTGGTGTTCGGAGGAATAGTTCTAATATCTTCTCTAGCTTTACTTATATCACTCAGAAAATTTACAAAAAGGTGAAATGAAGAAAAAGAATGAAAATGTTAGAAAAAAATAAAGGCAAAGAACTAAAACGAAAATACCAAAAGGAACTGAAAAGAAGGGATGAATTCACATCACACAAATTCATAGTTTTAGATATGAAAAAAATAGACCCAGATGAGTTTTTAAAAAGTAAAAAGCCAAATGTAAAAATCTGCAAATAAAAAGCCAAAACTAACGAAGGCAAAAATCAACGAATAGATAGATTTTTCACTTCACTATAAGAATCATAAATACATTACTAAAAGTGTGAAATATTATTGGCGGAACTATACTTGAATACTTTTCTCGCAAAAACCCAAATAATAAACCCGGAAAGAAAACTAAAAACCTTACTATATGAAGCGACCAGACAAGATGTATAATCATAAAAAAAATACTTTGAAGAAAAAAACCAGGTCCCAAACTTACGCCTAAAAACTTTAACCTTTTACCAAAAAACATATTAAATCTTCCTTGCATAAAACCTCTGAAAAAAAATTCCTCTGGTACAGATACTCCCAAAAAATATATCAGAAACCATTTTAAATCCTCTTTATTAGGGAAACGAGGAGAAAAAGTGATTATATCTCCTATCTTTCTTTCACCAACAAAGAAAAATAAAATTGCCCAAAGAAAAGTAAAAAAAAGGAAACTGAAAACAAAAAACAGTATATCTCTTTTTATATTTATATCTATGCCGAGAATCTGATTAGATCTTTCAATAAAAGATGGGATAACGAAAAAGAAAAGCAACGCAAAGTATCCTGAAACCTCCCACTTCCCAAAAACACGAAGAGCAAAAAGTCCCAAAAAACACAAGGTCCAAAGAAAAATTGGAACAAAAAGGAATTCAAAAACTCTATAACCTAATCTGCTCCTTACCGCAGAAAAAATCTTGCTGACCTTACCTAATAACACCATAATTTTTCTAAATTTTGCAAAAAACATACCGGGTTTCAGGTCCCCAGAATTTCATCTGAATTTCAGGATTTCGCAACCATTTCCACAAATTCCTCAAATATATGATACGAATCGCTTGGACCAGGTCCTGCTTCAGGGTGAAACTGAACTGATATAAATTTCAGCTCATTAGACCTAAAACCCTCAAAAGTTCCATCATTCAAAGACACAAATGTTACCTTTATCTTGCTCTTTATATCTTCTGGGAAAGTTTGAGGATCCACCGCAAAGTTGTGATTGTGAGATGTCACCTCAACATTTTTTCTTTCCGGACTTTTGACAGGATGATTTATTCCATGATGACCAAACTTTAACTTGTATGTTTTAGCTCCCAAAGAAAGACCTGTAAGCTGATGACCAAGACATATAGCCAAAACAGGAACCTTGCCCAAAATCTTCCTTATATTTTGCTGAATTGATACAAGTGGAGCTGGATCTCCTGGACCATTTGAAAGAACAACTCCATCAGGAGACATACTGAGAACCTCATCGGCAGATGTATAAGCCGGAACAACCGTGACCTCACCGAAAAACTCAACAAGATGCCTTAATATATTTCTTTTCACTCCAAAATCCATAACAACGATTTTCTTCCCAAGAACTTTCTTTTTCTTCCCGTAATAGATAGATTTGTGATACCACAAACCTTCTCCCCATGCATAAGGTTCCTTACATGTGACATATTTCACAAGGTCTCTGCCCTGCAATCCTGGGTACTCTGCAACAGCTTTTCTCAAAGTTTCAGAATCAACATCCTCTGTGGTTATTACTGCTTTCATAGAACCTTTTTCTCTTATTTTTCTTGTGAGAAACCTTGTATCAACTCCCTCTATACCTATTACACCTTGTTTTTCAAGAAATTCATGAAGCGTTATCTTTGATCTCCAATTTGAAGGTTGAACCTCTAACTCTTTTATAACAAATCCCTCAACAAAAGCTTTATAGGATTCATCATCTTCAAAGTTTATTCCATAGTTTCCTATGTGAGGATAAGTCATAACTACAATTTGCTCTTTATAAGACGGATCTGTTAGAACTTCCTGATAACCGGTTAAAGCTGTGTTGAAAATTATTTCTCCTACTTTGGTTCCTTTTGCCCCGAAAGCCTTACCCGAAAGCAAAGTTCCATCTTCAAGATAAAGAACTGCTTTCATAAATTTCAAAAAATTTGATTCCTCTCCAATAAATTTACTCAATTTTTAGGAATCTTGAAACTCATCAGGTCAAAAATAACAAATCAAAATTGAAAAGAAAATTGAGATAAGAATAATGAAAAAATTTATCCTGAAAGAGGTGTTCTTGCGAGTGCAAAAGCTATAACATCCCTTGCCCCTTTTTCCCTTAAAACTTTGCTACATTCAGACAAGGTTGAGCAAGTTGTCGCAACATCATCTACAAGCAAAACTATTTTACCTTTTACATCTTTTACGCATACGAAAGCTCCAAGAGGATTTGAAATTCTTTCCTCTTTTGGTATATCAAGCTGAGACGGAGTATCTTTGATTTTTTCTAGTGCAAAAACTACCGGTTTTGATGAAATTCTTGAAACCAAATATGCTATTGAAAAGGATGGATTATAACCTCTTTTGACAAACTTTGAAATATAAGAAGGAACAGGAACTAATATATCAAAATCTACACCAGAAATAGCATTCTGTATATCATAAGAGAAAGCTTCTAATACAAAAAGTTTTCCTTCAAACTTTATTTTTTGCAAAATAACTTCACCATAACCACTATAAGAGAAAAGAGAAAAAAGCTTTGAAAAATTGAAAACAAAATTTGCACAATCTGGACACTCCATATTTTCAGGTAAAACAAGAGAACATTTTCTGCAATGAGGAAAATTTTCAATAAAATCTATTTTGCTCTTGCATCCAGAACAAAGAGAGTACCCTGAAACCTCACCGCAAATGATACAACTTGGAGGAAAAAAAAGATAAGAAAAAGACTGAAAAAGCGATTTTATAAAACTCAAAGATTTTTCAAGAAAAAACGAGAAACAAAAATTATCAGACTTCATAG
>Ga0081478_152416_pt1 | contig 13721 bp, 14 predicted proteins | sample OctSprmetagenome_FD_70983 | JGI IMG/M metagenome (GOLD analysis project Ga0081478, IMG submission 70983) | Hot spring and microbial mat streamer communities from Octopus Spring Streamers, Yellowstone National Park, USA - T=80-84 v2 (version 2) | ecosystem: Environmental > Aquatic > Thermal... | reverse complement strand
TATTCATCTAATATGACTCCATGTTTTGAGCAGTAGAAAACTTTTATCTGCTTTCCAGAACCTATTTTCTGAGTAGATTCTAAAATACATTCGTCGTCATCTGCCGAGGATGGGTTATGCAGGGCTTTAAATCCGGAGGTACACTTTGTATCCTTGACTATAACTTCTTTCCATATATCAAGAGAATCGTAACCTCCGTTTGTTACAGCCCATGCAACTTTACCGTTAGTTCCAGAAAGTATCCCAGGAATTCCAGCAAGGGCAAACCCTTCCATTAAATTCCCACCGAAATCCCCCTTCCAAGGGAACCAAAGAGGAGGATTAAATAAAGGTAAATGTGGGTCATTTGCAACAATTGGAACGCCCAAAGTAGTCAAAGCAGAAGATACAACCCAGTTGTTGCTTCCGGCTTTACGAGGAGAAAAGAATGCAAAGAAGATATCAATTAAATTCAATACGACCTGCTCCTCTTTTTTTAAAAATCGTGGTGATGGCAAAGTGAAGATATCTACTCCTGCTCTTGCTGTGAGCATCTCGTTGAAGTACTTCTGATATATCTCATTTCCGACAGAATTTTTCAAAGCTTGCCTCAAAGTATCAAGAGCGAGATCACCCTGTCCTGTAAGATACCACTCAAAAAAACGGGCAATAGCCAATATCTGCTGTGGAGTAAAGAAAAATTTTTCTGGATTATTCTTTGGATTCCTAACTGAAAGTATAGATTCGTACTCAGGTGGAACTTCCTCCTTTTCTTGCGATAATCTTGCTATATAGAAATTTACACCTTCAACAAAAGCAATAAAAATCTCCGCTATATCTGGTCTTTGTTTTTGCAAAAGTTCAAACTGTAAATCCGGCACAAGCCTGCCCGACGAGGGATTAAGTAAAGTTCTTATTGTGAGAGAATCGACTTTTCTTGCTTCCTCTATATCTAATATTGAAGAAACCATACCGTAAGAAACAACTCTGAGAAGGTCAAGTTGAGCATATCTCATTTTCGCCATAATATATCCCAGAGCAAAGAGACCATTTTTGAATGAATTAGCCTTTATGTAAGGAATACCATTCTTGTCAATAAATATATAAGCGGAATAACCCTGGGTTGCAATTTCTTCCTTCTGTATATTTTCCGGTATAGAAAATCCTTGATTTTGAGATTTCTTTCCAGAACACGAATAAAAAAGACCTACAACCAATTGTATCAACAGGAAGAATAAAACTTGTTTGCGCATATCAACAGAATTAAAAAATTGCACAAGATTTAAATTTTAAACAGGAAAATAGAGCAGAATTCAAAATAAAACCAGAATGTAAAACAAAAAACAATTTGGCTAAAATACAATTCTCCTGAGTACCTCCTCTCTGGCCTCTTCCTCTGTCCGTATAACTTTTGTTACCATAACAGCTTTTGATTCATTCAAAATTCCGGGTAATCCGACATACTTTGGGACACCTTGAACATACACAAGAGCAGAAGGTTGATCTGGCTCTGCGTTTAGCTTCAGGACGTCCCCTTCCTTTAATGCGAGGAGTTCTCTCAAAGTAATTCTTGCTCTTCCAAGCTCAGCTATCACAGATACTGGGCACTCGGAAAGGCGCTTTATAAGTCTTTCTAGCCATTTTTCATCAATCTCCAGGCCCGACGGTTGATAACGGCTCTGAAGCTGATCTTTTATTGGTTCCAATATAGAGTAAGGGATACCTATGTACATTCTCCCCGTAACCATACCCAAATCAAGATCATATCTTGTCGAAACTATAAGATCCGTCTCAGGTACTATCATGGCGAATTGAGGATGGCTTTCTATCCGCACAATTTCAGGTTCAAGATGAATTATAGGATCCCAGGAACTTTGATAAACTTTGAGTAAAGTAGAAATAACCCTTCTAAGAAGCCTTTGTTCTATCCTTGTGAGTTCCCTTCCTTCTGCTTTAAGGGGTCTCCCTATACCACCAAGCAAAATGTCTATCATTGAAAGCACAAGCGGTCCATCTATAACAATCAGAGCAAATCCTCTAAGAGGTTTTAGAGATATAACAACAAAAGAAGCCGGCAAAGGGACATTATCAATAAAAGACCCAAACTCACCAACTGTAACATCTATCATACCAACATCTATTATTTTTTGTAGCGCCGCTGATAAAATAGAACGCGCCTCAGTAGCAAACCTTCTATGTACAACCTCAAGGGAAGGGAGTCTCATTTTTGAGATGAAACGTCCGACCTTCCTAAAATCGTATCTGGGATATTTTTCTGCAACCCCTTTTCTTTCCTTTTCCTCCGGAACCGTTAAAGGAATTTCTCCACCTTTCAAACTCCTCAGTAGAGCATCAACTTCCTCTTGTGATAAAAGCTGAGCTGGTGCAACCTCTTCCTCTTTTTTTCTTTGTCTCTCCTTTTCTCCTCCTTTGTCTTCTTTCTTATCTTCCTCTATCTTTCCACGAGCTGGTGGAGTTTTTTTCCCAATCATAATAAAAAATTTTAATTTTCTGAAAGAACAATTTCATAAATAGGTAAAGATTTTACTTTTCTTTCCTTCTACTTTTCTTCTTTTTTTATTTTTCTGACACCGACTCTTATATTTGCCTCATTGTAAAGAAATGAGGTTGCCTACTAATACTATAAGGATTTTTAGTAAGCAGTTTCAGACTTTCACTGTACAGCTTTGTCGCAAACATATTAAGGCGGCCCTGCAAAGCCATCAGGACCTAACCTGCTCGCTATCCCCTCCCACATCCCTTGCACCACCACAGGGCGCAAAGGAGAGAAGGTGGGGTAAGAGAAAAATTGCAGGATTTTTCTGAGTTTTGCTTTTCCATCACCCCTTTTTCCTTTTGGAAGATTTTTTATATCATCAATTGCTATTGCTTTTCCTTTCTCTTTTGCAAATCTTATAACTTCATGAGCTATCAATCACTCCTCGTATTCTTTTCTATTCCTGCTTTTGTATTTCAGAAGATGAGAAAGATAAATTGATTTGTAGCTTTGTAAATTTCCATCAGGAGAAACCTCTGCAAGAGCAAGATGAAAAGGTCTTGCATTCACATCTATCCCTATCACTCCTTTTGCTTTTGTAATTGCTTGTGAAGGAACATCAAGAGAAAATCTGACAGATCCATAGATTTGTCCATCCTTTAATTTTAGCTCAACAGTGTAAGGGAATTGCTCCCCTGATAAGATTTTTGCCAAGAACAAAGCCCACTTATCTGATTTCCCACTCAAATCCCTCTTTACCTTTGCTAATATAAATTTCGTGTTCTTCAAAGCTATTCTTAACCAGATTTGCGCATTTCCATTTTCAGCAGAGATAAATCTTAAATTAAGATTGCCTTTGTGAGTTTTGCGCTTTGCTCCTAGCTTAACAAAGTACCCTGTCTTTTTTCTTTCCATTTTCTTTTAAGCTCCTTTAATCTTCTTCCTTGAAGATGTTTTTTCTTGAGCTTTTCAAATAGAGTTCTGCCACCGAAAATAAGCTTTTTTGGGTTCTGACCACTTGCTTTGCAACTTTGAAAAATTTCTCTTGCTTTCTTAACTGCGCAGCTTACATAATGAGAGTTAAGTTCCGGGAATTTCTGTCTTGTCATTTTGTAAGCCTGCAAAGCTGTAAAACCCTCAAGGAGTCTTTTGTATGAAGACCTTATAGCAGAAGAGAAATTCCTCATAAGTTTGAGAATTTGCTTTTTCTCTTCCTTATTTACAACGAGCTTGAAACATGTAGTTATGAACGTGTGAATTGAACGAATTGTAATAATTGATTTTGGTTTAAAGAGAAATTTTAGCAAAAATTTTGAATTTAGGAGGAGAAATCATAATTTAAGATGATTGCGACAAGGCATTACTGTACAATAAATTCTGTAAAGTATATATTTATAACATTCCCTGTTTCCAAAATCGCATTAATTCTTGAAATAAGTTCCTCTTTGAGAAGATTTTGTCCCTCATATCCTCTTATGTCAGACATAGTTTTTGAAGCAAGCAAACCAATAATTGCGTCCTTTATTATAGCTTCCTTCTCATTAACTTCTGCCACCGTTATACCTCTATCTACCTCAAATATCATAGAAACCTTGAGGAATCTCGGTACATTAACATCCGCCAAATTAACAACCAAAGATGGACCTGGTATCATAATTCCTTTTTTCGCAACGACCTTTGCTACTTCAACCTCTTCTTTTGCTTTTTTCCCTCCGAAAAACTCCTTATACCCAAAATATCCCGCAACAGCAACTATTGCAACAAAGGGTATGTAAAGAATAACCGGAGGTATCTTTATTTTAGGTAAACCTTTCTTTTTCTTTTCCCCTTCCCCAGCTCCTATATCTTCTATTATTTCAATTGTTTCCTTTTCTTCCATAATAGAAAAATTATCGCAAATTTTATTTTTTTATGTTTTTTTGTTTGATATTCATCTCAAAAAATTTTTCAAAAATCTTTGACATTTCAAAATATACTTTACACAAAACTTAACCTTAAATATCAATAAATTTCAATAAACTATATCTTTTAGTTTTATTTCAACCCTCCTATTTTGTGCCCTATTTTCAGGAGAAACATTAGGTAAGATAGGTTTAGTATCAGCATATCCGACGACTGATATTTTATCGTGCGGGACGCCATATTTTTCAAGAATCCGCGCAACCGCAGAAGCGCGCGCAGAAGAGAGTTCCCAGTTTGATGGATATTTTTCTGATCTTACTGGTATATCATCAGTATGTCCTTCAACAATAATATTTGCTTGAATAGCAGATATATACTTTGCTAATATTGATAGTACCTTCTCACCCTTCAAAGAAAGCTCTGCACTACCAGGCTCAAAAAGTATATCAGAAGGTAAAGATACAACTGGTCCCTCCTGAGTTCCATAAACCCTAAAAAGTAATCCCCTTTGCTCGGCCCCCGTCTCAACCTCCTTTTTTATCTCCTCAATAGCACTCATAAGAAAACCCGTAGGTTTTCCAGCCAGAGGTCCCAGACCCGGCGTAGATATCATAGATTCGAGCTTCTTTTCGGGAAAAGGCTCACCTGTCATGATCCCCAAAGATTCTCTTAGAGACATGAAAACAGAAATTATTTTTGTTCTTTTTGGTTCTGAAAAAGAAAACATAGCAATAAACAGAGCCAAAAGAGAATTCATCATATCAAGCCATATTATAGCCCATCTTGGAGCCTGCTCACCTCCGCCTCCCCCCTCTGCTTTTTTCAAAGTTTCCATCAGGCAGCTGTCCTCCCCTCTAATGCTTCCCTTTCTTTACCAGTGACATAACCTTTAAGTTTTTCTTCGACGACTATATGTGGTTCTCCTTTTGCGAGTGCTAAAACACCCTCTCTTATAAGCAGTAAAGTAATCATTTCCTCTGCATGTTTCATTTCAAGCTTACTTTTTATGGGAGTGAAAAATCCATAAGATACAAGAATACCATAGAATGTAGCTACAAAAGCTAGGGCAACTCCTGGTCCAACCTTTGACGGATCATCAAGATGAATAAGTGTTCTTATGAGGCCTGACACAGCTCCGACAAGTCCGAAAGATGGAGCACACATGGCACCAAAATCAAACATTTTTTGCCCGATTGTATGCCTTTCTTGAATAACCGCAAGCTCTGCATCAAGAATTCTTTCAACTGCTTCATAATCCAGCCCATCCGCCACAGCTCTCAAGCCTCTTTTCATGTAAGGATGTTCAACTTCATCTATAACTTGCTCTAAAACCTTAACGCCTTCCCTTCTTATTCTCCTTGCATATTCAGTAAAGCTTTCTATGAGCTGCAAATTATTATATTTTTTCGTAGAGATAAAGCTCCTAAAAATTCTCAACACTTCCGAAAACTGCCCCCATGTAAATGCTGTAAAAGTTGCGGTAATCGTTCCTCCTATAACTATAAACCAGGCAGCCCATACTCCTTTACCCCAGAAGAATATAAGAAGATCGTTTATACTATGAGCCTCTATTGATATACCAAAGAAAACGGCAAAAAAAATCGCCATTAACCCTAATATACTTGTCAGATCAGGGACACTTCTCATTTTTTTCTATAACCTCCTCACAAATTAAAATTTAATCCTTCAATCAAAAATATATCGGAGTAAAATAATTTTTTATTTATTATTTAATTTATTATTTATTTATTTGGCTTCAAATAACACAAATAGCACAAAAAGAACCTGATGGACAAAATTGAAAATGAAGTAAAAAGAAAAAATGAAGTAAAAAGAAAAATATATTTGAGAAAAAAAGATTTGATAAAAAAGGAAAATAAATAATGAGTAATTCAAAAATAAGTAATTCAAAACAAAAAATAAATCTTGGAAATTTTATACTGCTTATCTTAGTTTCAGCTTACACAATAATAACAACAGAATGGGGAGAAAAAAGATGTCCATCAAAAGAGAACCTAATTTTTAAATTCTTGTGCGGAGAAAAAATATCAATAAACTGCCCGAGAGAAGAAGTTTTTGATATATTGAAAATCTTATTTAGAGAAAGTCAAGCCCAAAAAATTTACGAATATATAAGTTCTATGCAAATCGATGATATAAAAGAACTTGAAAAAATAAAAGGAATAGGACCGAAAACCACCGACAAAATAAATCAGTTTTTCACAGTGGAAAGAAACTGTTCTGAATAAATCACACAGGCAATAAGAATAAAAAAAAGAAAGAATAAAAAATAATAAAAATTATACGGAAAAGAGAAAAATGGAAAGGCCAAAAAACAGAATAGACCATTTGAAATTTCTAAAAGAGTTATACCTGTATCTTTCTTCTGGATTCAAGATAGAAAATTCCCTAAAAAAAATAAAAAATGGAAGCATAGTAAGCGAATACATAGAAAGAGGTTTAGAACTTTCAAAAGCCTTGAGGCTCATCGGTTTCCCTGATTTTATAATTCAAAACATAAAAATAGGAGAAGAGACTGGAAAACTTATCCAAGTCCTTGAAAATCTTGTGAATTTCCTTGAAATAAAAGCGAACCTTGAAAGAGAAGTAAAGTTCGCCTTAATTACTCCATTATTTTCATTAATATCACTTTTTATTTTCTTTTTAATAGTTGTAGTTTTCGTTATACCTGAAACATCTTCTATGTTAGCAGAATTCGGAATTCAAACTCCAAAAAGCATAATCCTGATAGAAAAAACCAAAGAATATATTCAGAATAATCTTTTGACATCAATACTATTCACTGGTGCAATCCTATATATTATATCTACACAGATAAAAAAAGTAACGCTATTTAGTTCAGCACAAATATCAGTATGCACGAGAGCATTACATATATGTCTAGATAATGGTATAGAACTACAAAAAGCATTAATCCTTACCTCATCAATTATGCCTGAAAAAATAAGAAGAGAAATGGAAATTGAAGCTGGAAGAGTTTTAAGAGGACTCACCCCATCATTTTCTTTTGTAAAGGATTTTCAAGAGGACCTTTTGAGTTCTTTTGAAAGAGGTGAGTTATCCCGAGCATTTCTAACAATTTCTAATATCTACCTTGAAAGGGCAAAAAGACAAATGGAAATCCTCAAAAGAGCAATAGAACCAACTTTATTTATAATAACATCTCTATTCTTGCTTTTCTTTGTGATTACAGTTTATCTACCAATTCTTGAAAAAATGAGAGAAATAATGTGAGATTATTAACGATAGCTCAACCTTCTTTCAAATCATCAGAAGACTTTTCCGGCGATTTTTCATTCTCATTATTTTTTACCTCTTCCTGAACTGACTTATCATCTTGGACTAATTTTTCGCTCATAAGATTTTCAAGCTCACCTTTAAGAACTTCCTCTATTATTTTTTCTCTCCACTTTATAGAAGATTCAAAATATCCCTCCCTCATATCTATTTTTACATCGCCTCTCTGAACGGAACTATCTGGGACAACATCAACGTCTTCTGGGATCGGGAAGAATTTTTTCACCATTTCAATATCTTTTTCATTTAGCCTTATCCTTATGATTTTAAAACCTTTAACTTTATCAAGAGCATCTTTTAGAGCTCTTATAACAAGTTCCTCATCTTTTATATTATCCGTAAGAAGGATTGTTTTGAGAGCAACGAGCGTAAGATGAAGGACTATTTTTGGAAAATCATCTGAAAACCTTTCTTTTGCATAAGCTAATTCATCTGATATTCTCCTTATCATCTCAATCGCATATCTTCCATCTGAAAGTGTTTTTTTATAGGCGTCCTCATATCCTTTGTTCTTTCCATCCTCATAACCTTTATCGTATCCAGCCTTAAATCCTCTTTCCTCTGCTTCTTTTTCTATATCTCTTGATATGTCTAAGCTTCTTGATAGGGCTTCATTTATTATCTTTTCAGCTTCTTTATATGCATTATCTATTATTTCTTTTGCTTTTCTTTCTGCTTCATCTATTCTCCTTTTTGCTTCAATTTCAGCACGGGCTATTATATCTGCTCTTATCCTATCTATAATATCTTGTATCAAAGGCTTACTACTCTTTGATTCTCTTCCGGAGAAATCTGAACTAACTTTTTTCTCGCTTGACTCCATAAAAGATATTTTATCTTTTTGCTCATCAACTTTCAAAGGAACTTCAGATTGAGTTCCCACTTTTTTCACATCATAATTAGAAACTTCTTTTTCATGCTCACTAACTTTTCCCTCAACTCTTAAATTTCCTTCTTCTTTCTTTAAGATACTTTCCTTACCTTTTATATCAAGATCTACAATTATCTTTCTCTTTATATCTTCTTGACCTTCAACTCTCTTTCTACCTTTTTCCAATATTTCTTTTAGCGTTCTCCTCAAAATCTCTTCGGAAAAAACTTCATCTGATGTTTCTAACCTTTCATCAGACTCTACATTCTCCTCTTTTGATTCTACCTTTTCCTCTTCTTCCTCCTCAACTTCAATCCTTTTTACACTGTCAACATCGGCATATTCAGTATCAAAAATTTCAAAACCCGATAAAGATCTTTTCCCTGTGGTCGGCTCCTCCGAAGGATACTCTGGTATTTGGATTTCCGGAGAAATCTCTCCCTCCTCGTATGTTTCAGATGGTATCTCAACAGTTTCAACTGGTTCAGTTTGGACTTCAACATCAAATGCAGGAAATTCCCCCTTACTTACCTCCAATTTTGGTTCTTCTAATTTTGGTTCTTCCAATTTCTTTGATTCTTTAACTACCACCTCCTTTTCTGGCTTACCAATAAATTTCTCAATAGGTAGAGGAATTTTTGTTATATACTCATATAAGGATATAAATTCCTTTTTGCTACTACCCATCATCATAAATAATTTAGTGCCTATATAAAAATCCAGAACAATTTATAAAATCGTAATTTTTAAGTTTTTACTTGAATTGAACACAACCGGAAATCTAATGAAAAAGCTCAGGGAAATGAGCGATACCCAAAAGCAAAAAAATAAGAAAAAACAAAAATGTGATAACGAGGAATAATAATACAGAGATGGAACCACTCAAAAAAATAAGAGGAATAGTTGCACCAATAGATAGAACTGATGTTGACACGGATCAAATAATACCTAAACAGTTTCTCAAAAAGATAGAGAGAACAGGCTTTGGTGAATTTCTATTTTACGACTGGAGATACAAAGAAGATGGGACACCAAATCCCGATTTTGTTCTAAATAAACCTTTGTTCAGAAAATCAACGATTCTCCTTGCAAGAAAAAATTTTGGTACAGGTAGTTCAAGAGAACACGCAGTATGGGCACTATACGATTTTGGTTTCAGGGTAATAATATCTCCAAAGTTCGCTGATATTTTCTACAATAATGCCTTCAAAAATGGTCTTGCCCTTATTACTCTCCCAGAAGAAACAGTAGATCAGATGTTTCAAAAAGTATATGAACTTGAAAAGCAAAATAAACCTTACTACCTTACTGTTGATATTGAAGAACAAGTTATTTACGATGATTTTGGATTCTCAACAAAATTTGAAATGGATCCAATAAGAAAAATGTACATAGTTGAAGGTCTTGATGAAATTGGCATGACACTAAAATATGAAGATAAAATAAAAGAGTATGAAGAAAAAAGAAAAAAACTTTTTCCTTTCAGAGAGATAAGTCAAAAATGAGTTCCTTTCAAGTTTCTCATCTGTTCCTTGTATAAGTTCCTTATACTAATGAGTATTTCGTCATATCGTCCATCTCTAAAATCTGGAAATGTCCAAGGGAAGGAATGAAATTTTCCCCTCTCATATCGCAAGATAAAATCTGCCCAAACACCTTTTGCAAGATAAATCTTTGAGCCAGCACCCTTAAAAGTCGCAAGTATAACTTTAGAAAAATCAACATAACCTGGGTCTATATTGACTTTTCTTTTTCCTTCATAAGCTAATTTTATTTCAATCTCCGCACTTTTCAGTTTCATCTCAACGAGAAAATCCGGAGGTCTTAAAGTCTCAAAAGATATAAAAGTTCTGAAGATGTTTTCTCCCATTTCATCTTTGTAGTAATTTGAAACATCAAATTTTTTTGTTTCACTCTCAAAATCAAACCTACCGAAATACTCCATCATCAAATATTTTGCTTTAATAAAACCCTCCTCCTCCGAAAATAAAATAGCAGCAAAAAACTTGACAGGATCCGGTTCTTTAGGATACGACATATTATATAACGATATTCAAATACATAACGATTCAAATTTCTTTATCTTTCAATCCTAAATTTGAAACAGCTTTATCAAAAATCTTTTCTTCAATTCCAAGAGAGACAACAATTTTTCTAACATCATCAAGCGACATTTTTAAATTCCTTGATATACCATTTTTGATAAAATGAACAAAGTTGTCTCTTATATACACAAGCTCACCTGATTTTTCCTTGACTATTATAAGATGGTTCATCATTTCAAATTCATAAGTTTTTTCCCAAGCGGAAAAGAAATCATCATAAGAACAAGGTTTTAAAGATGTAGAATATCTGAATTTTTTATGACCGTTATCAAAAATAGAGAAAACATCTAGTCTATCACCTTGCAACACAAATTCAAGATTTCCTTGATTTAGACTAACTAAAGTTTTAGGATATTCAATCTTTACAGGAACAAAAACAGAGAATCCAACATCGGTAAGAAAAATCTCATTTTTTATCTGAACAAAAACTACGCAGTGAGATGAGGGAGCATAAGTTCTATCTGCAAGACTTATAAAAGAATTAAACCCAAAAAAATCAAGAATTCTTTTGAGAAAATAAACAAGAGGAAAACAAGTTCCACCTGCTCCGCACAGAACAAAATTTCTCATAACATCGTATGGAGAAATAAACTTTCTGTAAAAATCGTGTTTTGTAATGTTCTCATAGGGAATTTTTGAGAAAGCTCTCAAAATATCTTTTAGAAGAGAAACTTTATCTTGTTGATGATTTACTTTAATGTTAAAAGTTTTCACGAAAAGCTCAAAAGCTTTCTCATCGTTATATACTTTATCTATAGTCCCCATAGCTTACACTAAATTAAAAAGTTTAATGAATTTCCTTTTAGAACTAGCATTTTTCTGGGATTGTATTTTTATGAATTCTTAGGTTTTCTACAATGAGCATTTTAGCACATTTTTTTGATAATTTACCATAGTTCCCATCAAATGTTGGCTTTTGATGTTTATCATTTCTGAATAATCTGATAAATCATTTTTTTCTACAAATTTAATTTATTCTCTCACGCTTTTTACCATAAACAAAAACTATAATAAAAATTATGAAAAAAATAAAGTTAATTTGAATATAAAGTAAAGTTATGAAAATTTTAGCTACAGGGGCTGGGTGACTTTTAGGAAGATACATAATAAAAAAAACTAATAAGTTATGGGTTTGAAGTAAAAGGTTTTGATCTTTTTCCACCACCTCATGAATTCAGTAAAATAGATTGGATACAAGGAGATACAAGAGATTCAAATAAGGTAAATGATGCAGTAAAAGGAGTAGATGCTGTTTTTCACCTTGCAGGAAGGATGACCCAATGGGAAAAAAGACTCGGAGAAAAGAACTTATATGATATAAATGTCAACGGAACAAAAAATGTTATTCAGTCTTGTATATCACATAAGGTTAGATTTATTGTTTTGCTTCAACAACAGAAATTTTTGGACCACAAAAAAAGTATCCACTTTCAGAAGAAGATACTTCCTGCTTTCACAGGTGCGTATAGCAGACATAAATTTGAATGTGAAAGATTACTTGACAAAGCTTGCTCACAAAACAAAATTTTTGCAATATCTTTGAGATTACCTATGATTTTCGGAGAAGGTTTCTATCATGAAAGGTCTATAACATTTATTTTTGATTTAGTAAGACTTGGATTACCTTTGTTTTTATTTTGCGATCCAAAAATACCATTTACTTGTGTTCATGCAGAAGATGCAGCAGAGGCTTTCATTTTATCTTTGAAAACACTTGAAAAAATGTCGGGAACAAATAAAATCGGCAAAAATCATGATGTTTTTAACATATCATCAGAGATCGCACCTCCCGTAATAGATGTATTTGATAGCTTCATAAAAAGAGTAAAAAGTAAGACGAAAATTATAAAAGTACCACTCCCGATTGTGAAATTAGGAATAATTGTAGCGATGAAATTACCATTTATTCCACTCTTTCATACTCCACAAGAGCTTATTCCCTTTGCTTTAACTGGAGCTCATTATAGCATAAAAAAAGCAAAAGAAATATTAGGTTTTTCCCCAAAATTCACACCAGAACTTTGCCTTGAACAAACTTACAACTGGTATGTCAAAAACAGAAAAATATCTTTTCAGGAAAGAAAAAAACAGGGATTAGATTGATTGTCAAAAAATCATCAAGAAATTGAGTTCAAAAAACTGACTCAAAAAATTTTCTTTATCAAAAACAAACTTTCTTTATCTGCACATCATCTATCCCTATTATTTCAGGATTTTGAGTTTGATTTAATGTATCTGGAACCGGGTCAAAAATTTCAATACACTCGCCTTTTTTCACGAGAACAAAAATCTCTCCCAAAGGTATTTCAACTTCTAAAAATTTTCCTTTTTGTTCCCCATCAAATTCTTTTTGAGAGAAAAAATCAACCCATTTTCCCGGTGGTATGAAAACTTCTCTCTTTGCTTCACCTCTCCTGACAATTGGAGCAACCAAAATCTTTCCGCCAAGCAGAAACTCTTGTTCTATAACCTCTAACTTTTCAGGTATGAATTGAACAACATCTGGATACTCCAAAAATATATGCCTTACCGCTGGATACCCTTTTTGTTCTCCCTCTTTTGCGATGCCGAAAAAGAAAGGAGCAAGTTTTATATGAATTTGAGCATATTTTCTGAAAATAGAAAGAGTTTCATCATCTTTTGTAAATCTCCAATTTTTTTCTGGTGTAACTCCGTGATGAGTTCTGAATATTGGCAAAAAGGCACACAAAGATGTCCACCTTATATAAAGCTCTTTATCTGAATTCGGACTCAAAACCCCCGATGTGTATCCTGCTATGTCAGGTCCCACACTATGAACCCCTGAAAATCCCAAAGATGTAATCAATGGTATAACAGAACCTAAACCGTCAAGTCTTTCAAAAGATGTGTTCTGATCTCCCTGCCAAACAACAGGGGAAAACACCCAAGAACCAGTAAATCCAGACCTTGAAAAGAAGACAAAATCAGATTGAGAAAACTCTTCCCAAAATTCTCTGTTGAGTTTTGCCCAAAGATACGGATAAAGGTTATGAAGTTGCCAACCTGTTTTACCTGAAAATGAAATCAT
>Ga0081478_134178_pt1 | contig 13727 bp, 12 predicted proteins | sample OctSprmetagenome_FD_70983 | JGI IMG/M metagenome (GOLD analysis project Ga0081478, IMG submission 70983) | Hot spring and microbial mat streamer communities from Octopus Spring Streamers, Yellowstone National Park, USA - T=80-84 v2 (version 2) | ecosystem: Environmental > Aquatic > Thermal... | reverse complement strand
TTCGCTATCTGGCTCGTCCTTTAAACTTTGCCCAGTCTTTTCCGAAGTGATTTTCGTGCCCGATGGAGCAAGGCGTCAACGGCGCCTCGCGAACAACCGAGCAAGCGGGCGATTTGGGAGATGGAATAGCCTTGCAGCCTCAATTCCACCGACTGCCGTTGCCGTTCGGGCAAGTGGGAGAGGGCATCTCGAAGGACTTCCGCATTTTCTCTCGCCGAATCCTCTTCGGTGCTCAAAAGTTCCGACGGCAATTCATCAAGGTTTTCCAACCACGCTTCCAGCGAAATTGCTTCCTGACGGCGAAAGTTCTTTTGCCATTTGAGGCAAAGGTTAATGACGATGCGGTGCATCCAACTCCTGAAGCGAGCAGTTGCTTGCCAGTGGTTTCGGGAAGCGATGACTCGCAGGAAAGCCTCTTGGGCAATATCTTGAGCGTCCTGTTGGTTTCGCAGGATTTGATACGCCAAACGCTGAACCCAATCGTAGTTGCGCCTGTAAAGGGCATCAAAGGCGAAGTTATCGCCGTCGGCGAAGGCTGCCATGAGAAGTGTGTCTGGGTCGCTGCAAAGGCATTCACCGTGTTTGCACAAACGAAACCGCTTACACAAATCCGCCACCCTTTGAGGGCAGCATTGACAGCAAGTTTCTGCCCCGAATTGGTGGCATCTTTGGCAGCAACTTTCGCTGCATCGCAAAAGGGAAAACACACTGCATCCAACCCCTTCACAGCCAAACTTTCAACCTTCTGTGGCTGTTTCTTCTTGCTTGCCTTCCTCTTGCTTTGCTGTTACTTTCCCGTGCCTTTCGGCGGCTGGTCTTGCGGTTTGTTGTCTGGCAGCGGCGGCTCTTTGAGCCCTTGCGGCGGCAGCAGCCCGTTTCTTCTCCTCTTCCGCTTGCCACTCTTCATCGGTCATTTGCATTGACTTTTTGCCCGTCACTTGATCAACCGTTCCGAGCCCCACGCGAATCCACTTTTCCTGTTGCCATTCACCGATTTCCAACAGCCGTTGCTTGTCAAAGACCAAATCTCGGTGGGAGTAACCGCCAACTTGCCAGACTTCCGTGTGAATGAGGGCAGGGACAGGACAGGCTTCAACGCAGAGCCCGCAAAGGCTGCAAAGGTTGTTGTCAATGATGAAGACGACGGGATACTTGCCTTTGTGTCCCGGCTTGTCGTCAACGGTTTCAATGTGGATGCAGTGGTCGGGGCAAATGCGCTCGCAAGCGAGGCAACCGATGCAATTTTCTTTGCCCGTCCTTCTGTCAATGGTCAGACCTATCGTGCCCCTGTATCGCAGAGCGATTGGTCTTGAGCCCCATTTCTTCGTGATGGTTGTCGCTTGCCTGAGAAAAACGACGCGCCCGAAGTTTTTGATGGTCACTGCCATCCCTTTCAGGATCGTGATAACGGCATCCCAAAAGTCGTGCCAATAAGAGGGCTTGACAGGAATTGGTGGCTTGGGTGGGGCAGTCATCATCGCTTCTCACCCCTCACTTCCGCCAGCATCTCCTCCATTGCCTCCCTTGTCAGTTCCTCAGGTTTAGGCAACTCGCCCCTCATGATTTTCTCCTGCAACAACTTGACGCCCCAAAGCAATTGCTCTGGCGTCGGCGGGCAACCGGGGACATAGACATCGACGGGGATGATTTTGTCAACGCCGTTGAGAACTGAATAAGCGTCGTAGAATGGTCCGCCGTTGGTGGCGCAAACGCCCATGGCAATGACATATTTGGGCTCTGCCATTTGCTCGTAAAGCACCTTGACTCGCGGTGCCATTTTGTATGTGACGGTGCCAGCGACAATCATCAGGTCTGCTTGTCTCGGCGTCGCTCTCGGAATCATCCCGAATCGGTCAAAATCGTATCTCGGTCCTGCCGTTGCCATCATTTCAATGGCGCAGCAAGCCAACCCGAAGGTCATATACCAGAGGGAACTTTTGCGAGCCCAGCGAAAAGCGAGGTCTTTCAACTTCCCGATTCCGGGAGTCCCGTCCAAAACTCGGTTGGCGATTTCCTTCACCCACTCAAATCGGGTCAGCACGATTTCCAGTTTCTGCTGCCTCAGTTCGGGAGGCAAAGTTGGTTGCCCGGGAATTTCAGGCACCCAAATCGGTGTTCGTTCCCTTTCAGCCATGCCTTATCGCCTCCTTAGGCTTAAAGCCCAATCGGCACTCAAAAGCATAACACACCCCACCTCGTCACAGTTGACACACCTCAACAAATTTTGCGGTGCGTTTGTGAGCGTTCGGAAAGTTTTGTAGGAGGGGCATAAGCCCCGAAATAGTTTCGGTGCGATTTTGCGTCGCTCAACCTACAATTTAGTTGCAGTCTTCCGCGTTTTGAGGGGGGCGAAAGGATGCCGACAGTTAGGTTGGCTTTGGCGTTGGCTTTGGGCGCTGTCTTTTGGGCGTTCGGGCTATTGCCTTTCGCTTGGGCTTACAACGGGGTCATCTTGTTGGCAGCACTGTGGGAACTTTTTGCGGTCGCAAGGGCAAGGCAAAGTCTAAGGTGCGAGCGGAAGGTTAGCGAGGTCTTGGAGATTTCTGCCCAGGGGGAAGTCAACATCGTCATCACCAACCCGACGAACATGCCTTTAGTGGTTGCGGTTAAGGACGAACCGCCTCTGGATTTTCGGTGGGACGCACCTTCAAAACGCCCAGACCAAATCCTCCCGCTGCTCGGCACTCTCCTGCCACCTCGCTCTCAAGTCTCTTTGCGTTACTTCGTCACTCCGATGCGCAGGGGCGAATTCAGGTTTGGGGAAGTGAACTTGAAGTTGAGCACACCTTTGATGTTCGTTTGGCTGCCAGTTCGTTACCCCTTGCCTCAAACGGTTCGTGTTTTGCCCAACTTGGCTCAAGCCAGAAAATACGCCCTTTTGATGCGGAAGGTCAGGATGAGGGAGATGGGCTTCAGACCGATCCCGCTTAAAGGCGCTGGCACTGAATTTTCGTCCCTGCGGGATTACTTGCCTGACGATGACCCAAGATGGATTGACTGGAACGCTACGGCTCGCAGGGGAAGGTTGGTCAGCAAGGAATTTGAACTTGAGCGGGGGCAAAACATTGTCGCCGTTTTGGACGCCGGCAGAGTGATGGCGACGAGACTTGACGGTCTAACCAAACTTGACCATGCCGTTAACGCTGCAGCCTTTGTCCTTTACATCGCCCACAACTTGGAAGACCGAGTTGGGCTCATGATTTTTTCTGACCGCATCCAACGCTGGCTTCCGCCAAGCAAAGGCGTTCGGCAGTGGGAATCAATTTTGGAAGCGCTCCGACAAGTTGAGCCTCAGTTAGTTGAAGCCAATTATGCTGGCGCTTTCGCTCACCTGCTTCAAAACCTGCCTCGCCGCTCGCTCTTGCTCATCTTCACCGACTTGATAGACCCCGACACATCGGAGGCACTGATAACCTACGCTAAAATGCTCGCCGAAAAACATTTGGTTCTCGTTGTTGCCTTAAGCGATTACGAGTTGAGGTCGCTTTTGGCTGAACCCATTAACGAACCCTCGGACCTTTACCGACAAGCAGCAGCCGTCGCAGTTTTGAACGACCGTTTGAGGGCAGTTGCGCAACTGCGCGAAAGCGGGGTCAATGTCCTTGACACTTCCCCCGAAGCCCTTTTCAACACCTTGCTTGAACACTACTTGCTGGCTAAGCGAAGGCTTTAAACTTGGTGTCTTGCATGGTGGGCGAGAAATCATGGCTTTTGTGCCTGCAAGCCGGAGGATGTGAGAGCCGATGGGAGGTGAAGAGCGTGTTTGGGTTGCCTTTCGTTGGTTGTCTCTCAAGTCAAGTGGAGGTGGCTGTTTGGGTTCAGAGGAATTTCGCACAAGGCATCGTCCCACCCTTTTCGTTCACTTACGACGGCAGTCACTCGTCGCAACTTTTGCCCAACTGGAAGTTTTCGCACGCGGAGAAGCGACTTGATGATGGTTGCACCCTGCACACATTCACATGGGTTGACCCGAAGACGAAACTTGAGGTGCGATGTGAGACCACATTGTTTCCCGACTTTCCTGCAGTTGAGTGGGTGCTCAAGTTTAAGTTCACCGGAAATGGCGAGGAGAAATCGCCCTTGCTTGAAGATGTCAGAGCGGTTGACCTGAAGTTCGTCAGCGACAGCAAAAAGTTTGTGCTTCACCGTTCCCTTGGCAGCAATGCTCAACGCAATGACTTTGAACCGCTTCACGAGGAATTGAATCCCAACGCTGAAATAACGCTCACGCCCGTAGGAGGTCGTTCGTCAAACACCACATCTTTGCCTTTCTTTAACCTTGAGGCAGCCGGCGACGGGGGCGTTATTGTTGCGATTGGTTGGTCAGGTCAATGGAAGGCTTCTTTCGCTCGCGAAAGCGATGGCATCAAAATCTCCGCAGGCATGGAGTTAATTCGCCTGAGGCTTTACAGGAGCGAACAAATTCGCTCGCCCAGAATCTTGTTGCTCTTTTGGAAAGGCGAAGACTTTCTGCTCGGTCAAAATCTTTTTCGCAGGTTCATCCTTGCCTGTCGCTCGCCGAAACGAAATGGCAAACCCGTGATGCTACCGCTCTCTTGTTCGTCTTGCGGTCCACCCGATGAAGCAAACCAAGCGACAGTGCAAAACCAAATTGAGTTTGCTTCCGAGTTTGTCCGCTACGGTGTCAAGTATTTCTGGCTTGATGCCGGATGGTTTGAAGGTCGCTGGCCAAACGGGGTCGGGAATTGGTTCCCGCGCAAGGACGGGTTTCCCGATGGGCTAAGACCGCTCTTGGACACCCTCAAGCGCATGGGATTTGATGGGCTAATTTTGTGGTTTGAGCCCGAGAGAGTTTATCAGGGCACTTGGATTGACCGCGAACACCCAGATTGGGTTCTCCGACTTCCAAACAACCCAAACGGCTTGCTCAATTTGGGAAACGAAGAAGCGCGGAAATGGTTGACCGAGCACATATCGTCAATGATTGATCGGGAGGGCATCAGTATCTACCGTCAAGATTTCAACATTGACCCGCTACCTTTCTGGCGAAGCGCTGACCCACCCGACAGGCAGGGAATAACCGAAATACGCCACATTGAGGGACTGTATGGGTTTTGAGACGAACTGCTGAGAAGGCACCCAAATTTGCTCATTGACAATTGCGCATCTGGAGGGCGGCGAATAGACCTCGAAACCGTCTCAAGGAGCGTTGTCCTTTGGCGGAGCGATTATCACTACTTTGAACCGGTCGGACAGCAATGCCACACTTACGGAATCAGTTTCTGGCTCCCGACAACTGCGACGGGATGCGGCTACCCGATGGCTTATGCTCTCCGGAGCGCCATGGGTAACGGTGTAGTGCTTTGGGTCCCTTGGTCGCCGAAAGCACCCCATGAGGTCTACAGCCAATATGTCCCTTGGGCTAACTGGGAGGCTGGCAAACCGATTGATGTGGAGTTTGCAAAGGCTTTGGTTGACGAATTCAAGAAGGTTCGCCACTTCTTCTTTGGCGACTTCTATCCCTTGACACCATATAGCACCAGCGACGATGCTTGGATGGCTTACCAGTTTCACCGTGAGGATTTGAACGCTGGCATCGTTCTCGCTTTCAGAAGGAGCAAATGCCAGCAGCCGACATTGAAGGTTAGGTTAAGGGGACTGAGCGAAAGCGCTCGCTACGATGTTGAAATCAGCGATGAGCGTCTCAACCGAAAAACTCAGACAATGACTGGCAAGCAACTTGCCGAAGGAATTGAACTCGTTGCTGAAACTGCGCCCTCGTCGCTACTTCTGATTTACAAGGCGCGCTGAGAATTGTGCTGTCAAATCATTTTCATCTCCAGCGAGGGCAACGGGATGGGAAGGCAGCGTTCGCATAGTTCTCGCATCGAACCGCTGACCCGAACATTGGTGATAGTTTCGTTTGGCGGTGCCCCAAGGAGTGTCCAAACCATATTGGTCACGCCATCAATTTCCAAAATCCCATCTTCGCACCAAGCGACATAGCGTTCGTTGCCGAAAGCGAAATCGAGGCTTTTCGTTATAGTTGCTGGGAGCCGGGAGGCAAAGAAAGGAAGCAATTTGCGCATTGTCTTAGCGAAATCAATCACGGCGATTGTTCCCGGCTTCTTGGTCGGAACGCGTTCTATCCCAATCTCTTCCAGCATCCGCCCGAGAACATCGTCGCCTTCAACCATCACTTTCAATTCGGTCTCGCGAGCCAAACTCCAAATTGCACTCAACACAAGTTGCCGGTCACCAGCATACTCAAACACCACCCGCAAAGCCTTACCATCGCGGGTTTGAGGTGTCGTTGCAAGTAAGTAAGCGCTTGCGGTTCCGTCTTGCGCCAAAATGAACTCACACTCCTGCCCAACGCAGTGTCGATACTTGAGGACAATCTCGTAATCCGAAAGGGGGCGAATGAACCTGATGGGTTCGCGGTCGTAAATTTCCGCCAAAAGTTCCGCATCGCTCAAATTCGCTGTGCGGGTTGAAACCGAATCGACTTTCGGTCGCAACTTTCCGACATTTTCAGGGTTGACAATGAACTCACTTCTGCCACCGACAGGTCGTGCCCCTGCTCGGCGATACATCGCCCTATCACCAGAAATGCAAACGAAATCAACATCGTTCTCTCGAAACTTGTTCATAGTCGCTGCGAGGATTGTGCTCGCCAAGCCGTGACCGCGATAATTCGGATGTGTGCAAACGAAGCCAACGAAACCGATGCGGATTTTGCAACCGTGAACTATTGCGTCCCTTTCAAAACGGTGTATTAGCGAGACCGGCTTATCGCCATCAAACATGGCGAAAGTATCTTGCAACGCTTGTTCCCTCAAAACCATTGGCCATGTGCTGGCTCCGGAAAGGAAGTCTGGGAAGCGGTCGGAGAAGAAGACTTGATAAGCGAGTTCGGCGCATGCTTGAGCCTCGCTCTCTTTCGGCGTCCTCGGACCGCTAAACGCTGAAATGTCTCGCTCCACCTCAACCTCACCTCGCTTGAGTGCGAAGTCGCTGCTCTAAACTGTCACGAGCAAATTGCCTTTCGTTTTTCCTTTGCCGCAGCCATTAAGCCTTCTTTGGTGTAGAATGGATCGTCGGGTTGGATTGGAAGGGTGACGGGTTGACCAGTTATGGCTGACTTGTAGATGGCAACAGCCAATTCAACTGACTTTCGTCCCTCGTGACCGTCAACTGCAGGTCTGCGTCCTGTTTGGACTGCTGACAGGAAGTCGCTGATAACCGCCATGTGACCGCCGTGTTCTGGGCGAGGGAGATGACGCAACCATTCTTCAAGTTCGCTTTGATAGCGTTGGTCAACCAAATTGATTTGCCAAGGAAGCGAGACCGAGCCTAATTCGCCGTAGATGGTAACCCTGTGCTCTTCAGGGTAAGTGGCGGTGCTGGCTAAGATGACACCCAAAGCGCCATTGGCAAACCTAACAACTGCAGCAGCAGCGTCTTCGGTTTCAATCTCGTGAGTGAACACATCCATCCCGGCGGAGACGCAAACGACATCGCCCATCAGCCCGAGCAAAAAATCAATGTGATGGATGGCGTGGTTGAGGACTGAGCCGCCACACTCCTTTTCCCAAGTCCCGCGCCACCAGACTTTGAAATACTCGTTCGTTCGCCACCAAAGGGAAATCATCACCGCCAAGAAAGGTTTGCCCAACTTGCCTTGCTCAAGTAGTGCCTTGATGCGAATGAATTCAGGCGTGAACCGCCATTGAAACACGACGCCGAGAATCCGTTCGTTTCGCTCCGCCGTTTCAATCATTCGGTCTGCCTCTTCCAGACTACAGCACATCGGCTTTTCAACCAGAACATGCTTCCCCGCTTCCAAAGCGGCAATGGCGAGTTCAGCGTGATTGAAAGGTGGTGTGCAGATACTGACGATGTGGATGTCATCTCGTTTGAGCAAATCGTATGGGTCTGAGAACCACATTTGTGCCCCAAATTGCTCGGTGCGTTCCTGTGCTCGCCGGACATCTTGGTCCGCAAAAGCAATCAATTGACAACTGTCGCCCAATGCCAACCACGAACTGGCGTGGGCGCTGGCAATTCCACCTGCTCCGATAATTCCGATACCGAATCGCTCCATCGTCTATCACCCCGTTTCCTTCGTCGCATCTCCACGCCACAGTTTAACACGAGGGTGCTGGGGAAGTTTCTTCCACCGCCACAAAGTTTGCTTGCCGAAAATAGGAGGTGCGAAGATGAGGGCAGTCGTTCAAAGGGTCTCGGAGGCTTGGGTTGAGGTTGAAGGTCAAAGAGTCGCTCAGATTGGGCGTGGGCTTTTGGTGCTTTTGGGAGTCGGTCAGGGCGATACTGAGGAAGACGCCAGATACCTCGCGAGCAAAATTGCCAACTTGAGGGTCTTTGAGGACGAAGAGGGCAAACTCAATAGGTCGGTTTTGGAAATTGAAGGCAGCGTTTTGGTGGTGTCCAATTTCACCCTTTACGGCGACTGCCGAAAAGGCAGACGACCTTCCTTCACCGATGCGGCACCGCCAGAGATTGCCGACCAACTTTACCGGCGCTTTTGCGAGTTTCTCGCTGCCGAAGGTGTCCCAGTTCAAACTGGAGTCTTCCAAGCCCACATGCATGTCGGCTTAATCAATGACGGTCCCGTCACCCTGCTCCTTGACAGCAAAAAACAATTTTGAATGCTAAGGAACAAACCTTTGGGTGGCGAACATCAACGCAGGCTTTAAAGGGAAGGTTTTTGTGGTGGATTTAAAGGCGCTGTAACTTCAACAGTCAAACCTTCTGTCGGCACTCCCGGCTGCGGTGTTTCATTCCCATTCCTGTCCCTCGCCCTCAGCCAAACACGATAAATCAACGATTTCCCATCATCCCTTGTGTTGCTCCCAACTTGAACCGTCCCTCTGTAACTATCACCACCAGCAGGTGAAAGAGAAACTTCCATTGATGTCCCATCGGGTTTCTGCACCACCGCCCAAACCCTTTCAACACCTGATGGGTCTCTTACCACTGCCGAAATTGTCACTTACCCTCCAACAAACCTTAACTTCGTCGGGCTGACTTGGGGATTAGAGATTTCTGGTGCAGTTCTGTCTGCTCCCCCTCCTCCCCCGCCACAACCGTTCATTGCAAACATCACTGCCATCGCCATCAAGCAAATTGCCCATCTCATCATTGCCATCACCTCGGTTTCTCTTTCTTCCATTTACCGCAACCTAACAACTGTTGCTGCCTGAACTTCTCTCCCTTCTTCATCAACTGCTCTAACACGAACAAGGTAAACCCCACTCCCAACTTTCTGTCCCTCAATCCCTACTCCCCTCCAAACTACCCTGTGTGCCAAACCTTCACTACTTCCAACATCCAGAACAGCAACTTTCCTTCCCGTCAAAGTCAAAACCTCCGCTTCAACTTTCGCTGGCTTCGTCAAACCGAACTCTATCACAACTCCTTGACCCCTCATCGGCGTCGCCTTCAAACCAACTACCCTCAACGGTCTGTCATTCCCTCTCTCAACCACTACCTTGAACTTCCTCTCAACTTCCCCTTCCTGCGCAACAAAACGGTAACTTGGCTGTGTCCTCAAATACAGCCTCTTTCCTGTCACAGTGTCAACAAGCCATGCACTCACATCCTTCGGAGCATATCCTATCCCATCAAAGGTCAAAACAACCTCCTTCCTTTCACTCGTCCCTCGTCCCCCGTCCCTCGTCCCGAACCTTACCAAGACTTCCCACTCTTGCCTTCTTGCACCATCGCTTCTCACATCAACAGCCAAAGGAGTGTTGTTTTTGAGCAAGATGACTTGGACGCCATTGTTTCCTGTCGGTGGTTCAGGGGGAAGCCCAACTGCCAAACCTCTCGTCCCATTGGCAATTCCCAACACTGCTTCTCCAACGCTTCCATTCACTGACGCCTGCAACCTCATACTCCATCCATTTCCTTTTGCCACTCGTCCCTCGCCCCTTGTCCCTCGTCCCTTGTTTTGGCTTGGTGGTGGCAGAATGAGTTCGCAATCAGTGCGGGCATAAACCCATGCACCCTCCCATGAAGGCAAAACGTTGTCTACTCCAGCGATGATGGTTCGGTCAAAGACCAATCGGTAATTGCTTCCATCCCATCTCCAAGCATATGGTTCTACTCCCTCGTTCTCACCCAAATCCTTCAACGCCTTCTCTCGTCCTCCCACCTTCACCTTGATTGAACTCAAATCCCAAACCAAGTCAACAAGCCATGGGTTTCCAATCAAGTTCCAACCTTTCTTGAGCGCAACAGAGAAGGGTTGATTTGTGTCGGGCAAAGTCCCTTCCACATTGGGCTTTGTATCCTGAACAAACTTAGCCCAATAGCCTTTGCCTACTTGCAAGTTGGTTTGGCTGTTTGGATACAGTAGGTAGCCAGAAGTTGGGTCAAACCATGCCCATTTGTCATCATCAAAGGCGAAGACAGACTTAGGGTCAGTTGGACCGATGACAGGACAAGAGACCAATCTAACTCCAGACTTGATTAAAGGCACTAAGATAACTTGTATGGTTCGTGTCCCACTCCAATCACTTACTGCACCTTTGCTGTCTATTGCCCTTGCCCTCCAACTCCACTGCCCTTCTGAAAGGGCTTGGTCTGATGGGACAGTGAAGGTTGCTTCTGAACCACTGGCAAAAAATCCCGTCTCAAAGTTTTTCACCTCGTCCCCTTTCCTCAATTCCAAAACAAACTTCACATCGTCTCCATCAGGGTCTTCCGATTTGACCTTGAAAGTCGGTGTAGATGAGACAGTTAAACCATCATCAGGCGAAAGCAAAGTGGGAATTGATGGTGGGCGATTAGTGGGTGCACCAACCCTCCATAAAGCAAGTCCATCACCACCACCAGAAGCGATTAAACTTCCATCGGGTGAAAAGGTGACTGAAAGCACCTCATCTGTATGCCCAGTCAAAGTTCTAACCAAACTGCCATCGGATACTTGCCATATATTGATGGTTTCATCCCGACTTCCCGAAGCGATTAAATTTCCATCGGGCGAAAAGGTTACGGAATACACCCTATCTGTATGCCCAGTCAAAGTTCTAACCAAAGTGCCATCGGATACTCTCCATATCTTGATGGTTTTATCTTCACTTCCAGAAGCAATTAAATTTCCATCGGGTGAAAAGGTTACGGAATACACCCAACTTGTATGCCCAGTCAAAGTTCTAACCAAACTGCCATCTGATACTCTCCATATCTTGATGGTGTTCTCAGGCCAACCACTTCCCGAAGCGATTAAACTTCCATCGGGTGAAAAGGCTACGGAAGTCACACCACTTGTATGCCCAGTCAAAGTTCTAACTAAAGTGCCATCTGTTACCCTCCATATCTTGATGGTGTTATCATCACCTCCCGAAGCGATTAAACTTCCATCGGGTGAAAAGGCTACGGAAATCACACCACCTGTATGCCCAGTCAAAGTTCTAACCAAAGTGCCATCGGATACTCGCCATATCTTGATGGTTTTATCCCAACTTCCAGAAGCGATTAAATTTCCATCGGGTGAAAAGGCCACGGAAGTCACCACATCTGTATGCCCAGTCAAAGTTCTAACCAAAGTGCCGTCGGATACTCTGAAAATCCCGATTCCACCACCCCTTTTCGGTGAAGCCAAGAACTGTCCATCTGGAGAGAAGACAACCTTATCAGGGTCAAGAAGTGGTTTGAACCAGACTAACTCTTCGGAAAATTGTCTTGAACGGGAAGTGAAAGAACTTGTTGGGAAGCGAAAGAGAGTGTTAGGTGAGCGTCCTCCCTGCATCCTTTCAAACAGCCGTTCCCTTCCATCTCTTCTCTCCAAAAGCCTCTCTCGTTCAGGAGGCTTCACCTGAGCCACCATCACTCCCATCAACAAACCCAACAACGCTATCAACCCGAAAGTCCCTTTCCACCATCCAGTCAACAACCTTCCCTTACTTTCGCTCCTTTTGCTCCTTCCCATGCATTGCACCATCTCAGACACATCTCCCTAAATCAAATTCATTACTTCATAGTGTCTGCCTCTGGCAGACCATTTATTCTGTCGGGCAGGAGCCCGACCTTCCAAACCACTCCTAATGCGCCGAATTTTCGGCAGTGCAGGAGCACTGCCCTCCAGAAATTTTACTTAGAGACTTAAACTTCTCTCTCCGCACCCATCGCTTTTGTCGGCATCAATTATAACCTGAACTAAAGCAAAAGTAAGGACCTTAAGATGAGCCCCAAATTTCGTTTCTGGATGGCACATTTTCAAATGCGCCGAATTTTCTGTCAGGCAGGAGCCCGACCCTCCAGATATGCCGAAAAATCTTTCTATCTGGCAGGAGCCCGACCCTCCAAAACAGGTAGTTGGTCAAATTTTGCTCAATTGTCGCAGCAACCAATCGGTGGCGATTTTTTCGCTTTCTGGTCCGTGCATTAGCAGTCGCCCGTAAAATTTGAATGCTTGCTCAACTTCGTAGCCACCTTCTTCATACGCTTTTGCGGTCGGCAAGTAGCCAATGCAACCGTTTGTGTAGCCGAGGGTCACTGTTCGGGCAAAGGGCGATTGGGACTTGACATTCAAACCGATTTCAGCGAAAGTTTCAGCGGCAAGTGCAGCGAACGCGACATCTCCAATCCGCAAAACTTGTGCGTTCATTTGCTCATGGGTTGGCAGCGATTTTTCCCGCATCGCTTGGAGGAGTTGCTTAGCCCATTGCGCTTCTCCAAACCTCCAGCGGGCTTCGCCCAACCTGCCTTCGAGCTTTGCCCTTTCCGCCGACTCGCGGAATTGCCTGTAATGCTCCCGCAACTGCTTTGCAGGTGGCGGCGGCAGAAGTGGGAGTTTCAACGAGCCGATAACTCCCTCAACTTTTTCGCCCTCAACGGGGCTGGCGTTCAAGGTCGCTTGCACGACGCTGATTGCCAACTCTTGTCCCAACTTCTGTGCAATTTCAAAAGTCCCGCGCTCCCTCGGGTTAATGTCACCGCAACATCCCTGCATGAAAATCGTCGCAGCATGACCACCAAAGAAATCTTCGACAGCCTGACGGGCAAAGTGGACATAATCGGCAGTGACAGCGTAGTTGTCATGACCGAGGATGACGGGATGGCAAGCGTAAGAGAAAGCGATGAGCCAAAAATCGTTTCCGTCAAGGTTGGCAGCCAAAACGCTCACTTGATGGTCAACAACCCCTTCTGGGTTTTGACCAATAACGATGCGACCGTTTTGAGTTTTCTGCCGCCGGTTGATTCCAATTCGGCACTCCGATGTCCCGAAGAACAGTTTCGCATCCAACAAGTTATCGCACGCCAACTTAACGGCTGTCGCTGCTTTCCGAACCATCAAGTCAAGGTAAACTGGGTCGGCAATTCCCATGCTGGATGGTTCAAGCCGCCCAATTGCTGGGGCGGAGTGGGTGTGGGAGCAATTGATGAGCAAGTTTTGAGGTTGAATGCCCGTCCATTTTCGGACCAGTTGGCGGATTGTCGCAACTTGTTCGTCGGTTAAGGCAATCAAGTCCAGAGCCAAAATAGCGGCTCTTTGTCCTTGCCCGTTTTCCAAGACCAAAGCCCTCGCCGAAAGTGGGTCATGGATGTCGTCGCACGGTTTCGTTCGCGCTGCGAACCCGGTCAGCCAAACTCCGATGGGAGGCGTGATGTCAACCTCGCCAAATCCCACTTTCCATCCCATACTCATCACTCCCTTTCACTCAATTTGCGCCGTGCCAAATTCTGACGCAGTCAAGTGCAAAGTGCGGAGTGCGGAGGTTGAGAGCCAAATTTTC
>Ga0081478_129512_pt1 | contig 13729 bp, 6 predicted proteins | sample OctSprmetagenome_FD_70983 | JGI IMG/M metagenome (GOLD analysis project Ga0081478, IMG submission 70983) | Hot spring and microbial mat streamer communities from Octopus Spring Streamers, Yellowstone National Park, USA - T=80-84 v2 (version 2) | ecosystem: Environmental > Aquatic > Thermal springs... | reverse complement strand
AAATAACTGAAAAATTGAAAATAAGGTCGGAAAAAATAATAATTTCCAGACTCTCACTTAAAATTTACCTCCTCATTATGTAAATTAGTAATTTTAAGATCTTTAGTAATTTTAAGATCTACTGTCTTACTTTTGATTTTTCTGATAAGTTAAAACTGTGTTTTGATAAGATGAAAAGAAAAAAAATTCTTTTTGTTTGCGTGGGAAATGCATATAGGAGCATAATTGCAGAAGCTTACGCAAGGAAATTCCTCGATGCAGAAGTAGAAAGTGCAGGAGTAAGACCTCTCGGATATATACCTTCGGAGGTGGTAGATGTTCTCAAAGAAGACGGGGTAGAGGTAGACGGACTTTTTTCTAAACCTATTGACATCCAGAAACTCAAAGATTACGATATCATAGTTATACTATCTCGCATGATCTTTTTTGCTCCCGAAGGGAAAAAAGTCATGTTTTTTGATATTGAGGATCCAGCTTCGTCGGATATTGAATTTTTGAGAAAAATAAGAGATCAGATAAAAAAATTAGTTCTATCTTTGAAAGCTGAACTAGAAACTTAAAATTCAAAAAAGAAGAAAAAGAAACTTAAAATTCAGATAAAAGTCTAAATGAAAAACTCTCTTTAAAAATATGAACTTATGGAGTTGTCAAAGAGAGTAAAAGAGATCAAACCATCACCAACACTATCTCTGGATGCGAAGGCAAAAGAATTAATATCAAAAGGAGAAGATATAATATCTTTCGGAGCAGGCGAACCTGATTTTCCATCTCCTGATGAAGCTTGTGAATGGGGAAAGAGAGCGATAGACCAGGGTAAAACAAAGTATACCGCTGTTGATGGCATCCCAGAGCTCAAAAAAGCAGTTGCAAAAAGATTTGAAGATTTTTTCGGAGTAAAATACGATACAAAAGAAATAATAGTAACTCCGGGGGCAAAAATGGCAATATATGAAGCTTTATTTTCTCTCGTTGATGAAGGAGACGAGGTTATAATACTCTCTCCTTATTGGGTATCGTATCCTGATATGGTAAAAATGGTGGGCGGAATTCCAAAATTTGTTGAAACAAAGCCAGAAAATAATTTTGAACCGAATCCAGATGATATTGCAAATGCTATTTCCTCAAGAACAAAAGTTTTGATCTTGAATTTCCCTTGCAATCCTACGGGAGCGGTAGCAAGTCCAGATGTTTTCAAAGAGATAGCTAAAATTGTTTCTAAAAAAGATATTTTTGTGATTTCAGATGAGATATACGGAACCTTGGTTTATGATGGGGTTTTTGAAAGTCTTGCTCGGTTTTTGAAAGAAAAAACTCTTGTGATATGGGGAATGTCAAAGACTTACTCTATGACGGGGTGGAGAATAGGTTTTGCTCTTGGTCCGGAGAAAATTATTTCTGCGATGAGAAAAGTTCAAAGTCAGACAACTTCTAACCCTACTACAATATCTCAGTATGCATCTTTGGGGGCGCTTGAAGAAGAAACTCAAAAGTTTGTCAGAGAAACTACAGAAAAATTCAAACAAAGGAGAGACCTTATTTTTAACTTGTTATGCGAGCTTGGTATAAAGTGTGTAAAACCTCGCGGAGCTTTTTACATATTCCCAGATGTTTCTGAGTTTTTAGGAGATAAAGTTAAAACAACGGATGAGCTCAGCGATTTTCTTCTTGAAAATTACAAAGTTTTAGTCATTCCGGGAAGTGGTTTTGGAGCTGAAGGATTTATAAGATTATCCTTTGCCCTTTCAGAAGAAAAAATAAAGGAAGGTGTAAAGAGGATAAAAGAGGGATTATCAAGTTTAAAAAGGTGATTATCCTGTAAATAAATTACCCTACTGCTCCTTCCATTTCAAGTTCAAGTAATCTATTCATTTCAACAGCGTATTCCATAGGTAGTGATTTTACAAACGGTTCCATAAAGCCTCTGACAATCATTGCAAGAGCTTCGGATTCTTTCAATCCTCGTGAAGATAGATAGAAAATTACATCTTCTGAAATTCTACCTACTGATGCTTCGTGAGATATTGTGACATCATCTTCTAATATTTCCATAGTTGGAATCGTATTTGATTTTGAGATCTCATCTAATATAAGGGCGTCACATGTTACAGATACTGTTGAGTCGTGAGCCCCTTGTACAACTTTTACAAGCCCTCTATAAGTTGTTGTTCCACCAAATTTTGATACGGATTTTGATGTTATTACAGATTTTGTATATGGTGCGGCATGAATGACTTTTGCTCCTGTATCTTGAATTTGATTTTTTCCTGCATAAGCTACCGAGATGATCTGCCCCCTTGCACCTTTACCCATAAGATATATAGCGGGATACTTCATAGTAACATGGGAACCTATGTTTCCATCTATCCATATTACTTCTGCATCCTCGTACGCTACTGCTCTTTTTGTCACGAGGTTATAGACATTTTTTGACCAGTTTTGTATCGTTATATATTGAACCCGTGCACCGGGTTTTGCTACTATTTCAACAACAGCTGCATGGAGCGAATCTTTTGAGTATACTGGGGCTGAACAATTATGGACAGCCACACCATTAGCAACATAACTCTCATCATCTAAAACACCAAAATTGTAAACTTCTATATTTTTAACAAATTCTTTTTTTATGCTTCTTACTGGTGAGTACAAGTAATTTTCATCTAAGTGAAACATTGAGGCTCTTTTTTTACCATTAATTTCTGTTTCAACTTTAATTCCGACAAGATCGCCAAATGGTTTAATAAACCAGCCAGTAATTCCTATTGTATATATTGTTTTCCTTCCTTCCTTCTCTCTGTTTCTTGAATTAATAAATGAAGCTATACCAAGTCTTAGCAAGATTTCACGTACTTGCTTTGCTAACGTGAAAGATGTTGTATTTATTCTAAAAACTTCTTTGAGATATCCACTTTTTGTAACCTTTTTATAATAATTCCCATCTCCCCTAAATAATCCGATTATCAATTCTTTCTGTTTTTCAGGAGATTCTAACATTAGCCATGAGGGTATTTTTTTCTCATCACATTTAGTACCAAATAATTCAAATATTCTACATAATTCAGCAGAAGCTATTCTCAGCGATATACCATGTTTTTTATTGTCTATTACTTCATAAAATTTTTCTATACCAAAGACTTTTTTAATTATGTTTTTTACATCCTCTACTAATTCCCTCTCATGTAGTCCAAATGAAAAGTTTAAATAATATTTTTTGCTAATACTTCCTTCTGCAAGATAGTAACCGACCAATCTGAAAAATTCCTTTGTTAAAGGTATTGTTTTTCTTACTTTTTTCCCTCTAAAAACTATCTCAACATCATAACTATCTTTACTATTTATAACTTTGTTAATAGGAGTTACAACATAATCGCCCTTTTTTAAATCCTTTGCTTTTACCCATTCTAAATTCCATTTTCTATTTTTCTCGTTTTTTCTTTCTCTTCTCACGCATAGAAAGGGGTGTTCCTCTGTTACATTAATTTCTTCACATGAATTTCCATAAACTTTTATCTTATATAGATAACCAGTATATGGTCTCACTTGTGTAAACCAAACTTGTTTGTATTCACCTTTATGCGTTAGAACTTTATCACCAGGTTTAATTTCTTCAATTGGTTTAAAGTCGGGATTAGCATTTATCATAGTACCTTTGGTAAAACATCCTTCAACATAGACAACCTCACTCCCTTCATCTGCTATAATAAGGGTTCTTTCGAACTGTCCAACATTTTGAGCGTTTATTCTGAAATAAGCTTGCAGAGGTAAATCTACTTTCACTCCGGGTGGCACATAAATGAAGGACCCCCCTGACCAGACAGCCGAGTTCAGAGCAGCAAATTTATTATCTGTTGGTGGTATAACTTTTCCAAAATATTCTTTTACGAGATCTGGATATTCTTTGACGGCTGTGTCTGTATCAACGAATATTACTCCTTTTTTTGCAAGGTCCTCTCTTATTTTGTGATATACGACTTCGCTTTCATACATCGCTCCAACTCCTGCAAGGAATTTTCTTTCAGCCTCAGGTATTCCAAGCCTTTCAAAAGTTTCTTTTATATAATCTGGAACTTCATCCCATGAATGTCCTTTTTTATCTGTTGGTTTTATGTAGTAGTAATATTCATCAAAGTTTATTTCAGATAGGTCCGGACCCCATGTTGGCAATGGTTTTTTTTTGAAGATTTCATATGCTTTGAGTCTGAAATTTAGCATCCATTCTGGCTCGCCTTTGATATATGATATTTGCTTTATTACCTGTTCATCAAGCCCTTTTTTTGTTTTGAACTCATATATTTCGGGCATCTTGAAGTCATACTTTGAATAATCAAAATCAAGATCTTGATGCTCTCTTTTTTTCCCTAAATTCTGTTTTTCTGCTTTTTCAAGCATCTTATCTACCTCCAAATCTTAATATGTTAATCATTTTTCAATTTGATTTTTCATTTTCAGGGAAAAAAAGAATAAAGATAAAATAAAAAGCTATGGATATTAGCGTAAAGGAGCGAGCAAGAGAGATTATAGAGAAAGAGTTTTCTTTTTTTCCATACGAAGATAAGTTTTTGCCTGCATTCTTTGATTTTTTTAAAAACAGATTTTCAGACTCTTTACTCGCAATTATACTGTATGGATCAAAACTGTTTGAGCCCGGCAACCCCGATTCTCTTTATGATTTTTATATTGTCGTTGATGCTTATGAGAAAGTTCATTCATCTTTTATTCATGTTGTGCTCAATAGAATCTTGCCCCCTTCCGTATATCTTGCAGATGTTGAGGTAGATGGGGAAAGAAGAGGAGCAAAATACAATATAATATCTTTGCAGGATCTGAAAAATTACATCCTTAATCCTCCTGAAATTTATGTTGTTGGTAGATTTTCAAAGCGCTTATACCTTATGTATTACAAAAATAGTTTTGTAAAAAACATACTGCTTGACCTTTTTGTTGAATCATTCTACTTTTGCTTGTGCTACACTATACCCCTTTTGATTGATAGGGAAAAATTTTCATTTGAGGAGCTTGTGAAAGAAATTTTATCTTTGAGCTACAAAGGTGAAGTCAGAATTGAAGACCCTCAAAAATTAGATAAACTCTACGCACCTTTTCAAGATTTTTATCTTACAATATATAAACTACTTTTCTCCTATTATCTTGCGGAAAATGAAGGAGTAATTACTGAACTGAACTTTTCAGAAGAATTTATGCAAAAAGAGTGGGTTGTAATTGGTGACCCAATCCCTTCGTTCCAGGAAGTTGTGAAATTTTTGAAAACCTCCGCAAGAAGAGGAGTTATGAGATGGCCAAAGGGACTAATAACCTTCAAAGGGTATAGGGAGTATCTTGAAAGAAAAGCTAAGAAATCAGGCGAAGATATTCAGGTATCAGATTTGGATAGAAAACTTCCTCTCATTTTTGGTTGGCGTCATCTTATAAAGCTTGTAATCCAGGGAAAGCTCAAATCAGGAATACAGAAAGAAATAGAAAAAAGAAAAATAATAAAGAAATAGAAAAAAAGGAAAAATAAAGGGGTGAATTTTTGATTTCCAGAAAATATAAAATTGTCGGGAAAAGTGATTATTTTTATTTTTTAAAGGAGGTAGTTTGATTTATGAATTGGCGTAGTATTTTGGGAATAACTTTAGTCGGTGGTTTCGTATATCTTTTGGCAAAAGGGATAGAATCAGGAACCATAGGGAAAATTGAAATAGGTAATCCAATTGAAGAGGTCAAAGAAAAAATTTCAGGAGAAAAAGCAAAGAAAGAGGAGAAGAAAGAAGATGTTGAGCAGAAAACAGAACAGGGTGAACAAGGAAAGAGGAAAGAAGAAGTTATACCTTCAAAACTTGGAGCTTTACCTTCATTTGCTGAAATAGTTGAAAAAGTAAGTAAAGGAGTTGTGAATATAAGTACTACAAGAGTTGAAGAACACCCAAATCCTTTCTGGTGGTTTTTTGGACCGAGCCCCGGACCAGGTGAAGAGTTTTTCAGGAGGTTTTTTGGTGAACCGCACAGGCGTATCCCAACCAGAAGCCTCGGATCAGGCTTTCTAATAAGCCCTGATGGATACATAGTCACAAACTCTCATGTTGTGCGTGGTGCTACTGATATAAATGTCACATTGTGGGATGGTAGAACCTTCAAAGCAAAAATAGTTGGCGTAGATGATGCAACAGATATAGCAGTTTTAAAAATAGATGCTACCGACCTGCCATACCTGAAATTTGGTGATTCAAACGAACTCAGGGTAGGAGATTGGGTTATAGCTATCGGAAATCCGTTTGGACTTGGGCACACCGTAACTGTTGGAGTTGTCTCTGCAAAAGGCAGAAGCTTGGGAATAACAAGATATGAAGACTTCATCCAAACAGATGCAGCTATAAACCCGGGAAATTCCGGGGGACCTCTTATAAATATAAAGGGAGAGGTTGTCGGAATAAACACCGCTATACTTAATCCATCTGGTATGTCTGTAAATGCCGGAATAGGTTTTGCAATCCCTTCTTCACTTGCAAAAGATATTGTTCCAACACTTATTGCGAAAGGTAAAGTTGAAAGAGCGTGGCTCGGAGTATATATTCAAGAGGTAACCCCTGAAATAGCAAAACAGCTTGGTCTCAAAGAAGCAAAAGGTGCTCTGGTTTCAGATGTTATTCCGGGTTCCCCCGCAGATAAGGTCGGGATAAAAAGAGGAGATGTAATTATTGAGTTTGATGGGAAAAAAGTTGAAAGTTGGAGGCAATTACCAATTATGGTTTCTTTAAGTCCGGTGAACAAGAAGGCAAAATTGAAGATTATAAGAGATGGGAAGGAGCTTGAATTTGAGGTTGTTCTTGCAAAGATGCCAGAAGAACAAGAGGTCGCTCGTCAGCAACCTCCCGAACAACGGCGGACCCCAGAACAGGGTGTAGAATTGAAGCAATTTGGACTTACAATCCAAGATTCTCCTGACGGTCCGAAAGTCGTTTCAGTTGTGCCGGGTTCGCCAGCTCAAATGGCAGGAATAATGCCAGGAGATATAATCGTTGAAGTCAACAGAAAGCAAGTTAAAAACTCATCAGAAATAGCTAATATCCTCAAAGACCAAAAATCAGCTTTATTCTTGATAAATAGAGAAGGTAGAACTATATTCGTTGCAATAAGAGTAGGATAAGAAAAGTTCACTAAAACCCCCTGACCTCACAAATTCTTGACTTCTCTATCAAAAATGATTATTTGTTTTTTTATATAGTTTTTTTATATAAAAAGAAAAAATAGAAGGAGGAAACCAAAAAATGTCTGCGAATGTAAAGAGAGAGAGAGAGAGAGAGGTTGGACGGAAGCTCAATAGAGGATTTCTCACTTTCTTCTCGTTCTTCTCTCCTTTCTCCCTCTTCTCATTTTTCTCTCTTTTCTTTATTTTCAGTTGCTAGAAAGAATCAAAAAGCAAATTTTTCATATCAGAAAAAGGTGGAGTTGTTGAAAAAGATGAGTTGAAAATAGTTATTCCAGAGGGTGCTTTGGATGAACCAAAAGAAATTGAAATCAAAAAAGTAAAAATGAAAGGTGCAGTAAGTTCCGCATTCCAAATCTCACCCGACATCAAATTCAAAATCCCCGCAGAAATATCTATAAAATATGAAAATAACGGCAATATCAAAATCAAAACACAACAAAAAATAAAAGAAGAAGAGTTTTTGAGAATTGCTTTCTATGACACAAATGGCAAAACTTGGGTGGCTCTTGAAAGTTATTTTGATGGACAAAGAGTTTTTGCAAAAACAGACCACCTTTCAACATGGGCTATCGTGAGCGATATGCTCTTCCCTGACCCTTCATCTTCATCCTCATCTTTTTCTTCATATGAACCACCAGCGGGTGAAGTTCCGCCACTCGAAGTAGAAGAGTTCAGCGTGCAAAATTTTAGAATGTCATCAAGATTTTCCCAAAAGAGTGAATCAGAACTCAGCTATGAAGAATTTTCAATTGGGAATTTTGCATCAATTTTGAGGGTAGATGAAGAAGGGAATGTTTGGTTTGCAGAGCACGGGTTTTTGAACCAATACGCAACTTATATTGGAAAACTTGACACAAGAACTGGTCAAGTGAAACTCTGGTGGCTTCCAGCTGGAAGGTGGGTATCAGATATAGAGGTAAAAGGCAGGGATGTTTGGATAGTTTTGAGGTTAGGACCAGACCTTGTGAGGTTCAACATGGACACCGAGACTTTCAGGTATTTCAGGGTTCCATCATATATAGGAAGTTGGCCATATGAGATAGATTTTGATGAGGAAGGTAACATATGGATGACGGTGACAGTGGGGAGGGCGGTGGCAAAGTTTGATGTGAGGCAAGAAAGTTTTGTTTTTTATTTCAGGATACCGGTCGGGTGGTGGACAGCGGGAGTGAAAGTAGATGGTAATAAAGTATGGGTGACAGAGACATATTCTTGTGTGGGACCGTTCATTTACTATGTGAATGAGGGGAGGTTGAAACAGCTTTACCCATCGGAAAGGTTCTGTCCTGGAACATTTTACATTTTGGAAGGAAAAGCGGTAGGGGGTATGGGAGGAGATAGGTTAGGGATTTTGGATGAGGAAGGAGTATTAGATGTTCACGGGATAGGATTAGAGTTCAGTGGATGGATTGGGGTAAGAGAGGAAGATAGGAGTGTGTGGGCAGGGGGAAATAACTATGTTTTTTGGTATTCGGTAGGAGAAAGAGTGATAAAGGGGAGAGCGAATTTTGAGAGTGGTGCTGGGGTGATAGCGGTGGAGGTAGATTTTGAAGGGAATGCTTGGGCAATTTTGAGGAATGTAAAGAAGGTAGTGAAGATAAGAGCGAAACCTGTTGTTTTAGGATGTGATAAGACATGTGGAGAAGGGTTTGAGGGAACACCTTTGATTCAGGTTGGAAGTTGGGGTTCAGTATCTGCAAACTCAGGGAGATTTGCAGTAAATCTTGTATCTGGGAATTTATATTTGTCAATTTTACTTATTCCAACTTTTGATGAGCTTATGAAGAATTTCACAATATACTACAATTCTCTTGATTTTGCATTTCCTGATGCTTTGGGAAATGGATGGACGCATTCGTTCCTGTCTTATGTAAAAGAAACTGCTAATGGAGTAGTTTTAAAGCTACCAGATGGAAAAGTAATAAAATTTTCGAGAGTTGGAGATAGATATTTGCCAGAACATTTTACTGGTTCGAGCAACTTCAAATATCTTCTTAGAACACCGGAAGGCTGGAAATTATACAAGATGGGTGGGGAAGTTTGGGAATTTGCCCAAGATGGAAAACTTATTCTCATAAAAGATGCAAAAGGAAGAAATTGGAATCTGATATATAATAACGGGCTTTTGATTGAGGTCAGAGATCCTGTTTCACATTCTCTAAAATTTTACTATGATCAAAAAGGAAGAATTGTAAAAGTTGAAAATCCGGCGGGCTCGGCTTGGGAATTTTTCTACGACGGAGACTTTCTTTCAGCTGTTAAAGATCCTCTTGGAAACCTTGCAAATTTTAGATATAATGAAAATGGATTACTTTCAGAGTATATTGATTTTATAGGGGCAAGGTGGAATATAGTTTATGATGATAGGAAAAGAGCAACTCATATTTTTGACCATCTTTCAAGACCTTTGAAAATAGAATACAAAGATGATGATACTGTCGTAGTGATTTCAAGGATGGGTTTCAGATCTGAATATGTTATATCAAGAGAACTTGTGGCGATTTTAAAACTCAAAAATGAAATTGGAACTACCCTTGAATACTTTTATGATAATAAAGGAAATAAGATAAAGTTCCGTGATAGTAGAGGTGGTGAGTGGACTTATGAATATGACGAGCTCGGAAGACTTATAAAAGAAGTTGATCCTATCGGAAGAGTAGCTATATATGAATACAATGATCTTGATCTTCTGACTCGTGAAATTGATACACTTGGAAGAGAAAGAAAGCTATTTTATGATAGCAGAGGAAATCTTATAAGGGAGATAGATTGGGCAGGTAATGAACGGAAATATGAATATAACGATTTGGGACTTATTACAAAGGAGATAAATCCAATTGGAGCTCAGACTATTTATTTCTACGATAGATTTGGTCATATTTCAAAGAAAGTAGATCCTCTGGGTAATGAATGGAGATATGAATATGACATATTAGGTTTGTTGTTAAAAGAAGAGAATCCTCTCGGTGGTAAAACGCTATACTTTTATGATAAATTAGGTAACAAAATAGGAATTCAAGATGCTCGAGGAAATGTATGGTCATATGAATATCATGTAAAGTTAAAAATAAAAGAGGTATATCCTTTAGGAGGGGTAAAAAGGTTTTGGTATGATTATGCTGGAAGATTGACGGCAGAACAAAATACTCTTGGTTATGTGAAATTTTTCATATATGATGCTGATGGGAATTTAGTAGAAGAGATAGATTTTGCAGGAAATAGAACGAAGTTCTTTTATGATTTTGCTTCAAATATGACAGCTCAAATAAGCGCTCTCGGTGGTATAGAACAATATTGTCGTGATTTTGCAGGAGATATTACTTTGACTTCACTACCTACGAAATTGGGATCCTTAACTGAATATGATATTCTAGGAAGACCTGTAAAAGTTCTTTATGGTAAGTTATCTTCTTTCATTCCTCTAGTTGAAATAAGAAACTTTTTTATAGCGGAGACAGATTGATTTCACAAGAGATAATAGATGTTTCAACTGGTGAATCAAGAAAAACACAATATGAGTATGATTTATGGGGGAACGTAATATCTAAGATTTTACCGGATGGATCAAAGATAACAAATGAATATGATAACTTAGGTAGATTGGTTGTTGAAAGAGATCCAACAGGAGGAGAAACAAGATACGAATACGATATTTTGGGTCGGGTCAAAAGAAAAATAAATCCTGATGGCACGTGGGAAGAATATGAATATGATGCCGTGGGAAGAATTATTTCTGTTTCTACTCCGTCAGGTTCAATACATTATAAGTATGATATTTTAGGGAATCTTGTAGAAAAGATAACCCCAGGGGGCATTAGAGAAACATACGAATATGATGCCTTAGGAAGGGTAACAAAAATTTTCTCAGGAGGTGTTATAAGAACTTTAAAATATGATTCCGAAGGTAATATCATTGAAGTTCAGATAAATGGGCTTGTAACAAGGAACTTCTATGATGCACAAGGTAATCTTACAGCAACAATTGATCCCAAAGGTTTGATAACAAGGTTTGAATACGATGCTCTATCAAACATAACAAAAATCATAGAGCCAGATGGCTCCATAACTCAGATGTTCTATGATTTTGCTGGTAGACTAACTGCGGTTTTGAACCCAGCCGGACAAATTCACAGAATAGAATATGATGAATTCGGGAGAGTGATAAGAGAGATTGACTTTGCGGGAGTAGAAACGGTTATATTTTATAACGGTTTTGGAAATGTTATAAGAAAAATACAGGGAGGGATTGAAATAAAGTTTCAATATGATAAAGTAGGTAGAATTACAAAAAAGATATATCCTGACGGAACCGTAATAGAGTTCGCTTACGATAACGCTGGAAGAATAATTGAAATAGCCGGTAAAGGTTCAAAGATAAAATTTCATTACAATAGAGGTGGAAAAATGGTGGCAAGAGAGTTCCTAATTCCGGGAATTCCTCCAATTAAGGTTGAATATAAATATGATAATACCGGCAGAAGAACATCTGTAAAAGATATCGGAGGCGAGACAATATATGAGTGGGATTCCGATGGGCGCCTGAAAGTCGTTTCATCTGGGAAAAAAAGAATGGAAATAGAATATGATGAATTCGGAAGGAGAAAGAAAATAAAATTCCCAAATGGAGTAGTAGAGACTTACAAATATACTGAGGAGGGTAGGCTGAAGGAGAAGACAATAAGTGGATCAGATTTTGTATGGTTTGAAAGATTATCATATGATAGGAGAGGGAATATTACCGAGATAGAAAGACCCGATGGGAAAATAATATATGAGTATGACACAAAAGGACAGCTTGTAAGAGCTGTTTATGATGTTGAATGGGATAAGGGAGAAGAAGGTAAAAATGGAAAGGGCAAAGGGAAGAAAGAAGAAAAAAGGTTGAATTTTGCCTTTGAATATGTTTATGATAAAGTAGGGAATATATTGTTAATGAGACTTTTGTCAGACAAGGAAGAACTTTTTGATCCAAGATATCCGAGACCCAAAGATAAAGAACCGTTTATAAAGCATCCGGTTGAAATAAGTTATAGCTACGATGGGCAAAAGCTCATATCTTATGATGTTATAAGATTGAAGAACCGTGAAATTTTATGGAGAGTTCTACTTTCATACAATGGAATGGGCAATTTAACTAACAAGAGAGTAATAAAGGAGGATGGAAAATTTGATACAATTTATAGATATGATGCAGAAGGGAGGCTTTCTTATGTGTTGTATCCTGATTTTTCTGAGGAATATGTTTTTCTGGAAGAGTTTTTACTTAAGATCAGGCAGGAAGATGGAAATGAACTGAACTTCATTTATGATGATACGGGATTGCTTGAAAATGTTCTTTTAGAGTTAAACCAAGATGGAAAGGTTTTGAGAAGATATGTTCTTGGTTCAGAGATAGATAAAAGATTTTGGATGGAGGTTTTTGATGATAATGAGAATAGAGAAATAAAAACAATATACTATCATACAGATCATTCGGGTTCAGTAGTTTTGTTGAGTGATGAGAAAGGGAGAAAATCAGGTAAGTACGAATACTCCCCTTATGGTATGATTTTGGTGGCTTTTGGACCTCAGGCAAAAAAGAACTTTTATACATTTGCGGGCACAAGGTATCTTGTGAACTTGGGGATGTATTGGATGAGGATGAGAATGTATGACCCAAGGATCGGAAGATTTATTCAAGTAGACCCATTTGGCAGGAAATCGTTTGATGAAGATTTCACTTCTCTGATATCCGAGGAATTTAAATTTGGTATGAGAAAAGAGGGTTGTGGAAGTTGTTGTGGAGGGGGGAAGAACCACATTACAGCGACGAATTCAGCGAGTAAATATGAGCCATACTATAATTACTATTTATATGCGGGTGGAAATCCCATAAGGTTTTCAGATCCATTGGGACTTTTTAAAATTGAAAATTGTTCTCCGAAGGATGAAGAGCTTTTAAGAGGCATAATATCAAATGAGCTCAAAACAATAAGAGATAGCGGATGTGTAAAAAAGAACCGATGTAAATGGTATTATCTTTATAATATCTACAATATGCTTACAGAAGCAATAAATAACCCAAATAAACCTAAACTTGAGTGCAAATCTCTTCCAGAGGATGTAGCAGGGGAATGGAAGTTGGGGAGAGGAATTGCTATCAACATTAACCATAGCAGTTTTAAGAATGTTAAGAATACAGATGGAAAAGACACGTGCAGTAGATGGTATGTAGCATTGACTCTTTTGCATGAAGTTGTTCATTGGGCATGGAGAGGAGAGGACAGGGCATATTCGTGTGAGTGTAGATGCTGGGAGAAGAATGCAGGAAGTTGTAAGTGGATAGGAGAAAGTTTAGGATGTTCCACTTGCAAAACCCCTAAAGGAGGTTATAACACATGTCTTGACTGTTGTTGAGTTATGTGGAAGAGGAAAAAACTATTAAACTATTGTCTAATCTGTATAATTTTTATCTTTCTTCATCTACCCATAAGATTAGTAAAAGGAAAAGTAGAGTGTTATAAGTTTCCATTTCATGTTGAT
>Ga0081478_157466_pt1 | contig 13808 bp, 10 predicted proteins | sample OctSprmetagenome_FD_70983 | JGI IMG/M metagenome (GOLD analysis project Ga0081478, IMG submission 70983) | Hot spring and microbial mat streamer communities from Octopus Spring Streamers, Yellowstone National Park, USA - T=80-84 v2 (version 2) | ecosystem: Environmental > Aquatic > Thermal... | reverse complement strand
AAAATGGGCTCTTCCCTTGAGCAATCGTCTCAACCTTTCTGGCATCGCTGTCGGTGCCGATAACTTGGTAACCCAACTCAGCAAACCCGACAGCCGTAGGCAACCCGACATGCCCCAAACCCAAAATACCGATCGTGCGAAAGGACATGGCTTTCCTCACCGTTGGGATGGTTGCAAGGCAACTCCTTCGTCAAGGTAAGCCTCTGCGCCTTCGGGCACAGGGGGCTTAGCCCGCCCTTGTTTTGCTAACTGTGCCCAAATCCAAGGATAGGTGCGGCGGATACCCTCCCGCAGGGAAATTTGCGGCTCCCAGCCCAACAGAGTTCGCAGTTTGCTGTTATCGCTGTTGCGCCCCCGAACGCCCTGCGGTGCTGATAGGTTGTAGCGCTTGCGCAACCGCTTGCCCGCCACCTCACACACGATGTCCACCAGTTCGTCAATCGTCACCAATTCTTCCGTCCCTAAGTTGATGGGCTTAGTGTAGCCTGAATCCATGATGCGCACCAGTCCCTCCACGCAATCATCAATGTAGCAAAAACTGCGGGTCTGCTTGCCATCGCCCCAAACTTCAATTTCGCCGCCGTCTTCGGCTTCCGCCACCTTACGCATGATGGCAGCGGGGGCTTTCTCCTTTCCCCCTTCATAAGTGCCCAGCGGTCCGTAAATGTTGTGGAAGCGAACGAGGCGAACATCTAAGCCAAATTCTTCGTGGTAGTAAGTGATGAGTTGCTCGGCGAACAACTTCTCCCAACCGTAACCCTTTTCGGGGTCGGCAGGGATGGCGTCCTCCTCCCGAAGCCCCCCGACTTCAGGGGTGTTTTGCAGGTGGGCGGGATAGACGCAAGCGGAACTGGTGTAAAGGAAACGCTCAACACCTGCGAGCCGAGCCGCTTCCACCATGTGGGCATCAATGAGGATGTTGTTGCGGGTGAGGTTGGCGTGGTTGCTGGTGATGTAGCCGATGCCGCCCATGTCGGCAGCGAGGTGGTAGACATCCTGCGTGCCCACGACGGCGCGCAGGCAGTTTTCAAAGAAACGAAGGTCGGTGACGAGGAACTCGTCCGCCCAAGTCGGCTCATATTCGGGCGGTTTGATGTCCACGCCCCGAACCCAATGCCCCAACTTCTTCAAGTGTTTGACGAGGTGGTGTCCGATAAACCCACCTGCACCCGTCACCACAACTTTGCGCATCCTCCGTCCCTCCTTTAAGCGATAGTTTGAGCGATCAATTCGGCGAATTTTTGGAAGTGACGGTCAGCCGAAAATTCAGGGGCAATTTCCCTTGCCCGTTGCCCCATCCTTTGCAAGGCGTCAGGATTTTGCCTAGCCCATCGCAACATTGCTATGACCGTTGCCGGGTCATCGGGGTCAGCGATCAACCCGCAACCTGCCCGTTGCACGATGCGAGCGGGGTCACTGTTTTCGGGCGCCACGACCAAGACGGGCTTTCCTGCCGCCAAGATGGGATACAGTTTGCTGGGAACAACCAATCCCTCCATGCCCCGCTTGACGGTGACGATGTGAATGTCGGGAGCGGTGAGGACAAAAGGCACTTCTTTGGGCGGGCGGAAAGGTAAAACCAACACATTCGGGTTGCCATCTGCTAAAGCGCATAACCTCGTTTTGCACGCCCCATCACCGATGAAGATGAGCCCAATGCCTTCGTCCTTTATTTGTCGGGCGGCTGCAATAAGGGTCTCCCAAGCCCCGTAGAAACCGAGGTTGCCCGCATGCATCGCTACGAAAGGGAAACCTTTGCGCAACTCTTGGGCAATAGGGTGGTCAGGAGGCGGAAGAGAAGAAGGGATAAAAGTGCCATCCCGAACGACGACAATTTTTTGTGGAGGCACGCCTTTCGCTATCACCCGTTCCTTCATGTCCTCTCCCAACACCACAATCCAATCGGCTTGCCTCATTGCCCACCGATGTAACCGCTCCCAACTTTCCGTCCACCGACAAGGTGGCAAGAGCCCTGCTGCTATCGCCATGTCAGGGTGTAGGTCACGGATGTTGTAAATGAAGGGCAACTTTCGCCATCGGGCAACAAAGGCACCGAGAAGGCAGGTTAATGGAGGGTCAGTCATTGCGATAATGATGTCGGCAGGAAGAGCAAGCGCCCTTGGGAGAGCGAAAGCGAGGTAAGTCAAGTAATTGCTCAACCGCCAGCGCATCCGGTGACGGGGCAAGGCAGTGGAGCCGACCCGTTCCACGACCACCGAACCCCATCGCTCCCGGCGCCAGAGGTAAAAAGGATGGCGCTCTGTCGGGTTGTAAGAGGGACGACCTGCAAGGACGGTGACGGCAAATTGACGGCTCAGATAAGCCACCAATTGGGCGACCATCTTCGCTGTCGCTGCCGTGTCAGGGGGAAAGTATTGGTTGATCACCAGCACCCGCTTCTGTCTCATACTCTTTCCCTTTTGCCCACGCCAAAACATGCCGCTCACTTCCCCACTCGTTCAATGCCTTCCACCGATAATCCATCTCTTTCAACATCATCAGCACAGGATGGGTCGGTGTAAAGCCATGCACGCTGATGAGCAAAATAGGCGTCCAACGCTTCAGCAATTTTTGCGCCCCTTCCAGCACCATTCCCTCTGCCCCCTCCACATCTATCTTGAGGAAATCCACGCGCCTATCGGCGAAATAATCGTCCAACGCCACGACTTCCACTTCTAAATCGCCTTGAGGGTCAAGACAGGAGACAGAGGTGAGGGGATCAAGGTCGTCAGGGCGCCATTGACCCCGACGGAAGCGTTGGCGTCCCGTTTGGGCTCCGACCGCTTTGTTCTCCGCCACAACAATTCCTTCATAGCCGTTGAGACGAACATTTTCGCAAAGAACCGAGAAGTTCTCAGGAAGCGGCTCAAAAGCATAAACCCTTCCTGCCTTGCCGACCCTTTTCGCCATGAGGAGTGTGTGATAGCCGATGTGAGCGCCGCAGTCAACGGCGACCATGCCAGTGTGCAGGTTTTGTTGGATGGCGGTGACGACATCAGGTTCATAAGTGCCGAAGACGAAGGCTTTATACAACTGCCAATCCAATCGCATTCGGTGTCCCTCTAATGGCGGTGCTAACTCAACGGTCACTATTCGCTCCTTTTTGAGGCGATTGAAGTAGCGGCGGAGAAGGGGGGCGAAAGGCGATTGAGCAAGGAAAAGACGCCACGAAGGCGGTAATCGTTGCCCCAATCGCACCAACCAATGCATCCGATAAGCCTCCCTTACGCTGTCCTGACCTCAACGCCTAATTGTTGCGCCAATTCTTTTGCCCGCTCATCAAGGAAGACCGTGACCAAAAGAAGGCGAGGCTTGACATGGTGCACCTGCTCATACAGTTGCCCGATGCGGTAAAAGGCAGCGACTTCGCCCCGTGTAGCACTGGAGGAAATTTGGACAAGGATGTGTCGGTCATCGTGGATGACGACATCCACTTCTACCCATGCGGGGCGACCAAAAACGATTCCCGCCTCGTCCCAATAGCGCCACTTCGTGACGGTCATCCCTAACCAGTCAGCGACAATGGCTTCCATGCCCTGACGGAAAGCGTCCTCCGCTAAGTAACCCCATCGGGCACCGAGGGCGGAAAGAGTTCGTCCCACGCGCATCACTTCTTCTGTCAACCGCTGCTGTTGTTCCACTAACCTCTCTAACACCCGACCATGCCGCTCTATCGCTTGACTATGCTCTTGCAGGACGCGGGAGTGTTCTCGCAGGGTTTGGGTGTGCTCGTTGAGGATGCGGGAGTGCTCTTGGAGGGTGCGACCGAATTCTTCCAAGGTTTTGGTGTGTTCTCGCAAAGTTTCCGTGTGCTCGTTGAGGATGCGGGAGTGCTCTTGGAGGGTGCGACCGAATTCTTCCAAGGTTTTGGTGTGTTCTCGCAAAGTTTCCGTGTGCTCGTTGAGGATGCGACCCTGCGCTTCCAAGATGCGGCTATGTTCTTCTTGGCGTTGGGCGACTTCGCGGATGGCGGAAAGGATTTCCTGAAACTCGTCGCGGCGGGCAAAGACTTCCGCCAGCAAGCCCATCAATTCATAGCGGGCTTCGGGGTGCTCCCGAAGGAAGCGAGGCAACTCTTTTGCTAACAAAGTCAGCAACTCTTCCCGCTCCATCGGCGTTCACCGCCAAGCATTATAGCGACACTCCCTTTATGCCCGCTCCACGAGGAAACTCCCGATAGACAAGACATCCATGTGGGTGCGCAGGAAGCAGTCAATGGCTTCGTCGGGGGTGCAGACGATGGGTTCGTTTTCGTTGAAACTGGTGTTCAGGACGACGGGGACGCCGGTCAATTGACGGAACGCGTCAATGAGTTGCCAATAAAGTGGGTTGGTCTTTTGGCTGACCGTTTGCAGTCTGCCCGTTCCGTCCACATGGGTCGGTGCAGGGATTTCGGAGCGCTTTTCGGGACGGACTTTGTAAGCCAACAGCATGAAGGGGGAAGGGTAACTGTGCTCATAGTATTCGCCCGTGTATTCTTCCAACACCGATGGGGCGAAGGGGCGGAAAGGCTCGCGGTGCTTGACCCGCTTGTTGAGGATGTCTTTCATCTCAGGTCGGCGGGGGTCAACGACGATGCTGCGGTTGCCCAACGCCCTCGGTCCCCACTCCATTCGTCCCTGAAACCATCCAACGACCTTCCCTTCGGCGATGCGCTTGGCTGTCTCCCGCACCAACATCTCCCGATCCAGTTGCCGATAAGCCAGCCCATATCGGTCCAGCGCCCGTCGGATGTCGGCGTCGGAAAACTCGGGACCCCAATAGGCGTGCTCCATGACGAACTTGCGGGGGTAACCCAGCACTTGGTGCCAGACATAAAAGGCGGCGCCGATTGCCAGCCCTGCATCGCCCGCTGCTGGCTGGATGTAGAGGTGCTCAAAGGGCGTGGCGTCAAAAATTTTCCCGTTGGCGACGCAGTTGAAAGCGACGCCGCCTGCGTAAGCCAACGCGTTTGTCGGCTGCTTCGTTCGTTCTGCCACGAGGCGATAAAGGGCATTAATTTGATGAAGGACGACTTCTTCCAAGCGGGCTTGAAGGGAGGCTGCCAAGTTTTCTTCCCGTCGTCCAACAGGGGTTCGGGGCGGGTGGGGGTCGCCGAAGCGGCGCACAAACTCGTCGGAGAAAAGTTGCCCCAATTGCGGTTCGCCTGCCTCCCAAGTCATCGTCGGTCCATCGGTGTGGTGGCGGAAGTAACGCAAATCCATCTTGTAGCCCATCCCGTCGTTGACCCGCAGCATCTGCCGAAACTCGTCCATGAACTCTGGCTCGCCGTAAGCCGATAAGCCCATGACCTTGTATTCATCGCCGTATTTCCAGAAGCCGAGGAACTGGGTGACGGCGGTGTAATACATGCCGACGGAGTGGGGGAAGGGAACGCCGCCCCAGACTTGGATGCGGTTGCCCTCGCCGATGCCCCACATCCCGCTGGCAAAGTCACCCAAACCGTCCAGCGACAGGACGGCAGCCCGTTCAAAAGGCGAGACGAAAAAGGAACTGGCGAGGTGGGCTAAGTGGTGCTCCACCCGATGGAAAGTGGCTTTGATGGCTTCTGGGTCAACCTCTAATGCCTGCGCTAAGGCTTCCTTGATGCGCCCAAAGCGCCCCAAAACCCGCACCCGCTCCAAGGCAAATCGCGGCAGTTTGACGGCGTAAAGCAACTTCTGAACCAGCCGAGCCCTTGGGTTACGAGGGATGGCGATGTGGTCTACTTCTCGGATGGTCACGCCCGCCGCTTGAAGGCAATATCGGACGGCGTGGGCAGGGAAGCCAGCGGTGTGCTTGACGCGAGTGAAGCGCTCCTCTTCGGCTGCTGCCACCAACTCCCCATCCACAAGGATGGCTGCTGAAGCGTCCCCATGATAGGCATTGATGCCCAAAATGACCATTGCCATCACGCCCCTTCATTCTTACGGCGCTCCTTGAGGTGCTGCCAAAGAAGCCAACCGCCACTGAAGGCGGCACTGATCAGCCAGAAATAAAGACGGGCGAGGACAGAATTGTCCAACACCAACGGTCGTCCTATCCGTTCCTCCCAACCTCGTTTCCGAAGCCAGTCGCCCAACCGTTGACCGACCAAGGGCACTTTCCGCCAGTTGATGTAGCCTGTTCGGTCATAGGTGTAGTCGGGCGGATAGGCGACATGGCGGGTCGCCTGACGGAGCGTTGCAAGGTCGCGCAAATCTTCCTTGCTGAGCCAGCGACCGTTGCCGTCTTTCATTGCCAACCCGAAGGTGGGTTCCACAACGACCCAACGCCCATCCAGCCACACTTCAGCGGTGACATGTTTGGTCACTCCCCGCTCGTTCAACAAAAGCAACACCCTCGCAGGGATGCCCAACGAGCGCGCCAAAAAGACGAAGGCGGCAGAGGCACTCCCGCAAATTTTGAGCAACTCGCTGGAACGCAACGCCGTAACAGGGTTTTTGTCCCCATCGTTCGGGTCAGTCTTAAGGCGGGGTGGGTGATGGCGGAAGTAGCGGAGAAGGGCGTCCACTTTCTCGGATGGCGAACCGTCCAGCGGGGCGATGGCTTCGGCGAAACCCTGAAGGTAAGCCCGCTGGGCAAACCATTGGTGTTGGGCGAGGAACGCCATCACCAGCGAAAGGGCGAACCAAAGCCCGAGGGCTTTGCGAAAGAAAACCTTTTGGCTTTTTGCCAACCCAACTCACCCTCTTTTCATCTCGTTCGCTCGCAGCCAGTGGGAAAGCACAGCCAACGCCCAGACGCGTGACCAGGAAGTTTTGCCGTCCCAAAAGTTTTGCCAGATCGCCCGCACCCCTTCAGGACGAAAATCACCGATGAGATCGGGCAGGTCCATCAAGGCTTGCTGGGTGACGGGGCGCAAGGGACCCCGCAACCAAATCGCCCAAGGGAAGGTGAAAGTCGCCTTGCGCCGAAAGACGAGGGACGAAGGCAAATCCCCGACCGCTGCCACCAGCAACGCCTTCGGCGTCCTCCCATCCCGCTTCCAATCGTCAGGCAGGGGCAGGACGGTGCGGACGATGGCGACATCCAACAAAGGAGGGCGAACTTCCAACGAATGCGCCATGCTCATGCTGTCGGTGTCGCGCAGCAAGGTGTTCAGCAAGTAATGGCGCAACTCCAACACCGACACTTTGCCCAACGCTTCCAAACCTTCCGTCTCCGCCCAAACTTCCGCCACCCGCTCGTGCCATGCCGCCAAATTCAAGCCATCGCCCACCGCCAGCAATTCCTCAACCATTTCTGGCGGGAAAAGGGCGCGGGCAAACAGGTAAGGCAAGCAAGGGGAAAGGGCGCCATCGGGCAGGAAACTTTCGCCCCTAAGAAACGACCGCAACTTCGCTTTGGCGTCGGGCGGGATGGGCAGAAGCGGCGCAAGGGCTTCAAGGCACTGCCCCAGCAATGGCGCCGACCGCCACCTTTGCCATCGCCAAAGGCGCGGGACAGATTGAAAAGTGCTGTAACCTGCGAACACTTCATCGCCACCCAAGCCCGAAAGGGCAACGGTCAAGCCAGCCTTTTTTGCCGCCTCTGAGACGAAATAGGTGTTGATGCCGTCCATCGTCGGTTGATCCATCGCCTTGAGGGCGTCGGGAAGGCGGGTCAGCACCTCATCGGGCGTCACCAAAACTTCCGTGTGCTCGGCGCCGAACTGCTGAGCCGTCTGGCGCGCTAAGGGCGCTTCGTTGAAGGCTTCCTCGCGGAAAGCGATGGTGAAGGTGCGCAAAGGCGCTTTTTCGCCCAACGCCTTGCGGGCAAGGGATAGCACGGACGCCGAGTCAATCCCGCCACTCAGGAAGATGCCCAACGGCACATCGCTGAGCAACCATTCGCCCATCGTCTCCGTCAGCAACTCCCGCAATGCCCTAAGGGCGGTTGACTTATCAGCCACCTGTTCCTTTCCTTCGGCTGACGATGGCAGGTGAAAATAGCGGCGGTGAGTGATTTGCAACCCGTCGGGAGCGAAGGTGACGGTAAGCACGGTTCCTGGCGGCAACGCCGTGATGCCTTCAACGAGGGTGAAAGGTTCTTGGACAGAGCCAAAGCAAAGATATGTCCATAAACCTGCTTTGCTCAGGCGGGGAGCGATCCAGCCGCTCGCCAACAACGCCCGCAATTCCGAGGCAAAGAGCAACTGGCGCGCCGTCCCGTCCAGTTTCTCCCCGCTTGTTGGCGTTTGTCGGTCAACCCAAAGGTAAAGGGGCTTAATGCCCAACGGGTCACGCGCCAGCAACAACCGTCCCCCGTTCCGTCCGTCCCAAATCGCTAAGGCGAACATCCCTCGCAACCGCTCCACGAACCTTTCGCCCCACTCTTCGTAAGCGTGCACGAGCACTTCCGTGTCGGTGCGAGATCGGAAACGGTGCCCCTTCGCATGCAGGGTTTGGCGCAAAGATAGGAAGTTGACGATTTCCCCGTTGAAGGCGACCCAAATCGTCCCGTCCTCGTTGCTCATCGGTTGGCGACCCGTTGGCGACAAATCAAGGATGCGCAGCCGACGGTTGCCCAACCACACCCGACTTCCTGTTGGCAAGTGAGGGGGAGAAAAGTCGTCAGGGCAAGGCACAAACCCGATGCCCTCGCCCCATAAGCCCCCTTCGTCGGGACCGCGATGGCGCATCCGCTTCAGCATCCGCCCAAGGGGCGCTGCCGATAAAGGTTCAACACTCACTATTCCTGCGATCCCACACATCGTCGGTTCACCGTCGGATGCGATAGTGGCGTGCCTCTTCCATGTCGTTCATGGCCCTTTCCCTTTGACAACCTTTGAAGGTCTCCATGAGGCGTTTTCCTTCTCGTTTCTCAACGCCTCATACAGTCGTTCCATTTGCGTCACGGGTTCGTCCCACGAGAGGGATTCGGCGACTTTGCGGCAGCCTTGTCGGAAGCGGTCTCGTAACGCCTCATCTGTCAACAAGCGCCAGAGCGCTTCCGTTAGCGCCTCCCGTTCGTAAGGCACGACCAAACCCGCTTGATCGTGCACCATTGGAGCAATGCCGCAACGGTCGGTGACGATGACGGGCGTACCGACGGCGATGGCTTCCGCCGCCGCGTTGCCAAAGTTTTCGTTTTGGGACGGAAGGACGAAGACATCGGCATCTTGCAAGGCTGCCCACTTTGCATCCCCGTAAAGCGGGCCCAAAAACAACAACCGTTCACTGATGCCCAACCTTGCCCCGTAAGCCTGTAGGTATTCCCGATAGCCGTCCCCTTCATCGGGACCGACGAGGGCAAGGAGCCACGCTTTTTTGTTGTCGCCCAACTTCTTTAGACACCCCGCAAAGGCATCCATGAGCATGTCGGGACTCTTTTTGGACACCAACCGTCCCAAGAAGAGGGCAACTTTCGTGTCGGACGGGATGCGCCACTGCTTCCGAAAGGCGCCGCGTTCGGGCAATCGGTCGGGCGCTTCAATGCCGTTACGCCGCAGGACGACCCGTTCTTCGGGGACACCATCTTCTATCAACTCCTGCCGCTCCTGCTCCGAGGTAGCGATGACAGCGTTGGCGTTCAAAACCATGCGCCTTCCTAAAAGGCGCAGGTAGAGGCGCTTTAAGCGGATGTTGCGGACGATAGGGCGAAACATCCCCATCGGTTCTACGAGGTAAGGGATGCCGAAGCGGCGGCAGAAAGAAGCGACGACGGGTCCGAGCAGGTCGTAAAGCCCGTAGATGTGCACGACATCAAATTCCTTCAACCGCTTCAGGCAGAAGGGGAGCACACTGGGGTTGAAGGTGATATTGCGATAACGAAACCATGTGGGCAGGTAGATGGTGTTGGGTTTTGGGTGTTGGGTGTTGGGTGTTAGGTTTTGGGTTTTGGGGGTTGGGCGATGGGGAAAGTTAGCGCCTTCCGTTTCCCCAACATCCAATCGCCAATCCCTAACACCCAATCCCCAAGCACCAAGACCCAGATCGGCAGTGAGCACCGTGACGGCATGCCCTCGCTGGGCTAAGCGTCGGGCAAGGGCGGGCACCTTCACGGCAGGTCCACCCTTGTCCAAAAAAGGCTCGTAAGCCTGGGTCACCTTGAGGATGCACAAAGTCATCGCTGCCCCAACTCGGTCAACAAGTTTTTCAATCGCCGCACCATCGTGTCCATCGTGAACTCTTTAGCCACCAATTGCCGTCCCCGTTCACCCATGCGGCGGGCTTCCTCTGGGTGAGTCAGCAAATAAACGAGGGCTTCAGCGACCTCGGAGGGGCTATCGGGATCAACGAGGAGGGCATTTTCTCCATGCCGCAAAAACTCTGTCGGCGCTCCATAGTTGGGACCGACGACGGGTTTCCCATGCGCCATCGCCTCCAAATAGACGATCCCGAAACCTTCTCCCTTCGGTCGTTTGGGGTCAAGGACGGTTTTGCTGGGCATCACGAAGACATCGCAAGCAGCGTAGTGCCTTGTCAGGGCGTCATCGGAAACCCGACCGACAAACGCCACCGAGGCAGCGATCCCCAACCGTTGAGCCAGCCGTTCTAAGTGCGGGCGGTCGTCGCCGTCGCCCACGAGGACATAACGGGCGTCAGGGATTTGGCGGAGCACCTGAGGCATTGCCTGTAAGACCACTTCGTGCCCTTTGTAACGCTCCTCTTTTGCCATCCGACCGACCGTTAGGAGGGTGGGCACATGAGGGAGGGAGACCTGCCCGTCGGTCAAAGGCAAGTCGGTGATGTTGGGTAGGAAAGCAAATTGATGTTCAGGTATCCCATGCCGCTGGCGCACCATTTCAGCCGTGAAACGACTGACAGCGATCACTTTTTGGGCACCTCTCAGAGACCGCCATTTGGGGTAGGGCAAAATGCCCCATACTTCAATGCCGTGGATGACGACAGAGTAACTTGCTCCCGTCATCCTTGCCACCCATTGGGCGAGAGGGGCTAAGTTGATGTGCAAAGCGAAAAGGTGGGTCGGACGAAGGCGAAGGGCGAGGAGGGGAAGGGTAGTAGCCAACAAGAGTTTTCTGGCGGTCCATGTCTTTGGTCCTTTCGTCAGCAAGATGGGGCAACCCAGTTCGGGATCTACCATTCCGCTGGGGCGTGGGCGGGCGGAGACAAGCCAACGCTCACTTTCAGGCGCCGCTAATGCCAGCGCCCGACAAAAAGAACGGCTGTAGCGCTCAATCCCCCCAACACCCCAAACATCAGTTGTCAAGATCAGTATCCGCATTTTAAATCTTTGGCTTGCCTTTGTTTTGGGTCGCTGATCGGAATTATAAGCATCACTAACGACAAGGGGCTGCCACCACCTTTAGGGACGGTGGCGTGTCAGCGTTTAATAAACTGATTTGGCGCAACGCCAAACCGATTAAAAACCAATAATACGATTGGGCTAAATAGTCCGTCATGAAGTGGGAACCTATTAACTGGCTGAGGGTAAAGTAAGGCAGCGCCCAGCAAAGCACAAGACGGCGAAATGCCCACCATCTGGGATCAAGAGTATGGGTGGGTCCCCGAGATAACTCCCAAAGCAATTGGGCTAAAAGCCCACACCAAACCAGCAGACCTAAAAGCCCATAGTTCCAAGCCTTATCGGCGAAACCGTTTTCCGTGACAGGCTCTGGGATGTCAATACCCAACCGAGTTTGAAGATATTGCAACCCCAGCGCTACTGAACCCGTCCCATTCCCTAACAAACCGACATCACCGATGATCTGTAGTTGCTCAAGGTAGGACGGCATTCGGACCGCTATCTCCGAAGGTCTCTCATCTGAACCTATCATTGTTTTCAGGAGAAAATCTTGGACCGATTTAAAAGTCTGGGGGTAAAGGAGATAAAGCCCTACCAGTAATGCCACGACGAGCGAGAGGTGGCGCACGGGAAAAATAGAAAAAATTCTTCTTCGGGGTAGCGCCAGCGTGACAAAGAGTAAGAGCCCGACAAGGCTATTAAGAATAGGTCGCCTTTTCGCTAGTAACAACATATCCATGACACCCATGCTAAATCCCAACCAACCAGTCACTTGGGGAAAGTTCCTTTGTGGAGATGCGAAGAGAACGATTGCGCTCAGACCATACCAACAAATCATCTCGGCGTAATTAGCGAAACGACCGTGCTCTGTGAAAACGGAGTTGACCTGAGCGATTTCAACTTCTCCGATACCTCGCACATTAATGGGGCGTAACTCTGTGCCCACCATGACAGTCGTGTTTAGAAAGGAAGGGTCATAAACCCATTGAACAAATGCCACTATCGTGGGAAAGACAGAGAGCAGGCAGATGACCACCATCAATCGCCGCAAGTCATCCGATTTTTGAAGAAGCCAATAACCTGCGGGCAGGAAAACGATCAAGAATAAAAGGTCGGCGTGAATGCCGACAAGGGCTTGAAGGGGATGCCATAAGTTAGGGTTGAAACTGTTGCCGATGACTACCAATGCCCAAAGACCTATCCAGAGCGCCAATAATGGCGGGAAAGGTCGTCGGTGCCAAGGATGCCGACGGATCAATTGCAACACAATCCCCGCCATCAAAAAATACTTGGTAAAATACAGGGTGATGTCATTACCAGCCAACTTACGGGCAAGGTCTTCAAAAATCAACCAAACGAAATAAAGGCAAAGGACAAAAAGGGGGGAGGCACGCAACCCTGACCATAGCCCTATCGTTAAAAGAACCGAGAAGAGCCAAAACCTAGAGGCGATGGAAAGCATGTGATCTATTGGGTTCTCTTCTGGGGGCGATGAATGGCTCTCTCCACTGCTTCCACTATCCCATCCACATGTTTTTGTGGTGACCAATTCGCTATCCGTTGCTGTGCAGCACGACCCATCTTCTCAAGCTTTTCTCGGTTTGACAATAAGTCTCTCAAAATCCTTGCCAACGCCGCTACATCCCCACAAGGGTAAACAAATCCGGTCACCCCGTCCTCAACCAAGTCCCATTTCGCTCCGACCCGATCGCTGACGATCGCTGGGAGACCACACAACATTGCCTCATTAACGACTAAGCCAAAAGCTTCATAAGCAGAAGGAAGCACCAATACATCTGAAGCCCGATAAACAGGGGGAAGTTGAGACTGATTGACAAAACCTAAAAAGCGGACTTTCTCAGAAATCCCAAGCCGTTGAATCTCCATTTCCAATTCAGAGCGTAACGGTCCTTCCCCCGCCAAAACCAGATAGGCGTTTTCAATGTTGGCCTGGGCGAAAGCATGGAGTAGATCTATGGGGCGCTTCCATGCTTGCAACTTACCACAGTAAAGAACTACTAGAGCATCTTCAGGGATGTTCCATCGCTGTCGGACAGCTTGACGATCAACTTGAGCAACCTTTCCCACCCACCATATGTTATCAACTACATTGGGTGTCAAGACAACCCGTTCTATAGGGATGCCGAGTCGTCGCATGAACTGTATCCCACCGCTGGACATCACAAGGACAACATCGGCTAACCGAAAGAGGCGCGGTAATATCCAAATCTTAAGAGGGACTTTCCATTGGCGTCCATCTCGGGGCTGGAAGTCGTAAGCATCTGTCCCGAAGAGAAAGGGAATTTTCTTGAATTTCGCCGCTGTCGCCGCGATCCAAAAACTCGCATAGATGTAGCCCAACCCCATATGAGCTATGACCGCATCCCAATGCTCTCGCCAAATAAGCTGCCACAGCCCTGGATTGATGAGTCCCCAAAACCGTCCCAAGCCTGGTCGTGGCGATCGGTTGGGCACATGCACCCATGGATAGCCTTCTAACAGTGGGACATCCCAAGCAACTTCCACACCAAACTCGGGGTCAACCCCTTTCTCTGCCCCCTGCAAACTGCAATAAGCGACGAGGATGTCCAGTTTGGGATGTTGCGCCATCAGCCGATACAACGGCGCCGCATATTGAA
>Ga0081478_139951_pt1 | contig 13837 bp, 15 predicted proteins | sample OctSprmetagenome_FD_70983 | JGI IMG/M metagenome (GOLD analysis project Ga0081478, IMG submission 70983) | Hot spring and microbial mat streamer communities from Octopus Spring Streamers, Yellowstone National Park, USA - T=80-84 v2 (version 2) | ecosystem: Environmental > Aquatic > Thermal... | reverse complement strand
ACCTTATTATGGGCTTATCCGGCTTTTCAAATCCCGTCCTGTTCCAATCGCTCGCATCCACCAAGATATAAATATCCGAATCTGGTAGAAAATTCACGATTTTTTCCCATCCGTTTATAAACCTGAATATTTGCGGAACACCATCCTTTAGAACACCAAAGGTTTCAAATCCCTTTTTTTCCAGAAAATTTACAAATCCAAGAACGCTTCCCACCGCGTCTCCGTCGGGCCTTTCATGGGATACTACCGCTATTTTCTTGAAATTTGATATAAACTCTACAGTCTCCTTCAAACGGGTATTATACAACCGACGCCGTTAAAATTATCCCTTGAGGTTCCTCGAGGGAATAGAAGGGGAAGAGCTTAAAAAGGCGGTTTATCATTCTTCTTTGGGAAATAGGGATTTCTATAAGCTTGCCCTAGTAGGGGATGCGGTTTTGAACCTTTACCTAGTTCTGAAGTTTTACGATAAGGGAAATCCTGAGGAAATCTACGCTATGATATCGGAGTACAAAAGCAACAAGGCTTTATACTACGCGGTTGAAGAGCTAAATTTAAAGGAACTTTTGGTGGCAAACACGAACCAAGTTAGCGATTACATTTACGCTTCAATGCTTGAGGCTATTACGGGGCTTATATACCTAAAATTCGGCTTGGAAAGTGCTTTCAAATTTTTGGATGAGGAGGTTTTCCCCGCCCTTGAAAGGAACAGGGGAAAGTTTAGGAACTATTGGGAGGAGCTAAGGAAGAGGGAAAGGGGGAAAATAAGGGTCTCTTTTTATGAGGAGAACGGGGAGTTTGTTGCGGAGATAAAGATAAAAGATGGCGTATTTTGGGGCAGGGGTAAAAATAAGAAGGAGGCGAGGAACGAGGCGGCAAGAAATGCTCTTTTGAACAAATGATTTGGGAGCTTTTAGATACATTTTTGGATAAAGGGCGGGTTGAGGATATTGGGGAACGATCTGGATTTTAATTCCGATGAAACTTTCCAATTTGCGGAGATAAGAGACAGCTTTTGTACCGATGCGGTTTGGGTGGGGGATATAAATAATAGGTCCCCAAGAATTTAATTTTCCCCTCATCAAACGAAACGCCTTACGTTGCGGATCTTAACAAAGATCTCTTGGGTATATTGGGGATCCAATGAAGTTTGGAGCGATTCAAACAGGGTTTGCTTAATAGGGACGGATTTTTGGATGTTTTCGTCGGCAATCTATGATAGTCCCTTTGATTCCATAGGAACCTACGGTGCCACGGTTGCGGATCTGAACAACGACGAATATGTGGTTATTCACCTTTCAACAAGTATAAACGGGGATGGTTGGGTGGATGTGATTTTTGGCGAGAAGGCTCCCCTTTTCGACTGGGGGAACGGTAGGATAACTACAAGTACGAATTATGGGATTTTAGTTATGGATTTTGATGGGGATGGTTCTCGATAAAAACCAACCTCTACTCCGTTAAGGCTTCAAGAAATTTATCCGTCCAGATCTTCGGAAATTTTTACTTTTTACTGCCCCCAAAGCCCTCGCCGATTTTTACATTCATCTTATCTCTGGTTCAAACTTTTGGGAATTTTCCTTCATGTTGTACGTTGAAAATTTACGTAAGGGAAATCTTTACCTTTCCTATATGGACAGCTTCCAAATTCTCCTCGTAGTTTCCACAAACTTTGCGGGTAAATCAAAATTTAATTGATAGCATAAGAGTTGGGTTTGATGTTAAAAGAAACAAGAAGGGGGATCTATTTTTTCGTTGAAAGAAGGATCCTTAGATGAGCATCTATATAATACCCGTTTATGATCAACAAAGACTTTCTTTTAAAGCTCCTTTCCCAAGTTGGACCTTCGGGAGATGAGGGTAGGGCTTCAAAGGTTTGGCAGGAGGAAGCAAAAAATTTCGCAAAGAAGGTATATACGGATACACATGGAAATACTTACGCGGAGTTTGGGGATGGAAAACCTACTTTAATGTTGGCGGGGCATATAGACGAAATAGGTTTAATGGTTCAGTATATCGACGATAATGGGTTTGTTTATATAAGCGGTGTTGGGGGTTGGGATCCACAGGTTCTGGTAGGGCAGAGGGTGAGGTTCATAGGGAAGGATGGGAAGGTGGTAAAAGGTGTGATTGGGAGGAAACCTATACACATTCTAAAGCCCGAGGAGAGGGATAAGGCGGTTAAGATGGAGGAGCTATGGGTGGATTTCGGTATGACAAAGGAGGATCTTGAGAAGGTTATATCCGTTGGGGATTATGGGGTTTTGGATTGGGATGGTGAATTCCTCACAGATTTCAGGCTCGTCTCAAGGGCCCTTGACGATAGAATAGGAGCCTTTATTGTCCTTGAGGCTCTAAGGCTTTACGCTCAAAATCCCGGGGAGACGAGGGTCGTATCGGTGGCTACGGTTCAAGAGGAGATAGGTCTTAGGGGTGCAAAGACCAGTGCTTACTTTTTAAATCCGGATATCGCCATGGCGGTTGATGTTACGGTAGCTACGGATTATCCAGGCGTTGATAAAAGAACGATAGGGGATATAAAGCTTGGTGGGGGTCCGGTTTTGGCAAAGGGACCCAACATAAACCCGGTTGTTTTCGAACTCTTGCTTGAGACCGCAGGGGAGGAGGGAATAACCGTGCAGATTGAGGCTTCCCCTAGGGGAACACCAACGGATGCGAACTTTATACAGATGGAAAGGGGAGGGATCCCTACCGCATTAATTTCCATACCTTGCAGGTATTTACACTCACCCTCCGAGATGGTGGATATAAGGGATGTTGAAGGGGCAGTTAAGCTCATATTATCTTTTGCCAAGAAAATTTCGGGCAAAACAAAAGAGGACTTTATACTCTGGTAGAATATGAAGGCTTTAGCCAAGGCGAAGGGGGGACCGGGGTTACAGCTTATAGATGCCCCGGTCCCGAAGCCCAAATTTGGTGAGGTTTTAATAAAGGTAAAATATGCCTCAATATGCGGGAGTGATGTGCATATATACAAATGGGATGAGTTTGCCCAAAGCGAGATAACAAAGTTCCCAAGGATCATAGGGCATGAATCCGCGGGGGAAATAGTGGAGATAGGTGAGGGGGTTGAAGGTTTAAAGGTTGGGGACTTTGTTGGAATTGAAACCCACATAGCATGTGGAAAGTGTTATCAGTGCAGGATAGGAAAGAAGCATGTTTGTAAGAACGTAAAGATCTTGGGTTTCCATAGGGATGGAGCCTTCGCGGAATATATAACTATACCTGCGGAAAATGTCTGGAAGATACCGGAATCAATACCAAAACATTGGGTTCCCCTCATGGAGCCTATGGGAAATGCGGTGGATACCGCCCTTGCGGGTGATATAGTTGGTGCGGATGTTTTGGTGGTGGGAACGGGACCGATAGGAGCGATGGCGGTTGCAATAGCGAAGGCTGTTGGGGCTGGAAAAGTTATAGCAACGGACATAAACGATTTTAGGTTGAATATAGCAAAGAAGATGGGGGCGGATTACACCATAAATCCCGAAATAGAGAGCTTGAGGAGTGCGGTTATGGATATAACGGGGGGAAAGGGGGTTGATGTGGTCCTTGAGATGTCTGGAAATCCCAACGCCTTAGAGAATGCCCTAAACCTATTAACAAACGGTGGATGGGTTGGTTTGCTCGGACTTTACGGGAAGAACAGGATAGATTTCCCGATGAACTCCGTAATAATGAGGGGGATAACCCTTTACGGGATAACGGGAAGGAAGATGTTCTCAACTTGGGTAAAAACTACTGCCCTCCTTGAAAGCGGAAAGGTGAATCTGGAACCCCTTATTACCCACAGGATAACCCTCGATGAGTACAAGGAGGGCTTTGAAGCTATAATGAACGGTTCCGCAATGAAGGTAATGTTCGAGATATCTTAGCGGGCATATAATACCATCTTATGAAAAGGTTTTATTTTCTCCTTTTAGTGGGTTTGGCAATATACGGATGTAAGAAATCCAAGGTTCCCCATACATCTGTATTCGGCGTAGGTGGATCTACGGGACCTGCTTTGAGGAGCCTTTACTCTCTCCTTCCCTCCAACATAACCCCACCAACTTTCCCTTCCTTCCTTGACAGCATAAAATACGAGACAGCGATTTTTAAGATCTTGGTGGATGGACAAGAAGATCCAAACGCGGAGGTTCTAGTGGGTTCAACAAGGTTAAGCTATTCTTCCGATAAGGGTTTGTACATGCTTTTGGATTCAAACGGAATACCCAAACCCGTAGAACTTTCCGCCGGAACGCAAATTTCCATACGTACCAACAATTACAATGAAAGCATAAAATTCAGCCTTCCCGCATTAAATCCTCCAGACAGTATAGCGGTTGATACCGAGATAAGGGTTGGGGATTCCATAAGGGTTTCCTGGAGATCCATATCCGGGGCGGATTCAATACAGGTTTTCTTCAAGCTCAACGATAAGGATCCATACATAAAGAACTTACCCCCCACCGTAACTTATTATTACATACCGTCATCCTATGTTAGCGATACTGGAACTGCCTTCCTGATGGTTAACGCACTAAAATACTTGAAAATCCAGGATGCCCTTCCACCATCAACAATGCTTTTGATAAAGGGCAGAGCCTATCCCCTGCCTATAAGGGTAAGGTAATGCACAGTTCGGTTTATGAGAACCTTTTAAAGGGGAATTTAAGAGGGCTTTTATTTTCGGGTTCTTTAAGCGAAGAATTTCTCGAGGTTGATTGGCTTGAATTTCCAAAGGGAAACATAAAAAAGCCATTTATAGCGGTTGATGGTTCTTACAAAAGCGCAGTCAGGGATTTTGGGTTAATATACGTTATAACGGGACTTGCACTCTATCAGAATGGGGAAATGATAAAGGATAGGGGGCTATCCTTCGTTGATATAATGGAAAAAAATATCTTCAGACAGAAACACCTATCCGACTTCCTTTCTATGTTCATGAAGTTGGCGGAGGTAAAAAACCTTTTGAGGATTTTGAGAGAGATGAATGATGATCACATCATCCTTATGGATGGCTCCTTTATAAGCGATGTAATAACCCCACAACCAACATATGAATGGGTTAGCCACTTGGGGGTTGAAAGGGAGGAATTGGAAAGGTGCGATGAGAAACTCTCGGAGATTTCGGAGGAGATTGAAGGGAATTTTTGGAAGGAAGACTTCGCCTTTGTTTATCTTGCGGAAAACTTTTTAAAAGAAAGCCTACCCATACGAGCTTACGCGGTTATTAATCTCCTATATTACGAATACTTGCTCGCCTTAAGGAAGCTAACCGAACTCAAAAACCCTATATTTTTCATAGCCAAGGATTCCTTCTCCTCGGACTTCGTAAAAGCTTGGGGAATAAAGGAATTTTTGACGGATCAGGTGATGTTCAATACTTGTACAAAAGGGGTGCCCGGTTATGCCTCTCCAATACCCGCAATCCTTGAAGAAAAAAAGAAGTATTTGCCCTCGAGTTTTGTGGAAATATTGGATGTGGAAGTTTATCAGACCTTCGTTCGCTTTACGCCAGAGGCGGTTTCAACCTACAAGGTTGAGATCCTGAACGTCCCAAAGGAAGAGATAGGAATTTACCTATCCCATATCGCAAATATCTCGCCAGAAGGATATCCATTTTTGCTTGTAAAGGCTCATAAGGAAGTGGTTATAACGGAAAGGGATATAGAGAGGATTGGGGATAAGTTATATCCCTTGACAAAATCGCCCAGATTTTACCTCAATGGATAAGCCCTTCTTCATAGCCGGACCCTGCGTGATTGAAAGTGAAGCTTCGGTTATGGAAACCGCGGAAAAATTAAGGGAGATTTCGGAAGATTTAAGGATAGAGCTTTTCTTTAAATCCTCCTACGACAAGGCAAATAGGACATCAATAAGTGGGTTTAGGGGACCGGGTTTGGAGAAAGGTTTAGAGATCCTTGCGAAGGTTAAAGAAAGGTTTAATTTAAAAATTTTAACGGATGTTCACGATATGCACGATATACCGAAGGTTGCTGAGGTTGTTGATGTGATACAAATACCCGCCTTCCTTTCAAGACAAACGGATATGCTCGTTTTAGCGGGGAGGACGGGCAAGATAGTGAATATTAAGAAGGGGCAGTTTATGTCCCCGAATGAGGCCTTAAAGGCGATTGAGAAGGTTAAGAGTGTGGGGGGTGAGGTTTGGATAACCGAGAGGGGAACAACATTTGGATATAACGATCTTGTGGTTGATTTTAGGAATGCGGTTTGGTTGAGGGGTTATGGGGCAAAAGTGGTATATGATGCAACCCACTCTTTACAGAGGCCAGGGATCTCGGAGGGTTCGGGTGGTTATAGAAGATTGATAACACACTTGGCAAGGGGAGCCATTGCGGTGGGTTTTGATGGGATCTTTTCCGAGGTTCATCCGGATCCAGGAAAAGCCCTATCCGATGCAAGCACGCAAATACCCTTAAAATTTTACAAAAACTTCGTTGAGATGATCCTTGAAATTTGGGAGGCATCTAAGAAATGGTACGATTTTAAGTTTCCCGATTAACCAACCACCTCAAAAGCTCCCCGGCTAGTACCAAATTGTCCATCATAACATATTCAACGTTTATTCCAAGCTTTAAGGATAATACTTCTTCCGCTAAAGCTTTTGCTATATCCAAACCCCTCCCAGCCAAAATTTCCATTTTAACATTTTCCGAGATTTCCACCCTGAATCCCTCCAAAAAATTTATATCCCTCTCCCCCCTTATGGGCGCGATGCTTACAAAGATCTTCGCCGGTCTTATCCCCTCCCTCTCGCAAAGCCCATAATAACCTTCAAGGGTCCTTTTCAAGCTTTCCGTTTCAAATATTATTTGTGAAATAAATCCGTCAAATCCCCAAACCGTTCTCTTAAAAAGCCTAAAATCCTCACCTTCCCTTGAAAATATAGCTATTCCATAAACCTCCCTAAGGTATCCCTTTGCCAATCTAACCACCTCCTCTTTCTCACCTATATTAACCAAAGCAACCTTGTCCGTAATTTTGGATATCTCCCTGAAAATTTCCTCAAGGTCCTCTTTTGAAACAACCTTGTCAATTATCACATCCATATTTTCATTTATTCCCTTTATGACCCTTGAGAACTCAATCGGTGAAACCTTTTGGGGAACCTCGGGAATGTTCATTATCCTCAAGCCGACACTTTCTAAGATCCTTACGAACTCTTCCGCCCTCTTCCTTATCCTTTCCTCATCCCATCTGGAGGGTGGGGGAACTGCGGTGAAGATAATCATATATCCTTACAAGTTTATCGGCTATTTTTTCCAACGAGAACCTTTCCCTTATCATTTCCTGTCCCCTTAATACCATCAGCTTCGTATCTTCCCAATTTGAAAGGAGTTTTTCTATGGCATTTGCGATCGCCACCGGATCCTTTTCTGGGACCAATATGCCGGTTTTGCCATCCTCAACTATATCTGGAATCCCGCCCACATTACTCGCTATAACGGGAAGTCCGAAGGATAAAGCCTCAAGAAGTACAACCCCCAACCCCTCGGTATCCCCCCTTGAATCCACTATTGAAGGTAAAACGAATATATCCGCCTTTTTGTACTCTTCCATCAGGGCTTCGGCACTCAATTTTCCCAAGAACTTAACGGAATCCAAATCCTTTGCGGAATTTTTCAAGCTTTCCATAAGGGGACCTTCCCCCACGATTCTAAGCTCAGCCCTTATCCCCCTTTCCTTCAATATCCGTATAGCCGAGATCAGGTAAATTACCCCCTTCCTCTCTATGAGCCTTCCTACAAAAAGGATCCTCGGATTTTCCGGCTTTTCTTTTGGTGGGAAAAATTCCTTAAATTCAAGGGCGGAGGAGTAGGGAAGTATTATAACGTTTTCCTCACTTAGAAGTTTTGCGGAATAAGTTGATATTGCGGTTTTAACGTCCGCGGTTTTAACCAAAATTTTTAATACTTTCCCTAATATTCCGAGACTTTCCGCAAGTTTTATCTCCGCGGTATAGTAAGAATGCACCACAGGTGTCCCCTTAACCTTGAAGGGTAGGGAAAATAGGGAGAGGGGTATGGGCCAGTGAACGTGGATTATATCGTAATTTTCCTTCCCCGAGAGGATCAGGGCGTTTAAAAAACCCGATGTTATGTAGAAAGGTATTAGGAACTTTGCCCATCTGTTGAATTTCAAAAGCTCGGGGATGGCGGTTTTATATCCCAAAATTTCCCCCTTGGGGAAAAAGTAGGAGAAGCGATGAACGTAAAAATCCCCAAACCTCTCCCCCTCCCTTCCCAAATACCTTGGACAAAAAAGCTCTACTTTTACTCCTTTCCTCTCAACTTCCCTTAAAATTCTCCAAAGCCAAGGCGTTAAAACCTCCGCCTCCTCCTCGCTATACGGACATGCGGTTAAGATATGTAATACCCTCAACTACCTTTGGTCAATCGGTATATATTTCTTATCCAGCTCCCCCTTGTATATTGATGATGGCCTAAAGATCCTGTTATCCTCAAGGTATTCCAAAACGTGAGCCGCCCAACCCGCTACCCTTGCTATTGCGAATATGGGGGTAAACAGATCCGTACTTATTCCAAGGGCGTTATAAACTATTCCGGAATAGAAGTCCACGTTGGGGAATATTCCCTTCTGGGCTACTTTCTTCATCATATATTCCTCAACCTTTACCGCAATCTCATAGTATTTGCTCTCCTTTGCAAGCTCCTCCGCGAACTTCTTCAATATCCTCGCCCTTGGGTCGTAAGCCTTATATACCCTGTGCCCAAATCCCATTATCTTCTTCTTCTGCGCCAAGCTTTCCTCTATGTACTTTTCCACGTTATCAACCGAACCTATCTCGTCAAACATCTTTAAAACCGCTTCGTTTGCTCCCCCATGTAAGGGTCCCTTAAGTGCTCCTATCCCAGCAACTATGGTGGAGTACATATCCGATAGTGTCGATGCGACAACTAAGGAGGCAAAGGTTGAAGCGTTCATCTCGTGGTCCGCATGGAGTATTAGGGCAACATCCATAACCTTACTTTCGTACTTGGTGGGAATCTTACCCGTAAGCATATAGAGGAAGTTTTCCGCGTGAGAGAGGGAGGGATTGGGCCTTACTATGTCAAGGTTTTTCCTGACCCTGTCAAAGTAGGCAACTATGGTTGGAAACTTCGCTATTAATCTTAAGGCTATCCTGAACTTCGCGTCAAGGTCGTCCCTCTTTGCATCCTCGTCGTAAGATTCAAGGAGGGATACCACGGATCTGAGGGCGCTCATAGGGTGGGTTTGAGGGGGAAGATCGTAAATAAACTCTATCACTTCCTCGGGCAGATCCCTTGAGCTCCTCAAAGCCGCGTCAAATACCTTCAGCTCCCCCTTCGTAGGAAGCCTTCTTAGAAGTAGGGATAGTGCTACCTCTTCGTATGTGGAGTTTTCTGCCCATTCCTCTATGGGAATCCCAAGGTAATAAAGCTTGCCCTCCTGACCGTCTATATATGTTAAAACGCTTTCCGCAGCTGGCACATCTTCCAAGCCTTTAGAAAAGGGATACTCTTTCATAACTTAGGTATTCTAAGCCTGAAACCTAAAGTGCAACCCTATAATACCCGCCTATGGATCTCAAAAAGCAAAACATCATCATAACGATAATAAATGTAATCCTCGCCATCATCCTAATAATCATCCTCGCAAGGCCCGGGCAGAAACCCAAGGAGATAGAGGTAAATTTGGCGACGATAGAGGATATATCTAGCCTACCTTATTGGATAGCGTACGATAGGGGAATTTTTGGAAATTACGGCGTAAAGTTTAAGCCGAACGAGGTAAGTAGGCCCCTTGACGAGCTTGAAAACACAATAAAGGGTAGCCTTTACGCCCTTTTCGGAATAGATTACACATATACTATCTTTAAAAATGCGGGGGATCTAAGCCTTGTGAGGGTTTTGTATTATGTGAAATCCTACGGGGATGGATTGGTGGTTAAGGATACTACGCTTAAGTTGGGGAAATTGAGAGGAAAAAGGATCGGCTACAGCGAAAACACGAGGTATAACGTTTTGTTAGAGGAGGTTTTAAAGCGGAGTGGGGATACCGAGGTGGATTTTGTAGGTTTAACCCTTGAGGAGATGGAAAGCGCCCTAGATCAGGGTAGGGTGGATGCGATTTACGCGGTGGAACCCCTTTTGTCTTACCTTGAAGCCAAGGGTTATAAGGTGATAAAGAGGGAAGTGATCTTTCCGAAGGATGTACCCATAATTCAGGGTATGGGAATAACATCGGCGGTTAACGTATCCTTGAGGAAGGACGCTATAAATAGGATAAAGGGCACCTTAAAGGACGCGGTGAAGTACTTAAAGGAAAACCCACAGGAGGCAAAGAACATACTTAAAAACCGTTTGGGACTGAACCTTAGAGAATTACCGGAGGTTGTTATCCCAACAAATCTTGATGACTTTATAAAGATGAACGAATACCTGATATCCAAAAAGCTTGTGCCATATAACACAATAAAGGTTGAAAATATCCTTTCAGAAAAGTAGTCTTTACGCCATCCTTTCCTCCGCCTTCATAATTTTTGGGAATTCGCCCTTTTTCCTTCCCCTCCTTCCCTTTTTGGGTTTCTCCCTTTGGTTCAAGGCTTTAAGGGAAAGTCGCAATCCCTTTCTCCTCTCCTTCCTCATAGCTTTACCCTATTGGCTCTTCCACTCCCTATGGATCTACAACCTTGATGTTCCGAACAATATAAGGCCCCTTCTACTTTTGGGGGTTTTAACTATGTCCATAACCCTTTCCGTTATTTGGGCTTTCTGGGGTTGGGCGGTTTCAAGGTTTAAAGGTTTAATGGCAGTTCTTTTCGGTTCATTTCTCTTCGTATCCTTAGAGTTCATAAGGGGGGAAAATTTGGGGGATCTGTCCTACCCTTGGGCTTTGGTGGGGGAGAGCTTGGTAAATTCACCTTTTTTGAAGCTTTCCGCCCTATTTGGCGTTTATTTCTTAAGTTTTTTCGTTGTCCTTGTTGGGGGTTTAATATCCCTCTGGAGTTTGAGGTATATAATTTCGGCGCTAATAATGCTCTCCTTTGGTATTCTTTGGAATTTCGTTTATAAATTACCCGAGCCCGTTGGTGAGATAAAAGTCGCGATTTTGCAACCCAACATCCTCCCGAGGTTAGATTTTGATCCAAAGGAATGGGAGGAGACTTTCAAGGCTTATAGGGAAATAACTGAAAATTTGAGGGAATTGGACCTCGTTGTAGCATCCGAATCCGCCTTTCCCGGAATACACACCCATTCTCAAAACTCCCAAAAGATAGTTTCCGAGATCTTGGAGAGAACAAAGGCGCCTATACTCTTTGGGACGGGAGGGGTTGAGAGGGATACGATCCTTAGGTACTACAATAGGGCTTTGTTGGTGGATACGAGCGGAAAAATAGTGGGGTTTTACGATAAGGTGCGCCTTGTACCTTTCGGTGAAAACCTACCCTTTTATGAATTCTTACCCGAATTTATCAGGGAGATAGAGCTCGGGCAGGGGAATTACAGTAGGGGCAGGGGTTTTTATCCGATAAGCTACGGTAATTTGAAGATAGGGGTTATGATTTGCTACGAATCCATATTTAGCGGTATAGGGAAAAGGTTGGTTGATAACGGGGCTAATGTTTTGGCGGTGATAACAAGCGATGGATGGTTTGGGAAAAGCTTGGGACCCGTTGAGCACTTTTATTTGGGGATTCCGAGGGCGGTTGAAACGGGTAGGTATCTAATAAGATCCGCAAAGACCGGAATTTCCGCAATAATAGACCCGGAGGGTAGGGTGGTGGAAAGCTTGGAACTCTACACGAGGGGTAGTATAGTGGGGAGCGTTAAACTTTACGAGCATAGGACACCCTTCGTTTCATTTGGTTTCCTTTTCCCTTACCTCTGCCCGATCATTTCCCTGCTAATATGGATCTTAAGGAAAAGGTTTATTGGGCTTTCTTAAAACTTTTGTGCGCATTTGGTAGGCAAAACTGGTGGCCAAGGATATGGGATATTGCGGGCGTTGAGGATGAGGTGATATTGGGGGCGGTTTTGACGCAAAACGTAAGCTGGAAAAATGTTGAAAGGGTTTTGGAGAATTTAAAACGGATGGGAATAAGAGGCTTGGAGGAACTTTTAGAATTTGAAGATGAGGTTTTGGAAGAACTTTTAAAGCCCACCGCATTTGTGAAGCGAAAAATCAAAACCCTAAGGGGGATATTTGGGGTTTTAAGATCGGGGAATTTGAGTAGGGAGGAACTTTTGAAGGTTTATGGGGTTGGCGAGGAGACCGACGTCATTGACGAATACACCCTAAGGTGGTTTAAAAGGTTTTTCGGCTTTTTGCCAAAAAAGGGAGAGATCAGGGAAATTTTGCACTTTGAAGATCTATTTTACCTAAAGGAGATGCATGCTTTAATTGATGAACTTGGCAAGAGATTTTGCAAAAAGGAGCCGTTATGTGAGAATTGTCCCTTAAGGGTTAAATGTTCCTTTGCGAGAAAATAAAAAAGGGGGCGGGCTTTCACCCACCCCCAAAAGTTTTTAAGGGTTTTTTACCTGACCACCACCTTCTCCCTCAAAACCTTTCCAACCGATACAACCTCCACGAAATACACACCCCTTGAAAGCTCAAGCTTAACCTCGTCCTTACCCTTTATGGACTTAACCATAACCCCGCTCACATTATAAACCTTCACCTCAAACTCTCCAGATCCGCTAACCTTTATCCCACCTTTGTATGGCGTTATAAGACCGCTTACAGGTTTGCAGGATTCGGAGATTCCAACATTATCATCTAAGGATAAGACACAGACTTGGGAAGATGAGAGGGTTGGGGATGTAACAGTTGGAGATGGAGATGTAACTGTGGGGCTTACAGAAAGAACGGTAGGAGAAAATGTAGTTACCGTTGGGCTTGCATTTCCAACTATTCCACACGAACCTATGTTCCCGTTCGCATCCGTCTTAATGAGGAAAAGATCACCATTGCCCGCACCGAAGGAAAATGTCCAACCCGCCACTATGTATCCACCGTCGGATGTCTGTCGAACGGAATAAGCCCTTTCATTATTTGTTCCCCCGTAAGTTTTAGCCCACTGTACGTTCCCACTCGCATCCGTCTTGATGAGGAAAATATCACTCCCGCCCGCACCGAAGGAATATGTATAACCCGCCATTATGTATCCACCGTCCGATGTCTGTTGAACGGATTGAGCGAAATCCCAATTTATTCCCCCATAAGTTTTAGCGAATCTTACTACCTGGGCGTGAGCATACTCGATGAATAGGGCGACGAGGGACACACTTAAGGGGGCTAACATTAGCCCCCTAACCCATAGCGCCCAAGCGTGTGAAAGGTTCCCTTTCGTGGTACACAATATTATAAGGCTGTCCAATCCCCCTGTTGCCCACTTAAAACACACAAACTATGCAAAGGGTTAGTCCCACGAGGATGAATCTTTTGGCGAGGAAGAGGCAGTTGGTGATAGCAAAGCAGGGTGCGGACCTTCTGAGGAAAAATAGGGCGATAGGGGTACTTTGGTCCCAAAGCTCTGAGATCCGCAGCTTTATCAATAGGATCCCCGAACTTAAGGTGGGGAAACTTATCGAGGGGCTAATATAGAAGATCTTTTAGCTTGTGCCCTTGGAGGCGAAACTTAAGAGGCTTAGGAGTGAAATAATTAGGGAAAGTGGGCGATACAATTAATCTTTATTACGCAGGGCCTCGCTCAGACCGGGGATCTCCTTATCCCCAACGGGTACGATAATGCTTGAACCCTTGAGATCATCCCCTATGGGCTCGTATCTTCCCCCAAGATGCTGTGCCAAGAAGACCTCCG